>Ga0209099_1000127_pt1 | contig 85728 bp, 89 predicted proteins | sample AD_JPNHW2_MetaG_FD_184430 | JGI IMG/M metagenome (GOLD analysis project Ga0209099, IMG submission 184430) | Active sludge microbial communities of municipal wastewater-treating anaerobic digesters from Japan - AD_JPNHW2_MetaG (SPAdes) (version 2) | ecosystem: Engineered > Bioreactor > Anaerobic...
GAATGCGCTGATGGTGGGTGCGCCGGTGCCAATGATTCAGAAGCAGGTGGGCCACAAGAGGCTCTCTATGACGGAGATCTACGCCACGGTGGCACCGGCGCTGGTGAAGGAGGCATATGATCTGCATGGATTCGGGCCGGTGAGTGCAAGGATCTAAAGCAGCTCGATTAGAAGAGATATGCGTATAAACTGCAAATCTTCTCGCTCTTTTCTCATTTGGCTTGGATGGTCACGAATCGCTTCTGGCAAACAAATCATTCCAGGGCACTATGGAATGATTTATCGACAATTGCTCGTTCTCGAAAAATCGCAACCTATAGAGCCAAAATTTGAAATAGAACCTGGAGCGTAACATCAGGCCTTTCGAGATCGAAAGCATGTTTATAAAAATATTGCAGCCTCTGATTCTGACCGGAATAGACTGGATATTCAAGAGCGTGCAACTTGCAAGACATCAAGATAGAGTTGCGAATATGTTATCAGCCACCCAAAGGTTTTTCGTTAGATCTTTCAATCTTTAAACAATACTTGGTGAGATTTATGGGCTTGATAATTCGGTCTTTAGCATTCATGGTACTTATGATAATGCTATTTTCAGGAGTTGTGGGTGGCATTGACGTACAGCAGTATTCTAGCGAGGTGGCTCTTTCGCAAGGCTTGCAACCAATTACTCAGGCAATAGACAAGGTGCCATCGAATTCTGCGACCACGCGACAGCAGCAAACACTAGGTCAAAAAATGGTGAATCTCGCCAGAAGTGTTAAAGGGGCTGGATACCAGAATAAGAAAGGCGAATATTCTAATTATGAATTAATGGATAGTAGAGTTGTCAAGGAAGAGGGCATCGATTGTTCTGGCTTGGTTTTTTGGGCGTTCAATAGGGCAGCAGGACTAAAAAGTACTTCGCGGCCCTCATTAGAAAATGGAAATGACGTATGCTCGGAATGTATTGTGGACCGATATGGTGCAAATGACCAATGGAAAGATAAAAAAATGTGGGAATTCAAGAAGGAATTCACTGCGCCTCCAGCTGAAAATGAACTGCAGCCAGGAGATTTGCTATACGTTAATACAGAAGAGAAAGGAACAGACATAGACCATGTCGGAATATATGCAGGTGATGGTCAGGTTATTCATTCAACGGTTGGAGGTGTAAAAGAAATAAGCTATAAGGAATGGAAACAAAAATATAAATCATCTTTTTTTGGTTATGGTAGGGTTAAAGGTGCAGAGAATCCAGTCTCGGCGAGCGATCTAGGCGGAATCAATTTCACCTCGATCAAACTGAACTGCATATCTGTGAGCACCGATAAAGAAGGCGGTATAAATTTTGACTTGATACTCAAAGCACACAACGCTGAGGGAACGAATCCTGGAATCAATCCAATAAATTCCACCTTGATAGGTGCAACCGCATTCGTGACTGGTTTGGCTATTCCCGATGATAAATTCTGGGTCAATCTGAACCCCTGGGGGCCAGATGAAATTATCGATGAACGGCTTAAGCAGTCTGAAATCGGAAGAATTATGCTTGAAGCTGACCTCCAGATGAAGAGAGACTTTAGCAATTATGAGAATCCATGTGCCAACGAGACTGGCAAGACTTATTGGAATTTCTTAGATAAGAAGCGCAAAGATCTCGTTCAGCAATGCATGAAGAAGTTCCCCGGAGAGATAAAGGACATCCACAACGTCCAGTTCCACGTAGTGACTAGGCATGAGATCATTCCTGACAAGGTATACGCTTATACAAATGGTACTCAGATCTATATCATTAATGCAACATTAACAATTAACTCTGGACTAAATACAGATACTACTGATCACTGGTCCTTCAGCGTGCGTAATCAGGATAATGCAACACTTTCGATAGGTTGTCTCGATGAGCTTAAAAAATCTGTCAAAGAATATAGCGAATACAACAGTGAGCTTGAGATGAGCATGATACAGCCATACATCGTTGCCGATGTGAATCATGGAAAAAATTATGAGGATCTTCGAAATGTGTATGTCGCTCTTGCCTTGGCCCAATGGTATAAATCTCGGATAGACCCATCTATGGATATCTTCCGAGGCAGTTTGAATCCGTCTGGTATATTAAAATCGCAGAACCAATGGAGTCCTAAAGAGATTTGGGACCAATATGTTTATTCTTTTTATAATGGGGAATACAAATGCAGGCAAAATACAACTACTGAAACAAGTCTTTTCCGTGGAGGCGGTGTCGAATTTGATAGCATAAGAGATCATATCGTCGAGATCAAGGAGATACCTCCTGAGATTCAGGATCACATTGAACGAGCTGTCTTGGATGGCTATATCGACGAAGAAGAAGATGTGCTCTTCGGCAATAGGCACCATGTAATTACGCAACAAAATACCTCAGCGACGGACTCAAGTTCTATTGCTGAGGGCGAGGACATCAGGCCGGATACCGATCTTTCCTTAGAATGGTCCAACAAGGGCAATGATCTCGGCCAACAGGGGAAGAACGATGAAGCTATCATGGCTTATGAAGAGTCTATAAGGCTAGATCCAAATGATGTCACAGCCTGGTACAACAAAGGCATGACACTTGATAGCCAGGGCAAGTACGATGAAGCTATCATGGCTTATGATGAAGTCATCAGGCTGAATCCCAACGATGGCCATATCTGGATTTGCAAAGGCAATGCACTTGAGGCTCAGGGCAAACATGATGAGGCGATCAAGGCTCTTGACGAAGCCGCCAAGGCTTTTGACGAAGCCATCTGGATGAATCCCAATAATCTCGAAGACTGGATGAATAAAGGCTTTGTACTAAGTAAACAGGGTAAGTACGAGGAGGCCATCAAGGCTTATGATGAGGCGATCAGACTCGATCCCAATCTTTCCCTGATCTGGAACGAGAAAGGCAAAGCTCTCAAAGCCCTCGGAAAAACCACCGAATCCGATGCTGCCTTTGCCAAAGCAAAGGAGTTGGGTTATAGCGAGTAGGCTCAGTCCTATCTACATTTTTTCAGGACTGTTTCCAGGCGTAAAGGCTGTAGCATTGAATATTCTTGTAATACATTGAATGCAAAACTTTTAATTTGTTGGGTATCAACGAGTCCATATGATCTTGAGGGAAATTATGAGCAAATGTATGATAGTCCTATTGATAATTTTAGTAACAATTAATATAATAACTACAGAGAACGCACAAGCACAACCCACATTAGATTCCCCAACCGTTAGTGCTGCATCAAAGTCAATTGCGTCTTCTGAAAATAATGGGATCAAAATTCTCGGAATTGATTCAACTGCCTTCCCAAAAATAAAGGCTAATATCTTAATCGATAAATTATGTGCTATGTCCGGGAACCTCAAAAAGGATGACTTCAAGGTTAAGGAAGACGACAACGATGTCGCAATTGATAATGTCTACTTCAGCGGAAATGCTTCAGGTCAGAAGATTGACCTGGCGATCGTCTTTGATGAAACAAATAGCATGGATGCTAAAATAAATGCTCTAAAATTGAAGGTCAAGGACCTGACCCAAAAAATCAATTCTAGCAGGCTTGATGCCAGATATTCTTTGGTCACATTCAATGGCGCAGATGTAACAACTAGGATCAATTGGACCAACGATGCTGACTCTTTTAGAAATGTGGTAGGTAAACTCACCACATCTGGAGGAAACACCGAGTTGCCAGAAAACTCGCTTGACGGAATAGAGAGGGCTTTGTCTTTCGGATTTAGGCCCGATGCTCAGAAGGTCATCCTCGTGGTAACGGATGAACCATCCCAGCAGAAAGGTGATGGAAAATCCAGTTCAGCTTATACAATGGACGATGTCAAAAGCGATCTATTGAATTCAAGTGTTATGCTAATAGCCGTGTCTCCAGATTTCCGTAAATCAAATGTTGATCCAAATGTGCCACGTTCAAATCTACCAAAGTATGCAGATATGAGAGAGTTAGGTGACGAAGCGAGCGGTTTGTGGATTGATATAAATTCAGCAGATTTCTCAACCATACTGAAGCAGATCCAGGGAATACTTACCGGGACATATGTGATCGAGTACACATCTCCTGACCAGACACCTTCAGAGAACAGGACGTTCTTCATCTCTGCGGACGCACCAGGATGCTTGAAAGGCAGTGCTTCAGGTTTCTATATCACGCCGGGAAGTGCGCCTGAGTCACAAGGTGCGCTCTCTATCTCCGGACGGATCTTTGACGACAGAAACGGCGACGGCGTTAAGGGCACTGATGAAGCAGGCCTGGTGGGATGGGATGTTCTGCTAGAGAAACCCGATGGGAACTTAGTCACTGTGAAGACTGATCGAAAAGGGTACTACATTTTTACTGGGCTTCAGCCTGGAAGCTACGAATTAGGTGCTGTAGTACAAGGGAACTGGACGACTACAGTCCCTGAGGGTATCAAAACGATCGATCTAGTCGATACTCATGAATCGGAGATCGACTTTGGTTTTAGGTTGCCTCCGGCCAATCAGCCTCCATTGGTAACTGTCCTAATGGCAGAGCCAGAGAGCCCGCAAGAGGTCGGAGCGGCTATCATCTGGACTGTAGATGCATCAGATCCTGATGGCGATCAAATTCTCTACAGATTCTTCCTGAACGACGAACCAAAGACCGACTGGATTGAAGAGAATAAATGGACTTGGACACCCAATGAACCTGGATCATATCAGATAGAGGTTCATGTGAGGGATGGAAAGCATGCCGATCCAGATGGGGTAGATGACAGTAGATCTTATAAATTTGAGATAATAGCGCCAGCTGTAGAATCATGGCAAAAGACATTTGGCGGTTCGATGCTGGATGGGGCCCACTCAGTCCGGCAGACGAGCGATGGTGGGTACATTATCGCGGGAGGTACCGGTCCAATTATGGCCACAGAAGCCAATGGTAATGCATTGCTGATCAAAACAGATTCCTCTGGGAATAAAATATGGGACAAAACTTTCAGCGGACAAGAGGCATATTCAGTTCAGCAGACGAGCGACGGCGGATATATTATCGGTGGTATAACTAATTATGATGGTGCATATAATGATGCATATGTTACACCCCTTGATGCCTGGCTGCTTAAGACCGATTCTTCAGGAAATAAGCTATGGGACAAGACATTTGGTGGATCGGAGATTAATTTCGCAAGTTCTGTCCAGCAGACGAACGACGGCGGATATATTATTGCCGGAAAAAGAGACAAGGGCGCGTGGCTGCTTAAGACCGATTCTTCAGGAAATAAGCTATGGGACAAGACATTTGGTGGATCGGAGTTTGATCACGCTACCTTATATTCCGTCCAGCAAACGAGAGAGGGCGGCTACATCATAGCGGGCGTTACTGGTTCTGATACTGATGACCTCAATAGTCACAATTATGATTATTGGATGATAAAAACTGATGCCAGGGGCAACAAATTATGGGACAGAACCTTCGTTAGTGGATCGGATCACGCCAAACCTTCCGTCCAGCAGACGAGCGACGGCGGATATATTATCGCTTGTACAGCAGAAAATAATGCACGGCTGATCAAGACCGATGAATCAGGCAACCAAGCTTGGGACAAGACTTTCGTTGGATATGGTTTCTACAAATCTTCCGTCCAGCAGACAAACGATGGCGGGTACATTATCGCTGGAGATACAGATTCTTATGGCACAGGTGATATATGGCTGATCAAGACCGATTCATCAGGGGACAAAATCTGGGACAGGACTTTTGGCGGATCAAAAAGTGATATTGCGAGCGAAGTGCAACAAACGAACGACGGAGGATACATAATCGCTGGCACCACTTTTTCATACGGCGCAGGAGACACAGATGTCTTGCTAATCAAGACCGATGCCAATGGGAATGTAGTTGGTGCTAATGGCGTTCCTTAAAATCGCCCTCACACTCCAACTTTACACCCTGTACTATCAACCAACGGTAGATAAATCAGATCAAATGAGCAGAGGGATATAAGCTGGTTCCAGCTCAAAGCAATGCGTGTAACCTGTAATACATCTATTCTTTTTCCGATATGCTTAAATCGATTATTATAAGGATACTTTCCGACTCAAACCCCATGATGATGTGCTATAGAAAAAATGGTCTTCATGATCGCTAGCATTGGCCTGAAATGATCGATACGAGTAGACCAATCAAGTTAACTTGATTAGTGAGTTCATAAGGTATGGAATAGGCAGTTGGGCCGAAGAGGATTTAGTCCGATTTGGAACGGTTGTATAATGTGGAGCGTGTAAAATGCATTTCTTTCGGAATAGCAGAGCAGCGAGCCGGTAAAATCGATTATGCTAATGAGATAAATGGAGCTGCGGGCCTGGCCAGTCCTCAAGCCCCATTGCTCCGACTAAATTGCCTCTCTCCTCCTAATGGCTGGCGTTCTGGGAGGAATGAAGGACGAGTCAGGCTATAAGTCTTTCTTTGAGAAAGCTGAGGCAGGACGCTGTAGGATCTCATGAAAGATGGATAAGAAGGAGGGAGGAGAAAGTCAATTGGATGTAGGAGGGAAAAATAGCCATCGACTTTCGCCAATAAACTATACGTCAATTGCCGAGATAAAAGGCTTTCGCTTCAAGTTTAGAAAATATCATCTCCACCCCAGAGAGAAGTCATCAAGAAAATGCGATATCAAGTCCCAGGCAGGTCAGCGCCGAAATCCCCAGCGCCCTCCGCAGAAGAGCCAATCACCGCGAAGTGACGACCTGACCCTGCCCGAAGCTCGACTTTAAGCCGGGCTTTGAAGGCGGCAGTAGCGCTGGAACCTCACACAGCGTCCGAATTTCCGGAACCCTTTTCATGGGGCCTCGTGCTCGCCCTCTTGCCTCGACTTTTGCCGCAACGTGCTCCCGACCGTGTATTAGCGTGAGATCCAGCGGATTGCTGCGCCTTTCACAGCGCGCAACTTTTTCAGCCCGCCGAAAGTTTCAGCCTCACAGGCTCCGAAGCCAAATGCAGGCCGCGACGGCATGCATCTCCTGTACCAAGGGGTTTTATCAGCCAGCCCTAGGAGCCAGCGGCAAACTGCTCCGCGGTGGAGCAAAGGCCCTTGTCATCAGAGCATCATTGGATTCGTTAAGCCCACGGCACGCCCGCCACCCTTCATGGCACGAAGCGGCAAACTATCTATATAATCGTTATAGATATTTGTAGTTGGCGGTCAAGAGCTGCAGGACTGGAAAATAGATAGATAATTGAGCTAGACTGGCGTCCGGGCTCAAGCGGTAATCTTGGTCTTGGCGATGTACTTGATAAGCTCCGGGCCGATCCTGGCCTTTCTCTGAATCTGGTTGGCCACTTCATCTGCGGATGCGCCGCTGGCAGCCAGGGCGCGAATCTCTTCGAGCGTGCTGTCCTCCACGGTGAAGTACTCATCCAGATCCTTTCTGTGGCCCCATACGTCGCCTTCCAGCATATCAATGCCCTGCATCTCCAGGAATACCTGGATGGCACTGGACATGGTCTTGCGGTAGGATGGCGGGACCTGAATCATCCTCAGTCTGGGACATCTCTGCATCAGGTTTAGGAAATCTACATTGCTGGCCCGGAAAGCCAGGTGAACTGTCTTCTCATTTGGGTTCAAATTTGGGATTTCATTTCTGCCGCTGATTACTCTAAGTCTCATTTTTGCACTCCAGGCTCTAGATGCATTCCCCAATATTAATAGACACTTGCGTATAATATCATCATTAAAATTCTGGATCTAGCGCCGAGCTGGAGCGAGGGGGATTAATACCTTCTTCAACAACTGAGATGGGAGATTGGGCAAAATTGGCTAAGAAAGCGAAGCATAGCGATGCCGTCATGACCGGCATCCTGGTAACAAAATTCAAGATGGGCCAGATTGATGTTGAGGACCTGGAGCTGATGGCGGCAGATGCTTCCAGGGCGGAGAGGTGCTCGGCAGCGAAAAAGGTGCTGGAGGCGGTAAGGGATTCGCCGGATCTTCCCCGCCAGCAGCCTGCTCTTTTGGTATCGGATCTACTGTTTAAAAAGCTCTAAAGCGATGGTTCAGCGTTACTCCAGCTTCTCGACACCCACCTTCTTGACCTGCGGCTTCCAGATCTTGTCAGGCATCCAGGCCGGCCCGCCCTTGGGCTTGTCCACCTGCACTCTACCGCCTGTGAATATATGCACCTTCTTCGTGCCCCGCTCACGGAGTTTGATGTCCGTGTGGCCCCGGTTGGCTGCCTTCAGGGCCGCCTGGCAGAAGTGGCCGGGACCTAGGATGTCTCGCCCAGGCAGAAGCTCTCCCGGAGGAAGGTCACGCCTCATATCCTCAGGCATAGCCATGTGGTTAATGCGCTGATGGCAGGCGTGCCGGTGCCCATGATACAGAAGCAAGTAGGGCACAAGAGGCTATCTACGACGGAGATCTACGTCACGGTGGCACCTGCGTTGGTGAAGGAGGCGTATGATCTACATGGATTTGGGCCAGAGCGATATAAGGTTTGATGCATGGATCTAAGTCCTTGAAAGGATATAAGTTATACATTATTTAATTTTATATATCAAACTATCCCATCATTAGATAGTTATTATCTGCACATTACGGAACCTAATTCGTGCAAATTATTTCCCTTCAACCCATAAGCATTTCAGAGGCATGTACGTGTAGATTGTGCTCTTTTTGATTACACTTGTGCAGAGGATAAAATAAAATGCTAATTTTAGAATCAGGACTGGAGAAAGCAACTTGAGGTGAGTGGAGAGAAGTCCCCGCTTTTCACCTATTTTGTTGTTCGACGGGACTATTCGATACATCAGAGAATGGAGACTCTCTTTCGATTAATAAAGATTCTTGTCTGCCTAAAAGAGATGTAATCATTTTACTTAACATCTGCGTTTTTATTTCTCCGTCTAAATCTTGCACAATATTGAAAGATAGCAATATATTTTGGACATCAAGAAGGCTGTTGTGGTATTCTTTCAACTCTCTTACGGTTTTGTTATAAAGATAGAAAAATACACCAGAGATGAATTCTATAATGATCCCCGAAGCTGCGGAAAGGTACGCAAGATTATTATTAAGGTTGCTCTTATCTTCAAAACCCATATAAAGCCCAAACAGGATTAAACTAAAACCAAAGATTCCAGACCATATCGAAACCCGGAAGCTTTTTTGAGTATGGTCTTTGATAATGGCATTATATGCATTAAGGTATCTTATATTCAATCCGACCAGTTCTTTGAAAAATCCCTTTGTGATGGATGATGCAGTCGGATCGGCCTTTATTCTTCTCTCCAACTCGATTAATCTAATTAGATCTATGTTTAAATCTTGAATTTTTGCCCATTTTTCGTAAATATCATTAATTAAAGAATATAATACGCTAACATATAATATCATGCCAAAAAAGAACACTAAACCATTACCAAAATCTTTTAAATAATCTACTAATCCTTTTGGCGAGGGTGATACGATTGATGAATTGGATATATTATCTGTCACTGGATAATTGATCTCGATTTGTGTGTGGTATAACAACAAGAAAAGCAAATAGATAAGATATAAAATTGGAGATAATACTATCAACAAGAAACTCATATCAACTAGAATTCCATAATACAGCTTTTTACGATCTAATCGAAGTTCAGCTATTTGAACATGAATTTCTTCCTCTGTGATATCAAATAATTGTTCAGCCGTCATGATCCTTTCTGGATATTCCCGAACCACTATATATTAGTTTTTAGTCTATTCCGACGCACATATGCTTTTTTATTATTAAACACTTAATTTTGTATTTCATGACTTGGGGGAGATGGCAACAGATGCCTCCGGGGCGGAGAGGTGCTCGGCAGCGAAAAAGGTGCTGGAGGCAGTGAGGGACTTGCCAGATATTCCCCACAAGCAGCCTGATCTTTCGGTATCGGATCTTCTGTTTAAAAAGCTCTAAAGCGATGGTTCAGCATTACTCCAGCTTCTCGACACCTACCTTCTTGACCTGCGGCTTCCAGATCTTGTCATGCATCCAGGCCGGCCCGTCTTTGGGCTTGTCCACCTGCACCCTCTCGCCTGTGAATACGTGCAGCTTTTTCGTGCCCCGCTCGCGGAGTTTGATGTCCGTGTAGCCCCGGTTTGCCGCTTTCAGGGCCGCCTGGCGGGGCGCTTTGCCAGTGAACGCTCCTATTTCGTTGCCTTTCTCATCTCGCAGGGCGAAGTTTCTCATCTCTTTCTCGGCCATGGTATTCCCTTCTGAGAGTCATTGCACGCTGAAATGATATCAACTTTGAGGTTCCTGGATCGCATCTCTACTTGAAAAACCATGAGATCTGAAGCTCAAACGCTATATTCTCAGACTGATATAGGGGCCGCCTGAGGGAACAAATTGAAAAATTCCAATCTTAAGCGGCTCTTGCAAGTAGCCTTTCTCGCATTCTTGCTGGTTGCCGTCTCGGTTTCGGCGAGCGAGAATCTCACCGTGCACTTCTTGGATGTCGGCCAGGGAGACTCTGAATTGCTCCAATTTGCCGGTAAGAACATTCTCATCGACGCCAGCACCCAGGACATGGGGCGAAGAGTTGAGTCCTATTTGCGCAGCCATGGGGTCACAAACCTTGCTCTCCTGGTCGCAACCCACCCGCACGAAGACCATATCGGTGGTCTCTTAACCGTTCTCAATGACTTCACTGTGGGGCAGGTCCTGGACAGCGGCCAAACCCACACAGCGCCTTCCTTCGATACCTACTTGTCTCTGATAGATCAGAAGGGCATACCTTTTGCAGTAGCTGAACGGGGTCAGACCATCGATCTCGACCCCAGCCTCAAGATCGAAGTCCTCTCGCCTCCAGCAACGCTGTTTGCGGGTGACCTGAACCAAAACTCCATCGTCCTTCGGGTGGTATATGGGAAGATCTCCTTCTTGTTCATGGGAGACGCCGGCATCGTAGCCGAGGATAGCCTCCTCTCCTCCGGATACGACTTGAAGAGCGATGTCCTGAAGGTCGGCCACCATGGCAGCTCCTCCGCTTCCAGCCCAGCCTTCTTGAGCAGGGTTATGCCTACCAGTAGCATCATTGAAGTCGGGGCGGGCAACGACTACGGCCACCCGACACAGAAGACCCTGAGCGCCCTGCAGAATACCGGCACGAAGGTCTACCGGACGGATACCAACGGCAACATCGTAATAACCACTGACGGGCAGACTTACACTGTAACTACCGGGAAGCAATCCTGGACCACAACCGGCACCGCGCCTAAGAGCACGGCCTCTGCTGTCGCATGGCCCGCCACAACGGCTGCTGCCTCCACTGATACATCCACGGTTTCGCAGGGGCCTTTCGTGGGCTCATCGAAGTCGGACAAGTATCATTATCCGAGCTGCAGCGCGGCAAAACGAATCAAACCCTCAAACCTGGTTACATTCACCAGCTCCGCAGACGCCCGGGCGAGAGGGTACGTGTCCTGCGGGATATGCCATCCGCCGTGAGGTGCTGTAAATGAAAGCTGTTATTGATCGAATCGAAGGCAAAATAGCGGTTCTTTTGCTGGGGGACGAGAGCATAAAGCTCAACATTCCCATCTCTCAGCTCTCGGACGGGTGCAGGGAAGGAGATATCCTGAATGTCTCCTTCGAGCGAGACCCGGCAGCTACTGAGCAGACCAGGGAGCGGGTGTCGGGACTGATGGAGAAGCTGAAGAAGAAAGGGCAGGGGAAGACGGGGATTATCCGGGGGCCTGACATGTAGTGGATCTTTGCATCGCCTTAAATGCCGAGAACGGGCCATGAGCCCCTGGGGGAAACGTAGCTTAGCTCCTATCGTGGTGTGTCTGTAGGCGGATATCCAGAGCTAGCACTGGCATAAACCGTTCGGCCAGCTCGAATCATCGACGAGAGGCGTATATTTCGGTCAAATTTAACGGATTTCTTTGTGAAGAGGTGGCCTGAAATCCAAGTCATTCTTTTAAACGCAATACTGCGCGGGTGCGCCGTCGCCGTTTCACTTCGAGTTGTAATGGAACCAAGGGATGCAAGACCTAGGCTGTATAATTTGCTGTGATCATCGAACAATAGAATAAATTCCTTTTGCTTATTTCTGTGTTCGGATCATCCCACCATGCATCAGGGTTGAAGTTATTTAAATCGCTGTTTTGTTTTTTCGCAGCACTTCCATTATCTAAATCCACCAACATGCGATTGATGATCGCTGAGTCGTTCACCGATCCATTTGGATGATAGAGAAAAGCCACCGCATCCCATGTGGGGTCGCGATCTTCTACTTCATCCAAGTAGAGATAAACCCGCTTACCTAATACCGTACGATCAAGAAAGGACTTAGCAGCTTGTGGATCAAGAATTTCAATATCTGCAAGCTTAATTTTCCCTAGGTTCTCGATCATGAGCATACCTTCGCTTAAAACTTCTGTGACATTTCCGGTTGCATTTTCTGGAGCCGAATTGCAAAACGTTATAACAGGCCCATTTGCGGATATTGGTAAGACAAATGCTAATGAGATCAAAACTAAGGAAAACCATTTTTCTAATTTCACCATCATGATTTCCTTTATTATCCTACTCTGAAGAAAAATATTTTGGTGAAATTAAGAATAACCTCCTTTAATATGGAACTGAAAGATCTAAATCCTACTTAGTGCCTATTAATCATAAGATGTTCAGATTGCTAGCGACGCTAATGGCGGTAATTTTCTTTGTCATTAATACTACTCAGGGCATCTCAGTTGCTGCAATATCAATTCCTGAAATCGATTTACTCGAGTCAAGTCATACTTCAATTAATTTTAATACATTTCCCACAAAAAATATCTCAACAATAAATGCGGAAGAAGTAATCGCGATGATCGTAGCAGGTAAGGAGTTAAGATTAGATAATGTTATTATAATAGGCAATTTAAACCTAAGTTCCCTGTATTGGCCTGATAATAATCGCCAGAAAATGGTGATTACTAATTCAAAGATCTTAGGATATGTGGACTTTTCAGGGAATATATTCAACGGACCTGTCAATTTTTCAGGTACTGTTTTTTTGAAAGTCGCTGATTTTGTGGGAGCTCAGTTCAATGATGTCGCATACTTTCAATATGCTCAGTTCAAAGATAATGCCTATTTTTCCTTCGCCCAATTTAAAGAAAAGGTCTTTTTTTTTGGTACTAAATTTGATAAAAATGCATATTTTCCTTCAGCTCAATTCGGCAACAAAATTTATTTCTCAAATGCACAAATTAAAAAAAATTCATTCTTTGGAGGATCTCAGTTTCTAGGAGATGCTCACTTTGAAAATATTTCTTTTTTTGGAAATAGCTTTTTTGCAAAAGCACAATTTAGCGAGAATGTCCGATTTGTGGTATCTAAATTTTGCCAATACGCTGACTTTGGAAGAGCACAATTCGAGAAAAATATCGATTTTGAGGGAGCAAAGTTCGAAAATGTTGCTGATTTTGAAGGAGCTCAAGTTCGAGGAGTTGCCAATTTCAAAATGGTTTGGTTCGCGGGACAAACCTATTTCCAGTGGTCTCAGATAAATAACGGAGCCAGCTTTGAGACTGCTCGATTTGATGGGGATGTTTACTTAAACGCAATGACATATACTCGTATGTATCTGCCTTGGGACTTAATTAAAAATAACCTTGTATTTAATAGCGGATCATACTTTGGACTAGTCAACAATTATAGGGCTCTTAACTGGTTGGAAGACGCCAATAATTGTTACTATAAATATAGAACGGAAAATCAACAGGGAAAAAGCTGGATTGATTTAACTAAATATTTAGATATATTTCTTTGCATTTCATCCGGATATGGATTATATCCTGAAAGATTAATATATTTCAGTGGCATCGTTATTCTTTTTTTTGCCTGCATATATCGGCTTTGGAATGGAATTTATATAATACCTTGTCCGTTTCATGCCGGCTATTGCCAAAGATTATCCTTTATCGAATCATTATATTTTAGTTGTCTTATTTATTTCACATCAAATTCCCTTACGACTTGGCAACCTTCTACAACTACCTGGAGATACATAGTAATATTTGAGGATATTATGGGTTGGATGTTTTTGGGTGTATTTATATCCATTATCAGTAAAGCATGGATGTCTTAGAAATTTGTATCTACATCGAAATGACGCTTAGCTGGCTGCATTTAGTGGCGAACTGGGCAGAATCTATCGATTGCTAGCACCAGTTTTCTCCTGCAGCAGTGCCTGTGCATCCGCATGCATCCCGGCGAGCTTCTTGGTGATGGGGTGCTGCGGCCCGTACTCCTGCTCCGCCAGGCCCTTGACCCGCCAGATCTCGGAAAGGAGCTTGCCGATCTCCTTCTTTACGTACTTGCGATTTTGCTCAGTCATGTTTCTTGCATCTCCTTTAGGTCCTTCGATGACATCTCCAAAGAGCGCCCTCGTATTTTACCTTTTTTCGTGGTACTCTGAGGCCAGGAGGGATATCCTGTCGCCTATGGGAACGGTCAGGTCGTTATCCTGCAGCCGGGCTATGCCTTCCTCGATATAGTTGATCCAGATCTTCTCTTTCGCCTCGCCAGCCTTGCGATATTGCGCCTCTATCTCCCGATAGACGGCATTATAGTCCAGGCCTGCAATGACCAGATTGGAGCAGTCCGGGGCGTCTCCCGGCCGGTTGGCGATCAGCTTCATGATGAAGATGTCCTCCAGGGAGGCATCCCTGGTCACCAGGCTGCCGAAGGACCTGATTCGAGTAGCTCTCTGCCACATGGCCTCGGAGAGGTCAAAGTCGTAGGAGATCCGCTGGGCGAAGATGTCCAGATTGCGCCCGCCCTTCACTGCCAGCCGCTTGACGCCCAGCCGCTCATGCCTCTTCTCCGGGCCGACGATCTCGAAGCCCAGGGCCTTGGCTGCAGCAAGCAGCCTCTCTTTGTCCTCCTCGCTCCGGCAGACGACATCGATATCCTTGGTGGCGTCCTTGAGCCCCAGCTCCAGCATCACGGCTCCGCCTATAAGCAAGGCCTCGACCCTCTCTTCCAGAACCTGGCCGAGCTGCTCGAACAGCTCGTTAATATCCTCTTTCCGGGAGATCTTGTCAGAGCTTGATATCATAGAGATCCGTCCTGTCCTCGATATCTTCCAGGGTCGGATAGCCTTTGATCTTCTCGCCCTGCAGCACTGCTTTCAGGTCCTTCATCATGGGATGATCGATAGCCTCCAATTTATCCCTGTTCTTGAGATAGAGCAGCACGCAAAAAGCTTCTGGAAGGACTCCCAAGCCGAGTCCAGGGAGTGGATGAAGACCTCTTGGATGGATAGCTCCCTCTTGGGCAGGGTGTAGTAGTAATCCCTCAGCATCAGCTCGATCCCATAATCCTCGTAGGCGGAAAAAGAGGTGAACGTGGCATCCTGCTGCCGTAGGCTCTTGAAGAGCACGCTTGTCTCGTAGCTCTTGATGAGCAGGGCCTCACGCGGTACGAGGCGCAGGACCTGGTACTCCTGAAGCGAGGTCACGAACTCTTTGAGCTCCGGCCAGAAGGTGTAGTTGAAAGAGAAGAGATAGGCCTTGCCATGCTTCGACCGGCTGACCACGCCCACCCAGAGAAAGCCCTTCAGATAGCCGTACAGGGTATCACCGGGAATGCCGGTCTCCAGGGCCAGGGTCTCCAGGTTCTTTGGGGTCCGGTCCAGCCTGGCGAGCAGCTCCACCCGCCGCAGGGAGAGGATCTTATGCAGGGGTGAGGCCCGGTGGCTGAAGTAGAGCTTCTTGAAGGCCTCTGCCGGGGGCGTGCCGGCCAGGACGACCTCGCGCCCTCTCCGCTCTGCCAGTCCCATTTCCACCAGATGAGTTATGAGCCGGGAGACGGTCTCCCTGCGAGGCCCCAGCTCCTCCTGGAGGGCGCCGGGGTTTACCGGCTCTTCGGATCCGGTGATGAGGACGAGCGCTCGGATGTCGTTCTGGCTTAAAGGCATTCTCTTTAAATTAGGTCAAATATGTATATAAATGTGATCCAGGTTCAAGATAACATGTCCTAAAGCAGCTACTGGAAAGGAGCAGGAAACTGAGGCGAGGGCGGCGCTCGCCCAGGCCTTTCAGTATCTTCTCGACCTCTTCACGGCTCGATATTTGGGATTCCATAAAACTCTGCTCTTTAGATCCGCTTCAGTATCTCGTAGATTGCATCAATCAGATCAACATCATCTTTGTCTAGGCTTTCTCTTAGTATTCTGTTAATTTCTTCAAGCTTCTCTGAAGTGCTCATTTTTCCTCCCTTTGCGAAATTGTAAGCTTAATGTCTATTTCGTAAAGCTCCGCCTGCTCTTCTATATCTTCCATTGCGGGATAGCCCTTGATATGCTCTCCCCTCAAGGCCGCCCGGATGCTCTCCTTCATGGGGTGCAAAACGTCCTTCAATCCATCTCTGTTCTTCAAGTAAAACAGTATGCAAAATAGCCTCTGGCGGTAGTCCTCCGCGGAATCCAGGGAGTGGATGAAGACCTCTTGCATGGACAGCTCCCTCTTGGGCAGGGTGTAGTAATGGTCCCGCAGGCCCAGCAGGATTCCGTAGTCCCCATAAGCAGAAAAGGAGGTTGGCGTTGCGTCCTGCTGCCGCAGGCTCTTGAAGAGGACGTTATCCTCGTAGCTCTTGATGAGCAGGGCCTCCCTGGGGACAAGGCGCAGGACCTGATATTCCTGGAGGGCGGTGATGAAGTCCTTGAGCTCACTCCAGAGGATGTAGTTGAAGGAGTAAAGGTAGGCTTTGCCCTCTTTGGATCTGCTTGTAATCCCCAGGCGCAGGAAGCCCTGAAGATAGTAGTAGACTGTATCGCTGGAGATGCCCGTCTCCTCAGCCAGTGCCTCCAGGCCCATCGGAGAGCGGCCCAGCCGGGCGAGCAGCTCCACCCGTCGGCCAGAGAGGATCTCAGGCAGGGGTGAGGCGCGATGAGAGTAGTAGAGCCGCTTGAAGGCCTCGGCGGGTGGTGTGCCGGCCAACAGGATCTCGCCTCCCGCCCGCTCCACCAGGCCAATATCTTGCAGGCCGGTAATGATGCGGGAGATGGAGCCCTTCAAGAGGCCCAGCTCCTTCTGGAGGCCGCTTGGGTGTACCGGCTCCTGGGAGCTGGTGATGAGGATCAGGGCGCGGACTTCGTTCTCTTTGAGATACATTTTCTTAATAAGAAGTGAATTTAGTATATAGCATTAACTCTGTAATAAGACAATACTCCTTCGCCAAATACTCCCACCGGCACATCTATCGCTACCGGCTTTCCTGTTTTAATCTAAACTGTCAGCATATGGCCGTATTCTTGCAGCAATGGATTAGGTACTCGTAGCCGATATACCCCAGAATTCGTTTCTTCTGATCTCCAACCAATTCCTCTTCCTTCGACAGAATCTCCTCAATCAAAGATGCGATGTCAGCCTCTCCATCCCAGTTGTTTGTGAGAATATCGTTTGAGCCTATCTCATTTCTAACCTTATCGGCAACAAATGCCGAAAGGAAGATGTCGTCCACATAGCCGTAAGGGCCGTGTAGCTCCTCGGGGATGATATCGTTGGGCAAGATGAAATAAGCAATGGCAGAGATGATAATTGGCCTTAACCGAATCGGCAATATGGGATCATCGAGCATCTTTGTCAAGAGCCGGTAAAGCTCCGGTGCCTGATATATCAAGTCGTCGTGGCGGCCTTCATAGGCAGATATTTGCTTTTCGAGCAATTTATCAAATGAATTCAAGTATTATCCCTCTATTTTGGCAAATGGACAGATATCTCTAAATTCTTCACAAGCCGAACAGTAATCGCAATTTGGCGGGAAATCTCCTGCCTCGATTTGATCCAGAATATCTGTCAGCCTCGATTTCGCCTTTGCTTTTCGGTCTTCTGACCAGGCGGTTGAATGCTGCTTTCCATCACCTAAAAAGTGAACAGTCGTCTTCTCCACCTTAAGGCCCAAGCTCTCCTCAGCGCCAAGAGCATAGAGGTCAAGCTGAAGGTCGATGCCTTCTTTCTTCAGCTCATCGGCCTTTGATGTCTTGAAATCCACAATATCTATGCCCTCATTTTTCTCTCGTCTCAAAAGATCGATCTTGCCCAGCATCACTTGATCCTGCAAGGTAAACGAAAAGCTGGTTTCAGCTCGAAGGGCTGCGGAGAGGCTGCTTTTGTGCCCCTCTACATATCTGCTAAGCTGCTTTATTGCCGCTTTCTTGAACTGATCTTCCCTCTGCGGCTTGGTGCGACGATTCGAGACCCATGTCTGGGAAACGATATCTGCGATGTCCTCCTTTCCCGGTATCCTGCCTTCCGCAGCTCTTATGTGGATCTCCTGCAAAGCCCTGTGGACATTAGCACCGTATCCCACCGGATCCAGCCATGGCGGCCTGAATCCATAAACCACCGCAAGCTTGTAGCGCATGGGACATTGCAGGAAGTAAGCGAGCTGGCTGAAGCTATGCCTCTGCCTGGGACCGTTGTGGGCCTTGCCTTTACTAATCACCTTTTCCACATAGGCATTGGCGAGATCGGAGAGTGCTTGAAGGTCTTCCCCAAACATCTCTTTGACGAAGGGGCTGGGGCCGCCTCCACGCTTATTAACCACATCTGCGGTTCCCACCAGCAGCAGGTCTCGGGCTCTGGTGGCAGCCACATAGAAAAGCTTCCTTTCATCAACCATATGCGGGTCTTCAACTTCCGGTTTGCCACTGGCCCGAAGATCATAGGGAATCTCATATGTGTCCTTACGTCTGCTTGTAGGGAGCCTTCCGTTCATGGCTGAGCCTATGATGACCACGGGAAACTCCAATCCTTTGGCCTGATGGATGGTCATTATCTGGACTGCTCCTTCTTCTGGCGGAATTGAAACCTGGTTCATTCCGCCTTCTTTTAGGAGTTTGATGTATTGAAGGAAAGGATAATGGTTTCTTGTTTTTCCGTACTCATCCCAGGAAGCCACAATATCGCTCATCTGTCCCAGATTAAGAAGGGCTAACAGATCCCGTTCCTGCTCGAAACGGGATATGCATCCTGTAATGGCCAGTAATTGATAATAGACTTCCAGCAATGAGTGGTGCATCTTGCTTTGCACCTTCTTTTTAAGTTCGAGAAGGCCGAGAAGCTTCATGCGGTCATCCTGGTTCTCGACTCCTATGGACTTCAGCCCCTCATCTGTGGCCACGCTCAGAAGATCATCCTTGAATTCCTGAAGTGCATGCCGAGTCTGGCCGTTAAGCCCCACAAGAGGATGGCGAATATAGTGATCGCCCCAGGGCTTTGAAGCTCCCAGGAATATGAGAAGCTCATAGATGCCCGCGATATCTGCTCTCTCGAAAAAGCTGCCGTCTCCCGTTACATGGCAGGGAATTCCTGCTTCAATAAAAGCGTTGATGTAAGCTCCGGCAGCGGATTTAACGCTCCGAAGGAGAAGGGCGACATCGCCGTAGCTGGCAATCTTGCCAGCCTTATGAAGGCTCTCGATAAGCTCCACCGCAGCCTCGGCCTCCTCAGTCGTAGTATGCCTGTAGACCATGAGGACATCGGTCTTGCCGTCACGAACCGCCTTTAAGTCCTTTTGTATGCGGGCGGGATTGTTGATTATGACCTGCTGAGAGTACTTGACAATTGGGTTCAGGCTTCTAAAGTTGTGTTCCAGCTTGATCTCCCTGGCGTTGGGGTATCGACCGCGAAAACCGCCTATGTTCTTCACTGTAGCGCCGCGGAAGCGGTATATGCTCTGATCGTCATCACCAACAACAGTGAGATGCCCTCCGTCGGCAGCGAGGAGGGAGAGCAGCTTATCCTGGGCGGCATTGGTGTCCTGATACTCGTCAACCAGGATCTCTTTGTAGCGTTCCCGGCAAGCGGTCAGAACTTCGTTATCCTGTAGCAGATCCACCGCACGGCACTGCAAGATGGCAAAGTCCATCAACCCCTCTTCTTTCAGAAGGTCCAGATAATGAGAATAAGCTTCTGCTACCACTGATCGCTCTTTCCACAGGGCCGTCTCATCGAGACAGCAGCAGGCGGAGTTCTCATCGCACCAGGATTCAAGCCTGGAAGGCTCGACCATCTCCTCTGTGGCCAGGTTGAAGGAATGTATTACGCCTCGGTAGAACTGGTGGGGTTGCCCCTTAACGATCTCATCCAGGCCCAAAACCTTCCGATTGGCATATACGAACGACAGTTGCGCCATCTCGTCAAGGATGCGGAAATCGCCGGAGATGCTGTTTGGATAGCTACGCAAGATCTCTGTGCAGAAGGAATGAAGCGTGGAAACCTGCATCAGCTCCACGTTCACTTCCGGGAGCTTTTGCTGGATGCGATCCTTCAGCTGCAGAGCGGCCTTATTGGTGAAGGTTGTCACCAGCATATTCTCTGGGTGGGCATCTCCAGATAGGATCAGATGAGCCACACGTCTTGACAAAACTTCAGTCTTGCCAGATCCAGGACCTGCTACAATTAAGAGAGGACTGCCTCTATGAAGGACCGCTTCTTCCTGCGGTTTCAAGAGACCTTCAAGGAGCTTTTCAGGGGCATTAACCATTGAACCGCTTCCCTAAGCTATCATGGCATGATAGCTGCGACTTTTATTAGATGCAGTAGTACTTATGTATCCATCGTGGCATTAAAATCTTAAATGTATTGATCGAGGAAGAAATCTATCAGTCTCAGAATATTCTATAAAGTCGGTCACGGGTCCAGGATGCAAATACAAATAAATACGCTGCTGCCAAGAAGTGCTTAAGATGGACCACGTCTCAATCCTCCGCCTCATCGCCGACCTGCGCCGCCGCCATGGAGAGCTCGAGGGCGTGGAAGCCAAGGCCGCCCACAAAGGCACCCCCGCCGATCTCTTCAAGCCCCTTTCCGCCTTTGCCAACCGCGCCGGAGGCGGCATACTGCTCTTCGGCCTGGACGAGGACGCCGGCTTCAAGGTCGTGGGCGTGGGCAATCCCCGCAAGCTTCAGGAGGATCTAAGCGGTCTCGCCGCCCAGATGGAGCCGCCGCTTCGCCCCAGCTTCTCCGTGGAGGAGATCGAGGGCGGAACTGTGGTGGCCGTCGAGGTCCCGGAGGTCGCCTATGATCAGAAGCCCTGTTACCACCGCCCGCACCACCTCCAGGAAGGCTCCTTCATTCGCGTGGGAAACTCCACCCGGCGAATGAGCGACTACGAGATCTACAGCTTCATCAGCTCCCGTACTCAGCCCAAGTTCGATGCTGAGCCAATTCTCGAAGCCACTCTGGAGGACCTGGACAGGAGCAAGCTGGAGGAGTATCTGGCCCAGCAGAGAAAGGCCCGGCCCAATGCGCCTTATTGGAGCCTGCCCTTTGAGCAGATATTAAGTCAGCTCAGGATAGTGATCGAGACGGACGGCATCCTGCGCCCCACTCTTGCCGGGCTGCTCATGTTCGGCTCCTATCCTCAGAGATTCGAGCAGCAGATGGTTGTGGTCTTCCTGCAGTTCTACGGCACCACTACCACAGAGGAGGCCCCTTCAGGAGAGCGTTTCCTGGATAACCGCAAGTTCGAGGGCACGGTCAAGGAGATCATAGACAATGCCACAGACTACGTGATGGCCGGCATGCGCAAGGGCAGCCTTATCCGGGGCGTCACCAGACAGGACATTCCCGAGTACCCGGAGGTCGCTCTGAGGGAGGCCATTGTCAACGCCGTGGCCCACCGGGACTACAGCCACTTCGTGCGCGGCAGCCACATTCAGGTGCGGATGTTTGCCGATCGCCTGGAGGTCCAGAATCCTGGAGGGCTTTATGGCGGTGTCACCGTTGACGAGCTGAAAGAAGGCCAGTCCACCAGGAACCTGCTGCTGGTGCAGCTCATGGAAGACTTGCACCTGGTGGAGAACAGAGGCAGCGGCATAGATGCTATGCAAGATGCGATGCAGAAGAGAGGGCTGCCAGCTCTGGTCTTCGAGGACAGGAGGACGGCGTTTCTGGTGACATTTTATCAACATACCACGACCGAAACACCTTCTGCAAACGAAGAACAACGAATCTTAGCCTACGTGAAGAAACACGGCTTCATAAGACGGGTCGATGCTCAGGAGATGCTGGACGTAAACGAGGCTAGGGCAAGGTATCTGCTGCAGAAGATGCAAAAAGCGGGACAACTGCGAAAAGAGGGACGCTATAAGGACGCTCGCTACTTGTTGCCGGGATACCAATAATTTACCAATAATCTATATTATTGGTAATTCTTGGAACAAGGTCCAAATACACAGGGAAAGAAGGCTCGCAAGAGGCAAGTCCAGGAGGCTTGGCGCTGCGCGGGGCGAGGGCGGCGAAGGGCGGAGATCCGGGCGGGCTGGGAGTGGAGGTTGAGCGTGTTCAAGGTGAAGAGGGAGAACGAGAAGGGCAAGGTTTAATATATTATAGTTATGGAATCTTTTTACTTATTATTTCTTCAATATTACATATTTGCGCCTTTATATCTGATAGAACATTCTCATCTTCCGGATATTTTATGCCTACACGTCTGCGCAGATAAATGGATTTTTGTTTTTTATTTAGCTGATCGATTTTTCGCTCTAATGCATCAATGCTGTTATGCTTCTTGGCCTCCTTTCTTGCTTGCTTTTCCAACTCTTTATCTTCAATGAATTTTTCGATTATACTTTTTGTATCCCCTTGTACGATATCATATCCTTTTTCGTGAGCCCATGACATGAATAAAGGAATAAAATCTCCTCTCTTGATATCTACGCTCATCCAGGACCTTCCAAGTCCTTCACAAATTGTATTTATATCTCTTATCTCTAATAAATACTTTAGCTCATCGATTGTCCAATTTCTAGCAAATATCTTGTCGCCTAATCTATCAAGCCGAAATTCATCGGCTTTTTCTAAATGGATAACAGAAAATAGGTCTTTCATCATTTCAATGAATTTCTCTCTTTGGTCTGGCGACATCAGTATTGGTTCATCAAAGTCGATATGTCCTTTGTCACCAATGAGGATTTTCATATTGCCTCTTGTTCCCCGAAGAATTCCTTTATGATGGCTTTATTGACAGGTAACGAGTAGCCTTTCTTTTTCATCCATGCCAAAAAGTCAAAAACAAATTGCCCTCTTTTCATTCTTATTCCCATCTCAGTTCTATCCATTTTGGCGGCCAAGCTCAAATTGTCTATTGGTTCCAGCAGCGCTAAATAATCTTCCAAGGTCCAATCCTTATGTTCCCCCTCACTGGTTCCAGCCTTTCTGGTTGCTTCTATCTTATCAATATACTCTACATTCTGAAATTTATCTTCAAAAAATTTAGTGAATATATCAAATTGATCCTGTGTCATATTTATTGGTGCTTCCAGGTCTATAAGGCCCGATTCATAAATTAATATTTTCATTGCTTTTCCCCTCATATCATAGGCCAGTATTCATATATTTAAGCACCCTTCAATCTTCATGCAATAGATCCTTACCTATTAGAGATGTACATCAATTAATTGATTCTGAGCTAATGAATTAATGGAATAAGCATCTTTTCCTTATACCCAATAAAACGCTGGCCACAAAGTACTTCTATGCAATTTATCAAGTTGTCTCCGCTGGGAGATACATGGAGAAAGGACAACAACTAGAGAAAATACTGACTCATCCAAAACCGTTATCAGATACGCAGAGAAAAGCTGTTCTTTCAGATAAAAGCCATATACGAATTATTGCCGGGGCGGGAGCTGGCAAAACAGAAACTCTAACGAGGAGAATCGTCTACAATCTTATCCACGAAGAGGTTGATCCATCTTCTATTGTAGCGTTCACATTCACGGAAAAAGCAGCTCAGGGCATGAAGAGCAGGGTGTTTGATCGGCTCAGAGGTCTGGGTCGAGATGATATATGCGCTCAAATTGGGGATTTATACATCGGAACCATCCATGGATACTGCTCTCGCATACTTGTAGATCATTTTGGCTACGGTAGCTATAACGTGTTCGATGCCAATCAAGAGATGGCCTTTTTGCTGCGGGTAGGTTGGGAGCTGGGTCTCGGTAATGAAGGCAATTACGCCAGAAACTGCAAAGCTTTCCTGGAATCGACCAATGTAGTTAACGGAGAGCTCCTGGATGAAGCTATCCTCGAAAAGAAAGAATCGAAATTTTTTAAGCAACTCAAGAAATATGAATCCCTTTTGGATTCCTATAAACGCCTAACCTTCGATAGAATGGTTAAGCTGGCGGTAATAAGCCTTGAGAAAAATGCGGACGTGCTGAAGCATGTCCGGTACCTCTTGGTAGACGAGTACCAAGATATCAATCGAGCTCAGGAGAAACTAATCCGTCTCATTGGCAGAAACGCTGGCATATTCATAGTAGGTGATCCACGCCAGACGATTTATAAGTGGCGGGGATCAGATGAGACATGCTTTGAGGACTTTTCCCGGCATTACCATGATACAGAGACTATCCCTATTACAGAGAACAGGAGGAGCGCCAAGTCAATTATAGATTTGGCAAACACCTTCTCAGATAGCTTTGAAACTCAGAAATACGAACACATAGCACCCATAAGAACGGATAACGGGATAGTCGCCCATATAATAGTTGAAACTGCAAATGATGAAGCGAAATGGATTGCCGCCCAGATCGAACGCTATGTCAGCAATGGCACCTGTGCATATTCAGATATCGGAATATTAATGCGGAGCGTAACAACCTCTGCGCCACCCTTCATCGACGAATTCCGAAGACTGAGCATTCCTTTCATCGTTGGCGGCAAAGTAGGACTCTTCAGGAGAGATGAAGCAAAGGCAGTTGGCATGCTTTTTTGCTGGCTTTTCGAAGAGGGTCGCTGGTTGCCAAACCCATGGGACTACAGCGAGCAAATTTCAGGAGAGGAATTGCTCCACGCAGCCATCGAAGCATGGCAATTGGCAACTCCTTTCATACTCCCAGAAGATATTGAAGAAAAACTGATTAAATGGAGAGAGGCCACGCTTTCAGGTCAATACGAGCATTTTACCGAAGCCTATCAAGATCTCCTTAGAACTCTGGGCTATTTAAGTCTGGATCCAGATAATCCTAATCAAGCCGTAATAATGGCCAACTTGGGACGCTTCAACTCTCTACTCACAGATTACGAAACGGCCATAATGCTCGGAGGAAAGAAGCGAAATTGGATTGGAGATACAAAGGGTCTATTTTGGTATATCTATAGTTATGCTACAAATGCATATGAAGAGCAACCAGGAGACGACATCAGGGCAATTGATGCAGTCCAGCTTGTGACCATCCACCAGGCAAAGGGCCTGGAGTGGCCAGTGGTTTTCATGCCATCTTTGGTCGCTAATAGATTTCCGTCTCGCATGACCGGAAAAAAGCAGCGTTGGCTGATTAGCAGAGACCTTTTTGATGCTGCAAAATATGAAGGGAGCATCGAGGATGAACGAAGGCTCTTCTATGTTGCCACAACTCGCGCTAAAGACGTGCTAATACTCAGCTCATTTGAAAAAACGAAAGTTTCAGTCAGTGAAAGCCCATTCCTTTCCAATTTGCCCAGGAGCTTATTCCAAAGCATATCAATAAAAGACAATCTTCCTGAATACGCCCTCACCAAAGGCGCAGATATTGAGGATATCCAGACCTTCTCTGCCGGAGAGATAATCAACTACAAGACCTGTCCTCATTCTTACAGGTTGAGACAAATATGGGGATATCAACCTGGCTTATCCCCTTACCTCGGCTACGGCAATACGCTTCATTTCTGTCTTCGGACTGCTGCAGAGCTCATAAAAAATGAAGGATATAATCCTGTAAGTGCAATTACTACCGCAGTAGATGACCATTTCTTTATGCCCTTTGCTGATGAAGGCCGAAGTAAAAAGGTGAAGCTGGCTGCTAGAAGAAAATTGATCGAGTTCGTTAAAAAACGAGAAGATGACATGAAGCGGATCAAAGAGGTGGAGACAAGGATCGAATTTCCGCTTCGTAGAGCAACCATAGCCGGGAAGGTAGATGTTATACTTCACGACGAGAATGCGATAGAGATCCGAGACTACAAGACCTCTGACCAAGCTACCACTTACGAGGATTCTTCCATGCAAGTTCAAATGTACGCCTTAGGCCTTAGCATGATCGGCGAATCGGTCGCAAAGGGCTCTATAGCATACCTGGACGATGCAGATCTTAAAGATGTTGAGGTCAAGGAACATCACATAAGGAAAGCACAAGAGACGGCCGAGAAGCACATCGAAGGAATCTTGAATAAAAACTTTGGGGCTTGCTCGGGTAAACATTGTAAGAGCTGTGACTACGGGCTTATCTGTAAGTGGAGGGGGAGTTAAACATGGTCAAGGATTACCGGCGAGAGCTCCAGGGGCTCTTGAGACGACTGTTCCAATTTGATTCTGACGATCTTGATTTTGGCATTTATCGCATAATGAATTATAAGCGGTATGAGATTGAGAAATTCATTGAAAAAGATCTCATTGAAGCAGTCGATGCTGAGTTCGAGAAGTATTCGTCGAAGAACAAGGTAGTACTGGAGAGTGAGTTAGGGGGGCTGAAGAGAAAAATTTCATTAACCCTGGGTGAGAATGCCCTGTTGCCATCTGGTGATCTCAGGGAGATGTATAAGGATTCTCCTATTGCCAAGGAGTACAACAAGAAGAAAAATGAAATCAAGAACTCTGAAGTGTCCGACCAGCATAAGGCTGAGATCCTCAGTCACATATACCATTTCTTCTCCCGCTACTACGATGAGGGAGATTTCATTTCCCAAAGAAGATATTCTAAACAAAATAAGTATGCTGTACCCTATAATGGAGAAGAGATCCTGCTTCACTGGGCCAATAAGGATCAATATTATATAAAAACTGGAGAATATTTTAAAAATTACTCGTTCCGGGTCGGAGAGTTTAAGGTCAATTTCAGGCTCTTGGAAGCTGAAACGGATCAAAACAACAACCGATCCGGGAATAGATTCTTCTTGCTCAAAGAAGGGGACGACCTGTTTACATATGATGCCCGAGATCTAACCATCTTTTTCGAATATAGGACTTTAACGTCTGAAGAAGCTGAGCGTTACAGTACGAGAGATTTTCAGAAGGTTGTTCTTGAAGAGGCTCTAAACAAGCTGTTTTCTTTAATACCGGTTGAAGGGCTCAAAACTTCTCTCCAAAAAGCAGAGGGGGAAAAGACCTTACTTGAGAAGCATTTGCTGAGATACACCAAGAGAAATACCACGGATTATTTTATCCACAAAGACCTTAATGGTTTCCTTTCAGGTGAACTAGACTTCTACATAAAGAATGAAGTTTTCATGATTGATGACCTGAGCAGCGAGGAAGAAGTAGATGTTGAAGGCTACATAGGACGAATCAAGGTCATAAAATCGATAAGCTTGAAGATCATAGACTTTTTATCTCAAATTGAGGAATTCCAAAAGAAGCTTTTTGAGAAGAAAAAATTTGTTATTAAGGCCGAGTATTGCATGACTTTAGACCTTGTTCCGGAAGAGATGTATCCGGAGATAGTTAAGAACCAGGCTCAAATTTCTGATTGGAAGAATCTATTCAAGCTTGATGAAAGTAAGCAAGGGACTTTAGCGCACTATGATACCTCCGGAATCAATATTGAGTATCTCAAATCCAACCCGTACTTGGTGCTAGATACGCAATTCTTCAATCTTGAATTTAAAAATAAGTTATTAGAGTCTTTTCAAGCCATTGATGACGTAATTAATGGTGTTATTATAAAGAGCGACAACTTCCAAGTATTAAAATTATTACAGGCTAAATACAGCGGAGATGTGAATTTCATCTATATAGATCCACCCTATAATACAGGCAATGATGGATTTATATATAAAGATAAATATCAACATTCGAGCTGGCTTTCCATGCTTCAGACACGTTTATCGTTGGCATTTCCTCTCATTTCTGAGCATGGAATATTGGCGTGTTCGTTAGATGATAATGAGTCAGCCAATCTTAATTGTCTTATCAGCACAAATCTTGCAAACTTGACTCGAATAGGAGAATTCATCTGGAGGACACGCAATACGGATAATCGAGTCAAAAGCAATTTATCCGTTGATCATGAATATGTTTACATATATGCAAAACCAGAATCGAAAATATACGGAAGAATAATTGATAGATCTGACTTTAAAAACCCGGATAACGATCCAAGAGGTCCTTATACAACAGACCCTTTGACGGGAAAAGCAAATTCAATTGAAAGACGCAATCTTCATTATGTCATCACAAATACAGAAACAGGAGATGTATATCCGCCGGATCCGGACTTTGGATGGATAACAGACGAACCGGGATTTAAATCCCTTCTCAAAGAAAATCTGATATATTGGCCAGCTAATCCAAAAACAGGAAAACCCCGAAAGAAACGTTTTGCTTCAGAAATGGGGGAGCGTGCGCCAATCTCCAGTCTCGGGATTTCGATTAAGCAGGGTGAAGGTAACTTAGATCTGTCCGCTCTCTTTGGAAATAAGGCTTTAAATTTCCCTAAACCGGTATCTGTAATAAAAGCACTTATTGATTGTTGTTCACCTAACGACGCAACCGTGCTGGACTTTTTTGCAGGCTCTGGCACGACAGCCCAATCTGTAATTGAACTTAATCGAATTTGCAAAAGCAAAAGAAAGTATATATTGGTAGAATCCGCAGATTATTTTGAAACTATATTGAAACCAAGAATTGAAAAGTTTATATATTCAAAAGACTGGCATGAGGGAATACCTACCTCAAGAGAAGGATCTAGCCACATTTTCAAATACATCTACCTGGAACAATACGAGGACACTTTGAATAATGTTGAGTTCGTACAAACAGACATGACTATCCAGAGGACGCTTTCCGAACTTGATGGCTACTTCCTCCGTTACATGCTTGACTTCGAGACCCGGGATAGCCCCTGTCGCTTGAATGTAGATAAGCTCAATCGGCCTTTTGATTACACCCTCAAAATCACCCGCAATAACGAGATGCGAGATGAGAAAGTTGACCTTGTAGAGACCTTCAATTATCTCCTTGGCCTGCATGTGAAGAGAATCAAGGCCTTCAACAATAACGGAGCCTATTATATTGTTGTCCACGGCATGAAGGGAGAGGATATGATAACTATCGTCTGGCGAGCTGCAGATGGTTTGGACCTTGAAGCAGATAAAGAGTTTATCGGAAACCAGATTCTGAAGGAATTCAAAGCCAGCAAGGTCTACATCAACAGCGATTTCTTCGTGGACGGTGCTATTTCTATTGAGTCTGAGTTCAAACAACTGATGGGGGCTTAGGCGATGCCCAAAAGACCAGCATCGAGACTAAGACAGAGGAAGATCAATCCTCTTAGTGATCATCTAGTGCTCAATGGCTACCTAATTCATCTCTTTGGGAAAAGTAGCTTCAAGGAATTTCAGCCTCTTCTCGGAGGTGTGAAAGAGGGTTTCGATGAGGAAGGTCATAGCCACGTATTTTATGCTCTTATCAGCCAAAAAGACCTGAAGATCCCCATAGGCAAACTGGAGAAGTACGACAGCAATTTAAAATCCTACGTAGATCATATAAATCAGAGAAGAGATAAGCCCATCATACCCAAGTATTTTCAGCACCTCGCCCTGCTTTTTACCGAGACCTTTCTTGACAGGTATTTCGAAGACCCCGTGAAGCTACTTAACGAGCTGAACGATTATGCTGCCGATCTGGAGAACAACGAGATCTTCTTTGCCAGGGATGACCTCACAAAGCTTGCATTTTGGATGGCAACAGGCAGTGGAAAGACTCCTTTAATGCACATCAATTATCTCCAATTTATGTGCTACAATAAAGGCCACCATAAAATTAAGCTAGATAATATTATTCTTGTTACACCTAATGAAGGCCTCTCGAATCAGCACATAGAGGAGATGAGACTGAGTTCTATACCTTGTGGCCTATTCGATAACGCCGGAAAAGGCATTTTTTCCAGTTTCGTAGAGCCCAACCAAGTTCAAGTAATTGATATCTATAAACTTACTGACGAAAAAAAGGGCCAGGGAGTTACAGTAGATGTAGAATACTTCGGAAGCGCAAACCTGGTCTTCGTTGATGAAGGGCATAAGGGCAGTGGCGGGGAGAAATGGCGCCGGTTCCGGGAGTTCGTGGCAGAGGAAGGCTTCACCTTCGAGTACAGTGCTACTTTTGGCCAGGCAGTGGCAGCAGCTGCAAGAGACACAGAGGCTTTAATCGAAGAGTACGGAAAGGCGATACTTTTTGATTACTCTTACAAGTACTTCTATAACGACGGGTACGGAAAAGACTACAGGATACTAAATCTCAAGGAAAATGTAACTGACACCAGTCAGGACATGCTAATGTTGGCAAACCTAATCTCCTTCTATGAGCAGGTTTTGGTATTCGAGGATAACCTCGAAACCTTTGCCGAATACAATATCGAAAAACCCCTCTGGATCTTCGTAGGTAGCAAGGTCAAAGGACAAAAGGAACAGTCGGATATACGCACCATAGTTTTCCTCCTGGCAAAGGTCTTGAAGAACGAGGGAAACTGGACAATAGGCAGCATCCAGAGAATCTTAGAAGGTAAGTCTGGATTGATAGACAAAAATGATAGAGATATCTTCTCTCCCACTTACCCTGATACAAAGCTCAGGTATATTCGAGAGCTAGGCCTTTCACCCGACGAGATTTACAGGGGGATTTTGCTCAACGTCTTCAATGCTCCGACATCTGCAACGCTTCATCTAGTCAATCTAAAGAAGGCACAGGGTGAAATTGCTCTCAGGTCGGGGACCTCTGAATTTTTCGGGGTCATTAACATAGGAGATGATGCTGAATTCCTGAAGTTGATCCGAGATAATGAAAAGGCGATCCCTGTAGAAAGCGATGAGATGAGCAGCTCCCTTTTTGCCTCCATAAATCGGCCAAATTCGAGGGTCAATATTCTCATCGGAGCCAAGAAGTTTATCGAGGGCTGGAACTCCTGGCGGGTCTCCAACATGGGCCTTTTGAACATAGGAAAGAAGGAGGGCTCCCAGATCATCCAGCTCTTCGGAAGAGGCGTTCGTCTTAGGGGCAAGGGATTCTCCCTAAAGCGAAGTTCTGCTTTAATGGACGATTCCCCCCCAGAATACCTCAAGATCCTTGAAACTTTAGGCATCTTCGGAATAAAGGCAAATTACATGGATCAATTCAGGGAGTATCTCGAAAATGAAGGAGTACGTACAGAGAATTACATCCCAATTGAAGTTCCCATCGAAATCAATGAAGTCTATCTCAAAAGAGGATTGCTGATAACTCATGTAGAAAAGGAGAAATTCAAGCAAGAACAATTATTCCACCTGGAAGCAAACAAGATGATCGAAGCAAGTATCGATCTTACACCAAAGGTCGATATTATTGTAAGCCAAAAAAATGTTCTTGAATCTGACCCCTCAGACAATCCCTCCCGAGAGATCGATAGAAAATATCTAGATATAATTGACTGGAATAAAATTTATTTCGCCCTGCTCGATTACAGGAAGAGCAAGGGTTGGAGCAATTTGTTATTTACCAAAGACGTGCTGAAGGATATCATAAAACGAGAACTTTACACTCTTTACTGCCCTGTAGCCTACATAGAACCTCAGAAATTCGAGGACATAGGACGCTTGGAAGAGATAATCGAGAATATACTTAAAAGGTATATCCAGAAATTCTATGATTACAATAAAAATCATTGGATCCAAGATAACATGAATGTCAAGTCGCTTGATTGTGACAATGGCAACCTGACTTTTGAGAAGTATCTAGTAAATGTAAAAGAAGATGAGCCTTGGGCCATCTCAGAGGTCGAATCTATAGCAGAATCGAGATCCGAAAATAACCAAGCGACCTATATAAAAAATGTGTATTTTGACCGGCATTTATATCAGCCTCTCCTGACAAAATGCCATATTCAATCCGATAAATTAAATATTCAACCACAAGGATTGAACGATGGAGAGCGGCAATTTATCTGGGATTTAAAGAGTCATATCGAAAATCATAGCAGTAATTTCCATGATAAGGAGATCTTTATTCTGAGAAACCTTCCTCGCATAGGCATAGGATTTTTTGAGACTTCGTATTTCTATCCTGACTTCATCATGTGGATAAATCATGGCGAAAAACAAAACATCATTTTTGTCGACCCCAAGGGGTTGGTACACATGAATTGCAATATTTTCGATGAGAAGATCCAACTGCACCAACAGATAAAGGAATTAGAGAAAAGGCTATCAGGAAAAACAGGAGCGCAAAAAGTTATTCTTGACTCATTCATAGTATCTGTTACCTCATATCAAGAAATTAGAGATGCATTCGGATGGCGCACCCGGGGTGAGTTGGAATCAAAGTACGGAATTCTCTTTCAAGAAGACGATCACTATATCGAAAAAATGATGAATATCATATTGAATAATTGATATAAAATGATGTAGGGCGAATAGCTGTGGCTCAATCCCCGCTCTCCTCCTCTTCCATCAGCCTCTCCGCCATCCCCCACTCCTCGCCCAGGTCCACCCCGATATCCATCCCCGGCTCGATCATCTTGAATCCCGCATACATGATGCACAGCAGCTCTAGCGCCGAGAAGGCCCTTCCCGGCAAGGCCCGCAGAACATGCGTCTCCTTGGGGTCGTTTATGTCCAGCCCTTGCTGCCCCAGCATCCCGATCTCGAAGGCAATCTCCTGGACCTCCTTCAGCGGCCTGCCGCGGAAGAGCCGCATGGCGTCCAGCAGATAGAAGACGGCATCCATGCGTACCCCGCGAGACTTCAGCCCCCGCACGGCAATCTCTCGCAGCCCGTTTCTGGCCAGAGCGCGCAGCTGCTCAGGCCCTGGCATCTCCAGCACCATCTGGAAGTGCTTCTGGGCCTGCTCGATGTCTCCCAGCTCCATGTAAGCGAAGGCCAGGCCGTAGACGGTCTGCGGGTCCTGTGGATCGGCCTGGTAGGACTGGCGCAGGTAGTAGAGAGCCCGCAGGCTGTCGCCCTCCTGGCCGAGAATGGCGCCCAGATTCTTGAGGGCCACGGGATTCCTGGGATCGGCGGCCAGGGCCTGCATGGTGAACTTCTTGGCCCGCGGCAGGTCTCCTTTCTTCAGGTAGGCGATCCCCAGGGCCACGCAGGCGTGGGAGTGCTGCGGCGCGAGCTGGAGGCAGCGGAGCAGCAGCTCTATGCCCCGGTCGAGCTGGCCGAGGTCCACATAGCAGAGGCCCAGGTTGTAGAGAAGATCGGGATTGTCGGGATCCTGGCGGAGGAGCTCCTCCAGGTAGATGCGGGCCTCGTCGAGCTGGCCGGAGGCGAGGAGCTGGAGGGCGCGGGAGAGGGAGTCGGTCATTGAGGTATCAGTCCAGACTGAAACGAGCAGCTATTATATATCAGCTTTAGATCATCAGTGGATTCGATCATAGGATGATGTTTCTCACTTCTTGTTCTTTTGTATCAAAGCAAGTCTTCCTTGATCTGTCAGACCTGCTGCATATATTCCATTGGGCAGACTAACGCCAGGCATGTAAGAGCCATATTCTGCTCTGATGAGATCCCTAGAATGCATTACGCCAATTCGTGCCCCCAGCTCTTCTGGGTCTACATTCACGATTGCATTAATCTTATCTGCGTTTGGTATGGAGACTCCAAGATCCCTAATCGCTTGCATAATACGGAAATCAGTATCGTCTATTTGTTGCTGTTGTCCGATACTTTGGGGGCTATAGCCGCCGCCTATGATAATGTTACCCGAAGCGTTACCACCGATGGCCACACCGCCGTTCGAAGCAGTGGTGATCCGAGTCTCGCTACCCTTCTCGGCGATTATGCTTCGAATTTCGTCGATTGTATCTGGAGGCATATTGGCCATTACCTTCTTCAACTGCCAGGAGAGGGCCGCTTTTGCATCCGGATCATCTATGTTCTCCGCCACGTCTTTCACTGCTTGGGCGACTTCCGGCTTCTTTTCGGCCTCAGGCCAAATTTTCTTCCATATACCGGTGGCTCTATTCCATCCGGCTTCAACGAACTTTCCACCTAAAGCCTTCACCGCTGCATCCTTCCCAGCAGAGACAGCAGGATTCACTAAGTAAGGCAAAAAAGGGGTTATTAATGCAGTAGCCTGTTGAGCTAGTTCAGGATCGATCATCGTCTCATCCAATGAGTGGAACATTACTTTTCAGTAAAAAGGATTGTGGAGATCGTAACTCCGAGGAATTGCCATCACGGGCAGCAATATAGATCCTAAATAGGATTTCCTGCAGTAGATTAGATGCAACTCTCATTCAGATCTTCTATCTGAATTAGGAATGATATCTCCTGTATCGATCTCATTGTTTGAAACATTCCCCATAATTGCTACGCCTTTGTTCTTGGCAATTACTATAACCTTGCTTCCCATTCCGGCAAGCTTCTCGGCAAGTTTTTCAATTGTCTCATCGGAAAGCGTTACTTCTCTGGATATCGGGGCTATAAGCGGAAGGTCATGCAGTTCATATTCGATTTTCGCAGGCAGAATTAGCATCGGCTCTGGGATATGCTTAATTTCCATCATTTTTGGCATGCAATCCGCCCATTGTTGCGAGGATTCCTCAAGTGAAGGCCATAAGTAGGTCTTTTCAAAGCAGTCCCCAAATGACGATCCCATATATCCTTTGACTGCATCGCTTATTGGTGATGCGCCGAAGGATGATACTCCTGGAGACATGCTTTGCGCAAATCCGAATTGTCTCGCGTTCTCTTCGAGAGAAGTTATTGCCAAACCTAAGCAGGTTCCCTTAAAGCCGTCCCCAAAGGTAGATCCTATCACCCCATTGCCTAAACCATTTATAGATGATGCAGCAATGGATTCTTCTGCAAGAGATTTTATCGCAAATCCCGCACAATCACTTAAAGATGCTCTTCCGTTCATCTCATCCAAGCCAGATGTGATTTTCGGGCCAATATCTAAAAGACCACCATTTACCCCTGCAAATATTCGATCATTGTTCCTTATGGCCTCAAGGGCGGGTGAATTCATGGCTATTTCAAGTGAAGTCTGCATAGCTTGCATTTTTTCAAGTTCTGATTGAATGGATTCTAGTGCCGGACTGTTTGCAGTTATATCTGCAATACCTATCCTCTGCACATATTCGGATGCAGCAATGCCCACACTGTTTCGCATCATTTCGTCGGCGTTCGTCAATGCATAAATCCCAAAATTATTCATTACTGCTCTATAAGCAATTTCATCTGCGAACATTTTCCCTCTATGAAAGAAACCTTTTATCTTAGTTTATTCCGTTGCAATTAAAGAATGGTAACTGCAACAAGTTATGTATATATTAGTTCAGATATATAAACATTATCCAGGCCACGAACGTAATCACTGGGATGCAGGTGCATTAGATTAGATATGTGAAATAGTTTGCCTTGTAGGGACGACAACTCTCACTTTCGCCCCGTCCCCTTGCCTCGCCCTCATATCCTCTCAGCTCCTGCCTTTAAGCATGGAAATCGAACTCTGCCCGCCCGTCTCCTCCTCCCCGCGACCTTCAACGTCTTGGTCGCCCCGTTGGAGCTGCTGACCGGCGCCCTCAACAGCCACCAGGAATTGCAGCGCAACAAGATCCTCTTCATCAGCGGCAACTACTCCCGCATCCTCAGCCGATTGAACCGAAACATCACGGAACTGGAAGTACGCCGCGCCTTCACCGTCTTCCAGCTCATGACCATACTGGAGGAGAACCACCACAGCTTCTTGATCGTGGAGCATGATCCCTTGCTCTACGAGGATGCCGGGGAGATGGTGGAGTACCTGGCCCAGGCCCTCAGGCAGACCTCCAGGGAGGCCACCATCCTGCTCTACGCGCCAGCTCTGGACCCCCACTTGCAGAAGCTGACCGAGCTGGCCGACCGGGTGTTCTGCATCTACAGCGAGCAAGCTCCGGCCAAGGCCCGGAAGGCCGAGGCGAAGATGCCGGGGGCGCAGGCTACTTTGGAGGCATACTCATGAGGTGGCCCTGGAGGCGGCGGGGGGAGATCGAGCCCAGGCTGATGGTAAGCAGGGCTATAAAGCTGGAGACCGCCACAGAGATTCTGGCAGAGGTCTTCCACGCCAGGCGAGGTGAAGGAGATGATAAAAAGCAGACTGGAGGAGAGGAGCGGGCCAGAGGTGCGCGAGATCTGGCGCATCAGTCTGCCTTTTAGGGAGGATTACACTTTTCGCAAGGCCTATATCCTGCAGATCGGGCTTCATTTGGATTTGAAAACCAGATGCGATTCTCAGGATTAATTCTCTGAGCCCAGGCACATGAAGGATAATGATAGACCTTTGTATCCGAATTTGCTAAATAACTTCCGCCTGCATTTTCAGAAACTGCATTTAATCGCTCTGTAGGTGCGTTCAGCTTCTGCATAAGCAGGTTTGGATCATCTCCAAAGTGCTCTCTAACCCAGGCGTTATAGACGTCTACCTGTGCATTAAAGCCATCGATATTGATTCCATTTTGGGCCTGATCGTATGCCTGGCCCATTTTAAAGCCTATTCTGAGGCCTTCTAAGGCTCCCTGCTGCCAGTCAGTATAGCCTATGGCCATGGCCATGCTTACCAAGCATAAAAATATCGCAATATACTTCATCTATCAATCTCTCCGTTTTTATCGGGCATAATTAATGGCAGCATTCGCTACCGATCTGTGCGTGCATGACTATTAGGCCTATTCTCTCTCATATCTCGCCCTTCCGCCACAGCATCCAGGCAGTTTCCTTCCACTGATTGAACGGCCCGGTCCTTTTGACCTTCTTTACAGCAGCCTCAATATCCTTAACCCCCAGGATCTGCAGCCATTCCCGGAGTGTCCCCGGCACCCGCCAGTAGCCCTCGGGCGGGATCTTCTCCTTCGGAATGGGGCGGCACCACAAGGGAGTGCAGATGCCTGCATTATCTTCGAGCCACTTCTCTTGATATTCGCGATACTTTTGCCGAAAGATCTCCAGATCTCTTTCGGTCTCTTCTTCTATCTCGCGCTCCCTCTCCTTTTACATGAGGTCAATGATCTTTGCGGCTTCCTTGACGTTGACTTCCTCCAGCTCGTAGCCGCAATGGCTGCATTTGGTGCGCCGGAGGAGCGGGCGCTCATAAGTCCTATCTGCCAGGGCTCTGCATCGGGGGCATGTGACCTGCATTTTCGGCCTCTAGACTCCTGCGCCCATATTCTCCACGGAGACGCCTTTGAAGAATAGGTCGAAGTCGGTGCTATTGCTCACCTGAGCTTTCCTCAGATAGAATTTGAGGATTCCATTGACTATAACCCTGTCTCCTGGAGCGACCAATCCCACCAGGTCGTCCTCCAGCTCAACGTCCAGCTCCCCAAGCGGCATTCCATCATTGATATCCTCCGGGGATTCCTGCAATCTGATCTTCTGGGCGGTTACATGCCTGTCATTTTTGATTAGCGGCCTGAACGGACCCATTCGACCGCATTCCTGGTTCGGACACCTGACTTCAGGACCCTCTCGATCGATTCTTGCGAGGTCCTCAAGGAATATGCCTCCGCACCGCAGGCAGAGGAGGACCGCCGAAGATACCCACCTGGAACTTGGATTGTCTACCCTTAGAACTCTGCCTTCAAGGGCAATCAGCCTGTCAACATGAGCGCGATTTAGCTCCCCGATCTGGATGTGGCCTGGCAGTTCAACAATCCTCACTTGAAAACCATCCCTGCAAATATCTGCAGGCAGGTCTATCTGCAGAAGGGCCGCTCTGGCAGCGCCCAGCATCTGCTCCGGCCTCTCAAGAAGCTCATGGGCAAATTCAGGATCGCATCTTTCCAGGTCGGAGAACCTGACATAGAGGCTCTTATTGGGGCTGGATCCTGCGAGCGCCAGAAGATCTTCCCAGTAATGCGATCTCAGGATCTCCTCCCATCTGGCCACAGGATCTGAATTCATTGTCCAATCAAAGAGAGCAGATGATATCTAAAACTTGGCTTAGAGCGAGCCGCTGGCAGCAATGGCCTGAGGCTTGAATAGACTGCCCTTAGGAGGCAGTGTTTGTGTTTGAGGACAGCTATCAATAGTCAATGAGTAACCCGTAGATTTATCGCGAATTAAGGTGATAATTACGTCGAGGAGGCTACCCACGCACGCCAAGTATGTCCAGATCCAAAAAAATCCGTGGCTTTCAAGGATACTGCGAATGATTGGCAAATCCAGGTGGAGGATCTGGCAGTGGTATAGGGGGCTGTGGTCCTGGACGCACAAATTTGTGAAGGAGAGATCTCCTTCTGAGACTATGCAGAGATTAATTCCTTCAACCTCTGAATAGCTACCATTTTTTGGGTAGCCTCCTGTGCTTTCTCAGCTTCGTAATAATCTATGATCTCGTCGATGGTCGCACCCAACGCATAGATCTTCATGGGTCGACCTTTGCCATTCTTCTTGACTTCGTTTTCAGTGACCCAATATCTCTCGCGCAGAGTTCGCATGGCAATGCTGACTTCCGGTTGTCTCAGGCCTATAGCCTTTTCGATATCTCTCGAAGATACTTCTTTCACGTTTTTGAGATATGTTATTAAATGGGCTACGTTTCTATTTGCGCCCAAGTTTTGCAGTCCCTGCAGAAATTCTAAATCTTTTTCGTCTGTTAAGTTGATAGCAATTTTTTCGATGTTGCTTCCTCCTACCATTTAGACAAATATCATAATCATATAAATAATTTGTTTAAAAAGCAGTTTATCTAAAAGGCATCATAATAACTAATACTTAAAGGATCTATGGTGAAAGGCCAGATAAGATCTATTGCAGCTCATTCTTCACCTGATCCGGTCATATTCGGATTTGGATTATGGAGCACCTGCGTCTTCTTCTCCCTGGCCTTCCGGTGGGGCGATGGTTCAAGGGCGGCCTTCTGTAGAGCGCCGGGCATCCAGAGCCAGCTCTTGGGCATTCTTCTGCAAGGCCAGGCAGCGGTCTCCTGAGGGGTGCGGTGCATGAGATGATAGTTCTATGACATTTCACTTAAAACGTTTTATGATGTCATATAACTACTTGAGAAAGGTATGCGCTGAAACTTATGAGTTGTTCATAATACTATGTGCATGCGGTAGAGAGCTAACTGTGCTGGAAAATAGATAAATAATTGAGCCGGATTGGCTGTCCGGACTCATGCGGTAATCTTGGTCTTGGCGATGTACTTGATCAGCTTTGAGCCGATTTGGGCCTTCTTATGAATTATGGTTGGCCTCATCGGCTGCGGATGCACCGCTTGCGGCCAAGGCGCGAATCACTTCGAGCGCGGCTGTCGTTCACTGTGAAGTACTCGTCTAGGTTTCTTCGGTGGCCTTACACGTTGCCTTCCAGAATCTTAATGCCCTGCATATCTAGGATTATCCTGGTAGCAGGGGCATGAAGCTACTGCTGATTGGCTACGATCTTGACATTGTTGATGGCTGCTGCAAACCCGAAAGCCATAGCCTCCCTATTTCCAACCTTGATCTGATCTACATTTACCTTGATGCAGGTATCGAAGCAGCTTTTATCCTCGCATGGTGAGCACTCGCCGGAATCCTGGTTCTTCTTGATCTCCAGGCTATTGGTGGCACTGGCTATTGGGGTTTTCTGCCACATGTTGCCAAATGCCAGAGCCTTGTCATTGCCCACGATCAAAGTGTCAATATTTGTGTCTTGGGCCTCCGGGAACCTTGTGAGGGATCCCTCGGTTTCAAAAATCCCAGTTCCGAGAACATCTACACCGCCGGTTCCGGCCAGGCCATAATCTTGTGCAATAGCAGAAACGGATAACATGGCTATAGCCAATATCAGTACAACGCCTATTTTTTCGATAGTCTTGCCCCCTAATTTATTTACTCTATCTAATTGTCTATGTTATAAATATTTTTCGTATGTTGTAAATCCGTGATTGGTCGGTGGATGTGTTGATGATGAGCCGTGACCATTCTTTGCTGGCAGGAATCCATCTAGGGTTCTATTTATTTATTTTTGTAAATTAAAAATTTTAGCCTTTAATAATTCGCTGAGCGATAGCGACTAATACAGCTCTTGAGATAGATCATTGCAATAATTATCTTCTTGCTATTACCGAATTCGTTTTTTAGGAGTGATTTATATCTATTGATCTAGCGGATCTTCTCCTTGGGTCAGGCTTGGCATGTTTCAGATCATCGCATTCGCTCCGCGAAGATCTGTTATTAAAGATATATCCATTACAGTATGATAATTTTAAATAATAAATCTATACTAAAAAAATGGGCATAGACCTATTCCTCGCTAAGATGATTTAATGGTATATTTGATCAGTCCTCGGGCAGTAAATCAGGCTATAGAAGGGCGCTGAATGTATTGCTATTCCAATCCAAAAGCCATTGGATCTCCTTGCAGCTTAAGTGATCCTGGTTGAGATCCTTCTCGCCCACTTCCGCGAGGTAGGGGGATAATCCAGAGGATGCTGAAGTGCGCGAGATCCGACGCATCAATCACCTGTACAACCATCTTCATAGATCTCCTTAAAGCCGTTGATATGCAGATTTCCATTTGGAAATAGGAAATTATAATGATCGCAATATATACAATTCAAGTGTGCTCTTTAGACATTACATATATTTGCTTATGAACTATGATTGCTCAGCCGCGACTTCTTCAGCAACTGACCATTTATTAGATGGTATTTCATTTTTCCAGTAAATATTATACCAGAATTTATGTCCATCTGTATTCTGTATGCGCACACATACTACAAAACCCCATTTTTTTAGCTTCCTCAAAATGCCTGAAAGTCCTCGTTCTGCCTTGATCCAGCTAGCATATGATGAGGTATCTAGCCCCATTTTTTGAGCTATCTCCCGTAAAGACAGAGCTTCTGCCTCGCTATTGGATAGAACAGACATAATCTCCGTTTGGTTCATGATTGTGACCTTTATTATATATTCAGTTTTTTGATATTTAAATTTTTTGTTAATAGATATGCTTTCATAGTGTGCAGAGGTCTCCTCGGTGGAAGCTTAATGACAAAATAAATACTATTTGTATCCCCTTTTTTGAAGAGATTCGCGACCGCAATTATATCTCTCACATAACTCGAAAGAAAAATAAATAAAGTATATAATCAATGCATAACAATCGAAATATTGTTGCTACAATCAAGCCTTACTATTCTTTCCTATTCGCCCAAAAAGCTTTTCAGGATATCATAAGATTAAATTAAATATGTATTTATATAATTAAGAGATATTATTTTGTTTCATATGTAACTTAAAGATTGGAGAATGATTTCTTTGATTTCAGTGTAATTGAGATATATCCATTTGCTTAGAATGCTAAATTAGGGAATTAGACTGCCTCACTTAAAATTTTTGCATTAAAATTAATAGTTCAGCGAAAGCGAATAAATAATCTATAAAATGGTTCTTGTTGCTTAATACCGCTGACTTATTATCCTATAATACTATAAAAAACAATCTAAATTAATAATTTATTTAAATGCGATAAGGTTCGGTGAAGTTTAAAACAAGATCATCAAAAGAGATATTCGCTTTCGCGGAGAGATCTATCCATGATTACATATCATCCTTATGCTTAAATTCACTAATTAATAGTGGAGGTCTTATGGGATTTAATAGTATACTAAAAAAATTTATTCTATAATTGACCCCTTCATTTCCAATGGAACTCATTAAATGCGATAATACGGGAACTCAAATTCATATCTATGTAAAAAAAATACTAATTGAGTCTGCAATCAAATATTCTATTGTTTTCCTACGTTTCTAAAAAACAAATTTATGTTAGAGAAATGAGAACAATACACACATGTTCTATAGAATTATACGCAGCTACCTTAAACAAAATTTAGTAAAAAATTTGTAGAAACGTCAGAACGGATTTTTAATATATATCCTCTTCTGTCATTGGGATCAGGCAAAACTTCAATTAAGCCTTCATCCTTTGCGCACTTTATCGACCTATAAAATTCATCTTTACTTAAACCCATATATGCCTTTATAGATGCGGAGGTCATAGAGCCACCATAATCGCGGATCAATCTAATCATTGAGTAAACACGTTTTTTAACCTCTTTCCCAGGACTCTTTTTCTTGTTTTCTAAAGCTCTTATTCGCTCTCGACTCTTAATTAGTTCATCTCTCAGAAAAAAGAGTTCATCCTTCATATCTCTGATTTCCTCGCGAAATTCTTGGAGGACCTCGGTTTTCAATGGATCCGAGGAATAGGGTCGAGCATCCTCACAAGAACCCGAACAGGACGTAATTGCATCTTTATGAGATACCTCGCTCGACACTCTGACACCTCAGACACTACATAGATCTGATATAGCACCTAACATATGCCCTCCGAGCAAATAAATCTTTCCGTAATTACTTAAGAAGTAAGTCAACGAATTGCCCTAGACTAACAATCATACTTCGAGGCACATTAATTTATAAAATTAAATATATGCTAATTGGGTAAATCTGATGTTCTATGAATAATACCCATTATACTCGCAATTCAGAAAATTTCCAAAGTGAATAGAGTCGGACTAATTATTCATTTTTTAATAAGTATTATTTTAAAGAATTATAGTATGTATTTGGACCACGAAATCCCAGGCAATACACTCTTTCGATAATATATATTAATTATACCATAAATAAAAATACTAACCGAGAAATTTTTAAACCTATAATTTAAAAAAATAATACATCACTACGATAATTATTTTAGTAATCTTTTTATAGATGAAATTGCATTATTAAATTTAAGATCAATAATTGCAATTTCCAGTGAAAGGGTTGAAGGAGGGACATAATATTAGCGTCGATCATAGCCAAACTACAGTTTACTATCCTGGTGAGCATGAATTTATACAGGTAGATGAAGGAATTGCATCCCTTCTCCAATCACTTTGGGAGGTGAAAATAAGAACCTGTAATTCCTGCCAAGAAAATGAGCCAGGCATAATTTGGATTGAATTTTATTCCATGAGAGATGTAGAGAGGCTCCTTACAATTATAATTAGATCTCTTGGCGACCGGATTCAGAAACATCCCGAGGTTAACGACTGGCTGTGTTACAGGATATTGGGCTATGAAGGCGAAAGGCTAAAACCGTGGCATTATGATGCATATCCCAATTTATCTTCCACAAAGCCGAATCAAACAGGAATATATCCTAAAAAGGTATTCGATAGTAAAATAGAACTTTCCGTCTCCGCTCGATTTCCCTGCGAAGACAAACAAATGGTCTTTGATCTTGTCAGCAAATATCTGAGAAACGGTCTGGACAACTTCTCAGAATTGAGTGATGACAAATGGAACTATGTAAAGCAATATATTCCTGCACAGCCATACAGTTGGAATATAAAAACCGATGATCGTAAAATTATCGATGGCATTCGATATGCTCTGGAAACGGGCTGTCCTTGGAAAGAAATTCCACGCAAGTATGGATCCTACCTTTCAATTCGTGGAAGACTGAAAAAATGGTCCTCAGAAGGAGTCTTGGAACCGATCATCAATAGCATTAGCGGCGATGAGGCGTATAAAGAGAGACTGTCAAATTATTTAACAACCACAGATGATCAAATGACATCTAAAAGAAAGAGATCGACCGCTAGTGCGATGTGCACAACAGGAGAAATGGCACAAATGTCTATGTCTGAGTGATTTAGGGGGGTTACTAGATGTTTGCAGATGATGCGAATCGATTGGACGAGTTCAAAAGGCAATTATCCCAAGAGGATAAACACTTCATGAAATGTATCATGAATAAATCTAGGACAACTGCAGAAATGCGAAGGGAATTAAAACCAACCCTTACGAAACAGGAAAAGATCTGGACTGCAAACTTTGCCTGGAAAGCCTTTCTTTGGGGAGTTGCTGAAAGACCTTTGATTGAGTAAACAAGTTCGTTTAGTATGATATTATTTTTATAATATTTTAATATAAAATAACATGCACTACTTATATCAAATTTTAAAATTTATATATTGATATACTAGCATACATATTGGCTATTGGGATTTCAGAGAATATTGTGCCATGATCAACATTTATTTTTTAAAATTCTAAAGTGCTGGGATTTAAGCAGCCGAGAATAGAATTTTTAACCATAATATTAATAGCAAAAAGCTTTAATACTTAAAAAGATCTTTATTAAGTAATTAATTTGGTAATGCCATGACTCCTACGGAGCGATCTATATCTCCCGGATTCTATCTCTCTAAAATAGCCAAAGCAATCCAAAGAGCATTATATTGTTTTAATAAAAATTATACAAATACATTAATCGCATCTATAAATGCTAAAATTAATTCAGTTTTCAATAAAATTCGCCGAAAATCTGCGAAGGAAAATAAATCACTAGATAAGTTGCCTAATAATGATGATTGCAGCCAAGATTTAATTTATCAAGAACAGAACGATAAAGGTGCACTTGTAGAGGCCGCCCCGATTATTGTCACAAGATATAACCTCTACGATAAGGCAGAAGAGACCAGTTCCTCTATAGAGTTTTATTGGTGCGAAAGAGGTCTAGACCTTTCAGATTTGGGCCAATTCGAATATGCTCTCGAATATTATAAAAGAGCCCTTGAAGTAAACCCGCGCTCTTTTAAAGCCCTCAAAAACAGAGCCTATGTCCTTTCTCGAATTGGCAGATACGAAGAGGCTATAGACGACTTTAGAAAAGCGCTGGGAATAAATTCACGGCTCATTGATGCCTGGGTTGGCATGGGCAATGCCATGAGCAAGCTGGGTAGATATAAAGATGCCATTTCGGCATACGAAAGGGCTCTCACGATAAATATCTCATTAATTGATGCCTGGATGGGCAGAGGAACAGCTCTCGGGAACATGGCCCGCTACCAGGAATCGGCAGCTTCATTTGATAGAGCTCTTGAGATCAATCCGTCGCTGAAAGAAGCATTGTACGGCAAGTATCTTGCTCTGCAGAAAATAAAAAGAGGCGAAGAGCTCCTAAAGATTAATAACAAATTAATCGACATGAGGAAATCCATGTTGCCACTGCCTATTCATACCAGCAGCTCTACATCGGAAAACTTCTTAGTCCCAGTAAAGGATGACTATGCATCCTATCTATTAGCAGCTGGTGTTAAATTCTACAAGAATGAGCATTTTGAGGCTGCGGCAGATTGTTATGAAAAAGCGACCGCAATCAACCCCGAAATTCCAGAGGCCTGGTTTGAAAGAGGTTTAGCGCTATATAAGCGGGGCTTTTATGAAGAAGCCCTTTCATCCTTTGAAAGTGCGCTAAATATAGATAATCGCTATTTAGATGCCTGGAATAATAAAGGAGTAACACTAGACAAGCTAGGAAGATATGATGAGGCCTTGAAATGCTACGATGCAATTTTAGACATTAAACCTTCGGATGCTAGGGCTTGGCAAAACAAAGGCCTCCTCAAAAGAAAGCTTGGTCAATACAAAGAAGCGCTGATCTGCTTCGATAACCTAACCATGATCGAACCCAAGAACAATTCCGGCTGGTGCGCTAAGGCTGAAATTTTGCATAAGTATCTGGGCCGCCATGACGATGCATTAGAATCCTACAATGAAGCCCAGAAGACAGATCCCTCCAATAGTTCCATATGGTTTGATAAAGGCATTTGTCTCTATGAACTTGGTCGATACAATGAGGCTCTCTACAGCTACGATAAAGCTATCGAAATTAACCCAAAAAGCTCGAAATTCTGGAATAATAAAGGAATTGTTCTAAAGAGACTAATCCGCTACGCTGAAGCAATGAAGTGTTTCGATAATGCGAAGGAACTCGACGAAAAAAATGCCTCTACATGGTACAATAGAGGTCTCACTTTGGATGAAATGGGCCAATATGAAGAAGCGATCAAATCCTTCGATAGGGCCTTGGAACTGGAGCCAGAGAATGCAGATGCATGGAATAATCGAGGAGTTACCATGAAGAACCTGGAACTCTACGATGAAGCCATTAAATCCTTTGAGAATGCTATCGAAAGCAATCCCAACTATGCTATGGCCTGGAACAACAAGGGGAATGTTCTCTTTGCCCTTCATAGGTACAATGATGCAGTAGAATGCTTTGAACAAGCTACTGATATAGATCTTAACTACTTCGATGCATGGAACAACAAAGGCAATGCTCTTGCTCAATTACAGAACTATGAAGATGCCATTTACTGCTATGAAAAGGCAATTAATATCGACCCCTGCGACATAAAGACGTGGTTCAACGAGGGCATAACTTTCATTAATTTCCGCTGCTATGATGATGCCGTAAGGTGTTTTGACGAAGTGTTGGAGATTGATATGTCTTCTACTTCTGCTTGGATTTACCGTGGAATCGCTTTGAACCGACTTAACCGATATGAAGATGCTTTGGCATCTTTTGAAGAGGCATTGGAGATTAACACCTCCGATCCAGCTGCATGGCATTTTAAGGGAGAAGTCCTCAATAAGATCGGACTCAAAGATGAGTCCGATGATGCTCTTGCCAAAGCTGCATCACTGGGCTGGAAATGGGAAGTTGCATTACACTGAAGAAGGCAATTTTAATCCGAAGCCTTAGACCTAAACATCGGCTTTTAGTCTTCTAGTCTTTTTCAATGCAGTTATTTATCGACCATGCTGTAGGCCAGCAAGAGAGGAACTTCTTCCTTCGAACTTGTTTCCATAACTTGAAAATATAGTTTATCGATCTATTCAGGGGAGAACATTACAGCCTGTTGGACTAAATACAATAATTATTTATATTTTTAGTGCGTCATTCATTATAGATTACAAATGGAAACGAGCGATCAGGAATTTCTGCAAACACTTCACAGAGAGAAGATAAGGACACAAAACGAGCGCACGGATCTTGTTAAGAAGAAGCTGGCCTTCATAACAGTCTTTTTTGGGATTGGATCTGCTAGCGTTGGATTCAAGCTAGATGAAATATTTTGGATCCTTTACTTCGTTCCTTTGGTAGCAGTATGCTTTGATCTATACATTATGTCTGCTGATTCCAGGATCAAGCGCATTGGGGCCTTCTTAGGGAGACACCCAAAATCTGACGCTGGAAAAGCTGAACGAGAATGGGAGAACTTCTGCGTTGTTCATAGGGACAATATCGCTACCATTGCCAACATTGTATTCTCCATAATTGGAACCTTATGCTCTGCGGTTCTCATTCGCACCCAGCAAAGTTTGATTCAAGCAAATATAAAACTGTGGTTTTCCTTCTGGCTAATTGCTTCACTGGCTGCAATTATTGGACTATGGAGGTGGCATCAAAAATTTATAGAGCAGATATAAGCTCATTGACTCTGAGAGAGAGCTGGAGAGCTCAAGAAGCAATAGGCAGCTATCCAGCCGTTTGAAATCCAACTATGATTATAATTATTTACAAAAACTAAATAAACTTTCATCACATTAAACAGTTCCGTTTAAGTTCTTATATAATTATTATTCATGAGAAAAAGATATCATCGCGCATAGTCGGCAGGCATTTGGCTCAGATGGCCACTGCCAAGAGATATAGTAGAATCTATCACTAATGTTCCATAGGAAATGAAGGGGTTAAAAAAGTTATACATTGATATAAATATCTGAGCAGGCATATCTTCGCGGAGCGAATTAGATGATTTGTAGCAGCCAAATTTAAGCTTGACTAAATAGCGAATTAGGCCCCTAAATTTTTATCAATTTTAAAAAAAACGCATCTGTAGTTAGTTAATGAATAATTTATGAAACAAATTACCCATAAGCCCAAATCTGTCGCTTTCGCTAAGCGATAGATTAAAATGGTTTAATATAATCAAATGAAACGATAGCATTAAGCCAATTGTTCACAGGATACGCATCAGTTGCTTCGTTCTTTTTCATTCTCTCCCATACAGCGGTTTGAACCGAAAATTCCTATTTGAGGTTCGTTTTTTCTTCCATATGCGAGCTAAAAATTATATATATTTGTGTATCGCACTGAGACATCTAGAGAAAAATTTTATATACTAAGATAGTCATTATTATCTAAAGACAAATTAGCTGACCGAGAGATGAGACCCGAAGAAGTCTGCAACTTCTGGAGGTAATTGCATAGGGCGACCAAAGAAAAACAGAGAACTACTGATCGGCAGGGCAGGAAGAAATGCAATCGAGCACGAAGACATAACGAGAGATTCTCTTCGATGGGAACGAAGAAAGAAAACTATAGCGAAACATAGGAGGGATTAGCGAGCGGCGAGAATCTCATTCAAATTCAACAAGAGGGAGAAGGTAGACGGCTCAGTGTTGCAGGCACGAAACTGAGGGTAGTTTCCTGAGCCTTTCTGAGCCGCTTAATTACATAAGATCATCATCATTAGTATTTAAACATTATCCATATATTGGATATGTTATTGAATAAAACCGTCTTTGTATGCTTGCTAAGTTAACGATCACTACAATATCTCAGCATTTATCCCCAGCGCCTCCGCTTTCATCTTCCTGGCCTTCAGGCGGGCTTCTGCTGCATCCATCTTCCTGCAGCTCCCCAGATGCACATTGCGCGTCTTGCCGCCCTCACGCCAGGATGCCATCCAGTAGCTGTAGATCTTGGAGCCCTTCCGGCTCTGCGTGACCTTCTCCATCTGCCATAAAGTCAGGTCCTCCAGCCGGGCCTGGAGCTTGAGGGTCTGGGCCTCTGCCAGTGCCTTCTCCGCCTGGCCTTGCAGCCTCTCTGCCTCCTGGAGAGCCGAAGATACGTGAGTGACCTTCTGTAGGGTGCGGGCATCCCTGGCTAGCTCGCGAGCGGTCCTCTGCAAAGCCTGGCGAAGATCGCCGGAAGAAGTTCTATGCATAGGAATACGTTCTGTGGTATTTTACTAAATGCTTTTCCATAATGTCATAGAACTTGGTTCATGATTGTGGTCTCCACTGGAAATAGAATAAATGAAAGGTAGATAAAATCAAAACCGTTGCCCTAACAGCTATTGCTCATAATCTAAAATCAGATGGCTCAGCTTTATTTCTTTAGTATTTCTAGAGCTAACTACGATTGGAAATATTAGATATTATTTATTAAGAAAATTTGTTGAAGAATTCTTTTATTAATTTAAATTATTTTTAGCAAATAGATATATATAGATTGATAGATACCTATATCTCAATTAAGAAGAAACTTATGAGATCCCCAAAGATACAGACAAAAAGACCACCATCGATTGATTCTACATCGACCCTATGACATTAACTGGTTTTGGGCAGACTCATATGAGAAGGGGGCAAAATAAATGAAAGGGATAACAATAGTAGTATTGGCAATTTTACTATTCGGAAGTTGCAGCACTGTACTAGCAAATCCACCTCTGGTTCCACCAACGCAATATGAGCAGTTCTGTGAAGCACAAAAGGTTTCAGGAACAGGCGTTATTGATGTCAGCACATCGGTAACCGATAAGAAGATTGCCCTGGAATACCAGAACATGATGGCCGGCAACGGAGACCTTGAGCTTGACTCAGAGAATGCCTATTCACAGGATGCTGACAAGCTTAAGAGAAATATTACATCTGTCAATGGCGGCAACGAGTCCGGCTTGAACCTGTATGAAAGAACCAAGCTGACATACGCAGGCGAAGATCCTCTGACGGGCGGAAAATACTTGAATTCCAAGGCATTTTATGGAGGAATCGGGGCTAATGTCCAGGAGATGTTCTCCGTAAATGAGATGGAGAAGGATGAGACATCGTTCTTTGCCTCTACAACGCCTTATCAACCCAAAGAGGGCAGTCCTGAGGACTTGATCAAGAAGCTCAAGGATGCAGGCAGAAATACCACTGAAGTAGAGAGCCTCATGACTGCAAACAATGAGATCTACATCCCATCGCATCTCATTGGCATCGAGACTACGAATTCCTTCAATGGTACATGGGGAACCGATGCAACATGGCACAAGATATTCTACAAGGATATCAAAGCCCACGAGATGTTCACCGGAACCTTCGAAGCTGAGAAGACCATAAAGTTCCATGAAAATCCAGTGCCGGATAACATCCATCCGCCCTGTCTCGGAATAGACTGCTAAGCATTCCCGAATTTTCTTTTTTAGTCATAATACTATAGTGGATATTGTATTTATTATCTCTTGCGGCAAAGAAAAGAAAGGGATAGAGCCCCAGGGGAATTGTGGCATATATTTCTGTAGGCTCCAATTGATTAGGGTATTTTTAGCTATTTAAATTTAATTATATTAATTAAATCTAATTTAGAAATGCGAATAGTCGTCATAATAATAGTTATTATAAAGATGTTTTAAATGATTTAACTACCAACTCGCTAAATGACATAGACAAATTGATCTATTTGTAAAATATTGGAAAATATATTTCATTTCCTAGCATAAGATTTAAATAGCTATTACTATTAATAACAATAATATGAATATCAAATTTGTCTACATTTTAGATATATTAAAAGCAGCTTATTTGCAAATATTGATTTGGCGGTGGGAGATACATATGATTAGCAGGTATGGCTTTGATCATAGATACAGAGACCCATGGGAGCGGTTCTAAGATAAGGTCAGCGTCGCGAGGACATATTTTCAATTTTGTTTTTGATCTTCCTACTCATCGCATAATTATTCTATTCAATTTTGTTCGGTTTTTTTTAATTGTTATATTAGGGCTATTATAAATAGCGACACCAAAACATCGAATATACTGGTAATTACTCTCTACTTAGCAAATAATATTACGATATAAATACAGATATAAAATAGACTTTTGACCGCAAATTAGCGAAAACAATAACAATAAAACACAATGAACCCGTTAATCATATAGTTAACTCTGTGTTTAAATTATCACAGCCAAAGGATTCTTATACAAAAAAATCTATTAATAAAATGGAGTGGAGAAATATGCCGTTAAGTATCTTGATAGTGGACGATTGCAGGGTTAATCAAAAGGTAGCATCAATCATGTTGAAGAAACTCGGTCATGAGGTTGATTTTGCTGCAAATGGTATCGAGGCGATTGAAGCCTTGGAGCATCAGTCCTACGATGTCATCCTTATGGATATTCAAATGCCTGAGATGGATGGAATAGAAGCAACAAGAATCATCCGTAAGCGATGGAATAACAGATCAAAGATCATAGCTGCTACAGCACAAGCTATCTGCCTTGATGCTTGTCTTGAGGCGGGAGTCGATGATTTCTTGACCAAGCCACTTGGAATAGAAAAGTTAAGAGCTGCAATCGAATACAATAAGCCTATACCATCATTTATGACGAGTGGAATGGAGGAGATTTCAGCTACCTGCGGCCTCTGCGCAATAGAAACAGGTTCGAATTGTGTAGTATAATACTCTGAAACGGAACCCACATCGTTAGGCATTATCCTCGCGGGCATAGCTTAAAGATCAGCTATAAGCTCGCGCGATCTTATCCAGGGCGGCCTCCTCTCCGCCTCTCATCCAAGGGCACGGTAGAAAGCCAAAACACTCGTCTCCAGGGCATCCATGGGGCCTGGATTCCATAAATTATATAAAAATAGGTGAAACCCGGCCACCGCAGGCCGTATGTACAACCCCTAAAAACTCCTCCCATACTCCAAAGACCTGCCGGGCCGTCAAGTGTAGGAAAAGAGCAACGAAAAAAGGTCAATCAATAGAATCATGGACACAGTCATTTCCATCTCATGGTATCTTGCCTGCGAAAGACCGCTTCTTAATTATCCCTTCTGAATAGACTTATGGATATGCAGCATCAGGCTCACTGTAACCATTCCCTGCGCACCCACCTTTTTTCTCGCGAGCTGGAAGGCTGCCTCCCGATCTCTGCGAGGGAGGAGCGCAAACTCGTCATGCTCTGTCTGCGAGTAGTTCATTTCAACTCCTCCTAACCTCGTTCCAATGCATTATAGAGAGATTCAAGACTGCCACAAAAATAGTAGGATGGGCCTTATGCCGTAGCAGTTGCACGGGCTCTTCCCTCCGGAAGCTTGCCGGTCATGACGTATTCCACAGCCTCGCGGGCCTGCTTGCTGGCCTTCAAAACCCATTTAGGATTACTCTGCAAAGCCTTCAGCCAGGAGCCAATATAGGCCGTGGAGTTTTGCAGGGTCTGAGACGTGTCAAGGGCGGCAATCTGGCAAAGGAAGGCGGCGCCCATCTCGGCGGTGAGCTCCTCCTGGCTCCTTACTTCCTTGCCTTCGTGGTAGTCCCTGAGAGTGTCCCGGCAGAGCCTCTCAGCTCCTCCCGTCCAATGTATCAGTTCGTGGAAAGCCGCCGCATAATAATCCTCGCTGCTGTCGAACTGGTCGATAGGAGGAAGATAAATCGTATCGATATGGCGGAGATAATATGCCTTCTTGAGGTCGTTTTCTATGCGGGGACCTCTCCGCCGCAGTAACTCCTCAGCGCCGACGACCTGATGATTTTCCCTCTCCCCGGGAAGCTTCTTAGGCAAGCCCTTTGTCTGGCACCAGTTGAAGACGGTATAGTACTTGAGGAAGTTCAGAATTCTAACGGAGACCTCGCCCTTTTCGTTCTGCTCCTCCTTTACTACGCGGTCAGCAAAGACAATTGGCCGGCCCTTCTCACCGGCCTTGATGGAGCCGCCCATCTTCTGAGCCTGGCGGAATGTGACCCAGTAAGGGCTCTCGAAATTCGACTGCAAGAGGAGGGTATTGATTCCCTGGTACTCCTTGTTTGTAGCATAAGAAGTAGGATAGCAGGCCTGCCAGGGGCGGCGCCAGGGGATTATGCCTTCACCCAGCTGCTTTATCATTTGGTCGGTCACGACCTGGAAGACATCCTTCATCTTGCCTGCCTCCCGGAGTCGTCATATCCCAGGGCCTGCAGCTCTCCCAGGATGGAATAGGTTAGCCTATTGGCAATCTCCTCCTGTTCGGAAAGAGGAAGCTTGAGGGCTTCCTCAATTATCTCGGCAGGGCTCAAGGCTTCCACCTCCTGATAATCTCCCGGTGCCGAGGGGCTTGAATCCAGGAACGCCACCAGGAGTTAAGAGCGACAAAGGCCACAGTCACGAATAGAAGGCCAAAAAAGAGGAGATTGGCGTCTACCGGCCAGGCTGAGGTATCAACTACTTTCTGCATTTTCAATACCCCAGGCTGATACAATAGCGGTGCTCTTCCCGCTCAAGGTCCTTGTATTCCTTGCAGTCACACTGGCCGGCATCTCCCAGGTCCTTCAGCCGGGCCTGTATTGCTTCCAGCCTGCGGGACGACCTGCAGAAAGCTTTGTAGTCCATGGGCTGAAACTCATGCACCCGATGGGCGGCGTAATCGTTCTGCAGGTAATACTCGTAATCTTTGACCCTCTTGGAGTCAGCCAGGGCCGGGACGGATTCGGGCTTTCTCCTGCCGGCCTTTGGCTTTGGGGTGGAGGCCTTCATTGGGTGGCTCTCCGGGCGGCATTCTGAGCCGTTCCCGTCTTCTCGCTGGGCGACGAGTTCGGGAAAAGCGGCTTTGAAGTGCCTGCACTTTCCGCGGTAGAGAAAGCCCTTGCAGGCGCAACCCTGCGGGGTAACTCTGTAGTAATACTGGCCTGTAGAGGAGAGCACAAGGGCGATGGGCTCGTAAAGCGTCTCAGGCATCTTAACCATATCGGGCTTGGCTGTCGTGGCCCGGCCGGTCATGACCTCGATCAGAGCATGCACAAAGCGAACCTCAAACATTCCTTCACTGCTAGCGGGCGGCAGTGGCATCTTTGCCTTTATCCGCTCCGCCTCGGCCTGGGCACCGGCCGCCATTTGGTTTGCGGCCTGCCTCACTCTCTCTTTCTCGGCAAGCATCTCGTCAACGAGCCAGCTTGCTGGTGTTGCTTTTGTCTCAGTTGCCATTTTTCGAACCTCCCAAAAGTTCTTAGTATATACCCTACCTTTGGGCTTATAAGCATTACGCTTACGCTTACTATTACGCTTACAATTGGCCGAAGACTGGCCCTTTTTCCGGCCTGCAGAGCATCCGAGCGGCAAAGCTGCGCGACAGAAAAGCAATAGAAATCGATAGCAATAGACGCTAAATTTAATCATGGCGGGGCCACAAAATGCACCTTTTGAAGAGGTCCACCCTCAAAAAAGTTCTATGACATTTTTTACATTATTTCTGAAAATGTCATAGATCAAAATCCAGCCCAAGGGCCAACTCTAGCCCAGACCATCCTGGCCCGTTCGGGTCTGGAAGTAAAACCCGGAAGGGTTTTACGTTAATTCCCACAGCAACGAGCACGGACCCCCACTGGTAGGGGGTCCGCGCGCAGGAGTGTGCCTATTCGCATGCCCTGATCAACCTGAAGGGCAGAAAGTGCAGGAAAGCTCATGCCCCCTGATTACTGACAGAGGCCCTGTGCCCCCTAGACCTAAGGCCGAGAACTCCCGCCCCGGAAATAGCAGGCATGCAAATGCCATTCTGCCTGAAACACCGGATACTCCAGGAAATGTCCCCCGTGTATGGGGTTAGGGGAAGCCCGCACGGCGCCTGAGTGCGCCCCCACCCTTCCCGCGCGTAACACCCGCGCGCGGCACCCCAGAAAAAGAAGCTCAAGCAGCTGCATTTAGGGGGGAGAGGCCCCCTTCGGCCCTCTCCGAAAGGGCCGGTCCAGGCCCTCCTCCTAACAGTTCCGTAAAACTTCGCAATGTTTATATGTAAGCTACGCTTACGCTTACAACTATGCCTGCAACTAAAGAGAAGATCATAGATAGGATCAACGTTACTGTTCTTAGCACGGCCAAGAAGGTGCTGACCGATTTTCAGGTGAATGGAGGCTACGGCTCCCAGGGAGATGCGCTCAGTGACCTGCTCTTGGATTACAAAAAGGTCACCGAGAGAAATAAGGAGCTAGAGGCTAAGCTGGCCGAAGCAAAAAAGGAGTAAATGATTCCATCAGTTAAAGCCTTAAAATCGCAAGAAGTGGGATCGCCCATGGGTGTGCTAAAAGCTGACGATCATGAAGCTCTGAGGATGTGGGCCTCGGAGAATGAATTCGGAGATCCCGAGTCCCTGATAGACCGCAAAGATGGAAAACTGCTATTCAGGAGCGCCCGAGCTGCTAAGCAATACCGCAGATTAGAGGCGATGTACAAAGGCAGGAATACGCAAAATGCCCAAACCACTTAGCGCCTACGTCCCCTGCCTCTACTGCCGAAGAGGGCCGAGGGGAGACGACCAGGACCCCTGTTCCGGTGTGCATCACATCCGGTCCTTGCAGGCCGGCGGCTGCTTCCTGGGGCAAGTCACACCGAGAAGAGAGAAGCTTCATGCCAGGTTCGTCAAGACCCTGGAGGTGAAAGCCTGAAGATCGACCGCAGAGACGACCCCCAGACCCGGGAGCATGTGATTACCATCACCATCTCCCGTGAAGAGATGCTGCGGACCAGCGACGAGATGACCCCGGAAGAAAAGCAGACCATCTTTCTCATGAGCCAGAGCCCGTTGCTCTCCACCCAGCTATGCTCCCTGTTCGAGATTGCCTCCGCTCTTGAGAAGGCCGATGCCAAGGAAGCCATGAGCCCGGACGCCCTGGTGAACGACGATGAGGATTACCTGGATGACCTCTGAGTGCCGCTGCCAGAGTGAGGAGCACTGAGAAGATGCGAGAAGCATTCTTTGTGGCCAGTGATGCAGCAGACGGCCTTTATGGCCCCTACAGCAGGCCGGTTGCAGACCGGGTTCTCAAGATCGTTCGCATGGCCTCGGACGAGACGGCTGAGCTGGAGGTTGCCGAGTTTGACATGTTCGGCGAGCAGATCCAGAGCGGCCTGTTGCCATTCAAGGTCTGCGTTGTCGTGCTACAGGGCAAAGTGCAGAGCGTGGAGGTCTCGCTCTGCTGGCCTCCCGTCCCGGAAGGAATCCTGGTCGAGCGGGAGGACTACAGGGAGTACTTTGTCTGGGCGAGGAACCAGAGCGAGGCCAAGACCAGACTGGCCAGCTTGAGGCACGGATTTGCGGAGGAAAGCTAAGTGATTGATCAGGCAGAAACCTACAGAAAGGCCAATAATAGTAAAACTGAGGGTCGCAAGGAAGATACAGAATCCTTTGTTCCGGGTATTCCCAACATTTCCCACCAAGTCCGGGCCTGGCAGCATTTTCATAAGACGTCTCAGGACAAGGATAGCAAGAAGCGATTGATAGCAGCATTCTCATTGGATTCAAACCTTTTTCCCTATATTCCCGACAAAGTCCTGGCGTGGAAGGATCTCATAAGGCTGATTCAGGACAAGGATCATGACGTGCGATCTGCAGCGGCACATTCCCTAGGATCCGCATATCCTCACGTTCATGACAAAGGACAGGCATGGCAGGATCTTCATAAATTGACCCAAGACGAGGACAACGATATACGAAGAAACGCTGTTGCATCTCTAAGATCTGCATATCCTCACATTCCTGACAACGTCCAGGCAGGGCAGGATCTCCACAGGCTAACTGAAGACGAGGACAATGGTGTGCGATTCGAAGCCGCATATTCCCTGGGATCCGCGTATCCTCACATTCCTGACAAAATCCAAGCTTGGGAAGATCTCCACAGGCTGACTCAAGACGGGAACAATGGTGTGCGATACGGAGCGGCACGTTCCCTCGGATCCGCGTATCCTCACATTCCTGACAAAATCCAAGCTTGGAAAGATCTCCACAGACTGACTCAAGACGGGAACAATGGTGTGCGATACGGAGCGGCATTATCCATGGCATCTGCATATCGTAACGTCCCGGACAAAGTCCAAGCTTGGCAGGATCTCCACAGGCTAACTCAGGACATGGATCGCGATGTGCGATTTGCGGCGGCATTATCTCTGGGATCTGCATATCGTAACGTCACGGACAAAGTCCAGGCGTGGCAGGATCTTCATAAATTGACCCAAGACGAGGATAGCATTGTGCGAGGAACCACTGTATCTTCCCTGCTATCAGCTTATCCTAACATACCAGACAAAGGACAGGCCTGGCAGGATCTCGTAAAGCTGACTCATGACACAGATAGCAATGTGCGAAGAAGCGCTGTATCATCTCTGGGATCTGCATATCCTAACGTCACGGACAAAGTCCAGGCGTGGCAGGACCTTCATAAGCTGACCCAAGACGAGGAAAACGATGTACGAAGAAACGCTGTATCATCTCTAAGATCCGCATATCCTCACGTTCCTGACAAAGTCCTGGCATGGCAGGATCTCCACAGGCTAACTCAAGACGAGGACAGTAGTGTACGATTCGAAGTAGCATATTCCCTAGGATCCGCATATCCTCACGTTCCTGACAAAGTCCTGGCATGGCAGGATCTCCACAGGCTAACTCAAGACGAGGACAGACGCATTCGGATGTTCTCCTATCATTCTTTGGGAAAAGCATCTGTATACGAGGCCACAGAATCCGAGGACATTAATGCTCTGCGAAGGCATCTGGAGGCTGCGCTCGGATACTTTGAAATATCGTCTCAAGAGTCAGAATATAGCCCGGCTAGGTTTTGCCATCCCTTTTATCGCTCCTATTTTGCACTAACATTTCAAGAAGATTCCCAGGATGCTGTCCAAAAGTATTTGGCAGAGGCAAAGGAGGCGGTGGACGGGTCAAAGAGCAAAAACGAGCTAATAAAGGCGATAGAGAACTTAGCCAGGGCACTTCAAGAAGCGAAGAGTCTGAAGAGGAAATCCGTTGAGGAGATCGCCGAAAAACTCAATGCCTATAGCTGGTATTGCAATAAAGCTGCTGATCATATGGTTGCCGCCGTGGAAAGTGCTCCTGGAACGATCAAGCTGATGAAGAAATGCAATCTACTCCTTGAAGAGAGAATACAGGCCGATATTGAGGAGATCCAGAAGAAGGCTGAACAAATCTGCCAGATCGCTCATGGAACAGGCACCGAATACGAGGCTCCTGGCGCTGAGATCTACCAAGAGGCAAAGTTTCTCTCTTTGGACGACCCCATTAAGGCATATCAATACAGCACAAAAATGACATACACTTTAAGAGCATTATACAAGATATTACCGGAGGGAATGGGACAATCAGCCAATGAGACTTTAGAAGACATTGAAAGAAGCGAGGATCTTTCGTATATACTTGAAAATATGAACAAATTGATAACGAATGCCTATCCATTAATCGAGATCGCTCTTAATTTTAAGGCCAATTTGAATGACGCTAAAAAGGAAATCATAGAGGCAAATGCAAAGCAGCATTTTGAGACAAGAGCAAAGATCGAGTATATAGATGAATGTTTAATGAGTAATTATGATCTAATCGTAAAATATATCGACTTATTGAATCAACAAGACCCGCAATTGAATGCATTAGAGCAGAGTTTGGGCCAAATCATATTCGTACTAGATAGACTGACCAACGATGTCTCTCAAATGCAGGTCGTTAAGGAGGCAAAGAGCGCTTTAGAGGATCCCAAGCTAAGCTGGAAGCTAAAGCTAGAAGCATCTCAGCCATTGATTTCCATTATAGGTCTGCCTGCCATAAAAGGGGCAGGCGAGATCGAGGTCTCTGGTGGTGTAAACTTGAGGATTGCCAAGGATAATCTGATAAAAGCCTGCGATGAGTTGGCCCAACGATTCATTAGGCAATGAATGTGCCTCCATAGATCGCAAGCGTGCTGTCGGGCGCTGAGCAGGCCATGAAGCACGAAATTATCCCGGCCTGCCGGAGATGGCGCCTCTCGCACTCCCGGCTATCCCGCCGCTGCCGTGACCACCGAGGAGAGAGGGTGGGGTCCGGGGAGGGGGAGAGGAGGTGCTTCCTGACTTGCTGCACCTACCCTGCTCACTCAGCTCTAGGTGCGAGTAACTGGATCTTCAGGAGCTGGTTTCTGTTCCTTGCGCGCCTTTATCTTTTCCTCCAGCTCCTTCCTACTTTCCACTAACTCATCATGTCGTTGTGCCAATTGTGCCCCTTTTGCTTCAGCCGCCTTCATCTTTTCTTTGACTTTATCCAGTCTCTCTTTTGGAGTCAGTTCTTCATTACCTGGCTCATTCTCTTTCATGTTGTTTCCCATTCTCTTTGCTCCTGATTCTACGTTACTCCCAATTTTGCAAGTTCATCTTCAATTATAAGATTCTCCTGGCAATTTGTGTATCTTGTTATTGGTTCTGTTAATATGCTAATCCTATCCTCTTCTCCCAGGAGAACAAATTGTGCATCATCATGGTCCTCCAGTGCATCAGCAGCAGTTCCCCAAAATATCACACTTTGAGCGGCCCAGTAAACTGCTAAATCGGTGCAACTCTCACTGGATTGTAAATAGGCAGCTGACTGGGCATATAGGACAGTAGGATCATGGGCGTTGAAAACTGCCAAGGCTACATCGTAATTATCCATTGCCTGAGCTGCAATTGCAAGCGCTGCCAGAGCTGATGCTACATACCTATCCCCCTCAGCCTGGTAGTCATTGCTGGTTTGCAGATCTACGGCTGCCTGGGCATAGAGGGGCGCAGGATCGTGGGCGTTGAAAACTGCCAAGGCTGCATCGTGATTAGCCATCGCCTGAGCTGCAATTGCGAGCAGTGCAAGAGCCGATGCCACATGCCCATCTCCTTCAGCGAGATAATCATTGCTGGTTTGCAAATAGGATGCTGCTAATGCATATTGAGGTGCTGGATCGTGGGCGTTGAAAACTGCCAAGGCTGCATCGTGATCGGCCATCGCCTGATCAGCAATTGCGAGCAGTGCAAGAGCCGATGCCACATGCCCATCTCCTTCAGCGAGATAATCATTGCTGGTTTGCAAATAGGATGCGGTTAATGCATATTGGGGTGCTGGGTCGTGGGCGTTGAAAACTGCTAACGCTGCATTGTAATCCGCCATCGCCTGATCAGCAATAGCGTGCAGTGCAATAGCCGATGCTGCATATTCATCTCCTTCAGCGAGATAGTCATTACTGGTCTGCAAATATGCGGCAGACTGGGCATAGTGTGAAGCAGGATCGTGAGCGTGAAAAACTGCCAAGGCTGCATCATACTCATCCATGGCCTCATTTGCAATTGCGGTCGCTGCAAGAGCCGTTGCTGCATAACCATCACCCTCGTCAAGATAATTATCGCTGATTTGCAAATATGACTCTGATTGAGCATATAGTGTGGCCGGATCGTATGAATTGTATATCGCTTCGGCTGCATCGTATTCGTCCAGAGCCTCATTTGCAATTGCAGTTGCCTCAAGTCCCAATGCTACATACCACTCTCCTTCAGCAAGATAATTATTGCTGGTTTGCAAATAGGATGCGGCTAATGCATAGTGAGGCGCAGGATCATTGGCGTTGAATACTGCTTCGGCTGCATCATATTCGTCCAAGGCCTCATTTGCAATAGCGGTTGCCTCAAGGCCCAATGCAACAAACTCATCTCCTTCAGCGAGATAATTATTGCTGGTTTGCAGATACGATTCAGCTAACGCATAGTGAGGCGCAGGATCGTTGGCGTTGAATATTGCTTCGGCTGCATCATATTCATCCATGGCCTCATTCGCAATTGTAACTGCCTCATCCGCCAGCCCATTGTAATAATCTGCTTCATCACTACAATCGCTTGATTCATTAAAACATGTCTCCGCCTCATTATAACAGTAATCTGCAGTTTCCCAATCTTCTATCGCTTCTGCTTGTTCACCTAAAGCAAACCACTCTTCGCCCAGTGCGTACCATTCTTCTGCCTGGCTGTGCCAATCATCGGCTTCTGCAATTGCAGCCTCTGCTTCTAATGTTGCCTCCTCTGCTATGTCGGCACACTCAGTCATTATCGCCAATTGTTCTTCTTGAACAGCATCGCAGTCCTCTCCCTGGGCATATTCCGACTCTGAGTATGCCAGGTAATCGGCTGCATGACCATAAGATACGACCGAAGCTGCATTTGCGTCCTCAGCTTCTTGGGTTGCCTCTTCTGCTATGTCCAAGCACTCATCCATTATTGCTTGCTGTTCTATTCTGACGGCATCGCAATCTTCTCCAAGTGCATATTCAGCATCGGAAAGGTCCTGGTAATCAGCAGCGTAGCCATAAGAGACAACTGAAGCAGCGTAAGCATAGTCCACATCATCCATTGCTGATTCAGCAATCGCTATGCACTCGCCCATTATTGCTTGCTGCTCTACTTGGACGGCCTCGTAATCCTCGGCCTGAGCAAAGGCAGCTTCAGAGAGAGCAAGGTAATCGGCTGCATGGCCATAAGAGACGACTGAAGCGGCGTTTGCAGCATCTGCATCATCTGTTGCTGATTCGGCTATCGCCAGGGACTCGTCCATAATCGCTTGCTGCTCTACTTGGACGGCCTCATCATCTTCTCCAAGAGCAAATTCCGCTTCAGAGAGGGCCAGGTAATCGGCTGCATCAGCATAGGAACTCTCAGAGGCAATTGTTGCTTCCTCTGCATTGGAGAGTGCTTCTTCTGCAGCACCTAAACGCTCGTCCATTATTATGGTCTGCTCTGTCTGGATGGCCTCATAATCCTGTGCAAGAGCAAAGGCAGCTTCGGAGAGGGTCAGGTAATCGGCTGCATGGCCATAAGAGACGACTGAAGCAGCGTAAGCAGAGTCTGCATCATCTGTTGCTGATTCTGCTCTCGCTAAGGCATCATTCATGATTGCTTGCTGTTCTGCCTGGATAGCTTCGTAAGATTCAGCCAGGTCAAGAGCTGCCTGCGAGGAGTCCAGGTAATCGGCAGCAAGACCGTATGAGATTAAGGAAGCCGCATACGCAGCATCTGCATCATCTGTTGCAGATTCGGCTATCGCTATGCACTCATCCATTATCGCCTGCTGTTCTTCCCGGATCCCTTCGTAGGATTCGGCCAGGGCAAATTCTGCTTCTGATAGTGCCAGGTAATCAGCTGCATGGCCATAAGAGACGACTGAAGCTGCATTTGCAGCATCTGTGTCTTGTGTTGCCTGTTCTGCTATCGCCAGGCACTCACTCATGATCTGTTGCTGTTCTTCCTGGATATCTTCGTAGGATTCAGCCAGGGCAAAAGCAACTTCAGATTGTTCCAGCCAATCGGCTGCCTGGGCATAATATGCCTCTGATTGTGCGGCGCTGGCCTCTGCGTCTTCTGTAGCCTGTTCAGATATTTCCAGGCATTCATCCATTATCTGAATTTTACCTACATTGATCGAGTCGCTGTTATCTGCTTCGTCTGTTGTTTCTTCTAGAACTGCTCTGACCTTTTCAGCCATGCTCCTGGTTATGCCGGTAATTTTTGTGATCTGCCAGGCACAATGACATTTCTCGTGGGCTGGAAGTCGATAGGGTTCGACGGCAGAACCTTCTATGACGAATTTATCATCAATATGGTCCCTGCACCACTCACAGGAAGTTCCGCCTACACTTCCCGCGTGAACGAGCACCGATACCGTCTTCGTCTCACATGCCATGGCCATCAATCTTCTGGGTTGTACCCGTCGTAAAGAGTCAGTTCCATAACATCTCCGCCCAAGCGACTTTCAAAGGCTTTGTTGAATAGCCTCATGTTATATTGGCCTGCATAGGGCTCACTGGTAATTGTAACCCTGATGAAGTCGCCCAATTTAAGAGCATAATCCGGCCTGGCCCATAACCTCAGATAGCGCTCGTCTGCCATCTGGCCGAGCATGTAACCGGCTCTCGTAACCAGTTGCTCTTCCGTCATAATGGATTGATACGGTATGTGTTCCTTGTAGACTCCTGCAGCCAGAGGATCCGTTTCGCCGAAGGCTTTTGAACGACCCCAGCGGTTTGGCGGTAGGTTGCAAAGATTGAACGTATTTGTGCGACCACGCAAGATGATCGAATCAAAACCGTGTTTGGTATCATCCATGGTCCCAGTTTCAAAATCTATCAGATCCGCCTCTGCATAGGTTTTCACTGGATTATCATACCAGCCTCGATAGATCGTTCTCTTGGCATCAAGGTCTTGATCGCCATCGGATCGGTTCACAAAGCTGAATTCCAGGCCCTGTGTTTCCGCAACCCTCATGAAAGAGGTCCAGAGTCGTTCCGTAAGTACATCCACTCCAGGGGGCACCAGCGTATCTGTGGAGATCGACCCGGCCCGCAGATGGCAGTTCTTGAAATTAAGGATATAACAGGGATATGTCTGGGGATTTCCGGTCGGCTCGCCCGCAGCAGGGCGAATGTAGATGCAGTCTGCATCCCGAAACCACTCGTTCACCTGCATTGCCTCAAGGCTCGCAGACTCAGTGAGAAGCGTTGAGCCAAGGTAGATGGCAGGTGTTATGAGCGGGATTCTGGGGGTGTAGAGGGCATCCGTGCCGGTCCTCTCCAGGCAATAGGTGTTTACGGGAGCACCTTGCTGTGTTGCCAGCTTCCAGCCGGTCGCCAGGGAGCTTGCAACGAATAGTAGGCCCTGGTTGGAGATTGTGTCTCCCAGGAGATCGTTTATTTGAACGGTAGCAGCATAACTCTTCTGGAATGCAGAGCGCACATTTAGCAGCTTTGAGAATCCTGAGCAGTGGTACTGCTGAGGTCGTCCGGACTTGAAAGATGGCCGCTTCATCTGGTCGAACCAGCCGCAAAATACAGGCATGTCTGCGCCCAGCTTTGAAACTACGATTGTAGCGCGCTCATCAATTAACTGGCCATCATAGCACTTGAAACTCAGGCTCTGATGATAGAGAAACGGCCAATCCGCTCTATACTCTGTCGGGATAATCGTTAATGTGCTGCCGTCGGGATTGGTTACAGAAAAGGTTAATTCGGTAGGCATGGCTCACCTCAGGGTGAAATAGTATAGCTGATTGTGCTCGTGGCGTCGTAACTGCCCCTCTCGGCGTGCAGCCCGTCGATTACATCCACCCTGATGCTATTCGTGCCTGAGTCGGCCAGGGTTGGAATCCAGCGAATCCAATTTTGAGTACCCCAAGGGCTCAGGTCTTTCCATTCTGCACCAGGTGGCTTATGCCAAAATTTGTATAACAGCTCTACCCCGTTCGAACCTGCTGCCGTTGCTATTATCTCAATCTCAGTTCCCGGTGGCTGAGGGCTTGACAGGCGAGGAACCAGGCTGATGATCGTGGGAGCTGTGCCGATAACGGCGGCGTTTATTGTATAGGAGGCAGTTGCTTTATCATCAAAACTGCCTTCCGTAGCATGCAGGCCGTCTCTGATTTGGACTTCAATGGTGCTCTCGCCCGCGTCCACAGTTTGAGGCTGCCATTGCCACGAATTCCTATGGCTCCAATCCTGCACGAGCATCTTGAGGTTAGCAGTTCCAGGGCCTGTTAGATAGAATCGATATAATATCGGGTTGCTATCTGCATCTGTAGCCACGCAGATAAAATCTATCCTGGTTTGCTCCTCCTGCGGGCCGGCCAGGCTGGGCGTTAAGCTGCTGATCGCCGGCGCCGTGCCTGTGCCGGCAGAAGTGGCGGAGATGGTATAACTTACAGAGGTGGATTGATCTGCTGCCCCTTTATTTACTCCCCCTCGAATCTCTACATAGAGTGTAGATGTTCCGACATCCGCAGAGGTCGTCTTCCAGGCAAAGCTATTTCGAGACTGCCAGCCGGACATGTCACGAGCAACTCCACCAGAACCAGGGCCGTTTAGGAGGAACCTGTATTCAAGCCCCAGGCTAGGCGATGCGATGGCCGTAAAGACGATCTCACTTGTTGCCGCCTGTGGGCTGGCCTGAGAAGGCGTGACCGTGAGTGTGAAACTGCTTTTAACATGACAGGATACCTGCAGCTTGCACCTATAGCCTTTGATTGTGCCGTCAAATGCCACAACACCATAAATCTTAGTTACAGTCGCCCCGACAAAACCGTCATCGAGGATGGCACGCACTGCATCGGCAATCTGGGCGCAATACTCAGCGCCACCGTCGCCAGCGATCTCTTTTCGTGTCCTGATATCCACGACAAAAACTTGATCGGCAGAGAGGATCTGGCCGTGCAGGTCCGAAAGTTCGCAGGAGATCTGGCTTTTATTTACATCTCCACTCAGATCTATTACGCTGGCAGATATTGCTTTGTTCTTATAGATTTTTGAATTAACCAGCATGCATAGGGCGGAATTGCCGGTTAATGCACTAACTAAATTATCCAGAAGCGAATAGCCAGTCATCATTTCCTCAAATCATGAACTGCCCTAAATGCGCCTTCCTCATCTGTTCCGGTCCCATGCTCGGATCTTTGCCCAGGCCGATCACCGGCCAGGAGAAGCCGCCTCTCGTTATGAGGTCGTCCTTCTCTACCAGGGCAGAGGTCAGGATATAGGCGATCTGCTGCAACTGCCTGCCGTCATCGCTCTGAAATGACTTGACTTCCTCATACCAGAGCACTTTGATCGTTGAATTGGAATAGACCGGATCGACATTGGAATCTACGCCGGTTTTGTGCCTCCAGGTCACAGATTCGCCCATTTTCTCCCTGTACGCATCCAATAAGCCCATGAAAATCTCCTAAGAAAAATGTCTCACACAAAAATCAACGACGCCCACCGCAACGAGACAGGCGGCCCACTTTACCACGCCCTTGTTATCGAGCCAGGAATATATGCACCGAGAGAATTTCAGGATAACTACGTTTTTATCATTCTCGTTTAGTCTCTCTGTGATCAGCATGTGCTCTTCTGTGTTTGATTCAATTAAATGATCAATGCGCTCAATTATCATCCCCAGGGTTATATCGCGGTTCTCTGTGGTTTTTACCTCTATTGCTAGTGGTTCCTGCTGCATTCTTTCTCCAGACCCAAAAGAAGTCCATCACAGTAGCATCTACCTGATTCTCGATCCCATGTACTTACGCAGGAGCTGCCTGGCGGTTCTGCTTTGCAGGCTGCGATTGCCTGCCCCTGGGATAAATGACTCTGATAATTTGTTGGCCAGAGCAAAGGACTGCACCCCTTCATCCTGCAACTGGTTTCTCCCGCCTACACCGGCCAGTTGAATGGCCAGGGCTTCTTCCATGCAGGCATATTTGACATCCTGGGGCACAATTGCCAGGCTGATGATGCTATTGTAGTCCAGAGTAACCCCGTCTATAATGCGAGGGAAGGCCCTTTTCTGGTCGGGAACGCCGGCAGTTATTCCCTGGTCATATTTTGTGCCCCTAAATGGGGCGTTGTCTATGGCTATAGTGGCCTGGTTCAAAAGAGATGTCCTCTGGGCCACTGATAGGGCTAAAAGGGCTGTGGCCCGGTCATTGCCGGCAAAGTAGGCGTCCATCTCGGCTAATGTCACATAGGCATCTAACGTTGGGGTTTGGGCAATATCGACTAGGGTAAAACTCATGCTAACATCTCCGACCACTCATAGCTGACGTGCTGCAATAGGCTAGCCCGGAACCAATACTCTCCTGCATTAAGGTGGAACTGGAAGTTGCCATTCACATCTGTAACCTGTACGTCCACTAAGGCTGTCCTGGCTGCGTTGCTGAAGGCCTCTATTTTTACCCCACTCATTGGATCGCGGTTCTCATCCAGGAAAGGATCTAGTGGGTCAGGATAGGCAATTGTTCCCACGGCGGATGCACCCCAGGCTCCAGCTCCATGAGTACCCGAAAGCTGGGCGTCGATTGCTGCCACAGATAGGGCCATTGCGTCAGATAACGCTTTCCCGGCGCTGCCTGCCGCTGTGTGCCCGCTCAATAGCTCATCATGTACCTGATCTGCGATTGCACCTACAGAAGGGGGTGCGATGTAGCCTGTTGATGCCAACCTGGAGGAGACTGCTGCATCCAGGTAGTCCTTGATAAGCTTGCCTATGCTGCCTGTTGTGGTTATTCCGGATGTGAGTGCGGCCCAGATGGCTGAGACAATTGCGCCCAGGCCGGTAGAGGATGGCGAATCTACGATATCCATTTTCGAGCCCACGGCTGCCGGGCTGGCTGGGAGGTTGTCAGTCTTGGCCTTGATAGCTGCTGTCTCGCTCTTGACTGCTGGTAAGTCTGTGTCGTGAATATTATCGATAATTGTATCTACGGCATCGATCTTGCCGTTAGTGGTTGCATGAGCTGCTGTAATGGCTGCCTCAAGCTGGCTTTCATCTGCTGGATCTGAGGGCAGGTTGTCGGTCTTGGCCTTAATTGCATCTGCTATTCCATCTACTGTGTTTACTGATGTCTGAGAGGCGGCGCTCTTTGCTGCATCGTAAGCCCCAGTTAATGTCATTGCATCCCCTGCCTTTGACGGTGCATAACTCGGTTGGGATGATGCTAAAACTGCATCTTCAATTGGGATATCATCAGTACCCGGCCTGGCAGTGACTACCTGGAATTGATCAACTACGCCCTTCCCTGCTACAGAATTTACAGTTGCGGCCACTGTTACCACAACAATATCTCCTGCGGAATATCCATTTGGGACTGTGCCGGTTATTTTATAGCGCCCGGTGTCGATCTTTGTTACTGTCAGCGTAAAGCTGCCATCATCTGTCCCATTCTTGTTTGCAGTTGCAGTCGGTGTTGAATCTGCATCATTAGCCGCCCCCGTGTCAAATCTTTGGGTGCAAAATTCTCCGTAATAGGAACCACTTGGTTTCAATACTTTCAATTTACCACCGCCTTAACTATCGAGCTGCCAACTACTGACGCACCACCAGACCCACCCGAAGAGATAGCTCTCTCCCAATAGAAATACACGTTACCGCTGCCGTTCTTTGCTACTGCCCTTAAAATTATCTCTTTATCATAACTGGTGTTGTTGGTGTAGGTTAACGTGTCTGTCTGCCAATCTGTGTTATCTGCCATTGTGTAAACGTCTAGTTCTGCTGCGTCTGGATTGTATAATGTGTCGTTTTGCGGGTCGATTATTGCCACCCACGGCAGATAAGCCATCGCTGCGTCTTTCTGTATCCAGATGTTTAATGTTAAAGCCTCTCCTGGTGCTAATGTTAGCTGTTTTTCTACAAATACGGGATCAACTGTAGAAACTGGTTGCAGTTTTAAAGACCAGTTTTTTCCTGTTGGCTTCGTTGCTGTAGTGCTCTCTACCTTGCCTCCTTTTGTGACTGCCTTGAAGGCCCCAGCTACTCCATCATGGTCTACTGATTTGGTGTAAGAATATTGTTGCAGATTTGCTAAGGTATAATCTATGTCAACTGATCCGAAAGTTACATTATAACAAGCACAATTAATAGGATCAACAATGTCTTTGGTGTTGTTCTCAAACGTATTCTGACCTTTTAATATACATGTCGCTATTGAAACACCATAAGTCGAATTCGATATTGTTGTTATCCCACAAAATACGTGTTGTCCTTGATCAATTCCTACATTATTGCCGTAGAGAGTTGCAGTCGCATAACATATTATTCTGCCGTTGTATATGCCTTTAGAATTTCCAACCAGATTTAATGTTCCCGATATAGTTGTTGCTACATAGTAACATCCATATGTGCAGGCGTAAATTGATATTGTACCTGTTGAGGTCAATATACCAGAATTTACCCCATAAGTAGAAGAAAAGATCTTTAATGTACCTGTGATAGTTGCAGTTATTGCATAGATCGCACAATTGCATCCAGCACATATAACTGTTCCACTAATTGTTCCGGCTGTTGCGGACACTATACCATAATTACACCCTATGACTGTTACTACTCCTTCATACGTGAAGTTCCCTGCATTGATTCCATAATAACCCCACCAGATCGAGCAGTTTGTGAATGTTGCAGCATAACTAACTCCTTGTATTAGTCGTGCAGGTCTGAGATTATAAGCAGTTCCACGCACCCCCACATTTGATGAGATGCGATACACTGGGGTATTTGCAGCCCTGGTAGTATCTACATCATCATATCCATTTCCACTTGTGCCTCCCCTCGGCCAGTATGACTGTCCTGCACCGGCATCGCCTAAAGTTACTGTTTTTGTGCTTGTGTTGTATCCTGCCACCAGATATGCATCTATCTGTAATCCCTGCGCTCCAGCTCCTACGCCAAGTATTGGGTTTTGTCCCAGTATAATCATATCGGCCAGGCCGTTTGTGACATCTGCTAACGTGGCGCTAGGCCTCAAAGCCATATCATCAGTTAACACCAAAGCATTGTTTTCTGGGCTGGTCCCTTCTGAGCCTGCTAATGTTGAAGATGCAGTTAGAGCTGCCCCGTACATGGTGAGAAAGTTGTTGGCTCCCCCCACTATTCCCTTTGTATTATATGATTCAACGTCCGAGGCGGTCACAATTTCGATATAAGCGGCTACGGCTGCATTACTGATCTGATCATCCGATTTACCATAATCAATCCCATAGCTGGAATTTGATGCGATCTTGCCGTTAACTCGCAGGAGACTAGAGAAGGAACGAGATGCATATATTTTGCCCCCGCTATCTACAGTTATGTTTGCGAAGGCGCTCGTGACCATCTGGTAGGAAACTGTTAACTGCCCGCCGCTCCTTATTGTCGTGGCTCCGATGGCGTTTATCTCGCCGTTTAGCGTTATAGTATGTCCATTTAAGATTTCTACTGTATCCCCTGCGGCGGGTTCGTTTCCACCTGCCCAGGTTCCACCTGTTTTCCAATTTCCTGTACCAGCCGATTGGATATTTGTCATTTATTATTCCTTAAAAAGAAGACTATTTGCCGGACTTTCCCGGCTTTTCTGACCCTGCGGTGTTGATACCTACCCCACCCGTTGTTTCTGTGCCTTTTGCTGGTCCGATCTCATATTTCTCCGGATATTTCTGTAGGTGCTTGAGAGTGCCCTCATCTGAGATCTCCCAGACAGTCTTTTCGATCTTGTTAAAGACTCTCATTACCGATGCACCTTCAGAATGGCCATAGTGGCCGTGGTTACGTTTGTAGTCGAGAACTTGAGATACTTGGTAGTGTTCAGGAACCGGGCTGACTCCAACGGGCCGCACATGACCGAGCGGTTGACTGTAAGAGGGATGGCCAGGTTTCCTATCTCGGCCCGGAATGCAGGCGGGTTATTTCCGGCCAAGATATTCAGTTTTGGACTTGTTCCTACAGTTGTAGCATTGATAATCACGAAATACATGTAGGCGTTATCGTAGGCGATATACTTTGTATTCGTGCTCGTGGGTGCAGCACTCCAATAGGCAGTCGTGACATAACTATTCTCACCCGTTAGTGTCCCGGCAGCCGTGAGCGCGGTATCTGTAGCCTGTACCTCTGCCATGCCTGCTAATAGAAGAGCATTGGCCAGCAAAAAATATAGAATCCGATTCATCTTATCCACCTCTTTAGCTGAAGTTGCAGGTCATGACGCCCAAGCACGCCGGCTTCACTACTTTTCTGCCGAATACGTACTCCCCGTCTACCTTTCTGGCATACTGCTTTTCCATCGGCAGGATACGAGTATCTTCTACCTGAGATGCGAAGGTTATGGCCTGCTTGGTTCCGAACAGGATCTTGTTCAGTGTCCCGTTGGTGTTAGGCACGTTGTTGGATACTAGCAGCTCAAATCCTCCAATTTGGCCAATCGAGCCGTTTAAGATTGCTGGAGTTGCCACCGTTGGCGCGCTGGAACCCTGATCGTGCAGGTCGTTTACAATCAGCGCCTCCATCTCGGGAGGTATGATCATCCACTTGGGCATTGCTGCCGGCACCTTGGACTTTTTGAGCTTGGTTCCGCAGTCCGTGATTAGCTTGAATACGTTGGAGGCGTCCCCCTTCGTTACATTAGGAGTCTTGGGTGCTGCATCCGAGCCCACCAGATTAGCGGCACTGGCATCGACATAACAAGAAGCGACAGCCAAATCTACTGCATCAGCCACGGCATAAGCTGCCTCTATGTTGACCTCATCCATCAGGTTAATTTTGGTTTGCGCTTCATCTTTTCTGGGGATCTTGAAGTTATAACCTTTATGGAAATCAATCGTCAGATGCGTATCCGTATCCGCAATGGTTTCAGGGTCAGGCATATCGACATTATCAATTACATCGAATACAGTAACTCCGCCGATGCCGGTTAGGCGCACACTCTTAGCATACTTTACGGACCCCTCAAAATTGTGATTAACCACGCCTTCCTGGGCAAAAACTAACACCTTTTGTAATTGGTGTTGCACCTCCAACGCCACTACTTCTTCTTTAAACGCTTCATAAGCCAAAGTACCACCTCATTCTCTTACCCGGCCTTCTGCCTCTGCTCGCTTAATATCGGCCAGCACTTCCGCAGTTACGGTTCCAGACTTGCGAAGTTCCCGGACCTTTGCCGCAGTCCACATTGTCTTTCCCTGCTGGCCTCCATTCTGCAATCCCTGGTTACCAGCTCCCTGTGCATTTCCTCCACCCTGAGCAGCTCCGTTCCCCTGGCCCTGCCCCTGGCCTTGCTGTTGCTGGCCTTCCTGAGGCAGCATTTTGGCCTGTGCCAGGGCATCAAGGCTGGCGTTGATCTCGGCAGAAGTCGTTCCGGCAATGTTCAGGAATTGCAGCAGTACCGGGATCTGACTCGATGGAACATTGCGCTGCATGAGGGCCTTCATCTTGGCCAGTTCCAGTTCCGCACCCTTTAGCGTCTCACCCTTCGGCTCCTCTTTGGGCTTCTTGCCGGCTGACAGGAGAGCCTTTGCTTCTGCGAGTGGCATTCCGAGCGCGGTTTCGATGTCAGCTAAACTCATGTTAGCCTCTTTTTGCTGATTGCTTTCTTGCCCTGAACCTTGACCAGAACCCTGGCCCAGGTCTCCCTGGCCTCCCTGTCCTGCACCTTGTACTGTTCCTTGACCCTGGCCACTCTGACCAGAGCCCTGGCCCCCTTCTTGACCTGCACCCTGACCTGAGCCTTGAGCTGTTCCTTGACCCTGGCCACCCTGGCCTTCTCCTGCGTTTCCTTCATTTCCCATTGGATTTTCTCCGTTCCTAACTTGTCGTATTCACTGTCTTTACCAACGAAAAAAATAGAATTGATGATTCGAAAATTGAGGCTTACAAGATCACGATGTTGTGGATGCAATTGGGATGAAATATGCCCCCCGCCCTGGCATCATCCAGAGTAGGATAGCCTGGTGTCTTGCCTGTCAGGCTCACGATCTGCCCTTTCCAATCCAGGCAATTTTTGCAGGTATAGCTGGTGTATTCGTCGGTAATCTGCACCAAATCCTGCTCATGTTCGAGGGCTCTGATCTCAGTTCCCTCAATCATGGCCTCTCTTGTCACCAGTTGCCCCAGCATTTCTACGTAGCTTACAATATTCCACTGTTTCCCGGCTGCATCTCTGAATCCGGTTATCCCCTGTTCAGCCAGCTTTTCTTTCTGAGCCTGGGCCACCTGTTCCAATGTGTCGCGTGCCGATAATTCGCCTTTGAGTTGCTCCATGGAAAGAAGTCTAATAACCTGCTCCACTCGGCGCTTGATAACCGAATCGACTTCCACGAAGCTCTCAAAAGCATTGTCCGCCAGGATTTCTTTGGCTTTCTGAAACTGTGGTGTGGCTTCTTTGCTGCCCAGGGACTTGTCAACTTCAGAGGCAGCGAGATCAAAGAGCATTTCGATTGCCTCATCACACCAGATGCGACTTCCGGCCAAGACTTCTTGCCTGATGAGATTTGTATTCCGTTGTAAATCTGCCAGCTTTTGAGGATTGTTTGCAGCAAGGAGGGCGCTGTTGTACTCTTTTAGCAAATCCTTTTCAGCACCCTCGTACATTTGCACCAGGCGCTTTGCTTGGGCACTCGATAATGAGGATTGCTGAACTGTCAGCTTAGCCATTTAGCTCCAGGGGAGGGAGCCTGCTCTTTGGTACAATCAGAGCAGCTCTCACACCACGCAGTCTGCCCAATTCCATCTCATAAGCTTCGCTGCCTTCTTTTAGGCCCTGCAGTTCGAGCTTGCGTTCTAATGAGATTGCGCCCATTGCATCCCAAAGTTGTGCTGCTTTAGCGGTCTCAATCTGGTCCTCAGGTATTCCATCCTTGAGTTTGACGTGAATATCTTTGATTGCCACAATGGGAGGGTGCAATTGGGACCACAGATTCAGCACTCTTGGTATTGCTTCCTCAGCAGCTCGGGCATACTTTCCCACCTGGGCCAGAGTGGGAATGAGCCTGAATTTTAGGGCAGTCCCTGATTCCGCAGCACCGGCGTCCTTACCGGCCAAAAGAACCTTGCTAAGCTGGAGCATCTGCAAGAGCTGATCCATCTTTTGCTCAATGGCAGCCTCGACATGGGCGAGCTGGGCGTCCCAGACCATCAGGCCAGGCGGTACATCTCCGGGCATTGTAAATATGGGCTCTCCCGGCCGGTAGACCCACTCACCCAGGCCGTGATCAAATACAGTGGCACTCTCCGGGATAATTGGTGTGGGCGCAGTAAACTTGGACTGCACCTCATCCCGCTCCGCAAAAGAGACCTCCAGAGATTCGATTAAAGATAGGATCGATGGCTTGTAATCCGAGCGCCCATAATATCGCTCACTGGAGAGCTGATTTTGCACATGGACCACCAGGACACTATCCACCTCTGGATTTTGTATGCCAAATTCATTAGCCTTTATGCTTGCAAAGGCCGGGAAGCTGCCGAGCGGCACCGGCCCCACCAATTTTGAGCTGGCTAGCTCAAAGACTAAATGTTGGATCTGCCCTTTTGAGTGGATCGTGAACTTGATGTATTCGCATTCCTTTCCATCAATATTTTTCTGTTTAAACTTTGCAAATAATACAAAATGCGTTATATCCTGAATATTTGCTGGAGAGACGACCAGGTACATATTTTCAGGATTGATAACCGCTATTCCTGAATCTGAGATCTCATAGGCCCCGTGGCCGTAGCGGCTGGAGTCAATAAGGACTTGATCATCTGGACGTTTAGGGATAACCTTCATGGCATCGGCTTTAACCTCTATCGGTTCACCGAATGTGAGGTTTAGGTAGGTGGTGGTTGCGATGTTCGCCCAGTCCAGGATAATCACTTGCTTATGCTCGTTCTCGGCTTTGTCGGCAAGATAAGCAGCATAGCGCGGGAAAACCTGGTCATGCAGGCCGTTATAAATCTGCCTCATGAGCGCATGCTCGGCCATCCTGGCTGCCTCATCTTTGTCTCCCGGCGGCCAGGGTTTGCCATCCCCAATAAAGCCCAGATCATACAGCATTTGATATCTTCCCTGCCTCTTCGACAATCAGTTGGTCGTTCTGTTTGATCTTTTTGTAACACTCTTGACAGCAAAATCTGTCTGTCAAAAGAGTAATCCCCAGCCTATTTTGCGTCACTCCGGGAAGGAATGGCACAACAGGCGTGAATCTTAATTCCGCTATCGGTACAGGAAATTCTTTGCCTATCCCGCCTCCGCAAATTAAGCACCTCATAAAAATCACTTCTTTTCGGTTCCTCTCCTCGGGCGTCTTGAATACCGGTACTCGCCATACCAGCTCGACAAGGCCATGCTGAGCACCAAATCATCATTCTCCGTCTCGCGCCAGGCAGAATAAGAATCATGTCCATTGGCATTGATTTTTAGCTTGAGATTGGTTAGCTCACCAACTAACGGTTTTGCCAAAGGGAGGGCATCTGCAATCTTCAACCTCTCCGACTGGAATATAGCAAGCAATGCAAAGACGAGATCGCGTTTAGGGACATGATAGCCACCCACTACACGAGAAGGATTATGGCCGGGTGTGATTGTGATTTCAATCACAGATTTATTCATTGCCACCAGGTTATTTTGAAATCGGTCATTCATTGACATGAACTTGGGGTTGAATAAATCGCAAACCGGTGCCCCTACGCCAGTTTTGTCAATTACGAGCTGAGGCGGTTCGCTCGCCTGCAGATTCTCTGATCTCAGCATGCCCTGAACTTTTGTGACGATTGCAGGATACGGCATGCCCCTAACTCGATCAAGATATTGCAGCTCATATTCATAGCGATTGTGCAGCAGGTGCCATTCTTGTTTGAGGATGGAGAGAGCGGTGTAGTCGTTGGCTTGCCCCAGGTCCAGGCCCACCAGGTAACGCTTTTCTATATGTCTAGGTGAATTCAAGAACTTTGACCTCCGAGGAGAAGGCTTGCTTAACCAAATCAAATCCAAAGAGCTGGTTATCTGTATCCATAAACTGATTGTAATACTCCTGCAACCAGAAGCTCCTGGGCATGCCATCGTCTAATTCTTGCTGCAGGAACTCCGCTGTGATCCGGGGGCACTGGTCTGCGTTTATCTCATATTTCTCCCAGTTTTTGGCGTTCATCCAGGTTTCGAAGAAATGGCCTCTTTTTCCAAAGGGCGTTGACATCATGATGTACCGGCCACCGGAAACGGCCAGCATGGGTGAGACGCTTTTTCTGAGGAGGTCATCCACCCAGGCAGCCTCGTCTTCGAGGAGTAGAGTTACTGCTGATTTTCCGCGGGAGGTCTTGGCCGAGCCGGGTCTGGCGATGAATCGGTTTCCATTGGCAAACCTCACGGCAAGCTTTGTGTCACTATCCATATAGTCCGAAGAGAGCTCCACCGCCTGCCGGAACTCGTCAAACTTCATCATCAGCTCGCCGCTCTGATCCTGGCTGGGTGCTATGGCCATGCCAAAAGACGGGCGCCTGTAAATGGACTCATGCAGGCCCAGGGCGGCGCAGATTGTAGACTTGCCGGACTGGCGAGAGCAGTTAAGAATAATACGCTGAGAGCGGCTTCGTAAAAGGTCTGCTTGCCAGGGGTCCGGCTTAATCCCCAGGACCTCTTTTATCCAGATTGCCGGATCCAGGGCGTATAGAAGGTCGTCTCGCTTTTTCCAAGGCAGCGATAATTTTCTTTTTCGTCTCCTGATCATCTTCTACCGCCTTGAGAATTGCAAGCCTCGTGTCCTCCCACTCCTCCATTGCATCAGCCATTCGGCTCTCTGCATCATCCCCGGAAAGCTCCAGCTCCAATTTAGCGCAATCAAAGAGCATGCGTGTGCCAATAGGCCAGTAGATTGATGCAGAGCCGAGGGTGAGTGCATGCATAGTCCCATCAGAGACAGCGAACAGATCGCCTAAATTCACATCGAGAAGCTGCTTTGCCCGGAGCTTGCCTAAATTGACCACATCGAGCGTATTGACGATTTCATCTTTTGCTTTGTTTCTTGCATCGTCATGCCTCTGTGCTCGGACTTCTTTGGCCTCATCTACCAGGTCCCGCAGGTCCCAGACGGCAGCCTTGTAGCGGTTGATCGTTGAATAGAGTCCAGGCTGCCCCAATTCTCTTGCTATCGTCCTGGGGCTCTTTTTATCCGCAAATCCCTTTTCGATCAGGTCAATAAAGGGGGCCAATGTTCCGAATGCCATAAAGTAGTCCTGATGCAGATTTGATGCAGTGATGCAAAGATATTCGAGATGCAGTAGTCCAATGATGCAAAATGATGCAGTGATGCAAAATGATGCAAAGTTAAGGAGAATCCCTTTTTTTAGCATCTTCTATGATATGCTGTTCCAAGCGAATCAAAAAGTTAATGAGCCTCCGGATGGCCTTTACTTGCCGAACTACCTTAGCCGGGATCGCTGCACTACGCTCGCAATTTTGTTGCAATCTTGCTCAGTCCTTTGCATCATCCGGGACTGGACCGTGTCCCATCTCCGTGAACCAACAGATTGGATCAACACCTTTGCCTTGCTTCTTTGACCAGGCTATGAATCCCTGCCTGGTAAGCCAGAGCTGAGTAGTCGTTCTGTAAAGCCTCTCCTGGCCTGCTGGTTTCCTTGTTCCGCATGGTATGATTCTGTCTTCAAGGTTCTGCACTATGCACTCTGCTGCCTGGGCTCCGGTTGGAGATACTCCGCAGCAGCCGAATCCTTCATCTTCATTAGCCATTTGTCAATTCTCCTTAATCTGGGCCTCTTATCATGCCAGCATACCTGGCCAAGAACTTGGTTTGGTTCAGGTCGAACTTTCTATTTGCTATTTCAGGAGGCAGATGATACTGCAATGTAGGCATGCTTTGCCTTTTCCTCTTCAGCCGGGCTTCTGCTTTGCTTTTAGCGGTTAGTGGGTCTACGATCCCACCACCACCGTAGAATTGAGCTTGAACTTGCCGGAGTGCCACAAGCTGGAGATCTCCACGGACCGGCTAAACTTACCTGGCGTAAGAACCTTCTCCCGAACCTTACCATTTCCAGAAGCAGAGAAGAATGTAGTTCTGGTCAAATTCTCTCCGTCTAAAGATGACAAGATTTTAGCTGTGGCATTTAGATCAGAAGAATTATGGATCCGCAAAGAATGGTCCTCTGTAGCTACATAGTAACTACTCTGATTGCCTATGGCTCTCAGTCCTTGGAAGTTCTGAGCAGATGTTAAGACCTGGCCGTAGTAGATGGACTCTGCACCCCTCGTAAGAACTCCGCCTTTTACTCCATTATAGTCTGCCTGAGTCTGAAGATCTCCCTCCCCCATGAAATCTTCTCGAAACTCTATCGTGCATTGGCCAGGGCAGAAATGCAGAAAAAGGATGCAAATAATGATTGGCAATAGTTTTGAATAAGGATACAAATATTACTCCTCCTCTCCCCCCACCTCGCTGGTAGAATTTTTCATGAAGAGATGCCTTATCCCTTCACATGTTTCAGCAAGCCCCACAACATATCTTGCAGAGTCCGGACGGCTCCGTAGTCCCTGGCCATTGCCAGAACCTTGGAAATCTCCTCGGATGACACCTTGTCATCATCCGTTATCTCATCCAGGGCACAGACGCCCATAGCCACGCACTTGAGGCTTCTCTTGAATGCAGCCCAAGCATTCGGGTTAGCCAATTTTAGAGAGACAATTCCTGCGGTTAACAGTTTAGAACCTGCATCATCTATCATTCCCGTCATCGATCTTTTCTCCTGATTCCCAGGCCGATCCCTGGGTATTCCCGGGACGCTTGCGTCCCCGTGCCTTCATGCTCGATCTGCCGGCAAACGGCATCTTTTAAAGCGAGACCGCCCAGAGGGCAGACAGAGGGCTCCGCAGAGATAGACGGCGTGTCACCCAAAGAGCGGTCATTTCCGGGCTGAGGTCGAGAAGAAAAAAGGAGCGGATTTTTCTTAGTGAGGGAAAATGCAGTATATTGCACCAACCCGGCCCCAGCTTTCCGGTGATCGTCGTATTTTAGCTCAAAGGAGGCCAAGACAAAGAATAGCTCCTATCCTCGCCAGACTTTTGGCTAAATTTATAGAAGTTATATCATGACATTAGTCTCAGGCCGGGATAAAAAGCCTGGACGAATTAACCTCCTGGACCAGCGCGATACCAGACACTATATGAATGAGTCTTTCTTAGCGCGCAAACCCATGCTTTACGGGCTGGAAAAGATGCTTATAAAATTCTGCTGAATAGATTTGTTACAATAATCGCTATGCAAAGACGCATCACAAAGGCAGTCCGCGAGCCGTGCGAAACTCCATCCTATTTTTCTTGTAGTGGTCCCTCAAAACAGAGTAATGAGGACCTCTGCCCCAGACGCTGCGTTGTTTATGATAATTGATCCTCTTCTTGCCCTTTGACATGAGAACTCCCTCGATCTGCAGAACCTTGGCTATTATCTGGCTGGGAAGGCCCAGCTCTATGTAATCCACCTTCTCATGGCGCTCCAGAATTAGGAGCGAATCGGGATCGACTCCAGCGTCCGCTAATTTCAGTAATGTGTCCCTTGGCCTGAAAGACATAAAAAATCCTCTATTTTCGTTTGGCTAATTCCTGAGCACGAGCCCAGTCTTCTGGAGTTGGGGCTCGGGGGAGGTAGACCACAGAGCCGGGATCTTCGCCCATCTCCTCGGCATAGATCTCCTCCAGCTCCGGGGAATCCTTCATCAGATCCAGAAGCTCGGCATCGAGCCTGGCCATCTCTTTGAATAGATCTGTTTCATCCATCTAAAGAACATGTCTGGCATTCATTATTTATATATTATTCTGCCTCTTTTCTGCTCTTTTAGCCTCCTGTAACGCTCTATATCCGGCCTTGATCTCCTCTTTAACTGGACCTTGAAAGGTTCAGTGCCGCAGCTCGGGCAATAGGGGAAATCTCGCTCGTCGAAAACTACTGCCTCCTGCTTGCAATGCGGGCACATCCGAGGCCGATAGATGGTAATCTCTTCGAGAACCACCTTTTCAAAACCCCAGAAACGGCCTGCTTTGCCACCATGATACTCAGTGGCAAGTCTTGTCCCAGGCTCCCGTAGGGGCTCAAGTAACATCGATAGAGTCCCCCAGAAGAGATCTGCTCACGGGCCGGGAAGCCTGAACATTATAAGAAACATTGATTCTTATTATATTTAAGGATTTGTGATAAGGGGAGGTTGGGTTCACTTCTTAACCTCCAAAATAAGATCAGATATATCTGCATGGAGGGGCTCAACCTGGTCCATAAAGGCCTTGGCCAGGGCAGCGATATCCTTATCCAGCCCAGGAAGATGCATCATGCGGGCCATTTCAGCCAAGACCATGAAGCTCATTCTCAGATCGGATGGGAAGCTGCGCATGTCATACTCGTCTGCCCTGAGGCGGGATGCGATCTCCTCCAAAGCGGTCCTGGTACTTCCCAGGGCCTCAGAACAGGGGCGGCACATCTTCAAGCGTTCACCTCCTGGGTTTCCACGGTTACCAGGACGCGCTTTCCTCTAGCCCCCTCCAGGAACTGGTTTGTGTCTCCGATAAAAGATCCGGGCAGCTCCAGGTTTAGACGAACTGAGCCCATCATCCCAAAACTGGCCTGGAGAATCCCGACAAATTCCTTCTTCATGAGACCATCCTCATTGAAGAAACCCTTCGCCCGGACTCATGAGCCTCAGCGCTTAGGCTATTGACACCCAAAATTTGGCACATCTCTCTCACCACATTCTTCTGCAAACCGTCTTGGTAAGGCGCTATTAGCAGGTCTCTTGTCCTTCCTGCGCCCACACACAGAAAGAGACTCAATGCCTCACCGCTAACTCAAAAATGGTCCGACTATTTAAAAGTTGTAGCAGTATAGCTCATAAACTAATACTTAGTTATATTCAAGCAAAAATTAGTAACCACTTGAAGCATAACGACTACTCATAATAGGACTCGATTGATGGGCATGTAAACACAAGCCAAAACAGTTTTATATTTTGATGGCAACGAGTAATTCAGAATAAGTAATACGGATCAATGATAAGGTGTCAGGTCCTCGCGACGAAGGAGTGTGGGCTCCTTCGCCACGAAGCTGCCAACGCCTGTGGTGAGATGGCGATGTGCCGACCTGCCGAACGCCTAGTGCTTGAACTAGCCATAGCTAACCTAGAAGTAAAGGGGCAAGTCAATGAAATATGCTAAGCAAAGAGATAAAAGGCTTTGCGTCCGTACCGGATTCACTAATGTATCTTTTTTTAGAGTTATTTTAGCAAGATATCAGAATCTATCGGACTGGCGCAACCCCAAAAGTAACATTATAACATATAAAACTAAATTAGGATTGATTGTCACGGAGAGCTGCCCAAGCTCTCCGAGGCCTGATGCGAGTCTTGGGAGGTTCGCACCACAACACGCACCGGAGTTGAAGTCATGAATCTCGGGACGGATTGAGGTTTTCAGGCATGAATCAGGTTGTTGTCCCAGATATAAACTCTTTTCGCACTGCGCAGGAGCTTTCTTCATCTGAGCCAGCCCAGCTCAAGAGGACCATCGGAGAGCTCGAGGCAAGGATAATGGAGCAAGACTCGCTCATTGCCCAGCAGAACGAAGGCATCCTGAGCCTATCCTGGAAGCTTCAGCAGGGAAAAGAAGAGCTCATCGCCATCAATAAGGCGCGCAACAAACCAGACCAGGAGCTAAATAATGCTATAGAGGGCTTCGAAAAGGAGAAGCTGGAGAAGGCCAACAAGAAGATGGAGGCCCTGATAGAGGAGTTGCAGGATGTTTTCTGGACCCTTTTCTCCGAGCAGCGCCAGGGACTGGATGAATGCCTGAAAGCCCTGGAGCAGCTCCCCGCCACCCCAGAGACAAAGAGCCTCTACGCCCACGTCAAGAAGGAGTGGCAGGCCATAGAAGCGGCCAAAAAGCGAAACATTATAACGCCGGTGAACGCGCTGCGCCAGTTGGCCGACCTGGAGCGCTCCGTTGTAACATTTATTCTGCGCAGGCCCAGGCTGAATTTGACCACTGTCGAAACCTGGCGAGCCGAGGTCCTCATGGAAGCGTTTGTAACGGATCGCAAATTGAAACAGCTTACTACTAACGATACCATAAGGATCATCTCCGCCAAAGAGGAGAAGAAGATCTACCGGGAACAGGGCCTGCGAGCCATGCGCCGCGCTGCAGTGCTTTTCCCGGATAAAGTCAATTTTGAGAAAAAAGGCAAGGCGGCCAGGATCATCAGAATCAGAGAGGGCTTCAGCACGAATTTAGCCCGCCAATGCATGATAACAGTTTGTTACATGATTTGTTATTGTCACAGTTTGTTACAATCCTTCGACGAGCTGCCGGAAGGATTAGTTTGCACAATAGGGGGAATCTTCAGGGATGCTTTGACCTTTTAAGAGAAATTAGTACAGGAATACGGCAGATAACAGGATGTTATGTTAGTTTACGGATTATTTATCTCGGGGCCTTAGGTCGGGGAGTATGAGGGGTCTAGAGAGAAACAAGCGATGTAACAAGTTGTGACAATAGTAAGTCGCGAAGCAATGGCCTCAAAGGAAACGTCTATCTGAGAAGTTGAGCCAAATGAAAAGACATTTTTGCCCATTATAATTAAGATCTTGATATTCATTTAGTCCAACTTTGTAAGAAAGAGAGAATATAATAAAGAGAATTTATTAGAAAATCTTCATAGAAAAACATAGAATACGCTTAAATACGCCAAATGAAGAAGGATTTCTATATGGGTGAAGGGAAGGTAAAAGTTACGGCATCTATCAAAAGAGACCTTGTCGATTGGGTAGATAAAGAAGTGGACAAGAGTCGCTTTGCCAGCAGAACTCATGCAATGGAGTATGCCTTAACTAAGCTTAAAGAAGCCGACAATCTAGCGCTTCCAAACTAGCATTCAAAACTAGATCGAGCTTTAAGCATAACCCAGAAAAATGTAGACGATAGTATAGAATGACTGGAATGAAACGTAGATAAAATACATTTCAGTCCAGGGCTGGAACCCCTGGACCGAAAATCCCTAAGAACGGAATTCGATTATGATAGAGATAGCTTTAGCTGGGATATATAGTTTTGCATCAGAGCCGCTAAGCGACGATCTACTAGAAGATTTTATCAACAAAATTAAAATATTTTCTTGTAAAGTCGCGAATATCCAGAAAATATCTTCATAATTAAAATCATTTACAATCAATAATAGCTAGTAAAATTGGTTCCGGTCCAGGTGCTCGTAACACCTGGACAGGGAAACTCCGAGAAGGAGCGTTTGCGTATGACAAATGTAGCTTTGCATAGAATAAATAGCTTTGCATCAGAGCCTGACAGCGATTCCATCCCAGGCAATGTAGCGCAGTATGGACACGCATCTTCCTGTTTTACGGAGGCGGTCTGAATGGACTTCCCCCAGACTGAAGAGATCGTCGAGATCCCCATCTCAGAGCTTCAAGCCCTATTTGAGGACTTGATTCAGGTCTACGATACATTGAATGAGGTTCTCAAGGAGAACGGAATTCTGCGAGGCCGTGAACTGGCTGAGATGAATACCAAGGCAAGCAATGCTGTCAAAAAAGAGAAATCGCCTATTAGAAGGCTTCTTCTTCTCAATGCTTATATCAAAAAGGAGATTTGGCATATCAACAACGCTCTGAAGACAAGGCCCGCATCTGCACCTGCAGAAGACGGAAAAATTCAGCAAGCAGTGACAAAGATTCAATTGAGAGCCTGCGCTATTGTAGATCACATAAGATCCATCGCTCAGGGAAAGAAAATGATTGCTTTCAATTCCTGCCAGGCAAGAGATTTCATAGCAGGGCGTGAAGGAAAGCCTCCAAGCCGCCGCGACACTATAAGAGCTTTGAAGAGAGCTGAACAAATATGCCCTGCCTTGGCATGTAGTCATACTCCGAATGATGGGCGTCAAACCACAAGACTAACCGGAATAGCTGAAGACATTAACGAATCAAATATTATAAAAATGGAGAGTGATCGTAACTCAAGGCAACGGTCGATAATGGAAGAGATCAGGATAGTATTCTTCAAGGATCCAATAGGGAACGCCTGAATTGTTATGATAAGGAAGTAAGAAATACAACTAATTGGTTCAATCAAGCGGTCGGGTAGTAGTGTTTCGCTAGCTTTAGTGTACGGTATAGCAGCGAATCAAAGCAGAATCAATTATAATAGCAATTTAATATTATTAAATCAAAAAGATAAATCTCCAATTTTGACCGTTGCCAAATGCAACCGATTACTGTAGAAAGTTGTTTATAGGAATTAAGATACTGATCTTAGATCATGAAAAGAAGTAAGGAAGAAATTCTGGAATCAATCCTGGAGCTATGCAGAGAGCCTGTCGGATTGACAAAAATTGTTTACCAATGCAACCTTAACTTTCGCACAGTAAGGATTTATCTCGAGCAACTAATTGATGCAGGTCTGCTTAGCGTATTAGAAGCAGACAACGTCAAGTACAGGACCACGTCGAAAGGATTGGAGGCATTGGAGCATTGCAATGCGTTTAGGTCGCTCCTTGCATCTAATGCTAAATCCGAGGATGAAGTTGCAGTCTAAGGCCGCTTGAATCCTCTTGCTGAATTGACCAGAGGCAGTAAAGAAGGTAAACCATATCTAATCGGCTATACTTACCATCTTGCTTTTATGTAATCCATCTAATCCTTTTATGTAAAAATGGCTTGCTGATATCATTTTCCGGCCAAACTACTTATGCTCACAAACTAAGTAGGCATACTATGGCAGAAGTTCTTGAGCAGATAATGGGTCCTCAGAAGCAGAGGCAATTGGTGCAGCGTTCTGTAAAGGCTCCCTGGGTGAATCCCAAAGTCCTGGAGCTCCAGACGGCCATGGAGATCCTGGCCGAGGTCTTCAGCATCACCATCTCTGAAGTAGAGGTAATGCTCCAGGAGCGAAGCCGACCAGAAGTTCGGTCATGCAAGGGTGAATATGGGCCATGGCCGGAGAGCTTCAGTTTAGTGGATTAGAGATTTCGTCCCTCTTGTAAACCAAGGCAGTCATTTTCCCCGCTTTCATTCACTTCTTCCCATTTCCTTCATTAATGCGATTCAATATCTTCTCGCACAGCTCCGGGTAAGCTTCCTTGAGGGCGTTCTCCACCAGCTCCCGGGCCTTAGTGGATTTGCGGTATTGCAGGAGAGTTACCTCCTTGCGGTTTAAGAGCATCAATTGCTGGCTTTCCAGGACTGCAAGTAGCAGGGGGGAATAGAGCGAGATCTTGGGTGCCTTCAGGGCCTGGGCAACTGCCTGATCTATTATGTCTTCTGTCATGAATCCTGACTCCTGAGTCATGACTCTGGACTTATCTTTCGCTTCATGACTCTTGGATCTAGTTTCCTGAAGCTGGGTTGCTGGGTCTTGAATCCTGATACTTGACTCATGAGTCAGGACTACTGACTCCGGACGCCTGATGTTTGGCTCTTGTCTCACTTCAATCTCTTTGGGACGCTCAATTCCTAACTCTGGAGTCTTGAATCTTGACTCCTGACTCTGGGTGCTGGTGTCTTGATGCGCGACGCTTGTATCTTGAGTCTCGTCTACGGACTCCTGAGTCACGACTCTGGGCTCCTGAAGGCCGACGCCTGACTCAGGGCTCACATCCTTTTCTTTAGATACTGTACTTCCTGAGTCTTGAGTCGTGACTGTTGACTCCTGACTCTGGGCTCTGGCATCTTGAAGCTGCTCGCTCCTGTCCCGACTTTCTGCTACTGACTCCTGAGTCATGACTCCTGACTCCTGAAGCTGGTCTCCAGACTCAGAAGTCTTGCCTTTCGGACCAATGCCTTTCAGCATGAAGTCAAGCCCCTTTGACATACGATCTCCTGGGCTCATGCTGCCACCTCATCTGCTAGGTCCTTGTAGCTCAGTGCCCCTGAGCAGGATGCATCATAGAGGCATATTGGCAAGCCCTGGGATGGAGCCTCGACAAGCCGCACGTTCTCGGGAATAACGACCTTGAAGACGGCCTCTCCTAATAGGCTCCTGATCTTGGAGGATACCTCTTCGGTTATCTTTCGCCGGTTATCGCACATGGTCAGCAGATATCTTCTCTGGGGCTGATAGCCAAGCTCATCCAGTTCGTCCAGCATTCTGATGAGCGTCTTCAAGCCTTCTACAGCGAAGAACTCCACCTGGATGGGGACAATGACCCTATCACTGGCCACAAGGGCGTTCAGGGTCATGTTGCCCAGAGCTGGGGGTGTGTCGATAATGATGTAATCATAGCTCAGCTCCAGGACCTTCTTCTTGAGCCGCTTCTCTCTGCCCACTTTGCTGGTTAGGATTGCATCGGCTTCAACGAGGTCATTATTTGTGGGAGCGATGTCTAGCCCATTTACAGTCGTGGGCATGATGATCTCCTTCAGCTTTGCCCTGTCCATCATGACCTCGTTCATGTTCCTGGGCAGGTTGTCTTTGTCAATGCCAAGATGGGTGGTCGAAGAGCCCTGAGGATCGAGGTCTATCAAAAGGACGTGAGATCCTCGCAGGGCGAGATATGCGGCGAGATTCACCGCCGTCGTGGTCTTGCCGCACCCTCCCTTTTGGTTGGCTACCGCTATTACCTCCATAACTGTAAACTCTTCATGAATGTCTATAAGCATTGTGCTTGACTCTGGTCTCTTGCTTCGGGATGCAAGGGTCAGGATTCAAGAGTCTGGAGTCAAGAGTCATGACTATGGCGTAAATCCGGGCCGTCCGGGTGAATCAAGGATCTTTGCAGGCCATACAAGAGAGACTGCAACTGGATCGAAGTGGAGCTTCCCCGGCCGGAGCTCCGGTCGCCTGAGCACCAAGACGTGCTGAGGACCATAGACCGCCTGGCAGAAGAGGCTGGGATCCAGGTGGTTTCGCCCAGGCAGAAGCTTTCTCGGAGGAAAAGGTGACGACTCATAT
>Ga0209099_1000128_pt1 | contig 85488 bp, 65 predicted proteins | sample AD_JPNHW2_MetaG_FD_184430 | JGI IMG/M metagenome (GOLD analysis project Ga0209099, IMG submission 184430) | Active sludge microbial communities of municipal wastewater-treating anaerobic digesters from Japan - AD_JPNHW2_MetaG (SPAdes) (version 2) | ecosystem: Engineered > Bioreactor > Anaerobic...
TAGAAGAGGGAGCACAATTTGCAATGGTTCTTTTGTTTGGTGGTTTAGGATTACTAACTTACTACTTTATTGTAAGAAAGAATGATGAAAACGGAGACAAGTAAACTCTCCGATGATGAGCTAATTAAACTAGCATTAAAAAATCATCCCCGCGCTATTACGTGCCTTGTTGATAGGTACAAGGGGATGGTTTTTACCCTTTCGTATCGTATCCTGAAGAATCAGCTCGATGCCGAAGAGGCTGCGCAGGATAGTTTTGTTAAAGCGATCAGAGCATTAGATACTTTTAGGTTCGATTGCAAATTTTCTACTTGGCTTTACCGGATTAGCTTTAACTGTGCCGTATCAAAATCAAGGGGGTATAAACCTGTTCAGGTTGAAATCAATACAAAACTTGATTCGCCTTCTGAGACAACAAATGCTTTTGATACCCTCTCGGCTATTGATAGAACTCGATACCTAAACCAAGCGATGGAGATGCTTGATTCTGAAGAATCAGCTATACTTACATTATATTATGTTGATGGAGAAAGCGTGAATGATATTGCAACAATTACAAACCTTTCCGAATCAAACGTGAAAATCAAACTCCATCGCGGAAGAAAAAAACTTTATGCACACCTTGAGGTGCTTTTAAAAGAAGAGGTTACTACGCTACTATAAAAATAAATACTATGAATACCGATAGCAATAATATTGAAAAGATTGACGATGAGTTTCAGTTTCAGGATAACTGGCTTGCCGATAATCTTAAACTAACCCAACTTGAGCCCTCGAAAGATTTTACTAAAAATATTGTTGAAGAAGTTATTATAAAACCAAACCCACTAAGCGGATCGCCACTTTTTTGGATTCTGGCAGCTATACCGTCAGTAATTCTTATTTGGATAATCCTTTATTTCCTTTCGTCAGCTAACCTTGGGGGTCAATTCAACCTTAAATTCATATCAAATATTGTAAATGATGTATCAATTTATTCGCTTACCAAATATGCTCTGATGGTTACTTTTGCAGGGCTTTTCTTTATTGGCCTCGACTATTTTTTGAGTAAGCGATTGTTACACCGAGAATCATTTTTTAGCTTTTTGCTAATCTGATTATTTTGCATTTATTGAAATAGCCAGTTTTCTGCTTTCTCCATATTTGAGAAGATACATGCATTCGCAGAATTTCTCATTAGCTTGCAAAGCGTATCAACTGATTTCATTCCAAAAACATTCTCGGGTTTTATAAATGCCACTTTTACCCCTTTGTGCTTTAAAAGGATGGGCGTTATATTATTACTTAACCACAGCATGTCCTCGTTTTTAATAACACTAATCCTTGAAGTATCAAAAAGGAACTTATTTGCATTACTTTGTGCAACACCTCTCAAAAGTGCGTGATAAAACTCATTCATCTTTTCCATGTTTGGATAGCCTTCAATAGCAATGTATAAATACTCTCTTGTTTTCAAATACATTATAATTGCTGTTGCCGAATTGTATAAAATCATATTCCCATTCATAGCTTACCTTTTTAAGTAAATACAATGAAGATTAAACTCAACACAAAAATCATTAATATGTAATACTCAAAAAAAGTTAATAGATGATTGGGTTTATTTTGACGACAAGTTGATGTGAAATAGAAATAATTGAGGTTAATCAGAATCGTGATGAAAATTGCCTTGTCAATAGGGAAATACTTTTTAAGTCAATCACAATATACTTATATACAATACAATCAGGTTACTTAGAATAATGCTCTCACCTCCATGCTACCCGTATGAATTACGTTTCCAGATGCAATATACCTCCCCGTGTAACCGACATTCATTTCAAAATAGTTTGATATTCTTCTTCTAAATTTCACTTCCCATGTTGCATTTGTACCCGGTTTAAATCCTCTTAGGAATTCATATTCTAAGGGAGTCCCAAGATCACCTTTGTAATCTATTTTAGCAAAACTCGAGGCTAGGGTTACCCATGATCTATTGCGCAGACTATAATCCACCTCTGCCGAGAGGGTGTGTTTACGGTTCTCTTCTACGCCTAATGTATTTTTTGCAAACTCAAACTCGTAACCCAGCTCGGCACTTAAACCAAGCATGCCTATGTACTTAAGTTTTACGTTGGGTACATTTCTGTTAATGCTATAGTTCCGTAATTCAAAGTATTGTGATTCTTGAATTTTATTATCAAAGAGATAATTAAGCGTTAAGCTGTAACCGGTTGATACCCCCATCCAAACTGAAACCTGATTACTCCATTGTCGTAATATTTCGAATCCATTTGCCAAAACCTGCTTTGCAGTTGATCCGCTGCTAATCCATTCAACCCCAAAAAATCTGCTAAACCTATTGAAGGCTAGTGAATTTCTGTAATTCTGTGCAATGTTTACAATATTTGTGTCGTAAACGCTTAGCATAAATGGGTTTGCTAAATCTGAAAAAATTGAATATTCGTTTTTTTGTCTTGAACTGAATGAAAATTGATCTGAAAATTTTTTAGTAAACCTACCGATACGGGATGTATCTCGAATAAGATTATCGGGTCTGATATCAAACTGTGCACTAAATGCATTGCTATTTACCGAGATATAGTTATTTGTGGCTAGATTGATACGTATATATTTTGCCTCATCCTTAAAAGAAGCTATTTCGAACTCATCGAGCTCTTTAACTCCATTCGCATTATAATCGTTCCAAGTATAAACCCCTTGCCCAGCAGGGACCTCGACATAGTAAAACTGGTATTTGGGTTCAAGTCCATTCCCCAGCTCATAGCCAAGATTCGATGTTATAAAACCTTTAGCAACTACAAAATAGTAATCAAGCCGGGCCAGTAGAGTGTGTTCACGCTTAACTGTTTTCTCAAGGGCAGTATCTATGGGATTGAATATACGGTAACCAGCATATAAGTTTAATCGACTATTCTCATGTTTTGCTAATCGTGCCTTTAGGCCAATATCTTGCGAGAAGGAGTAAAGCTTTAATAAACTATCCGCAGATTTCCAGTCCCTTCTGTACTTATAACTCAAACTGGCCATATTTGGCATTGAATCGGGTAGCCCTATGCTTACCTCTGTTTGAAACCATCTGAAGCTAGTAGGTAGTAGTTTGTTTGTACTTTCGGTTTTTTGATTATTATCCTCTCCCTCAAGATTTAACCCTGCAATTAATTTACCAATTTTGATATTGTTGATCAACCTTAACCTGTTAAACCCTGATGATTTGAGAGAATCGCTAGATATTAGATTGCTGTAATCTACCTCATGTACAAACCATTTTGATCGGAATACCCAATTAATGCTATTTCGAAATCCCTCGTAATCATTACCGATATTCAGACCCCTTGAGTTTACGTTAACATTCCATCGCTTTGATGCCAATCCAAATCCTAATTGCAGATCTCTTTCGTTTCCGCCGGTTAGGGTTTGACTAATATTCCAATCGCGCTCAAACTCAATAGGTCTATACCTATCAATAAATGTAAAATTTGATGATGTAATTATTCCATTACCAGTAATCCAGATATTACTAATTGAGTCGTTTTTAATGCCTTTCCTAAACCCTATATTTACAGCCTCCCCCACATCGTTACTCTTATCAAGTTTTGAAAAGGTATTGATATCATTTCGACTAACGGCTACCTCAGAACTAATAATATCTAGGTCTGAAAATCTCCTTTCAACAGAAATTGTAGCCATTTGTTTTCGTTTTGGGGTAACAAGCAACCTAACGGGTTCATAGCTGCCGGATGGTTTTCCGTTTATTGGTGCAACCCATACATATACCCTTCCATTAGCATTGCTGTAATCCTGAACGTAGTTTCCCTTCCCCTCGCCGAGATATGAAAAATTAATGGTAAAATGTGCTGTTAGTGAATTTGTCGAGTGCTTGTATATATTATAGATATTACTGTTTACAGTAGTATCTATTTTCTCATACATAATTTTATTCGGGTCATAATCCGATGAGTCTGCTTGTAGAATTAACGCCTCATCAATTCTATCTCCTACATTTTTTAACAAATCGACTTGGTTGATGCTTAAATCCTGATCTACTGGTTGGTTTTTACTATCTTTTTCGGAGAATGCATTTACCCTTAGTATTGTATTGTTAAACCTTTGCTCAATTCCAGTGGTAACTACAAATCGGGCATAGCTCCTTTCTGTGTATTCAAATTCAACGCTAATTCTGCTATTGCCTGTAACACGCATCGTTGGAGTAAATATCAATTCTGCAGTGTTATAATCAATAGTATAGTCGTTTGTCTCCCCTCTGTTTAGGAGTTTTCCGTCAATGTACACCCTTTCACTACCAGCAATCACAATAATATATGACTCTCCTTCTGCTCCCAATAATTTATATGGTCCTTGATTCCCCTCAACTCCTGTAAAATAATTTTTGGAGAACTTTCCTTTTGCTACCGAGGCAGAGGCAACAACTTTTGTAGTATCATCGGCAGATATGAAATCATTATTGACTGAGAATGCCAAACCCTGCACATTACGACTATACTTAAGAAATCCACTTCCCAAGGATTTAACCTCAATATCCCCTGCTTGTATTTCAAATTTTTTAGTGTACGCTCGAAGGTAAATCCGATCAAACTCCTCAAGCCGTTGTGTATTCCCCTGTGGTTGAAATGGAACCGTTTTATCGGAGATTGCACCTTCTATTCTTATATGATTTTCGAGCTCCCCACTTATTTGAAGATTTAAACTTGAGTTAACTACAGCATCCTGGTTGCTTCCAAAACTAATTCCCCTTGATATACTCCCCGATGTTTCGATATTATCGCCAAAAGGTTTTGGATTAGAGGTGAATGCAATATACTTTATCGATTGCTTTCCCATTAAGCTATCAGGGGAAATAAACTTCTCTTGCTCCTTGTTAAAATACTCCTTTGAAAAAAACAAAGGGAAAACTCTGTAAACAATAGTAATTCTTGATGTTGCCTTTCTTAAACGCTGGCTAGTAATTAAAATAGCTTTAGAGTAATCGACTTTAAAAAGAGAGGTATCAATTATTTTGCTTTTCTCATCGAGAATAAAGCATGACTTCGGAATTATACTCAACGTATCAACCCTGATTGTGTCAGTAATTTCAGAAACCCTCTTAATTCTCTGGTTTTTATACGACTGCGCATTCAGCCCAAGGCTGATGAAAATAAAAATTGATATTTGGACAAATCTATACAAACCAGTATTAGTTATTACGATGTACTAAAGTACTTCCATTTACAATATAGCAATTTAAAAAGGGTAAATAATGTAGCTGGATTTGGGTGCAATACGCCTCTAATCCCTTACCTGGTGTCTAAGTATGTTTCTAGTAACCTGTTTTACAAAGTGTATTAGCTTTTATTTCAGTGTTTTGAAAATATTAACGTATTGTTAATTTTTTTTATTGTGAATGTAAAGTTCAGAAGTTAAATTTACACCCTAATACTGAGCGAATGGTTTTTCTGTACAACCTAGGAATAAGAATATATCAACTCCTAATTACAATTGCCTCTTTATTCAATCATAAGGCACAACTTTGGCGAAACGGACGTAAGGGTTGGAAAACCCGACTAAAAGCATCAATAGGAGAAAACAAAAGAATTGTTTGGTTTCACTGCTCTTCTTTGGGCGAGTTTGAGCAAGGGAGACCAGTAATTGAGGCACTTCGAGAAAAGCACCCTGATATAAAAATTCTCCTTACATTTTTCTCCCCTTCGGGTTATGAGATTAGAAAGAATTACTCTGGTGCAGACTATATATTCTACCTTCCAATTGACACCTGGTTTAACGCAAAAACTTTTATCGAGATAGTAAATCCTATTTCCGCTATTTTTATAAAATATGAGTTTTGGTATCATTACCTAAACCAACTGAAGAAAAAGAATATACCTACCTATGTTATTTCAGCAATATTCCGTCCCGAGCAGGCTTTTTTTAAGCCATATGGCGGATGGTACCGGAAATTTCTGCTGAATTTTGAGCACCTTTTTGTTCAGAATGAAAAATCAAAAGATTTACTGGCGAAAATTGGTGTAAATAACGTTACTGTTGCTGGTGACACTAGGTTTGATCGAGTGATTGCTAACGCTCAACATGCTAAAAACATTCCTTTAATTGAGCAGTTTGCCAAAAATGCAAAGGTTCTTGTTGCAGGAAGTACTTGGCCAAAAGATGAGGAGATTATAATTGAGTATTTTAAAACAAATCCGTTCGGATTAAAGCTAATTATTGCCCCACACGAAATTCACGAACAGAATATCGAGAAATTTATAGAAAAAATCGGTCAACAAGCAATACGCTATACTCAATCAAATGGCATTGATTCCAATGAGGCCAATGTTCTTATTATCGATACAATTGGTATTCTATCCTCGGTGTACCAATATGGTACGATTGCTTACATTGGGGGTGGATTTGGTGTTGGAATCCATAACACATTAGAAGCAGCTGTTTTTGGAATTCCAGTTATATTTGGACCAAACTATCAACGATTTCAAGAAGCGCATGAGCTAATTGATATTGGGGTTTCCAAATCGGTTAGCAATATAAACGAGTTGTCAGCAGCCATAGATAGTTTTGTGAGCTCAAAAGAGAAACTAGATAAAACGAGAATATTAGCACAAGGGTTCTTTAACAGTAGAGCTGGCGCAACGGAAACAATAATAAAAACTATCAAACTATAAATCTAAAACGTTTGTTTTACTTTTTTTAGGGTATTTTTCTGTTTTTAACTTGTTAATTATTTGTTTTTTTTGATTTTATAAACTTCATATACTATTAACATCTAATTAAAATCAAGAGCATTGTTTCCGATTAAATTTGTTCTTTTACGCTTTGCAAATTAATAATGTAAAAACAAGTTAGCATGTTATAATCATTTGATTTTAAACATAAACCAAATTTCCAAACATAAATAACCTAAATTCTTCCTTACTATGATTCAAACTCTTAAAAAGCTACTGCTAGTCCTGATTCTCGCAGGGATTACCAGCGCAGCCTTTTCACAGGCAAAAGTGAAAGGGGTTGTTGTTGATGCTAGTAATAACGAGAAACTGGTTGGCGCTACGGTGCTAATCAAAGGCACTACCTCCGGTGTATCTACCGATGCTAATGGTGGTTTTACTTTTTCTACCCCAGCAGGGAAAAAAACAGTTATAGTTCAATTTATAGGCTACATTGCTAAAGAAATTGATATAACTGCAAAAGATGGCGAAACTACAGATATGGGAAATATTCTTCTTGATCCCGATCAAATCGGTATCGAAGAGGTAAAAGTATTTGCATCTGTTGCTGTTTCGCGTAAAACACCTGTTGCTCTGTCAAAAATTGAACCTCTTCAAATTGAGGAAAAACTTGGTAACCAAGAGTTTCCTGAAGTGCTAAAATCTACTCCTGGTGTTTACGCTACAAAGATGGGTGGTGCTTTTGGTGATTCACGTATTAACCTCCGTGGTTTTGAGTCAGCAAACATCGCTGTTATGATCAACGGTGTTCCTGTAAACGATATGGAGTGGGGTGGTGTATACTGGTCCAACTGGGCTGGTTTATCCGATGTTACCCGATCAATGCAGGTACAGCGTGGTTTGGGTGCTTCAAAGGTTGCTGCTCCGTCATTAGGTGGATCTATTAATATTGTAACCCGTTCAACCGATGCTCAAAAAGGTGGTTCTGTTTCATACGGAATTGGCAACGATGGATTAAATAAACTTACTTTCTCCGTTTCAACCGGTTTGACAGAAAAAGGTTGGGCTATTACCCTTTTAGGTGGTAAATCGTACGGAAAAGGATATATTCAAGGAACAGAATTTGAATCATACACCTATTTCGTTAATATATCAAAAAGAATAAACGAAGCACACCAAATTTCATTTACTGCTTTTGGTGCACCACAATGGCATAACCAACGTAGCCAATACGATCAATTGACTATTGCTGAGTGGCAACTGCAACCTAATAAATACAAGTATAATGCAACCTACGGTTTTGATATGAATGGTCAGCGTAAAACTTCTGCGTATAACGTTTACCATAAACCACAAATATCACTTAACCACTTTTGGACAATAAGCCCAAAGACAAGCCTTTCAACTGCAATTTATGCCTCAATAGCAAACGGTTATGGCTATAGTGGACAAGGAAATCTTAAAGGTCAATTTTATGGTTCAACAAACGGTCTTCCCAATACCTATTTCCGTGCAGAAGATGGAACTTTTGACTATGGTGCAATTTATGCACTTAACCAAGCCAGTACAACAGGATCTCAAATGGTTATGTCAAAAAGTGTAAACGCACATAAATGGTTTGGCCTACTATCCACTTTTTCTACAAAGATTGCCGACCAAGTTGATTTTTATGGTGGTGTGGATCTAAGGTATTACAAAGGAACCCATACTAATGAGATAACTGATTTATATGGTGGACAATTTTATTATGATACATATACACGTCCCTTCCGAACAGATCAATCTTATCGAAACAAACCTCTTAAGGTTGGAGATGTTGTATACCGCGATTATGATGGTTATGTAATGAGCGAAGGTGTTTTTGCTCAAGCAGAATACAATAAAATTGAAAACCTCAGTACATTTATTTCAGGATCAGTTTCTAGGACCTCATACTGGCGTTACGATCGTTTCTACTATGACAAAGGTGAAAGAGAATCTGATAAAGCTAATTTCTGGGGTTATAGTTTAAAGGGTGGTGCTAACTACAACATCAACGATAACCATAACGTATTTGCTAATATTGGAACAATTTCTCGTGCACCATTCTTCTCTGGTGGAGCATTCCTAAACTCAACAACAAGTAACGTTATTAACCCTGACCCTCTTAACGAAAAAGCATTTTCTATTGAACTTGGCTATGGTTTCCGTTCACAATTCTTATCTGCAAACCTAAACCTATATCGTACAAAGTGGTCCGATAAGACAATTGTTCGCTCAACCAACCTAACCGATGTGTTAAGTACTGTAATGAATATTAGTGGCGTTAATGCTCTTCATAGAGGTATTGAGATTGACTTCCTATCAAAACCAATTAAAAACTTAGAGATTACAGGTATGATTTCTATTGGTGATTGGAAATGGGATAACAACGGAAGAGGTATACTATTCACATCAGATGGTATGGGATGGAATGCTGCTGCTAACGGTGGCCGAGGTGAAGCAGTTCCTGTAGGTGATCCAAATCAAACAAAAACTAATGTAATCCTTAAAGGAATTCATGTTGGTAACTCAGCTCAAACAACAGCCGCTATTGGAGTTAAATACGAAGTTCTAAAGGGATTCAATTTAGGTATTGATGGTAACTACTTCGGTAGAAACTATGCTAACTTTAGTATGACTCCAACCTCATATGCAGACGTAACTTTTGAACAACCTTGGGAAATCCCTGCTGCATACGTGTTTGATGTTAACATGAGCTACCGCTTTAAAATGGGTGGTTTTGATGCATCGATTATTGGAAACATGCAAAACGTATTCAATACCGAATACATTTCCGATGCTACCGATGGAAAAGATCATGACTGGAGAACTGCATCAGTTTTCTATGGATTTGGCAGAACATTCTCTACCACTCTGAAAATTAAATTCTAATACACACTACAGATATGAAAAAGATACTATTTTCAATAACAATTGGTCTGTTTTTCGCAGCCTTTTTTAGCGGTTGTGAAGATTTCAACGACCAGTTCAAAGGACTTGACGACTTAACAAAAACAACTAACGTTGCTACTTATACATACACATTTACGGATATAGACTATACTAATACTAGTAATGCAGCTCTAAAAGTTGCAACAAACTACGCTGATAGCGTTAAGGCAAAAAGTATTAAAACCAACAAAGCCTTTTCTGATGATGTATTAGCGAAAGTTTATATCCCATACTATATGCCTACCAAGTTTCCTTACGGTGATATAGGTACAAAAGCGTCTATTACATACAATTATTCTCAAACCAAGCCAACCTATTTGGCTGATCTTACAACAATAAACATTCTTAGTACAGCCGATTATCAAACTGTATGGGCTCATCCTATTGAGTATGTTAGTGCTTTAACTCCAGCAAAATCTCCAGTTACTTATATTCCTACATTATTAGCGTCAAAATTTCCAACTGCTACTAATGGTACCTATAAGTTTGTAGAGTATAACTACTCAACCAATGAACCAACATCAGCAGTAATAGATTTTAAATATTTTTATGAAGATTTCACTGCTCATACCTTTGCCACTTCTTCACCATATACTACTATTTCAGAAAATGGTTGGCTAAATAAAGATACAACTGCAACGCTAACCTGGATAGGTAAAGTCTACAGTGGAAATAAGTACGCACAGGTTACCTCAAATGGTTCATTGGTGAAAAATAATGTTTTCCTTATTACCAAAAAAATCGATTTACGGTACGCTATTGCCCCTCAATTTTCTTTTGATATTAACGTAGGTTACTGGAATGCAGATTGTTTAACCGTATGGATTTCTGATGATTTTGATGGTAATACAGCTAATATTGGGGATGCTACATGGGTTGATTTATCTTCAGATTTCACTTTCCCACAAACTCCAACCTCTGGGTATGGAACGCTAGCCCCTGCAGGTACATCGGACTTATCAAGTTATGTAGGGAAACAAGTTTACATTGCTTTCAAATATAGCGGTGATGGTCGTTCGGCTGCCGATCGTGGTGCTGATCCACTTCGTACAACGACCTATCAGGTTGACAATGTAAAGGTTTCTGAAATGAGAACTGCATTATCTATCCCTAGCTCGGAAAAACAGTATGTTATTTACAAGTTCAATGGAACAACTTGGGTTACACCTCTAGCTACTGATGGTGTTTTTGTTTCTCTTCAACCAGCAGATTACACAACACTTGGATTAAGCTACATTTCCTCAGTAAATGTTCCTTTGTATATTCCTAATTTCTTGAAAAACAAATATCCATATGCTCTTGAAGGCGATGTTAAAATTGTTGTATATAAATCGAGTAGCACTATTACTTATTCAGGCGCGACCCAATTTATATATACTGGAGGTGTATGGACTTTGAATGATTTTGCAATTGACCAAACTTCTGTGTTTAAACTAAAAGATGCTGGTTGGGTATTCTATGATGCAGATATTCTTTTGGGCTTAAATCCTGCAACAGGTAATAGTTCAACCAACCTAGGCAACTTTACCATGGTTAGCGTTGACGGAACTCAAGTTTGGGCTTGGGATGCTGCTTATGGAATGAAAATGTCAGGTTACTCAGGAAGTAATTTAGCAAATGAGGATTGGCTAATTTCTCCTGCTATGAACTTCACCGAAAGATTAGCTCCAACTCTAACATTTGATCATACCGGTAAGTATTTTGGTACAATGACAAACGAAGCTACTCTTTGGGTATCTACAAATTATGTTGACGGTTTACCATCAACCGCAACTTGGACTCAGGTTACTATTCCTACATATATGTCTGGAAATGACTATACTTTTGTTAGTTCTTCAGAAATTAATCTCTCAGCTTATGCAGGAAACAGTAGTGTTCGAATTGCTTTCAAATATTTAAGTACCACTGCTGCTGCAGGTACTTGGGAAGTAAAGAACGTATACGTTTTTGAAAAAGAAACTAAATAAATTTTTATAGACTCTTTGAAAAAAACCCGTTAGAAAAGTCTAACGGGTTTTTTATTTTCCTGTTAATAACATCTAATAAAATGGGGTTGACTTTTTCCACCCCTTTGTAATTCTGTGCATTAAATCAATTCATCTATAAGAAACAATCATTGTGTTGCATATATAATTGGTTACTAGTCTTTTATAGCATATCTAGATATTTCGATCTAAAACATTTTTTTGTTTAACCAGCTCATTCCCAATCCTAAAATTGTAAACTTTTGCTTAACAGCTGAACATTAAGGGGTTCTGCTATTTTATTGGTTTTCAATTAATTTCCATGTTAATAACTATGATTTAATGTTAATATTTTCGGCCTAGCTTTATAGCTCAAAAGTAAGGTTGGTTTAATAAATTCGTAAATATTTTTCCATTGAGAGAATTTTTTGTGATTCTCTTTTTTTTCAACCAGTTAGAAAAATCAAAGTAAATAGAATATAGCAACACCTTCAAGCAATATGAAAAAGGAGGATAATACAACCGTAATGAGCGAGCTAAAGGACAAGGTTAAGACCTACTCACACGATGAAGCAGTAGAGGCAAGCATTAAGTATTTCAAGGGTGACGAGATGGCCGCCAAAGTTTGGGTTAGCAAATACGCTTTAAAGGATTCTTTTGGGAATATCTTTGAGGTTTCGCCCGATGATATGCACCACCGATTAGCTTCCGAGGTAGCTCGAATAGAGAAGAGGTATCCAAACCCATTGAGCGAAAATGAGGTTTACGAACTTTTTAAGGACTTTCAGTATATAGTTCCTCAAGGAGGGCCAATGACAGGTATTGGAAATCAGTACCAAATCGCCTCTCTTTCGAACTGCTTTGTTATTGGAACTCGTAATGAGGCCGATTCCTATGGCGGAATTATGAAGGTAGATGAGGAGCAGGTTCAACTGATGAAGCGTCGCGGGGGTGTAGGACACGATCTATCACATATCCGCCCCAAAGGAAGTCCAGTATTAAATAGCGCCCTTACTTCAACAGGTGTTGTTCCTTTTATGGAGCGATACTCAAACTCAACCCGCGAGGTTGCTCAGGATGGACGTCGTGGTGCATTAATGCTAAGCATCTCTATTAAGCACCCCGACTCCGAAAAGTTTATCGATGCAAAGATGGAACCCGGTAAAATTACCGGAGCTAACGTTTCCGTTAAGATTGATGATGATTTTATGAAAGCCGTGCTTTCAAAAGGTACGTACGTTCAGCAATACCCATTGAGCGCTAGCAAACCAAAATATCGTAACGAGATTTACGCACACGACCTTTGGAACAAGATTATACACAATGCATGGAAATCAGCCGAACCGGGTGTTCTGTTCTGGGATACCATTATTAGAGAATCGGTTCCCGATTGCTATGCCGACCTTGGTTACAAAACCGTTTCGACCAACCCCTGCGGAGAGATTCCTCTTTGTCCATACGATAGCTGTAGATTAATCGCATTAAATCTTTATAGCTATGTTGAGAATCCATTTACTCCCGAGGCACGTTTTAACTTCGATCTTTTCAAGAAACACGTAATCGCTTCGCAACGTATAATGGACGATATTATCGATCTTGAACTTGAGAAAATTGACGCAATCCAGGCAAAAATTGATAACGATCCAGAAGACGAGGAGATTAAACAAGTAGAGCGTAACCTATGGCGAAAGATTCGTCAGAAGGCTATTGAGGGTCGTAGAACCGGTATCGGTATTACTGCTGAAGGCGATATGCTTGCAGCATTAAACTTAAAGTACGGTTCCGATATAGCTATTGATTTTGCTGTTGAAGTTCAAAAAACATTAGCCATTGAAGCATACCGCTCATCGGTTTACCTTGCTAAGGAACGCGGTCCTTTCCCAATTTTTGATCCTCAGCGCGAAAAAAACAATCCTTTTATAAACAGACTTAAAGATGAGGATGCAACCCTTTATAGCGATATGGTGAAGTATGGCCGCCGTAATATTGCTTTACTAACCATTGCACCAACAGGAACAACCAGCTTAATGACTCAAACAACATCAGGTATTGAGCCGGTTTTTCTCCCAGTATACAAGCGTCGTCGTAAGGTTAATCCAGGCGATCAAAACGTAAACGTAACTTTTACCGATGAGGTAGGCGATAATTGGGAAGAATTCAACGTATTCCACCATAAATTCCTAACATGGCTTGATATAAACGGTTATAATACCGAAGAGGTAAAATCATACACTGAAGAACAAATTGATGAGCTGGTAAATAAATCTCCCTACTTCCAAGCAACTTCAAATGATGTTGATTGGCTAAGTAAAGTGAAGATGCAGGGAATGATCCAGAAATGGGTTGACCACTCAATCAGTGTTACCGTAAACCTCCCTGCCGATGCAACAGAAGATTTGGTAGCAAAAGTTTACCAAACTGCATGGGAAAGTGGATGTAAAGGTTGTACTGTTTACCGCGATGGGTCACGTGATGGCGTTCTTGTATCCAACAAAAAGGATAAAGGAGAGGATAAGGATGAATCTACATTCCCGGCAAAACGCCCTGACGTGTTAGAATGTGATGTAATTCGCTTTAAAAACAACCATGAGAATTGGATCGCTTTTGTTGGCCTTTATAACAACCGTCCTTATGAAATCTTTACTGGTATTTCAGAAGACGATGTGCTTCCAATTCCAAAGCTTGTTACAAAAGGTAAGATCATCAAGATTAAAGACGAAAACGGTAGTCGATACGATTTCCAGTATGTTGACAAATACGGTTACACCAATACTCACGGTGGGTTATCGCACATGTTTAACAAGGAGTTCTGGAACTATGCGAAACTGATTTCGGGTGTGCTCCGTAATGGAATGCCAATTCCCGATGTTGTAAATCTAGTTTCATCGCTTCGTCTCGATAGCGAAACCATTAACACATGGAAAGCGGGTGTTGAGAGAGCACTAAAGAAATACATCCCCGATGGTACAAAAGCAAAAGAAGGAAAGAAATGTCCTTCATGCGGCTCTGCATCGCTCATTTATCAAGAGGGGTGTTTGATCTGTAAAAATTGTGGACACTCAAAATGCGGATAAAATAATAGCTTGATAAATAAACTCCGTTTGAAAACCTTCCCAAATGCCTTTAAAGTGGGGAGGTTTTTTTATTAATATAATAATATAGATCCTTCGCATTCGCTCAGGATGGCACATTCTGTCATGCTGAACGTAGTGAAGCATCTTTTCACTTTAACTTTCTAAGAATATCCCTCATTTGACTGTAGGTTGGCTTAGGATGACAGCTATGAAAAAAACTAACCTTTATTGTGTTAAATCGATAAACTCATAGCTTGTCCCTTTCCATTTTAAGTACTTGATAAAATCGTTATACTTAATGATTAGAGATGCTGTGTTTAGATTTGGATGAAAGCTAAGCCTTTCGGCTTGTTGAAGGTTGCTGTCGAGAAATAGATGAACATGATTTGTTGCATCGTGTATTAAACCAAACGGAGAAACAGAACCCGGTTCTATGCCAAGATATTTCATCATTCGTTGGGGTGAGGCAAAAGTTAACTTACCCTGTTTTAGAAGTTTCTCGAGCTGATGGATGTTTACAATACAACGATAATCAAGAATAACTAAATAGTGCTTGTCCCCTTTATGGTTGCGAAGAAAAATGTTCTTGCAGTGAGTTGAATCAATACCTGCCCAATACTTTGATGCCTCCTCAACTGTTGGAACAGGAGGATGTTCGTGATAATCAAACTTAATATCTAGTTCTTGAAGTACTTTGTAAATAGAGGGATCGCCTCTTAATTGATCGGTTTGAGACATTTGAAAGTATTAACCTCTAAGTTGAGCAAGTGCTTTATTAACATCTTCGAGATTAAAGTAATCAGGATCGTAATTATCTCCGTACCATTCTGAAATCAACGTAAACTCCTTTTTCTTATTCGACATCATCTCAAGAGCCATCTCATAGCCAGTAACTCCGCCGGAATCTTCGGGTGGCGCTTTACGAACCCCTGCTACACAAAGTGGGTATTGACCTGTATTGGGGTAATCAAATTCTTTTAGCAAAGAAATATCTATTGTCCAAGAATCGCCGTAATCATAGACATAGGTAATATTATTACCTTTAGAAAGTACATCGCAAAGTTTGACCTGATCCTCCTTTTTAATATCATCGCCCTTTGATGTTTGGTAAAAGTGTAAATGAAAGTTTTCCCAAGCAAACAGGGCTTGAAAAACCTCATGTAGTATTTGAAGATCAATTGTACTATTTACTCGAAAAGTTCTTGAAACCTCGAATTTTAATCCGATTAAAGAAGCTTTTATTTCAAATATTTTTGCCATGCATTAAATTTATATCCCTTAAAAACCAAATCTACAAAACAATTAGATTTAATTCCAGCATTTAGGCATTCTTTTTAACAATTGGCAATACTAAATCAGTCCCTTTTTGAATTTTTCACTAATAACTTTAAGCATATCGTCGGTCATCGACTCAAGATTCCACTTTGGACTCCATCCCCACTCCTTACGAGCACATAAATCGTCCATATAGTTTGGCCAGCTATCAGCGATTGCTTTCTTAACTGGCTCAACATTATAGCTCATTGTAAAATCTGGAATACGTTTCTTAATCGCAGCATAAATCTTTTCTGGATCAAAACTCATTGCGGTGATATTGAAACTATTACGGTGAACAAGCTTTGAAGGATCTGCTTCCATAAGCTGAACACAAGCATCAAGAGCATCGGGCATATACATCATGTCGAGGAATGTACCTTCGGGTAATGGGCATGTAAATTTCTTATCCTTAATTGCTCCATAGTAAATCTCAACTGCATAGTCAGTTGTACCACCACCGGGCAATGTAACATTTGAGATAATTCCAGGGAAACGAACGCTTCGCGTATCAACACCAAAACGGGTGAAGTAGTAATCGCTAAGCATTTCGCCAGTAACCTTACAAACACCATAAATAGTTGTTGGGCGCATTACAGTATCCTGGGGAGTATTATCGTGTGGTGAGGTTGGTCCAAAAGCGCCGATTGAGCTTGGGGTAAACACAGCACATTTATTCTCGCGTGCAATCTCTAAAGAATTCATTAATGCACCCATGTTGATCTTCCATGCCAATTGAGGATTCTTTTCGCCAGTTGCTGAAAGTAAGGCAACTAGGTTAAAGATGGTATCGATTTTATACTTCTTGACAATTTCAGCAAACTTTTTGGTATCGAGGGCATCCAACTCTTCAAAGGGTCCATTCTCGATAAGCTTGTTGCACGCGCTACAGTTAATATCAGTAGCTACAACATTATTCTGACCATAAATATTCTGTAGGAAAGGAACCAATTCGGAACCAATTTGTCCACCAGCACCAACGATAAGTATTTTTTTCATGGCTTAATTTATAATTTGCTGTTAATACGGTTAATCGACTTAATAATTTCAGCACAAAAGTATATATTTTGGTTAAATCGTAACTAAAAATGTGATATGTTTTAAAAATCATAAATAAATCACTCTATTACAATCTCATCAATAAACAGCCACGAATCCTCACCGGGACTAGTATGCCAAGATGGAATCTTCCCATAGCTCTTAGCAAACACTTTGACATATCTTGCCTTTACGTCAAGGTCTGCTTTGAAATCCTTAACAATTGCTGCGTAATCATTATCGGGGCTATCGTTATTCAGTGTATTTACTTTTGTAAAATTGGTTCCATCTTCTGAAACATAGAATTCAACATACTTAGGAAGCCAAATCCAGGGGCTAATATCCTGAAAAAATCCTGCTGTAATAGAATGAATTGGTTTAATTGTGCCTAAATCAATAATTGCTTCAAAGTCCTGCCCTTGGTAGCCCTGCCATCCACCCAACCTAAAGTTTTTAGCACCCCTAATGCCATCAATTAGTCCTTCTGGACCACCCGCCGAGTACTGGTGACTATAATTACTTTTAATAGTAATTCGATTACCATTGGTAACCCTTACAAATGAGCCTTCTATAGTATTGCTCTTACTTCCATTTGCATCAACAGAATAGACTCTGACCACAGATGATTCCTTTATTTTGATTTCATTCCCATCTTTCCAAACCAAGTCACCAGAATTACCCGTCAATGGTGAAACCGAGTAGACAATTTTTTGATCCTTGCTGGTTGGAGTTACGTTGATTACTAAACTATCCCTAAATGATCGGGAAGCACTTGTAAAGTTAGGAACAGCTGTGGCTAAATAATCTGTTATTGTTGTTACCTGAACGTTGCTACCTGCCGATGCCCATTCTTTGTTCGGCATATCTGACATCACGAGTTTTAGTTCCCCTCCAGCCATTATCTCGGAGTAATCGACCCAGCATCTTGATAACGGCTTACCATTAAGAAATGCCTCTTTAATGTAGATGTTTTTTGCCGAGTTATTCTCTGCTATAATTTTAAACTTCTTTCCATTCTCGAGGTTGAATTGGACTTTCCCAAAAAGAGGTGAGCCAATAGCATACTGAGTATTTCCCGGGCACACAGCATAAAGGCCTACTGAGCTAAGCACATACCAAGCACTCATCTGTCCACAATCCTCGTTTCCACATAAACCATCTGGTTTACTTGTGTACATTTCATCCATGATTTTGCGAACTATATTAGCTGTTTTCCAAGGCTTACCAACAAAGTTGTAAAGGTAAGCCATGTGGTGACTTGGCTCGTTTCCATGTGCGTACTGACCGATTAACCCGGTTATATCTGATTGAACTCGTCCAGCCATGTTTGATGGGGCGTTAAACAGATCGTCCAATTTCTTCTCAAAGTTTGATGCCCCACCATGCAGTTTAATTAAACCGCTAATATCCTGTGGAACATAGAAGCTATACTGCCAGCTATTTGCTTCGGTAAAGTTGTTATCCACCTCAACTGGATCGAATGACTCTTTCCAACCTCCATTGTAACGTGGGCGCATAAATCCGGTTGATTGATCGAATAGGTTCTTGTAAAACTGTGCACGATTGATGTAATCTTTATAATCAGCCTCATTGCCCAGCGATTTTGCCATTTGTGCAATGCACCAATCATCATAGCTATATTCTAAAGTTTTTGAAACTGATTCGGATTCTTCATCACCTGGTATAAAACCATACTTACGATAGGCTTCCAAACCCAAATGATTCATGTTTGAACTGTGTTTCATTGCTTCAAATGCATACTTCCCGTCAAATCCTCTAATCCCCTTTATCCATGCATCAACTATAACAGGAACCGCGTGATAGCCAATCATACAGTACGTTTCATTAGCATCGAGTTCCCAAACCGGAAGTAATCCTCCATACTCATAATGCGATAGAAAAGTGTTTACATAATCATTTGTGCGCTTAGTGTCGATTATAGTCATTAGAGGATGGTAGGCGCGATAGGTATCCCAAAGTGAGAATACGGTATATGGTGTAAATCCTTCGGCTTTGTGAGCCTGCTTATCCATTCCAAGGTACATTCCATCAACATCTGAGAAGATATTCGGAACAACCATTGAATGGTATAGTGCAGTATAAAATGTCGAAAGCTGGTCGGGTGTACCCTTGTCTACAATAATCTTATTTAACTCTTTATTCCAAAGTGCATATCCGTTTTTAGCAACCTCATCAAAATTCCACCCGGGAATTTCCATCTCCAGATTCTTAATAGCTCCTTCGTAACTAACTGCCGATATACCAATCTTTACTAGAAGTTTGTTATCCTTTAAATCTTTGAATTTAAACCATGCTTTAAGATTTTTACCTTGACTAACACCTTCAACACTTGAAATCATTAAACTACCATCTGCAGTATGAACTTCTCCTTGCTCTATTGGACTTGAGAATCGGATTACAAAATAAACCCTTTGATCGTCTGCCCAGTGTTTAGATTGACGAAATCCCCTAACCTCGTTGTTCCCTACTATTTGGATCCAAGAATCTAACACTTCGTCGCGATGTTCAAGGTCAAGAATAATATTTACCTCCCCTGCACTAGAAAAAGTATAGCGATGAAAGCCAACCCTTGCAGTTGCAGTTAATTCCGCTAAAACTTTAGGTTTTTCGAGAAATACCGAGTAGTAATCAGGCTTGGCCTTTTCGGTTGATTTTTTAAATAGTGATGAGTATAGTTTATTATCCAACTCTGGTTTTCCAACCGTTGGCATTATAAGAATATCGCCAAGATCGCGGCAACCTGTTCCGCTTAAATGGGTGTGCGAAAAGCCATAAATCACTGAATCGCTGTTATGATAGCCGGAGCAACCATCCCAACCGGTTAACCTTGTATCTGGACTAAGCTGAACCATTCCGAAGGGTACCGTTGCACCTGGGTAGGTATGTCCATGAAAATCGGTTCCAATAAATGGGTTAACGTACTTAGCCACATCTTTTACTTGAGCATTAGAGAGCATTGCACAAGCAATTATTGCAATTATAATAGAAGTTCTTTTCATAAATAAGTGTTTTTCTCTGCGCACTTTGCGTCTCTGCGGTTAATCTATTTCACCGCAGAGGCACGGAGAACGCGGAGGTTTATACTAAAAATTATTTACATATCTCTTAAATCCCTGTTTAAGGATTGGCACATTAAAATTTATTAAGTAACCCAAACGTTTATCTGCAAGTTTTAAATAGGTTATCAATTGAGCTTCATGAACTGGTAATAGCACTTCGACAGCCTTTAACTCAATAATTATCTCATTCTCCACAAGTAGATCAATTCTAAACTCTTTCCCTGTATTTTGGTTCCTATAAATTACCGGCAACGAAACCTCTTGCATTACTATAATCCCTCTTGTAGTTAATTCAGTATATAAACACCACTGATAAACGGATTCAAGAAGACCTGGCCCAAGCTCTTTATGAACAAGTATAGAGGCATCCAGAATTTGACCGCCTAAGAAATTGTACCTTTCTTTTTCCATTTCTGGTATTATTTTCACCGCGGAGTCGCTGAGGTCGCAGAGTTCAATACACTCTCTGCGTATTCCCCATCTCTGCGGTTAGTTATTAATCAAATAATCAAACAACGATTTAACTTCTACTCCATTAAAACTTCCTTTAAGCAATTTCACTTTATAATCTTGGTTAGGAATCATGTTGAAGTAGTTATTCTCTACCTTAAAATCTTGAGAAGATGAAATTATCTGAACGTAAAATGCAGGGCGTTTACTCGAAAGAATCAGGTAATTTCCATCAATACCTTTTTCAACTTTAACCTTTATTTCAGGATTTTGAAGCTTTAGGTTTCCGGGTTTGCAATTAAAATCGTAATTGATGTATGCTTCGCCTTCATTAGACCTGAATTCAGTATATGTAAAAATGCTAGATGAATCGGTAATGCTATAATTATAAGGTGTTGTGAATATTTGCTCTGAACAATTCGGTTTGACAGTTAGTGTTTGCTGCCAACCTTTAACAACAACTCCAGAAAGATTTATTACTTGAACATTCAATTTGCCTTCTTTACTTTTAAGATAGTCTGAAACAGCATTTACAACTATTTCTCCTTTTTCAACTCTACTTGAAATAAGAATTGGCTTGTATGCTTCTCGAACGGTGTATTGAACTGCTTTCCATCTCCCATAATAATCGATACTTGACCATGACACAACCGGCCAGCAATCGTTCAACTGCCAGTAAAGAGTACCCATGCATCGTGGCTTTGCCAATCTATGGGATTCAATCGCGGTTCGATAGCCAATCGATTGTACAATTTGGCTCAGGTATACCTCTTGCTCAAGCGATTTAGGGTTAAAACCCTCTCTCTGCATATATTTGGTTATTGTCTGATACCCTACAGAATGTTTCTGATGGCAATTTAATTCTGTTGAATCAGGTTCAGATTTACCATCCTTTGAAAACGAATAAACTGTCTTTAGATCAGGATAACCCTGAAAACCGTACTCGGACATAAACCGAGGCACCTTACTCTTGTAAACACTAAATGGCTCAAATCCCCACCAAACGCCCCAGTAATGCGAATCGCCTTCAGTCATACTTGTCTTTCGACTCCAACCGTTTTTTGGTGAAGAAGGCCAATAAGGCCTTTGTGGATCAACGCTGGTTAAAACTTCGGGGATTAACTGATGAAAAATTTTTAAGTAATCATTCCATATTTTAGATGAGTCAGCCTTTGAAAAGTTATACTGTTGCTGCCAGCCCCAGTTATGCCAAGCCTCATCAACCTCATTGTTACCACACCATAAGGCAATGCTTGGATGATTTCTCAACCTTAAAACTTGCTGGGTAACTTCCTCCTTCACATTCTGAAGGAATGCTGAATCGCCGGGGTACATGCTACCAGCAAACATAAAATCTTGCCAAACCATGATGCCAAGACTATCGCATAGTTCGTAGTAACGATCCTCCTCATAAGCACCTCCTCCCCATAAACGAAGCATGTTAATGCCAGAATTTGCAGCATCAACAAGCTGCTCTTTTAGCTTCTGTTTTGAAGCAGAAGGAAGGAAACTTTGCCGTGGAATAACATTCGCTCCCTTCATGAACACAGGAATACCATTGAGATTAAAGTAAAAACTTTTACCAATACTTTCGGGTTCTTGAACCAATTCAAGCCTGCGAATCCCATAGCTCACAAGCTTTGTTTGTTTAAGGCCTTCCCCTTCAACTAAAAAATTGAGGTTGTACAAATACGGCTTACCCAAGCCGTTACTCCACCAGAGATTTGCGTTTTTGATTCTAAAAGAAACTTTAATCTTACTAGTACTTGTTCCCGCTCTATCCTTAAAGCTCCCAAGCGAGTGTTTTCCTTCAGATACTTTTATTTTAATATGTTGGAATCGTGCAGAAGAAATCAACATTTCTGCAGTCAAATAAGCATCCCCGTGGTAAATTGAATCGGTGTGAACCTGAATATCTTTGATAGTAATATCTCTCCACGATTGTATGTACACAGGTTTCCAAATACCGCAGGTGATAAAACGTGGCCCCCAATCCCAACCAAACTGGTAAGGCGATTTACGAACAAAAGCCCATTCTCCCCCAGGAAGGGTGTAAGGAATTTCTTTTGATTTTTGCTTTACCTGATTTAAGGCTGATTTGAAAACAATCCTAATACTATTTTCTCCGGGGATTAATAACTTTTCGCAATTGATAACCCATTTGCGAAACATATTATCGGTATTAAGCGCCAACTTTTCATTTATATAAACATCGGCGTAAGTATCGAGCCCTTCGAAAACTAGGTCAACATGCCTGTTTTTAAAAGTATATTCGTCAACTTTAAATTTCAGTTGATACTCCCAATCAGTTTCATCAACCCAGCCAAGGTTAACATTGTTGCAGCCCAAGAAAGGATCGGGAATTTTCCCATTTTTAAGCAGGTCGGTGTGAATTGTTCCTGGGACATTTGCCAGCAACCACTCATCATTTGTTCCTGCTTTTCTGAACTTCCACCCAAACATTATGGGAAAAGTAAAATCCTGAGCAATAGTTGAACTGCCCAAGAGTAGCAAAAAGAAAACAAGAAAAAATGATTTTCTAGTTTGCATTGCTCATTACTATAGTTTACTTAAAGCATAAGCATAAGCGCCAACCGAAACCGCTTTACTTGTTCCAAGGCGCGACAGCCCTACACCTATACGTTTCATTGGATCGTAATCAACAAATTTTTCGGTGTATGGGACTTTAACCTTGGTTAAACCTCCTTTTGCCATCGCCCCCCTACCATTTTCATCTTCAAGGCTAAAAGCCTTCATCTCCAAACGATCAACGTTTCCACCTCCGCGACTACTTATTTTCCCATTAAGAATTGAAAACATTGAAGGGGAGAATAACTTCCAAGCATTAGCAAGTCCACCTCCAATTACTATAATTGAATCGGTAAGGGTTACTGCATTTGCAAGGGCATCGCCTAAAACAATACCAAGCTGTTCAAACGCTTTCAGCGCGGCCTCTTTGTTCCCCTTTAACTTACCTTCGGCTATTTCAAATATCTCCTTGGGAGATAAATTGCTATTATCTCCAGAAATCTGCTGATAAACCCTTTGAACTGCTCGAATACTTATTCCCTCTTCGGCAAAGAGATTGCTATCGGGGTAGTTTCTCATCAGCCAAATCTCCGATGCAGCAGAATTATCGCCCAAATAAAGTTGATTGTTGTAAACTAACCCTCCGCCAAATCCGGTGCCTATTGTAACACCAAAAAGATTTTTATACTGTTTTGAGCTTCCGGCTTGCTTTAGCATACTATTTACCTCGGGGAGTAGCCCGGCAATGGCTTCTCCGTATGCGAAAAGATCGCCATCATTATTGATAAAAACAGGTACTCTAAAAATCTCCTGAAGCATTGGCCCCAATGCTATTCCACCGCGAAATGCGGGTAGGTTTCCCAAGTCGCCGATAATGCCCTTAGGGTAATCAGCAGGACCAGGGAAAGCAAAACTAATAGCTACGGGTTTATCATGAAGCTGGACTTCAACCTCCTTGAAACCCGAAACAATTGAGTTCAAACATTTCTCCAGATCATTCCCGTGGCTGGGAAAAGTGATTGGTTCTACAATGGTTTCAAACCCTCTGATAGCAGAAAAAACGAAGTTTGTTCCTCCTGCATCAAGAGTCATTACTATTCTTTGATCGCCTGTATATTTCATGTAATGATCAGCTGTTTATCAATATTATTAAACCTGAATTATTGAGCTACTTTTTTACTCCCACGAAGTGAAAGGATAAGTAAATAACCAAAACAAATTGCAGGTATAATGAAAGAAATTGCATTCATATTCATATCAACCATCTTACCCATAACAAGCGGTATAATTGCACCACCTGAAATTGCCATACACATTAACCCACTAAGCTCATTTGCTGCTTCTGGTTTCTCCTCAACAGTAATTGAGAATAGAAGTGGCCAAATATTAGCAAAGCCTAAACCACCTAATATCACACCAGCAATAGCGAATGGTAAAGAGCCTAACATAAGAAGTAATACCCCGGCAAGACCCATCAATGCAGAAATTCTGAAGAAATTCTTAGGGCTAAGTACAGTAAGTGTAACCCCACCTACTAAACGACCAATTGTAAGAAGTAAGAAAAATAATGGAGCACCGTATCTACTCGCTTCCTCAGGTGACATTCCGATTGCTTTGTTTAAAGGAAGAAGAAACCTAGCCATGCATACTTCTGCTCCTACGTATAAAAATATGCCAATTACGGCCATCAGAAAGATTGGTTTCTTTAACAAACCAAGGCTAGAGCCTAAACTTGGAGGAACATCTGCTTTTGTCTCTTCAACTTTTATAAATAGGACTGAAAGAAAAGTTACTGCCATTATTATAAAAAACACTGGAAAAGCCGCTCTCCACCCCAAACCACTGAACATTGCAATAGCAGCCACTGCAGTTACTAAGTAGGCAGAAGCAGTACTACCTATTCCTTTTATTCCTTGTGCAAATGCTAAGTTCCGGCTGTAAGCACCAGTTGAACTAACATCTCTCATAATTGGATTGCCCGACACTTGTAAAAAAGTAGTACCAATTCCAAGAATTAAAATACTGCAACAAAGTAAAGCATAGCTAGGTTCTATAATTGTTGGAATTAATAATGCTATTGCATTCAATCCTAAACCAAGAAGCAGTAAGTTCTTTTTCCCAACGCGGGCAGCAAGTAAACCACCAGGCACGCTAAATACAGCAAAAGCAATAAATACAAAAAAAGGTAGCAGTGTTGCCATTACGTTGTTTAGCTGGTACTGATTTTTAACCGCATCGGACATGGGGCCCATAGCATCTGCAATGCCCATTGTTAGAAATACTAAGAAAATTGGAATGGTTTTACGGTTCATGGCTAATAATTTTGAGTTATTTATTTTTTAGTGGTTGATTCTCTTGGGATGAATTCAACGGGTAAGTACTTCTTATCAGTTTCTTTACTTTTTGAATCATCTTTTAAAAGCTTTAGAAGGATTTCAAAAGCAGCAGCGCTTAACTCATCTACAGGTTGGGATATCGCCGTTACTGAAGGATGAATTATGTTGAAGTAAGGAACATCATCGAAGCAAACTAAACCGATTTGATTTGGAATATCAATATTAAACTTACGAATAGCCTGTAAGCAGGCCGTTGCAAGGTTATTATTCAATGCAAAAATACTGTCGGGAAGTTCATTCTTAGCTTTCATAGTACCTATTAAATCCTCAACATATTTAGTTGGATCTTCAAATGGAACATGAACTACCTGTGGTTTTATCGATCGCTTCCTCATCTCGTTTACAAAACCCTCACAACGTTCGCGGATTGTATATGCATGTGCTGGATTGATAGCAAGTACCAAAGGATTTTTATAACCTTTCTCTGCTAAATGGGCTGCAGCCTGTGCCGCGCCTTCCCTGTTCTGGGTAACAACTGATGAAACCTCAAGCCCATCAAATAGCCTATCGATAAGTACAACGGGGAACCCTTCTGATCGTAGCTTATTGAATTCATCGGGATTCTCCTGCGATGAGGAGATAATTAGGCCATCAACCTGTTTGTTTCGAAGCAGTTTAATTAAGCGAAGCTCACGTTCAATATCCTCATCGGTGCTGCAGGTAATCAAGTTATACCCATGCTCCTCGGCTAAGTCCTCTATATTACGAGCAATGCGCGAATAAAATCCATTAGCAATATCCGAAACAATAAGGCCTATTGTAAATGATTTGCCCAGCCTCAAACCTCGGGCAAAATGGTTTGGCTTATAGTTTAACTCTTGAGCTTTTGCAAGCACCCGTTTTTTTGTTTCAGCAGATATCCCGTGTTTTGCATCCTTATTGTTTAGAACAAGCGATACAAGTGCTCGGGAAACTTTAAGACTCTCAGCAATGTCGTTAAGTGAAACACGTTTTTTTCTCATACAAACCTCCAGAAGCAAATGTAAAAAAGTTTTCCTAAAACGATTTAGGTAATTAGTTTTCTTTTATCAAAAAAGTAAAATACAGATAAAATCAGTGCTTGAAAGAATAAGGGAAAATGAATAGAACAACCATTAGTTTAATTAATTTTGGTTTAATAATTGATAAGCTAAATGCAAAATATAAAACCATGAAAAAAGGACTACTATTTCTATTATTACCATTGATTGCCCTTACCTCAAATGCTCAGGAAAAAAGGGTTAAGTCGAAAGTTATATCTGCAACCGTTTACGCTCAAGGAGCACAAATAACAAGGGTGGCAAAAGTTTATCTCGATAAAGGAGAAAACCGGGTAGTGCTAACTAATCTGCCACCTTCCCTTGATGAGTCATCGATACAGGTTAGCTGTGGAGAAGCAACCATTGTATCGGTTACTAACCAAAAAAATATGCTTGATTCCTTGTCTCAAAGTCAAGAATTTCAAAAACTACAAGGGAAAAAGAAAGAAATTGAGAAAAGAATAAAAGTTGAACAGGCTTTACTACAAACCATTGATACAGAGAAAGATGTTCTTCTTTCAAATAAGAAGCTTGTTGGAGAGCAAGGGGTGAAACTCGAAGATTTAAAAAACTCGCTCATTTACTTTAGAACCAGACTCGAAGAATTAGAAAGAACTAAAGTAGACAAAGAAGAGCTGATTGAAAATTTAAATAGCGATTTACAAAAAATCAATGATCAACTTCTACTTTTATCAACCGAAAAAGTTAAAAACACAAGTGAGGTTGTTGTTGTGTTCAATGCTAATCAGACAATTGAGGCAGGAATCAAAATAAAGTACTTTACCTATAACGCTGCTTGGTATCCTACATATGATGTAAGAGCCAATAGCATCAACGATCCTTTAGTAATTTCCTGTAAAGCCAACGTTTACCAAACAACCGGTGAAGATTGGAGTAAAGTTAAACTATCCGTTTCTTCAGGTAACCCTACGGCGGGATCAACAGCTCCAACCATTGAGCCTTGGTTTATTGATATTGTTTATCCTTACAAAAAGTTATACGATGCGCTTCAAGGTAAGGCTTCAGGAATACAAATACGAGGTGCAAAAAGCATAAATGAAGAGTATGATAAGAAAGAAATTGTTGATGATGTGGTCTCTCTAGAAATGCCTGTTTCTGTTTCTGAAAGTCAAACCAATTTTACTTTTAATATCGATGTTCCTTATGATATACCATCAAAGCAACAGCCAACCGTTGCAATTCTTCAATCTCCAACATTAAAAGCAACCTACCAGTATAGTTCTGTTCCTAAACTATCTGAAAATGCCTACCTAGTTGCAAATATTACAGATTGGCAAACTCTCAACCTTATGAATGGAGATGCAAATCTTTACTTCGAAAATAATTTTGTTGGTACAACCTACCTCGATACAAAAGCATTTAATGATACCCTTAAACTTTCGCTAGGTAAAGACGAAAGTATTGCTATAAAACGAACTATAGTAAAATCATTTACTGAGAAAAATTTAGTGGGATCAAAAATCACCGAAACCCGAGTATGGGAAATTACCATTACCAATGGGAAAAAACAGGATGTAGAGATTGATCTAAAGGATCAAATTCCCGTTTCTTCAAATGAAAAAGTTAAGGTAAAGCTAATAGATCAGAGCGGTTCCGATTATACAACTATTACAGGAATTCTAAAATGGACTGTAAAACTTAAACCTACCGAAACTAAGAAAATCCAATTTTCATATTCAGTTGAGTACCCAAAAGGGAGTCAAGTAAATCTTGAATAGAACCTTAGAAATTATTATAAACCAAACGCCTACTTTTCGTAGGCGTTTTTTATACTCCCTGTCTATAAAATCAAGCTATTGATAAATATCACTTTTTATCTTAAACATTAAACACTACTAGCTGTTTTACAATTATATCGGGCATTTGACGGGTTATGTAATTTTATCATGTCGTATTAAACAACTATAATATTACCACAGAACCAATAGGTTGAATTGTAGCCATAGGAAGAATGTTTATCTTTGTCAGCAGAAAATGGAATAAATTATTTCAAATTAGATAGCCCAATTATTCAATATACTATTAAATTATTTAACACCTCTTTATTATGATCTCAAGTCAAGACTTAGTGCGTATAGGCGTATTCTACGATGGTAACTACTTTTTGCACGTAAGCAACTACTACAATTACTTTCACCCAAGACGCAAACGGCTTAACATAGCAGGTTTGCACGAGTTTATCAGAAACATGGTAGCTCGTGAGGAGGATGTGGATGCAAAGTATTGTCAGGTTATTGAAGCCCACTACTTTAGGGGTCGTATTAGCGCGCAGGAAGCAAGCCAACGTGGAAACCAGCTATACAACGATCGCGTTTTCGATGATATTCTAATGTCCGAAGGCGTAGTAACCCATTACTTACCTATCCGTACCCGTGGTGGTAAAAAGGATGATAAAGGGATTGATGTATGGTTAGCCCTCGAGGCTTTTGAACAGGCCTTCTATAAACGGTTTAACGTTCTTGTGCTCATCACCTCCGATGGTGATTACGTTCCATTAATTCGTAAGCTAAACTCTCTCGGATCTAAGGTTATGGTTCTGAGCTGGGACTTCGACTACACCGATGATATGGGTCGTGAGGTGGTTACTCGCACATCGCAGGATTTGATCCGCGAAGTAACCTTCCCAGTTGCAATGCACGATGTTATCAATCATGGTCTTAAATCAAACGATAAGCTGATCGTGAATCTTTTCGCACAGCAGGATTATGGTCAGCCCAAACAGGCTCCGGCGGAATTTGAAAACGATTCTATACAACACGGAGCAGCCATGAACATGAATAATGGCTACGGCTTTATTCAATTCCCTCCAAACAACCTTTTCTTTCATTACCTAGATGTTGTTGAAGGAGATTTTAATGAGATACACGACGGTGATATGCTAGAATTTACCGTTGAAAAAAACGATAAGGGTCAGGATGTTGCTAAAAACGTGAAGAAGGTTGAGTCTATAGAAAATCACGAAGATCCTAATGCTTGGTAATTATTGACCACCTAATATTTCAAAGGGAGAACAAAACGTTCTCCCTTTTTGTTTTTTGAAATTTCTTTTCCCTTTTCTCTTTTCACTCACCACTTTTCTCTTTTCACTTATCTCTTTTTCTTACTTTTGCATTTGATTGATTTTGTAATTATTAAAAAAGCTATGGGAAACACACTTTTAGTTTACAACACGCTGACCCGTAAAAAGGAAGAATTTAAGCCTATAAATCCCGGACATGTTGGCATCTATGTTTGTGGGCCTACCGTTTACAGCGATGTACATCTGGGAAACTGCCGAACATTCATTTCATTCGATTTGATATACAGATATTTTCTGCACTTAGGGTATAAAGTCCGTTACGTCCGTAATATTACCGATGCAGGGCATCTTGAGGGCGATAGGGATGAAGGAGATGATAAGTTTGCAAAAAAAGCCAAGCTGGAGCAGCTTGAACCAATGGAGATTGTTCAGAAATACACTCTTGCTTTTCGCGATGTATTGCATACTTTCAACACTCTTCCCCCAAGCATTGAGCCAACTGCTACAGGCCATATCATCGAGCAAATTGAGATGATTAAGCAGATTCTTGATCAGGGTTATGCTTACGAAATCAATGGTACCGTTTACTTTGATGTAGAAAAGTATAGCAAAGAGTATTCATACGGACAGCTGACCAATCGAAAACTCGAAGAGCTTCTTGAAGGAACCCGCGAACTCGGAGGACAGGATGAGAAACGTGGTCGTCTCGATTTTGCATTATGGATCACAGCAAAACCTGAAACGTTGATGAAATGGCCCTCCCCATGGGGTTGGGGTTTCCCAGGTTGGCATATTGAATGCTCTGCAATGGGTAGAAAATATTTAGGAGATACCTTTGATATACACGGTGGTGGTATGGATTTACAGGCTACACATCATACTAACGAGATTGCCCAATCGCAAGCTTGCAACCATAAAGCCCCTGTGAACTACTGGATGCATACCAACATGCTAACTGTTAATGGCGTTAGAATGTCAAAATCAGCTGGGAATGGATTTTTACCAAACGAACTATTTACTGGAAATCATCCATTACTTGAGAAAGGCTACTCTCCAATGGCTGTAAGGTTCTTCATGCTGCAATGTCATTATAGAAGCACATTAGATTTCTCCAACGAAGCCCTACAGGGTTCTGAAAAAGGGCTGCAAAGGTTAATGGCAGCAAATCGCTTTCTCGATAGAATTAAGCCAACCGATAAATCTACTGTTGATGTTAACGATATCAATAGGGCATTTGATGCGCTTAACGATGATTTTAACAGCCCCGTTGCCATTGCAGTACTATTCGATTGGGTTCGAAATATAAACCTACTTGCCGAGAACAAGGAAACCATTACTGAAGCCGATCTCAAAACGCTTCGCGACACCTTTAGAATCATCACTTTCAATATACTTGGTTTAAAGGATGAGCAAGGCGAGGGGTCAAAGCAAGGCGAGCTAACTGGGAAACTTATCGATATGATGCTGAATATGCGCCTTGAAGCTAAGGCTCGCAAGGACTTTGCAACTTCGGATAAGATAAGGGATGAGCTAACCAAAATGGGTGTTACAGTTAGGGATCGCAAGGATGGGTTTGATTGGGAGATATCTTAAAATAGATTTATCTACTTTTTAATATCGTTAGAATGGACTATCAAACATTTTATGAATATCAACCAGTTGGATTTGGTTTTGGTCGCTTGATATTTCTTATAATTCTATCAGTATTGGGTTATGGATTGGCTTATTACGTGAAAAAAAGCAATGTAAAATATTCATTTCGACGACAAGTATATATTTATATTGGATACCTGATATGTGGTTTTTTTGCTTTAATCGTTATTATCAATCTATCCCACTTTCCACGTATTATAAAAGTTAGAGGGGATTACTATAATATTATTGAATCCAAGAATTATAGCGTTGTTGAAGGGGAAACTAAGGATTACTGCCCTATGTCGCTGGTAAAACAAGATAATGTAAAATATACAGTGAACGGAATACCATTCGTATTTACAGATTTTACTATCCCTAACGATATTCATCATGGTATAAAGATATATACTGGGCCTATTACCAGAAATGATCAAAAGGTTAGAATATCCTATATTACTAGGAATAACGTTAATTATATTTTAAAAATAGAAATAAAGGAATAGCAAAATTTGACGCCTTCTTTTTAAAAATTAGTTGGGCATATCTTGAACAATAATGATTAGATGCTCAATAAAATAAATTTTACCTATGGTTTACTCCGAAACCCTTGTCCCTATTACCGATACCGATAGAGCCTTTCTTAAGAAACAAGCCAAACTTGTTTTACTAATATTTTCGGCTATTGCATTTGTGTTTTTTGGAATAGCTACTGGTTTTTGTATTTACAATGGGGATTGGTATGTCTTGTTTTTCGTTGGTTTTTTTTCATTCGCATTCATATTTATTGGTTTATTCGCTTATCGTAGAGCGTCTATCTATGCCCGACCCGATGCAAAAAAATTGGTAATAGAAGGTGAAATACTCGAGAAAAAAGAGAATACTACAATTCAAGAAAGGGCTGGAAGGCAGGATATGGATACCGAATACTTTCTTGTATTCGTGAACAGAGTAATAAAAGTTAACTACAACCATTACAAAAGTTACAACGCTGGAGATATTGTTCATGTTGAAACTACTGAGAACGGCGAGGTAACCCTCAATATTTCTCCAATCGAGATCAAGGAACGCGAAGAGGTGAACTCGGTTGAAAGCGATTGGCTATCCGATTACTCAGAGTACATGCAAGATGATGAGAGGAAACTGATAAGAAAATCATTGATCAAAAGGACCATAGTTGCTCTTATAATTCTAGTAATAACCTACTTCATAGCCTATATAGCATCTGCTATAATTATTGCTTACAACTTTGAGGGGGCAAGCTATCCTGTTCGTCATTTAATGGTTTTTGGCCGCTATTACGTTGTTGCTCTTTTTGGAATTACCTTTTATGTCCTATTGATCAGAAAACGGCTCTCAGATTTTCTCTCTAACCAAAAGAGAATCATGTTATGCGAGGTTAGCGACAAAATAGAAAGCAACGTAAAACTTCTTGGAAGAAACGTTAGAACCAGCGTAAGGGGAGATTATCATTACATTTTTGTTGGCAAAAAGCTTTACAATATACCAGCAGGTGACTTTCATACCATAGAAATAGGTAACAAAGTAAAAATCCACGTTGGCAATAAATCGGGATTTTTTCTTGGGGTTGAAACATCAAACAACAAACGCTAGAAATTTGTCTAGCGTCTGATATCTAAAATCTAATGTCTGTCTTTTAAAACTCCTTAAACCCGATAATATGTCTAACATCACTTAGAGTCTTTGATGAACTTTCACGAGCTTTCTCAGCACCCATTTTAGCAACCTTACGTAAGTAATCGTTATCGGCAAGTAAACCCTCAATTTTTTCCCTTATGGGTGATGTAAACATTACTATATCCTCAGCTAGCTGCTTTTTCATATCGCCGTATCGAATCTGACAGGTATTGTACTTCTCATCAAAGAAAGCGTAAGTATCGGGGGTAGAAACAACCTTCATCAAGGTGAATAGGTTTTGTATTGCCTCAGGCTTTGCCTGATTTGGCTCTGAAGGACCACTATCGGAAACTGCCTTCATCACCTTTTTACGTATGGTTTCAGCATCATCCGATAGGTAAATAGCATTTCCTTCGGATTTGCCCATCTTGCCTGAACCATCGAGGCCAGGAATCTTCACAAGTTCCTCACCAAAGTTATATGCAACTGGCTCGGGAAAATACTCAACATTGTACATCCTGTTAAAGCGATTGGCAAATGTACGAGTCATCTCCAAATGCTGCTCCTGATCCTTTCCAACAGGTACTTTATGCGCTTTGTGAATTAGTATATCAGCCGCCATAAGGGTTGGATAAGTTAATAGACCAGCATTAACATTATCAGGATGTTTACGAATCTTCTCCTTAAATGATGTACAACGCTCAAGTTCTCCCTTGTAAGCATTCATGTTTAACAAAAGATATAGCTGAGGAATTTCAGGAATGTCGCTCTGTACGTAAAGCGTAGCAACCTCGGGGTCTAACCCACATGCTAAATACTCAGCCAAAACTTGCTTAACGGATCCATGTAAATCAGCAGGTGTTGGATGAGTTGTCAAAGAGTGAAAATCAGCAATAAAGAAGTAGCATTTATTCTCATGCTGCATCTTTACAAAGTTTTTCAGTGCACCAAAGTAATTCCCAAGGTGAAGCTTACCGGTTGATCGAATTCCACTAAGTACTATATCCATCGTTTCGAAAAATTAAACAACAAAAATACAATTAAAGTGACAAGTGACAAATTTCAGTGACAAGTTACAGGTTAAGAGTTACCATTTACAAAAGAATGTTTCATGCCATTACCCTTGTAGTATGACAACAATATAGTTATCATTTGATACCCAAAATGCATATCTTTGCACAAAATCCTAATTATGGAAGGTACAAGGTTAAATAAAGTTTCGAGGCTGTTACAAAAAGATTTGGGTGATATCTTTCAAAAAGAGGGAATAACCCTTTTTCGTGGAAAGATGATAACCGTTACATCGGTAAGGGTTAGCCCCGATTTGGGTGTTGCAAAGGTTTACATCAGTATATTTCCAACCGATAAAAAGGAGGAGGTTCTCCTTGTTGTAAAAGAACATTCAAAGCAGCTTCGCCATGAGCTTGCTCAACGGGTAAGGCACCAGCTAAGGGTTATTCCCGAACTTACCTTCTTCTTGGATGACTCCCTAGATTATATTGAAAATATTGACAAACTATTGAAAAGTTAACCACCCCTACCCCTCCTTAAACAAGGAGGGGATTCATGCTTACCAAGAATAACGAATTCTCCCCTTTTTTAAGGGGAGACAAAGAGGGGTAAATTCAAAATATCTTTTAACAAATGCTCAAACGCCTTATATCCTTTACATCACGCTTTATTCCACGCCACTATCAGCAGGTTGTTGTGGCTTTTTTACTTCGATCAATTGCCATTTTCTATAAAGGGAATAAGATTGAAGATCCCATCTCGGGGAAAAAATATAGGAAGATTCTACCCTATGGTAGATTGGAGTCGCGTCCAAATGCGTTAGCACCACATTCACTTTCACTCGAAAGACATAGATTAATTTGGCTATATCTAAAAGAAAAAACTGATTTCTTTACCTCGCCAAAGCGAGTATTACATATTGCCCCTGAGTACTGCTTTATTAAGCCTTTCAAGAAGCTGAAAAACCTCGATTACATAACTGCCGATCTCATTTCCCCTTGGGCCGACGTAAAACTAGATGTACAAAACATTCCATTCCCCGATTCTAGCTTCGATGTGGTAATTTGTAACCATGTGCTCGAGCACGTTGATGATGATCGAAAAGCAATGAGCGAGTTGCATAGAGTGATGAAACCCGGAGGCTTTGGTATTTTTCAAGTACCTTTAGATTCCACTATCGATGTGACACTTGAGGATAAAAGCATTAACACCCCGGAACTAAGGGAAAAACATTATAAACAGCGCGATCATCTTCGTTTGTATGGGAAGGATTATGGTAAACGGCTTCGCGAAGCTGGATTTGAAGTAACCGAAGACAACTACGTTCAAACCCTTCCGGCGGATTTAGTTGAACGTTACGCACTACCTAAGGAAGAGATTCTATATATTTGTAGAAAAAGGTGATTAAGCTGATAATTCTAAGATAAACGTTTAATACTTTTCATCTAATGTCTGAAATCTAGCATCTAAATTTTTATATCTAATCGATGAACTTCCCCTTTTACATAGCCCGGCGTTACCTGTTTGCAAAAAAATCGCATAATGTAATAAACATCATTTCCATTATCTCCCTATTTGGTGTTGCTACAGGTGTCACAGCCTTGGTTATTGTCCTTTCGGTGTTCAATGGTTTCGATACGTTAATTAAGAAGATGTACTCAACCTTTGATGCTGAGATTAAGGTTAAGATTATAGAAGGTAAAACCTTTAGCGCCAGCTCCCCCGAAATAGAGAAACTTAGATCACTCGAAGGGGTTGCCGTTTTCTCTGAGGTTTTGGAAGAGAATGCTCTTTTTCGCTGCCGTGAACGACAGCACATAGGGATGATAAAGGGTGTAAGTAAAAACTATGCCGAACTTACAGGTGTTGACTCAATGGTTATAGATGGTAGTTTCCAACTTTGGCGAGGAAGTCAACCATTAGCCATCGTAGGACAAGGTGTTGCTTACTACCTCAACGCTAACCTTGCGCAGTTCGATCCCATTACCATATACGTTCCAAAGCGAGGGAAAATCGCCTCCTATTCTCCTGAAAATGCGTTTACCATTAAAGGAATTATGCCCTCAGGAGTATTTGCCATTGAGCAGGAGTTCGATACACAGTACGTGATTGTGCCCATTGAATTTGCTCGAACCCTCTTAGATTATACCGATGAGGTTACAGCCATTGAGCTGAAAGCCAAGCCTGGGGTAGAAATTGAAACCCTTCAAAAACAGGTCGAGAAAATTGTTGGGAGTAAATACAAAGTCCTGAACCGATACCAGCAGAACGAGTCGTTATTCCGCACCATGAAATCGGAAAAACTGGCCATTGGGTTAATACTTGCGCTAATCTTGGTTATCGCCTCATTCAACATTATTGGTTCGCTATCAATGCTGATTATCGATAAGCGACACGATGTTGAGACCCTGCGCAGTATGGGTGCCGATGATGAGCTAATTCAAAAAATATTTATGGCCGAAGGTATGCTAATATCTATGGGTGGAACCTTGGTTGGAACAGTGCTTGGATTGTTGATTTGCTGGCTACAGGTTACCTTTGGCCTTGTAAAACTACAAGGAAATGGCAATTTCATTATTGATGCATATCCTGTAGATATTCAAATGTTTGACATAACCATCATTTTAGTTCTTGTAATACTGATAGGCTACTTAGCCGCTCGATTCCCTGTACGTATTATTTCAAAAAGAATTCTAAAGACTGAGGATAGGGGAAATCTTTAAATCATTTCTTATAATGATTTTCTTAGTTATACCCATCTAAACTATGTAATGTATTATGATTAAGCGAATTTAAGCAGCGTTATAGTTAGACTTTGTAAGTTCTCCCTTTTTTACTAGTTTTACTGATGGGGTATAACATTGAATGTTAAATCCCATTTTAATTTATAATCATTATTCACTTCGTTTTAGATTCAGTTGCTATGTCTAAAAAAATTGCCTTATTCTGTTTCATAGTTCTAATTGCAAATACTTCCCTTAAAGCCCAAGGGAGAACACTTTATGTAATAGATTCTGTGGCATATTATGATAACATTTTTTATGTAGATTTTAGCGAACGGAATAAAGCATTTCTCTATGATGATGAAATTGCCAATTCTAGAATAATTACTGATTCAACTGAAATCAGGAATTTTGGTTATTATACTGATACAGTCATTTTTATTACTACAAAGGAACTGCTAAAAAGACCCCCTGAATACAAAATGATTCAAAATATAAAAAACCTAAAATTTCATGAAACATTACTCTATAGTGCAGATAATACGGCACTCTATAATGGTCCTTTTATTGAATATAACATAAATGGAACAATAGAAAGAACTGGGGTTATTAAGGATGGGGTTATTGAAGGAAAAGTAAAAAAATATGATCGTAAAGGTAGAGTATCAAATGAATATGAATATAAAGGTGGTATGGAAATTCTTCCTTATACTGAATATTGGCCCAATGGGAATTTGTTTACAAAGTATGAAAATGATGATTATCAACTCATTAAAACAAGTACCTATACATCAAATGGTAAATTAATCATGGAATACACATTTGACAGTGATAACAATATACATTATTCAAAATCATTTAAAAAAGAATTAAAGGAACTTAAACTTTTAACCCCAAAAAGATTATTTAAGAATAAAGATAATTATACCGAATTTCTCAAAGACTTTAAAAATACAACTTCATTGTTTAACCCAAAATCATTTGAAACATACTTCACTTTAGGAGCCACACTTTTTTATTACGGAGAATTCGATAATGCTATTCATATGTTAGATACAGCCATCAGCCTCGAACCTTCTTACTATAATTCAAGAATATTTAGGCTTTATTGTTTAATATTTAAATATGAATTCAATAATTTTCAAACAATTAATAGCGTAAAAGCATTTGATAGTAAGAACTTTGAGATAATCGAAAAGGATCCTATTGAACTATCAAAAATTTGCCAAGATATAGAAGAATTAAAAAATCAAGGGTTTAAACATACATGCGAGTATAACTATGAAGACATTCAAGGCAATGAAATTTCTTTTAAAGTAAATTTAACCGAAGCAGAAAATAAATATTGTAAAAAATAGAAAATCATTAATAGGCTCTATAAATATTGTCATATGAGTAATCTGTGAAGTTTTTTACAAATTCAACATTAAAGCCAATCTATTCTTCCTTATTAATTTTAGAAACATGAAAAAAATCTTTAAAAAAGAAGTGAAAATTGGGCTACAGCGCACAAAAGAAATTACTCCGGAAATCCTTACCGAAAACGATATTCAAAACCTACCACAAATTGTCCAGAAATACATTCGGTATGTGGGCGTTGTAGGAAAAGAGAAGGTGATGAATTTCAGGGTTGAATTTGAAGGTACTATACGCTCAAACCCCGGTGATGATTGGATGAAACTAAAATCGGTACAATACAACTTTACCGACAAGCCAACCCGTATCTTTTACATCAGTGCAAAGAAAATGGGGATACCTGCCGTTGGGATACATCTGTATAAAGATGAAAAGGCTATTATGCTAATTAAGCTACTTGGTCTATTCACTGTTGCCGATGCTAAAGGACCAGAAATGAATCAGGGCGAAACGGTAACCCTTTTCAACGATATGTGCTTTATGGCTCCGGCTACGTTAATTGATAAGAATATTCAATGGGAAACCATTGATTCGCTTACCGTAAAAGCAAGGTACACAAATGGGAGTATAACAATATCAGCCATCCTTAGCTTTAACGAGAACGGCGAATTGTTGAACTTTATTAGCAACGATAGGTTCGAAACCAAAGATGGGAAAACATACTACAACTACCCATGGGTTACACCCGTTGATGGTTACCACGAGATTAACGGCTACCGATTAGCTGCCGGAGCAAAAGCCATTTATAAGCACCCAGAAGGAGATTTCTGCTACGGTGAGTTTACCATTAAAAATGTGGAGTATAACCTTAAAGAGCTAAAATAGATTTATTGTGATTCTTTTTTAATCTTTTTACTCAAAGGTTACTTGTTGAACATAGGAACAGATATTCCAGCATTAAGTCGTAGTTGGTACATCTCGTAATCAATGTTATTAAATTCCTTGACGAATATGCTCTTAAAACCTACCTGTAGTCGACACCAGATATTAATATCCCTATTAGTTTTATACTTTACCCCAACTAGCAACCCAGCATCCCATTTATCAATAAATTCATTGAAGTTATAGCTAGTACTAACAATGCCGGGAAGCGGCGCAGAATCTGTAATTGACTTATCATCGGAAAGAACCCCATTAGTTCCCTTTGTTTTGAACGATCCATCAAGTATTCGAGAGTAGTACACCCCAGGAGTAACTGACCATTTGGGATTAATGGTATATACAGCTATTAACGGGAACTCAAGGAAACGAAGTCTAACATCGGTGCTTGTCTCGCCCGAGAAGTAAAGAACATTAATTCCGTTATCGAAATAGAATGGCTGGCTACGCACATCGGCTTTAGCCGAAAAGGATAGAACATGATAGCTTGCCTCAAGTCCTAATGACCATTTCTCGGAAAGGCGATACTCTACACCTAGGCCAATGTTAGGATTAGGCTTGGGCGTAAACTTTGCTCCTTTGGGAATGTCGGAAAATGGGAAAGGAATGGAACCACCAATATCGACTCCTAATAGTGGGTAAACCTGCCATTTAAGATTTTGAGCCTGTAGCAATACTGGGAATAAAATCAATAATAGTAAAGAGACTCTCTTCATTTTGGAACAGTGAAATAATTGTAAACTAGCTCTACATTATCAATTGTAAGGGTGCTTCCCACTGCACCGGTAAATAGATCACCATCTTTGCTTGAAGCAAATACAACTGAAATATGGGTTGGCTTTTGGAGTGTACTATATACAAACGGAATTGAAATCTTCTTCATAACTAGTTGAGTATCCCCAGAAGTTATTTGTGCACGTCCTATTTCAGTAACATTTGAGCCATCGCGAACTTCAAGAATAGCATATGCAGTAAACATATCGCTTCCTGGAATATCTGTTACAGTAAACCCACCGAATATACTAACAGGATTGTTAAGTGTCGCACGTATATATCTGCTCCCAGGTTGATAGGTATATTCGAATTTGATTGAATCGGGACTTAGGCAAAAGGGAATCCCAAATTTGGTGGCTTTCCTTGGATCGGTTGGATGACTGATTGCTCCCTGAATATCGAATTTTCCAGTAAAAAGAGTTCCTGATGTTATAGGTATTGAAGAGGTTTCTCCTGTTGCAATCTGAGCATAAGTATTACCATCAACAACAATTGGAGTTGTACCGAATAGATTATATATACTTGTTCCTTGGTTTGCAGTAGCCCAAACAGTTGTGGATGCTGATTCTCCCGGCTCAATGCATGGTTTACCATTCATCCCTTTTTCATAGTACCAATTCTCAAAGCCGTTATCTGGGATTTGGTTGTCGCGTAGCACCACGAAATAATCAATATTGGTTCCATCCTCGGCGGTCAAAGTATATGTAAACCTATCATTCATGTTATTTATAGTAACAGCCTCACCTGAAGTAGGGGTTGCCTTTGCACCGGTTGATAGGTTAAAACTGGGGGTGAATTGCAATGGAAGAGAATCGGTAGGTATGCTATTTGCGAAAAGCATATAAATAATATGGTTGGAATTATCCAAATATACTTCGTCAAGGGTAAACGAATGACGACTTATGTTTGTCACCGAATAGTCAAGAATACTTGCTTCATTCGATTGTTGATCCTTTTTACAAGCAGTAAACACTAACAATATAAAAAGAGCAACGTAAATATTTTTCATTTTGTCTATAGTAAGATTTTTCATTAATAAATGACGATGTCAAAACTAAGAATTTTTTACAAATTTTCATTTTGATTTTCAAAGAGTTTGCTCAGCAATAACAATAACGTAAGAATGAGTATGGAATCAAAAATATTTTTATTTGGATGATTCTCTGTTTTAGTTATCTTTGATTTTAGTGTTCTTCTACTTGGTAAAAGTAATGCAATACTTGCGTAACTAAGTTTTTGTATGATTTTACCTTTTTAAAATATTCGCTAGAAATTGATCCCTAAATATGAAACTTAAATTTTATCAGGAAAGAGGATTCTTTCATACCCTATTGGCTGCTGTTTTATTCATTACTATTAATGTTATGCCTCAATGTTTTAAAACCCTTTTTGTAGGCGAAGGAGGGCATTTGAAAATTCTTGGCGGTGGTATAGGTGTTATTTTAGCCATAGGCCTCTTTTTAAAATGGAAATACGTTCGCCCAATTCTGGCTACTTTAACATTAATAGGAACTGTTGCTGTTTCAGTAATACTTATTAATACACCAAGGGAATATACACTCTCATTTATAAGTCTATTATTGCTCCTAATAATAACCTTGTATCTTCTAATATTCTCAAAAGATGTTAAATATTACGTTGAGGAAAGATAATTATATTCAAACCCTTTTATTCTTCAGCTAAATCACGTAACAGCAATTTTAAAATCCAAAACAGTTTTTATGAAAAGTCAGTTAGCCTTATTGTTTTTATTCTCTTTATTATTAATCTCATGCAAGAAAAATAATGATCCTTCTCTTGAGATATATATCACCCAAAATCCTGATAAATATGCTTATTGGGAGGGTGAAACGCTTAACCTTGAGGGCCTAAAGATAGGGGTGTCAGAGGATGGAGATTATAGGGAAGTTGGCTTTGATGATTTTGAAAAAGAAGGATTTATTACAGAACCGTCAAATGGAGAAATTCTTTCGAGCAGTATTGATAAAGTGCAAATTAAACACAAAAGTATTAGCGGTATCGGTGAAATAAGTATTTGTGTCAGAAAGAAGGTTATATCCCTTGTGTCCGTTGAGAATGTATCAGAAACACCTTTTATAAAACCTAGTTCATGTATAGTTCATAATGATTCGTTGTTTGTTATTACCGAAAATAGCGGCCTTTATGCATATAGCTTTAATACAAAAACATGGAGTCTAATTAAATCTGGTGTGGCTGTTCCTCGTTTTTTTACAGTGCAAGGTTTTGTAAAAGATAATACATGGGTAATCGTTAACTTCTATAACGGAGGTATTGGGGGTTATACTTTTATATATTTCTATGATTTTATCACCCATACGTTTAAATCAAGTCCTGTAATAGACGATTTCTCATGGAAAGCAGGTGCACTTTATTCTCGGGATACCCTTTTTCTTTACGATTACTCAGATTATGCCCTAGCCAAACGAAAAATGTTCCGTTATGATTTTACTCAGAAACAAATTGTTGATATGCATAGAAGCAGTGGATTAAGTGAATACAATGAACCAAATGTTTATAGAAATGTGTTGGAATTAAATAATGAAAAATATATTATCATTGAAACCGATGTTTACAAGTTCAACAACAATACAAAATCATTCGAGAAAAATGGTGTTGCTGATGCATACGGATCTTACTGGATGAGATCAGGTGTAAACTTCAAATTTCAAGATTATATAATTTTCGGCAATGGTGGTGATTATTTTATATACTATAATCCTATTACGAAAGAAAAAGGAAATGTTTATAATCAACTTTTGGAATGTAGGGATAATGTCCTTGGTTTTGAATATAATAATGAAATTTATACAATTGGTGGTCAAAAAACCCTAGATGACGAAACAACAGTATTTTTCAAAACTTTAGATAAGCTGGTTTTTGAGAAAACTAATACTCGCTAAACTAGGTAAATGGTTCGCAAACACATAAATTTGGCAGATAAGTTTTATTTTATCAAATGAATCAATTAAGTAATCCAATAGTAGTTGAACAGACCTTTAATTCTAAGGTAAGTAAAGTATGGGATGTTATTACTAAACCTGACGAGATGCGTCAATGGTTCTTCAATAACATTCCTTCGTTTGTTCCTAAAGTTGGATTCGAAACCGAATTTATTGTACAGTCAGAGAGTCGAAGTTTTGAGCATATATGGAAGATAGTTGAGGTAATTCCTAATAGAAAGATTAAGTACAGCTGGAGCTATAAAAACATCAAAGGTGAAGGTTTTGTTACCTTCGAATTATTTACAATTAACGAACAAACTCTTCTCAGATTAACCAACGAAGGATTAGATTCCTTTCCTCAGGAGATTCCAGAGTTTTCGAGAGAAAGCTGTGAGGGTGGGTGGAAATACTTTATTCAGCAAAATTTGAAATCATATCTTGATAGATCATAATAATTGTTTTTAAAAACATTAGATACAAGTACAATGACTAACAACAATAAGCTTATAAAACACTCTTTAAAGCAAGCAACTTTTAAAGTTTTGCTTCCCCTTTTCTTGTCCCTCTTTGTATTTATAAAATCTGAGGCCCAGGGTGATTATAAAATGATGATTGTTATTATTGATGGTGCTCGTTACTCCGAAACGCTTGGCGATGCCACGCATACTTATACGCCAAGAATGTGGGGATTAACTACCCAAGGAACAATGGTTAGTAGTTTTATTAATGATAATTACACCTACACTTCACGTGCAATTCCGGCATTATGGTGTGGTGCATGGACCGATGTTCAAAGCATAACCTACAATGGTTCTTCAACGCAATATGCTGTACTCCCAACACTATTTGAGTATTACAGGAAGGATAAAAGCGCTCCTGCAACTGAATGCGTTTATGTAACCAAATACCTAGCAAGTTTATGGCTCCCCAGCTTTGATACTGATTACGGGGAGAACTACTGGCCAACATTTCATAGCGTTGGTAGTAACGATAAAGATGTTGCAACCCAAGCACAACTTGTAATAAACTCGCATCCACACTTCCTGTGGGTTTACCTTGACGGGGTCGATCATGCAGGACATCTAGGGGTTTGGTCGGGGTATACAAAGGCAATTTATTCAGCCGATAGCATTGTTGGCTTGCTCTGGGACAAAATTCAATCCGATCCCTTTTATAAGGATTCAACAAATTTAATAGTTACCAATGATCATGGTCGGCACGACGATGCACATGGTGGCTTTCAAGGCCATGGATGTAGCTGTGATGGTTGCCGACATATTGAATTTCTTGCAGTAGGACCGTCTTTTAAACAGAACTACGTTTCATCTCAAAGCCGAATACTCCCCGATATGGCTGTTACTGCTTCCTATATATTAGGTATCAACCCTGCAAAAGCATCTGGTAGTGTTATGTACGAGATTTTAAGTTCGAATAACGTTAGCAATGAACCTGAAAATTTAACATTAATTAGTAGCTTCCCAAACCCTTTTAGCGCGACAACAAGTATTCAATATTTCTTAAATAAATCTGGATTTGTAAATCTTGATATCTATTCAATCACTGGTGAAAAAATTAAAGTACTAGTAAATGAATCACAAAATTATGGATTGCAAACTATAGGTTGGAATGCCACAAATGGTCAAGGGCAAAGAGTTTCCTCTGGAATCTATTTCTATAGATTACAAACAGGGGGCCAAATTAAAACAGGGAAATTGATCTTAAAAAATAATCATTGAAAACCGGTAAATTTAATTTATTGGCGTTCGAACTAAGATGTCATTCTGAGCGAAGCGAAGAATCTACTCCATTAAAATACAGATGCTTCACTTCGTTCAGCATGACAGTAAGTCCCTGTTTGTAACAACCGAATATCAATACATTAACTTTAGATCAAACTCTCGTTAAATTAAAGCGATCTGAACGAAATCCGTTCGGATCGCTTTTTTATATCACTTTTTCTCGGGCCAAACCAAGCTAGCTACGACTGCCATTAAGAATGCAAACACAAAACTTCCCAATCTCTCAGATATTCCTGTTGGCTCCATCAGTGATGTTTTCCAAACAATTGCACCAACAGTCCCACAGATAAGAGATGCGTAAAGCCCAGCACGTGAGAATCGTTTCCAGAAAAGCAGTAGTAAAAGAGCAGGGCCAAAAGAGGAACCAATACCAGCCCAAGCGTACGATACAAGGCTATATACGGTATCCTTCATAAAAATAACAAGAAGAATGGCTAGCACACCAACTCCAAGTGTCAATAATTTGTTAAGGAGGAGCATTTTTGCCCCTTTTATTGGGTTTTTAGATACGTTTGAATACAAGTCTTCACTCATGGACGATGAGCAAACAATCAGTTCTGATGATGCGGTTGACATCATTGCAGAAACTGCCCCTGAAAGCAATATCCCTGCTAGTATTGGCTGCATCAAGCCTACAACAAGTGCAGGCATAATCTGTTCCGAATCAGTGGCAACCTTTGCGACATCAACCCCAGTAACACCTCCCTTAATTAATGCATAACCAGCAATACCAATAAGAATAGCACCTGCGTAGGCTATAATTGTCCATAGGGTGGCAACCCATTGAGCTGTGTTGCTATCCTTAGCATTACGGAGCGCCATCATACGGGCAAGAAGCTGTGGTTGCCCTGTGTACCCTAAGGCCCAGCTAAGGCCATTTAGTATAAGAAGAACCGCTGCTGCTCCTGTTGCACCGCCAGTAAACGAAGTCATTTGAGGGCCTGCCTCAGAAAGCTTTTGAGCAAGGCTAATATTATGCGATGCAAGAATGACCAGCAGCAGAATTGGCATTACTATCAGCGTAAAAATCATTAATACAGCTTGAAAAACATCGGTTGCCACTACGGTAATGAAGCCCCCTAAAAAAGTATATAGAGTTACAATTCCTGCCCCAATCACCATACCCCAGAAGGGCGTTAGACCAAATGTATCGTGAAATACTTTTCCTGCTCCGCTAAACTGAGCAGCAATATAAAATACAAAGAAAAATACAACTATTACTGATGAGATAATACCGACAGGCTTCTCTGTACCGGGGAAACGGCGTCCAAGTAGACTTGGAATAGTCATTGCACCTGTTTTTTCAGTAGCTATACGTAATGGGTTAGCCATTACCAGCCAAATAAAAACAATCCCAATTACACAACCCAGGGCAACCCAAATAGCGCTTAGCCCATTTGTAAACGCATATCCGGTTAAACCAAGTATTAACCAAGCTGATTCTCCTGTTGCACGTTCAGAAAGAGCCAATGAAACTCCACTTATCTTTTTTCCACCTATTACATAATCTTCATGAGTTTTTGCTTTTAGCGCCGACCAAACGGCTATGCCTAGGACTAATACAAGGTATAGAACAAATACAGTAATCATATCTTTTCAATTTAATTTTGAATATTGCTAAGATATAAAAGTCTAAGGATATCAACATTAAATTGAATATGTTAAGTGTTTTCATAGATTTTGCCCATTACTCCCAAAGCCCATCGACACTAAGGTATCGTTCACCTGTATCGTAAGAAAAGGTAAGGATTCTTGAACCTTTTGGAACCTCTGATACAATGTTCCTAATTGCTGCTAAGTTTGCACCGCTTGATATCCCGACAAATAATCCTTCTTCGCTTGCTGCTCGCTTTGCCATCTCAAATGCTTCTTCCTTTTTTATGGTTACAATCCTATCAACAACCTCAATGGAATAGTTTTTAGGAACAAAACCCGCACCTATACCCTGAATTGGGTGTGGACTTGGCTTCCCTCCGTTTAGAACAGGTGAATCAAACGGTTCAACAGCAATAACCTTAATTTTGGAAAACTTTTCCTTTAACGCCTTCCCTACCCCATGAACATGACCTCCGGTTCCTACCCCACCTACATAATAATCGAAACCGTCAGGGAAATCAACCATAATTTCCCTTGCAGTCGTTCTGTAGTGAATATTTGGATTTGAAGCATTCTCAAACTGCATTGGCATCCATGCATTGGGTGTATTCGCAAGAATCTCCTGTGCTTTTTCAATTGCACCTTTCATACCATTCTCCCGAGGGGTTAAAACCAACTCTGCTCCGTACGCCGTGAGAAGCTTTCTTCGCTCAAGTGACATTGATTCAGGCATGGTCAGAATCACCCGATACCCTTTAACAGCACCAACCATGGCAAGTCCAATGCCTGTATTCCCAGATGTTGGCTCAACAATTATTCCGTCAGATTTCAGCAAACCCGATTGCTCAGCATCCTCAACCATAGCCAAAGCAATTCGATCCTTGATGCTTCCTCCGGGGTTTCTTCTTTCATCCTTCAACCATACTTCATGATCTGGGAATAGTTTGCTTAGCCTAATATGTGGTGTTCTCCCAATTGTTTCGACTACGCTATTCGCTTTCATTTTTTCTCCTTTCTTTAATAACTACTTTACTTTCCTGATAAACTGTTGAATAGGGTTTTATGCTTTCGGTTAACCAAACATTTCCGCCAATTACACTATTATAGCCAATTATCGTATCGCCACCAAGAATTGTACTACCAGCATAGATAATCACATCATTCTCAATGGTTGGATGGCGCTTTGTTTGGGCTTTATCCTTGCTAACACTTAATGCGCCAAGAGTAACTCCTTGATACAGTTTTACCCTATTCCCTATTATTGTTGTTTCTCCAATTACGATTCCTGTTCCATGATCAATAAAAAACTCTGTACCTATAGTTGCCTTTGGATGAATATCAATTCCTGTTTTAGAGTGTGCGTACTCTGTCATAATTCTGGGGATAATAGGAACCCCAAGTAATGCAAGTGAGTGCGCAATGCGATAAACTAATATTGCGTAAAAACCGGGATAAGCCATTACCACCTCATCAATACTTGTTGCTGCCGGATCATTTGCTGCTATAAAACTTGCATCAAGTTCAAGTAGTTGTTGAACATTTTTAAGATCATCAAAGAACGAATCAGTCAGTAAGTCTATGTTCTCACTATTTCTTGTATTCATTGGCTTCAATAATCGCCTAAACTTTTTTCTTAAACCTTTGCTCGAGAAAGAAGTGCTTTTATCACATTCAAGAGCAGGGAAATAGGCAAGCGCAATGCTATTAGTAAAAGCAATTACATCCGCTTTAGATGGGAAATCATTTGGTACATTATACCCCACTATTTTCATCAGTTTCTCAACCATAATCTGTTATTTTAAATTGTCGCAAAACAAAAAACCCCTCCGAAATCGGAAGGGTCAGTATGATTCTAAAATATTAGTTTCATCTATTCAAATGAATATACCTCTTCCGATTGGAGAATTATCCAACAACAACAACAAAGAGTAATATTAGAATTGTGTATGCGCATTAATTTGTTTTGATTACCTAACAAATATAAATCAATTTGGTTTAGCAAACCTTTTGAAAAAAATTATTTATTGGAAACACCTACTAGACTTTCTATTTAATCGTTGATAAATCTAAATTCACCAAATCGCTTTGCTTGTATGTTCTGTATAGCCCTTTGCTAGATAAATAAGAAGATAAGTACTCTTGCTCCGTTTGTCCGGGAGTAGGAACTAAAATGCAATTTACTTTCAATGCATTTAAGTCCATAATTGTGCTATAACCGGCTCTACAGATTAGGTATTTAGTTGATTTTACAGCTACTGCAAATTCAAGGTCGTTCAAATGGCCTGCATAAAAAACCCCATTCAAATCATAAGTCTCACTGCCTTCGGCAGGATTGCCTTTTATAATAAGGGTTTTTAGGTTATTCTTTAGCCCAAGATTCGCAATTAGATCAATAAGTATTTCTCGATGAGGAGATGGACCAGATGATATCCCAACTAAATCCCAACCTATTTGACCTTGAGGCACCTCAATCCCTTTAAATCTTGATAAAGAACCAATATATTTTACATTTCTAGGAAATTTTGATGGGTGCGATAGCTCTCCAGCCAGATTTTCTTCCCCTTGAAAGTCTGGAACCCAACACTCATCGAACTTTTCTGCATAAAATCGAGTAAGTAATACTCCGATAGTTTCTAAAAACTTAAAAGGTTTTGGGAAGAGTACTCTTAACTGATGGGTTATAAGTATCGATTTTGCTCCTTTACACCAAAGACCATAACGATTATCGGATATTATCTCTGTTATACTATAATCCTTAACAATTCTGCTAACCGCAAAGTGCTCCCTAATCGTGTGGAAAGGCAATCGTAAAGCAATTCCTAGAATAGGAATAATTTGACTCGATCCTTTAGAAAATTTTACTTTGAAGGATGGAAATTCGAGAGTACGTATATCTGAAAAAAAAGAAGCAATATATAGCACCTGAAGCCTATCTCCTGCGGCGATTACCTCATGTCCTGATTCTTGTAATTGCTTTATAATAGGTATTAACCGACTTGCGTGGCCAAGACCCCATCCTAAAGGACACACTAATACCCGATTTTTGCCCCCTTCATTCATCTATGCCGATACCTGAACTGGTATTCCTAACTCTTCAACCCTTGCAGCTATTGCTTTTAATTCTTTCAAAGAAACTTTTTCGAGTCCTTGTGCCGGTGTGTCGCGTGCTATGGTGTAAACCATAACCTCTTTAGGTTTAATCACCTTTAGCAATTCAATCCAGCTACTAACCTCAATCTCAGAGGTATTATCAATTGTTTTTCCTTCAAAATTTCCTCGTAAAAAAAGGGTTTGTATTATCAAATTCCCTTCAAACAATTTTAAGTTCTTTACCAATTCGTCAGCTGAAAATTTTACCCTTGGCTGATTAAGCAGTTTTATTGTTGAATCGAATGCCGAATCGAGTTTAAGTATATTCTGATCGACCTTTTTTAGTGCTTCAATTACAGTAGGTTTATTGAGCATTGTTGAGTTGGAAAGTACTGCAATTTTAGCCCAAGGAAAATATTTATTGCGCAGAAGAATTGAATCATCAATAATATTAGCAAATTCGGGATGTAAAGTGGGTTCCCCGTTCCCAGCATAGGTTATAACATCCAACGCATCGCCTTTTAATTGCATCTTTTGCAATCTTTCTTCTAAATAATTTCTCACCTCTTCTCTTGAGGGTAATCGACCCTTCTCCTTCTTGTCTGTCCAGCCACATTCACAGTAAATACAATCGAATGAACAAATTTTTGAGTTGATTGGTAAAAGGTTAATCCCAAGCGAAACGCCAAGCCTTCGGCTACGAACGGGTCCAAAAACTATACTATCGAATAAGAAAGTTGACATAAGAATAATACATATTTATCATGAAAATCTTTCAAAATTTTTAAATCACGTTGCAAAGTTATGAATTTAAATGATTTATGTTTCTTGTTTGAAAATCAGTATATTGAATGATAAAAGTCATGGCGTTTAGATCGAGTTAGGCTTATTTTTATTTGTTAATATATTAACATTAGCCCAATGGTAAATCAAGATAAATCCTCAGATTCTAAAACGGGAAAATCCAGTATTCAGATAATAGATGAGGGTCACAGCAAGTTATCTGAAATTCATAATAGAGTAAAATCGTTTGCACAAAACGGTGCCAGCAAAAACGATCTAACCGAAATTTTTTTTGCACTATCCTACTTTTTCGAAGATCATCTTATAAAAGAGGAGCTTTACTTGAAAAGTAAAGGTTATCCTACCCTTGAAGAGCATAAAGCCAGCCATGCAGATTTTATTAAAGGAATTGAGCACCTTAAGGATAGCTACGCGAAGGATGTTGAATGTAGCTTAAATGAACTTGATACTTTCATCGGAGAGTGGCTAAAAAATCACAACTTGAAATACAATAAGGAAGTTGTAGATTTTCTAAATCAAAAAAAGTAAACATCCTATACCAAACGCCTTAATCTGCTTTTTGTGGTTGGTGACATACTTGCAAAATCAAAATTTGAGATAAGATTAATTCCTGGTTTTTTTCCTACCTCAAACGATCCGATAGTAGAGTCGAAATCGAGTGCTTTAGCACCATTGATTGTTCCCCATCTTAGGACTTCGTTAAATGTCAACGAGGGAAATGCTTTGAGCAAAATCATCATCTGATCGAATATCGAAAGCGTATCAGAACTAGCATAACTATCGGTTCCAAGTGCAATATTTACCCCAATTTCGGCAATCATTGGGACATCGGGCAAACACCCCTCAATAAACAGGTTCGACGAAGGACAAAGTATAAAGAAGGGGTTTGTAAAATGAGCTGAAAGTTGCTTTATTTCATCCTTCGATGCGAAGGTGTTGTGTATAAAAAGCACTTTCGATTCCTTTGGAAGATACCTCTCAACGATCTCTACCGGGGTTTTACAATTTGGCAAATTCAAAGAGATTCCCAATTTGTTAAAATTTTCTGCAAGTAATCCTGATTTGTTCAACAACAACTCATACTCCTGTTTACTCTCAGCAAAGTGTATGCTCACCACTTGCTGATTTTTCTTTATCTCTTCATTTATTAATTCCCATAATACCTCGGAAAGAGAATAGGTAGAATGTGGAACTATAGATGAATTGACCGAAAGGTTTAGAAATTTGCTTAATAACTCCAAGGACTGATTAAATCTTTCAGAGCCGCTTTCATTGGAAAGACCAAATTGCTCAATAAAATTATAGAACAGGATCTTCGAACTTATTTTAAACTCAATAGTATCTGTTGTATTACAAATATCTCCGATAGCAACTATACCATTATTGCTCTCATCTATTAATGCTGATTTAATTGATTCGTTAATTTCTTTCTTGGTTACATCACGAAGATTACGAATTTGTGAAACAAACCCAGCTATTCCTTTTGAATTTTTGATCTTCCCTTTAAGGTGCGAAAGTTCTAAGTGACAATGAGAGTTAACAAAACCGGGAACCAGAATTCCATTGTAAAATTCCATAGAGGCCAATTCCTCAATATTTCCTTTGGGGTCTATTACCTCAACAATAGTATCGTTATTATCAATTACAACAATACCATTCTTTATTGGGGGTTTACAAATTGGAAATATATAATTGGCAGAAAAACGTCGCATTTCTTTATTGTAATACCTGTTTTTCCATTTGTTTCTTTTTAAGTCGATTTAATTTCTTAGCAGATGGCTTGTATTCGACTCTAATGTTTGTAACAGTAGCATGTTTTTTGAAGTTCTTTTTCCCATTACGCTGTTTTATAATAGAACCTCTTAATTGAGTTACCAGCGAATTTTTTTGTTCTAATGAAATTAAGTAGTTGTGTACCTTCCCATCTTTAATAAATGGTTGTGATTCTGAACGAAGTCGGTTAATTACAGGCGTTCTATCATCAATATAGAAATATGCTTCGGCAAAAAGTTCGTTAGATTCATCATCGGGGAAAACACATATGTCGGCAGAAACGGTATATGTTCCAAGTCCTCTTACGGGGATACTAAAATCAATGGAGTTTGTATTGCTATCAGCAGAAAAATTCCATTTTTGTTTTAAATTCCAGAGATTTTCAACACTATCACGAATTGCTAATGAATCGGTCTTTATTTCATTTTCAGCAATAACATTAGTTTCTAAAGTAGAAAGTTCATTTATAACTTTATCATAAATACCATCTAATACCTTTGGTTTCTTAGCATAGTACGCTAGGGAACTGTCAAATTGTACCTTAGTATAACCAAATGATTCTATACTTTTTGAGTATAAATCTACAGTATCATTAAAAAGATATTCATCATTAACGCCAGACCCTCTTACGGAAGCATCAACTATATGAATTTTAACAAGTATCGAAACCATATCTTTTTTAGGTATGATGTTATCCTTGGAAGTACATGATACTGCAAAAAGAATAAAAAATACAAAGAGATTGTTTAGCTTAACCATTGTTTATTTATTATGTATTGCAAAGGTAATGCGAAACTTATACTAATTAAATAAGAAAGAAAAATTCCGTAACATGTACGGAATTTTTCTTTCTTTATCAAATTCATTCTATTTTATCTTATCAAAAAGGTAACCAATCATAATTTCATGAGTACCTGTTTGGTACTTACGAAGCCCGGTATAACTATAATCATATGAGTAACCAAAAATATACCGTTTCTTATAATTATACCCTATCAAAATTGAGAATGCATCCCTAAAGCGATATGAAAGTCCACCCCACATTTGTCCGCGGTAAGTTACCTTAGTATTTATCTCAAATTGAAAAGGACTACCAAACATATATTTAAGCAATAACCCAGGCTCAATATCGTAGTACCTATTTACAATATAACGATAGCCTCCACTAATAAGTATATGTTGTTTTAAGCGGTTTACACCATTTGTTGGATTATAATAGAGATTAAGTTTTTGTCCAAAAAGTTGGTTTGCCGAAACACCAAAATAGTATAAACTATGGTAAATGTAAACACCAACGGATGCATCTGGGGTAAATGCAGACTGTGCAGTATTAAAAATTACTGGATCCTGCGTGCTTTGGTTTTCACCTAATGTCAGCTTGGAATAATCAACCTTATATTGAAGAACTCCAAAAGAGATACCTCCTGATATTCTGAAATCTTCATTTAAGGACATGTTGTAAGCATAGGAGCCCATAAAACCCATTCTACTAGTTGGTCCGGTTACGTCCATAAAAAGGTAACTTCCCCAGCCCATATCCTTTTTCGATAATGGACCAAATAAACTAATGCTAGTAGTTTGTGGAGCATCGTCAATTCCAACCCATTGTATCCTTTCGTTCATTCTAATCTGAAAGTAATTATAGGTTCCAGCAATAGCAGGGTTTGAAATGTAATTATTAAACATGTACTGTGTAAACTGAGGTATTTGCTGGGCTTGCAGTTGCTGAGTCCATGAAAAACCTAAAATTCCTAGCATTACTATTAGGGTTTTTCTCATATGTAAGATTATTGTTTTCATATTACCTCCTATCTTACTATTGTTACAGATCCGGTAATAGGCGACCAATCGCTTTCACTAGTGTGAATATTATACTTTACTATATAGTAGTAAGTGCCGATTGGTAAATCATTACCGTTATTGGTTTTTCCATCCCAACCCTTAGCTGCATTATCTCCCTTAGCGGACCAAACCATTGCTCCCCATCGGTTGTATATCTCAATCTCAAGATCAGGGAACAAATAGTCTTTTGGTACTTCCCACTTATCATTTATTCCATCGCCGTTTGGAGAGAATACATTACCAAATCCAAGACTGTTAACAAGTTTAACATATAGTGTTAATGAATCCTTACATCCCCATTCTGTCATGGCTTTTACGTAAGCCTTAATATACTTACTTGTTCTATGAGTATACGGATCTTTTAAATCAACCCAATTCTGTGGCGGTATTAAAGGTTTAATTGCATCAGTATATTCAATAGATGAATTCCAAGTATCAGCCGGCTCAAAGAGTACTGCTGGTTCCCACGTAAATGTAGTTGAGAAGTCAGTATTCGTTGCATTAACATCCAAATTGTAGCTGGTTCCAGTTAGAATTGAAACAATATTTAAGTTATCAATTTTTTGAACAGCTGAAATATATGGAGGAATATTTAGTCCAATCTTTGGGTATATTCCAACCTGAATACTATCACTACTAAAACAACCTCCATCGTTTCTTATTTCAAGGTAATAACTTGTAGTTTCTTGTGGTTTAACAGTATAAGAAGAATCGGTACTCAAAGGAGCTCCAGAAATATTAGGATATGCATACCAGCTATAAGAATAAGTTCTATATAGAGGTCCATTTGGATTAGCGTATAAGGTAACACTATCCCCACCACAAAGGAATGTGTCCTTAACTGCAACCGCAAACATATCATAATCTGGATCAGAAGGAACATAGAACGGATAGTTGTACTTACAACCAACAGAGTCGGTTATTGTAACAGTGTATGTGCCTCCAGAGAGCTTATCAATAAATGGACCTGTTTTTGGACTAGATACAGGATAATCCCATAAAAAGGTTAAACTTGCGAATGTTCCTGTCCCACCTTTAGTATTTGAAATCAAAATACTTCCAGTATCATCCCAATCTCTCTTAGAAGAACAAACAGCAGGAATAATGGTTGAATTAGTAACCTCTAGCATTTCTGGACCTGGAACAATCGTATCCCTATCTACAGTACAACCGTGTGAATCGGTTACGGTTACATGATATGTTCCACTCACTACATTTATCAAATCCTGTGTTGTTTGTCCATTTGACCAGAGGTAGGTATACTCGGGAGTACCACCACTTCTATGTAAGTAGATATATCCATCTGGAATGTTAGGACAAGTAAGTGTATCAGATACTGTAAACGTAACAATTATAGGATCCGGCTCTGTTAAAGTTACCGTTAATGGGACGCTAGAACTTGCCACGCATAAATTAGCGTCTCTGAGAGAAACAGTATATGTTCCTGCTGGTAATCCGGTAAAAATACCAGTTGTGTTGTTTGCATTTACAGGTCCTGTAATTGAGAAATCATAAATTCCAGTACCTCCAGTGGCTATTATTGTAATAGAACCATCAGCTGTTCCATTACATAATGGATTTACAACATCTATTTGTGTAATATTTAACTTTTCAGGATCGGTTAGTGTGATTCCAGCAACAATTGCAGTACAACCATTCGCATCGGTAATTGTAAAATCATATGTTCCTGATGAAACATTGGTTGCAACTGTACCAATTGATGGGCCTCCTCCTGGCCAAGTAATGGTGTAAGGAGGTGTGCCTCCTGTAATATTAAAATGAACTGATCCGTCGGTAGTGCCAAAACAACTTGGATTCATTGAGCTAACAAAGTCTGCAACAAGTTGATCGGGTTGAGTTAAAGTAACTGTATCCTTAACATTAAATCCTGCAAAATCAGTAACATCAATAACATAATCGCCTGCAGGGAGGTTAATAGTGTCGGGCATGGTTAGATTACCAGGTAGCTGAATGCATAAAATGGTATATGGAGGTGTTCCTCCCTGAGGTACAACCCCTATGTGGCCATCACTTAATCCATTACAGGTAATATTATGAGGATAAAGAGTAATAAATAATCCGCTTAAAGTAACTGGATTAGATAAAACAAAGCATCCCTTAGCATCAGTAACTAAAACTGTATATGTACCATCCGATAATCCTGTGAACAAGCCTGTACCATTTACAGTTCCTACTGGTTGTAATGTGTATGTCAATGGGGCAGTTCCTCCTGAAGCAGTTACAGTAATTGTACCATCATTTGCACCAATACCAGTCATTTGAGTAAACGTAATATTATCAATCACCAGCTGTGCTGGTTGATTTACTGTGACAGGCTGAGATTGTGGACAATTAGCGTCATCGTTTACTACAACATTATAGTTACCTGCCGGTAAATTGATAAATGTATTCGATAGCTGAGTTGTTGCTCCGCCATCAATTGAATAGGTAAGTGTTCCTACCCCTCCTGTTGCGTTAATAATAATCGAACCGTTTGAGTCTCCATAACAACCATCAACATCAGTTACATTTATGCTATTAATTACAATCAATGCTGCTGAAGATATTGTAATTGGAGCTGTTGAAATAGGCCCGCAAGAATTATCATCTGTTACAGAAACAGTATAAACTCCAGGAAGTAATCCAGTAAAATTACCAGTAATGTTTGTAACTCCTCCAGGATTTAGTGTATATACCAAAGTTCCCGTTCCCCCAGATGCTGTTACAGTAATGGTTCCAGCGGTTGAACATGTTGGGTCGGTAAAATTGGTAGTACCAATAACTATAGGTGTAGGTTCATTTATCGTTAAACTATTTGATGCGGTACAATTATGTGAATCGATTACATCAACGGTATGAGGGCCTGCCGCAACATTGTTAAATGTACCTGAAGCTTGCCATGCCCCTCCATCTATTCTAAACTGCAAAGGTGCAACACCTCCTGTTGCTGTTGCATCAATTATACCAGTTGGAGGTAAATCTCCATTACATTTAATATCGGTTCCTGTAAGAGTTAAAACAAGCTGAGCAGGTCTATCTACAGTAACGCTCGCCGTTATAGTACAATTATTTCCATCCTTTACAGTAAGAGTATAATCACCTCCTGCAATTCCAACAAAATCACCAGTTGCAAAGAAATTTGTACCATCAATTGAATATGTTAACGCACCTGTTCCGCCGGCAGCGGTTGCATGAATTTCACCGTCAGTATCACTATAGCATGTTACGCCCTTTGTTGTTATTGGTGTGTTTATAACAATTGCAGGAGGGCCTGTAATTATTGCAGGTTTTTGTGCAATACAGCCGTTTGCATCTTTTATATAAACTGTATATGTTCCAACTCCAACATTAAATATTTTTGTTGTAGCAAAGTAATTAATTCCATCAATTGAAACTTGTTTGCTACCCGTTCCTCCAAGAACAGTATTAACTTTAATAGTACCATTAATATTATACCAACAAGTAGTAACATTTGTAGTTACAACATTGAAAGTTATAGGTGTGGGTTCATTGATTGTGATAGGATTTCCATTGTTTCCGACCTTAATACATCCACGTGAATCGCGAACTTTAATGTAGTACTGATTAGTAATACCACCAGGTAAATTTGAGAATACAGGGTTAGTTCCCCATACTTCAGGTACATATATTGAATATTCGTATCCAGTACCCGAACCGCCTAAAACTTTACTTATTGTTATCTTACCCGTGAGATCTCCATTACAGGTTGTTATATTTGTTATTTCATAGTTAAATGAAATCTCAGAAGGTTCTGTCATAATAATCTGTGTTGGCCATACTGCTGAACATCCATTTGCATCTCTAACTGTTATATCATAATATCCTTCACCAACGTTAAATATGTTGCTAACTTGGTATGTACCACCACCATCTATTGAATACTCTAAAGCACCTGTCCCTCCCGTTGCTGTTATAGTTATTGTGCCATCTGTTGAACCACTACAAGAAATTGGTGTTGTGGTAACATCAGATATAACCACCTGAGCGGGTTGAGTTATTGTTAAGTTCCCAGATGACTCTGGCCCACAAAAATTAGCGTCAATAACCCTAACTTCATATAAAGTACCAACATCTAATCCGGTAAAATTTGCAGGTATACCACTCGCTTTTGTTTGAGTTATAATAAGTATATTATTATAATATAATGAATAAGTATAAGATGGTGTACCCCCTGCTGCTTGAATCTGTATAGACCCATTAGCATTGCCGTAACAACCAGTAACATTAGCAATTACAGGAACGCCAAGTGTTAAAGGCGTTGGATCTGTAACAGTTGCTGTACCTGTAATAATACATCCTATGTTATCGGTAACAGTAACCGTATATGTTCCGGCAACTAATCCTGTTGCTGTTTGTGTGGTTTGAATAGGTGTGGTATCCCAACTGTAAGTATACGGCGCAATACCTCCAACAGGGTTGGCGGTAGCTGTTCCATTTGGTGAACCTACACAAAGAGGGGATGTTGTTGTACATGAAACAGAAAATACAGCACCTACTGTAACTGCAATAACATTACTTGGACTATCTGTGCAAGGTAATGATGAAACGACCCTTCTGTACCATGTATTAGCAGTTAAAACACCAGGTTGAAAGTCTGAACTATTTGCTCCAACTATATCAGAGAATGGTCCACCAACTCCAACAGCACTTTCCTGCCACTGATAAGTATACACTCCACTTCCACCAGTTGGGGTTGTACCTGTCAATAATACTGGCGTAGAATTGTAACATATTGATTGAGCAGCAGAAATGGTATTGTTAGCAATTGGTGCATTAACAGTAATTGCAACAATTCCACTAACAGTTGAACAAACACCAGAATTAACGATTCTTTGATACCATGTTGATTGGACTAGTGCTACTGGTTGATAATTCTGGCTTGTTGCCCCAGAAATATTGTTATATGTTCCAGCAGGTCCAGTAGTGCAACTCTGCCATTGATAGGTATATGCACCAGTTCCCCCTGTTGGTAACGAACCATTTAAAAGTGCTGGGATTGATCCCGAACAAATAGTTTGATCTGCTGTAATGGTATTATTTAATAGTTCAGGGGTAACTGTAATGGTAAGAGTATTAGAATATGCCGTACCGCACGATGTTGTTGCCAACCTACGATAATCAGTAGTCTGTGTTATTCCTGCCGGAACATCATATGTAATTGCTGTTGCTCCTGCAATTGTCGTCCAAGCGCCTGCACCAACTCTCGATTCCCATGTATAAGTAAATGTTCCATTACCTCCCGTTGGTGCTGTTGTACTAGTAAAAGCAGCAGGGTCGCCATTATAGCAGATATTCTGGCTAGCTGCAATGGTTCCCCCTGCAACAGTTGCGTAAACAGTAACTGTTCGTATGTTTGAGTAAACAGTTCCGCAGGAATTTGTTGCTCCTCTACGATATTGGGTGGTTACGGTTAATCCTGTTGGTGGATCATAGGTCAATGCACTTGCTCCTGCAATTGCAGTCCAAGCACCTGCACCTACCCTTGATTCCCAGAAGTAAGTCCAAGCACCATTCCCGCCAGAAGGTGAAGTAGTATTAGTAAAAGCAGCTGGATCGCCATTAAAGCATATTGTTTGGTTTGCTGCTATAGTTCCACCACTTAAAGCTGCATAAACAGTTATTGTTAGGGTATTTGAATAAACTGTACCACATAAGTTTGTAGCTGCTCTACGGTATAGGGTAGTTTGTGTTATACCAGAAGGAACGTCGTAAGTTATAGCAGTAGATCCACTTATAGCGGTCCACGAACCAGCACCAACTTTCGACTCCCATGAATATGAAAATGCTCCATTACCTCCCGAAGCTGCTGTTGTACTAGTAAAGGCAACGGGGTCGCCTCCGTTACAAACCGATTGATCAGCTGTAATAGCCCCTCCATTTAGTGCAGAATAAACGGTAATAGTTACGATATTTGAATAAACAGTTCCGCAAGTAGTAGTTGCAACTCTTCTATAATCAATTGTTTGGGTTATACCAGTAGGTATATCATAAGTAAGGGCATTTGCACCACTTATTGCCGTCCATGCTCCTGCTCCTATCCTCGATTCCCATGAATATGTCCAAACTCCATTGCCGCCCGAAGGATCAACTGTACTTGTAAATGCTGCTGGGTCGCCATTGTAGCAAACATTCTGGCTGGCTGCAATCGTACCTCCGCTTACATCAGCATAAACGGTTACAGTAATGGCATTTGATGTACCAGAACCGCAAGAATTTGTTGAGATTCTATGGTATTGGGTGGTTTGAGTTAAACCAGTAGGTACATCATAGGTTATAGCGATAGCCCCTGCGATAGCAGTCCAAGCACCCGCTCCAACCTTAGATTCCCAAGCATAAGACCATGCTCCACTTCCTCCTGAGGGGGAAACTACATCAGTAAATGCAGCAGGATCGCCATTATAACAAATAGACTGATCCGATCCTATTGTTCCTCCATCAATTGCGTTGCTTACTGTAACAGTAATTGTGTTAGAATACCCTGTTCCGCATGAATTGGTAGCAACTCTTCTATATTGAGTGGTTTGGGTAATTCCTGATGGCACATCATAAGTAAGAGCAATTGCCCCGCTAATGGCTGTCCAAGCTCCAGCACCAACTTTCGATTCCCATGCATAAGTCCAAGCACCATTACCTCCCGATGGAGATGTAGTATTAGTAAATGCGGATGGATCTGCTCCGCTACAAACTGTCTGATCCGATGCAATTACTCCACCATCGATATTGGCGTAAATTGTAATTGTAACTGTATTAGAATATATTGTTCCGCAGGAGTTTGTTGAAGCTCTCCTGTAGCACATTGTGGTAGTTTGATTTGCAGGTGGATCATAGGTTAATCCATTTGCTCCAGCAATAGCAGTCCAAGCACCCGAACAATTAGTCTGTGATTCCCAAGAATAGGTCCAAGCACCATTACCACCTGAAGGTCCTGTTGTGCTTGTAATATTAGCAGGGTCTGAGTTATAGCAAAGCGACTGATTGCCAGAAATGGTTCCACCATTCAAAGCAGCATAAACATTAACTGTAATCGAATTGGAGTAAACGGTTCCGCAAGCATTTGTTGCAGCTCTTCTGAATAATGTTGTTTGGGTTAATCCTGCTGGCACGTCATACGCTAAAACATTTGTTCCTGCAATAGCTGTCCATGCACCTGCACCTACCTTTGATTCCCAAGAATAAGTCCAAGCTCCATTTCCTCCTGAAGGATCAGCAGTACTGGTGAATGCGGTAGGATCGCCATTGTAGCAAATGCTTTGATCGGCAGCAATAACACCACCATCTTGGGCTGTGTAAACAGTAACTGTAATGGTATTTGAATAAACGGTACCGCAACTATTTGTAGCTACTCTACGGTAATCAGTGGTTTGAGTTAATCCTGCGGGAGCATCATAAGTTAAAGCTGTTGCTCCACTAATGGCCGTCCAAGACCCAGCACCAACCTTCGACTCCCATGAGTATGACCAAGTACCATTACCCCCTGAAGGAGACAAAGTATTTGTAAATGCAGCGGGGTTACCACTATAGCAAATGAACTGATCAGCAGCAATTGTACCACCATCCATTGCACTATATACAGTAACTGTAACAGTGTTTGAATAAACAATACCACAACTATTCGTTGCAACCCTCCTATATGAGGTGGTTTGGTTTAATCCTGCTGGAATATCGTAGGTAAGGGCTGTTTCACCAGAAATTGCTGTCCATGCGCCTGCTCCAACTTTCGACTCCCAAGCGTAAGTCCATGTAGGACTCCCTCCCGAAGGTGATGTTACATTAGTAAACGCAGCAGGGTCTCCATTGTAACAGATTGATTGATCAGAACCAATTGCGCCTCCGTTAACATCGTCATAAACTAATACTGTTGTTGTAGCTGTATTTTCACAACCATTGCTATCCTTTACCTTAACAGTATAATCTCCTGAAAAACTAGGTGTAATACCAGTAATACTTGGGTTTTGATCTGTTGATGTATATGGAGTTGAAGAATTGCTTGTCCAATTATATGAAACCATCAGGTTCGGTCCTGATGTTAAATTGATAGTACCGTTATAGCAAACCGGACCATCGTTGCTTGCTGTTGCAGCAGGTAGTGAGTTTACTGTAACCGTTATTGCATTAGATAATTTTGAACAACCATTTGAACCTGTAACTCTTACTCTATAGGTACCTGAGGTAGTTGCAGTATACGTAGAGTTTGTTGCGCCAGCTATATCAGAAGCTCCAATTCTCCACTGGTAGGTAAGGCCAGCACCAGCATTTGCACTTAGAACTACCGAGCCACCTTGACAAAAAGTGGTAGGACCACCTGCTGTGTTTGTTGCTATAGGTGAGGGTAAAAGAGTTATGCTAATATTTCCAGTGCCTGTTCCGGTTCCATCATCTTCAACCAAACAGGATAAGTTATAAATACCAGGAGCAGCGTTTGTGTTAAAAATTGCAACATCTCCAGGAGGTATTATATTTAATGGGCCAGTATCCCCGCTCCATGTATAGTTTACATAATTAAATGTTCCGCCAGTTGCATTCACAGTAAGAACATATGTTGTTCCCTGGCAAACAGTTGTAACACCCCCCGTTGCTTCAATTGTAACTGTAATTTGGGAGAATGCTTTACCGCTTGATAATATAGCTAATCCAATAAAAATTTTTATTAGATGTTTTGCTAACGATATGTTTGAGAAAAATCTTTTCATTTGATGCAACATTGTTAGTTACAACTTAAAAAACCTTACTTGTAGAAAATGAACATCCATTCTTATCAACAATTACTACTCTATAAGTTGTATTCTTAGAGTAGCTTACATTGTCTAGTTCTATCTTTTTGTTGTTTTCATACCAGCTAAATTTAAAAGGATTTTCTCCTGTTAAATTGATTAGCTTGATTCTGCCTTCTTCATCAACTATTTCAGCTGAAGGAGATTGATTTATTTTGAAAGAGATATTTGTTGATGCAAAGTTGCCAGCATCATCTTTTACTTGATAAGTGATAGTATATGTGCCTGCTTCTTTAGCTTTAATAATTGCAACATTGTTTTCGGTTTTATAAATTATTCCGGAATTATCAATCCAATGATGTTCAATGTAGGTACCTGTTCCATCATTGGCAATGCCTGCTAATGCAAAAGTTTGATTAGTACAAAATTCGGTTTTTGCACCAGTTATTTCAATATATGCAGAAAGCTGCTGAGCCCTCATTTGATTGAAACTAACAAAAAGAAAAAAACTGGAAAATAATAATGCTATCTTAATAGTTTTCATTGCTATCAATTTGTTAATTCAAACTTGTATTTAATTATTAAATATGTTAATTGTTTTCCTTTGAAATTATTTTTAATTCAAAAAAGCAATCGTTATTTTATGTGCTTTTCTGTATTTAAGACTCGAAAGTATAGATTTTTCCTGTACTTCCAAAATATTATCCTATAAATTAGCAACTTACAAGCCTCAAATCTTCAAATCAAAAAGCCAAACACAAAATATCAGTTGATATTCAATAACTTAAAAAATAATGCGTTTAGACATATTTGTTTTACGCATGTTACATGTAAAAGTTTTACAGTAAATTTCTATTTCATTAATGTTAATCTATGATTTTATATTGTTTGTTTCTTGTTTTTAATGAGTTAAGGATTAATTATTGATGTGAATCAAATTTATTATTGTTTTAATGACAAATATTTTGCCATAACTACTAGTTTTCTGATTAATAGCAAATCAAAAAATATATTTTGGAATTAATGACCGAAAATGGTCGTATAAAAGTGTTTGATATAGTGAGAACTTTTAGAACATTAATGTAGTAATCAACATAATGAAAAAACCAAGCAAGAAGCCGAGAAAAACCTGACTAGGTTTATGCGCTTTAAGAAATAATCGGGCTGAAGCTAAAAGACCTGCAACAACAGCAAAGATAATTAGCAAGGGTAGAATGTTTGTATATAAGCGAATTGAAAAAGAAATTAAGAAGCCTATTATTCCCCCTATTCCAACCAAATGAATACTTATTTTCCACCAGTAGGAAATAATCAAACATAATGCTACTGCTATTGATGCGCCAAGCATAAATGAAGTAATAATAAAAGGTATTGGAAGCTTTATTAGAAAATATACAGAAAGAATGTAGGGTATGAGAGTAAATGTTAGAGGCAAGATTCTTTCTTTATTTGTTTCCATAGCAAATGAGTTAATCACCTTAAACTGGATGAACAACGGCATCATTATTAGGGGTAAACCTAAAGTATTTGCTCCAACTACCAGTAAAATTATTTTTTTAACGTCGCTAGGGAGAAACGAAACGTATGATCCAGAATAAAAAATAATCATAACACCCAAAGACGGCATTAATAATGGATGAAATAGAATTGAAAGTGTTTTAGCAAAAAATTTGTTCATATTATATAAGCTCCTTCCTCAATCGTGCAACTGCAATCCCAAGCTGTTCGCGATACTTTGCCACTGTTCTTCGGGCAACAGGATAACCCTTTTGCTGAAGTATTTTCATTAGCCTTTCATCGGTTAACGGTTTGCGTTTGTCCTCATTTTCAATACAATCTTGTAGAATTTTTTTAATCTCCTTGGTTGAAACCTCTTCGCCTGAGTCGGTTTGCATACCCTCGCTAAAGAAAAATTTCAAGGGGAATATTCCAAAATGGGTTTGTATATACTTGCTATTTGCAACCCTTGAAATCGTTGAAATATCTAATCCAGTTTTTTCGGCAATATCCTTTAAAATCATAGGTCGAAGTTTGGTCTCATCGCCCTCTTTGAAGAACTCTCGCTGGTATTCAATAATTGATTTCATGGTTACCATTAGCGTGTTTTGCCGCTGCCTGATAGCATCAATAAACCAACGGGCAGAGTCAATTTTTTGCTTAACAAAAACCATAGCCTCTTTATCCTGCTTGGAGGCGTTGCTCTTATTCTGTGAGTATGATTCGATCATATCCGAGTATTCCCTACTAATTCTTAGTTCTGGAACGTTTCGTGCGTTTAAATTGAGTTGAAAATCTCCATCAACTAAGTCAAGGGTAAAATCGGGAATGATATGTTGAATTGTTTGGTTTAGTGGATCCTGAAATGAGCCTCCAGGCTTAGGGTTTAACCGAAGAATTTCATCGATAGCCTCCTTGAGCTGATCGTCTTCAAGGTTTAACTTAGAAGCGATTTTGTCGTAATGCTTGCGGGTAAACTCATCAAAATAGTATTTTACTATTTTCCTTGCAAGAGCTATTTCTGGGATCGTTTGATCCTTGGCTGATATCTGTAAAAGCAAACATTCCTGTAAATCACGAGCCCCCACGCCAATAGGTTCAAAATCGTGAATGATATATAGTAACTTTTCTAACTCATCCTCGTTGGTGGTAATACCCGCTGAGAATGCTAAATCATCAGCAATTGCGGTGAGCTTACGACGAAGGTAACCATCATCATCAATATTACCTATGATGTACTTTGCCAGCTCATAATTTCTTTCCGAAAGAACCCTCAACCCTAGCTGACTCTCAAGATACTCGTGAAAAGTTGTTCCTCCTGAAAAAGGAATATCTTCTCGTTTATCATCTTTTGAAGTGTTATTGGCGTTTAGCCTGTATGAAGGAATATCCTCGTCATTTAAATAATCCTCAAGCGAAAACTCATCCTCTTCCTTTGAAACCTCCTCCTCTGTTAGCTCTTCCTCCTGATCTAACTTCTCATCAATTTCTTCTCCCTCCTCAAGAATTGGATTCTCTTCCAGCTCCTTTTTAATTCTTTGCTCAAGCAGCATAGTAGGTATCTCCAGCAGCTTTATAACCTGAATTTGCTGCGGTGATAACTTTTGAAGTAGTTTTTGCTGTAACCGTTGCTTGAGCATATATATTATAAACTAAAATTCACAGTTTTTTGGTGTACGCGGGAATGGAATCACATCACGAATATTGGTCATCCCGGTTACAAAAAGGAGAAGCCGCTCGAATCCTAATCCAAATCCGCTATGCGGTGCTGAGCCAAATCTTCGAGTATCGAGGTACCACCACATATCTTTTTCAGGGATATGCAACTCAGCTATTCTTGCTGATAATTTCTCATAGTTCTCCTCTCTCTGTGATCCCCCAATAATTTCACCAATTTTAGGGAACAGAACGTCCATGGCCCTTACAGTCTTACCATCTTCATTCTGTTTCATGTAAAATGCCTTGATCTCTTTTGGATAATCGGTAAGAATTACTGGCTTTTTAAAATGTTTCTCTACGAGGTAACGTTCGTGTTCAGCCTGCAAATCAACACCCCAAAATACTGGGAATTCCCATTTTTGATCTACCTTCTCAAGAATTTCGATGGCCTTGGTATAGGCCAAACGCTCAAAATTATTATCAACTACAAATTTTAATCTCGATATTAACTCCTCGTCATACATCTTATTGAGGAATTCCAAATCGTCAATGCAGTTATCAAGTGCGTAGCGAACCAAGTACTTAATGAAGTCCTCGGCGAGGTCCATGTTATCTTTGATTTCGTAGAATGCCATTTCGGGTTCAATCATCCAAAACTCTGCAAGGTGGCGAGGGGTGTTTGAGTTCTCGGCACGGAAAGTTGGACCAAAAGTGTAAATCTCTGAAAGAGCCATTGCTGCTAACTCTCCCTCAAGTTGTCCCGAAACGGTTAGCTTCGCTTCTTTCCCAAAGAAATCCTCGCTCCAGTTTATTTTACCATCCTCGGTTCGAGGCATCTCGTTTACATCAAGTGTTGTAACTCGGAACATAGCTCCAGCTCCCTCTGCATCCGAAGCGGTAATAATTGGTGTATGGATATAATAAAAGCCTTTATCGTTGAAGTACTTGTGAATAGCATAGGCCATGGCATGGCGAATACGAAGCACCGCCCCAAAAGTATTGGTTCGTGGACGAAGGTGAGCAATCTCCCGAAGGAACTCCATGCTGTGACCTTTCTTCTGCAATGGATAGGTCGTAGCATCTGCTACTCCATATAGTTCAATGCTAGAAGCCTGAATCTCCACTCTTTGGCCAGAGCCTGGTGATTCAACCAATTTTCCAATAACCCCAATACATGCACCTGTATTAATGTCTTTAAGTAAATTCTCATCTATATTTTGAACATCAACAACTACTTGAATATTATTTATAGTTGAGCCATCGTTTAAAGCAATAAATGCTACGTTTTTGTTACCTCTACGGGTACGAACCCAACCTTTTGCTAAAACCTCGGTGCCTACAGTACCATTTAATAGCAACTCCTTAATTTTTGTTCTTACTTTCATCTTTTCTCAAATAGTTTATAATCATTCAGAAGCAAGTATTCAATTTATACCTGCAACATGCAAAAATAATATTTTTAAGGTCACTAAAGCTTGGTGTAAGGATTTTTGGCAAAGAATTTGATCGAAAGCGAAAATAAAAAAGAGAGATTCATTTCTGATCTCTCTTTTTGTATTGTAAAATATTATTCTATTTCTTTTGATAGTAGTTCTGAAGTCGTTTTTTGAATACCCTGTCATTTGCGTCGTTCACTGCTTTAACCATTGTTTCTATTTTTTTAAATCGAGTATCCATTTCCTCGGGGGTAATTGAATTTTGATCGCGGAAAACAACATAACCAATTTTGTATCCAGTATTATCAAGGGACATAGAAACCGCAGCATTGTAATCGTCAAAAATAATTACCGAAGGTAATGAGTTGATGTTATACCTTAAAACGGCGGTTAAGACTTTACTTTGAACAAATTGAATTTGATCCTTACCAAGATATTTTGCTCCGAGTAATAATCTTACAAGATCAATTTGCGAAACGAATTGAACCTTTTGCTCTTTTCTATACTTTTCGTACTGTTTCTGAGATGTTTTTTGGAACAGATTAATAAAACTTGTTGGAACCCCAAGCAGATCTTTTAAATCATTGTCCGATTTACGTTTCCGATACTCTTTCCTAGCCATTTTCTGATCGTAAGGAATATAGTACTCCCATTTGCGGGTACGCTTAAACGACTCGGTCATGGGATTAGGTTTCCACTTTGTCTCGGGTCGCTTCATAATTGGGTCGGTAAGGTACAGCTGGTTTGATTCAAGCGAGTATATCAGACAATTGATAAAATGAACGTAGCCACCACCTAAACTTTTATGCAACGATGCCCAAAGCGTTTTTGTAGCATCCGCTTTGCTTGTATCGGATTTAAATTCATTAGTTCCATCCAACTTTTGATCTTTAAGAAACTGGATAAACTCATTATCGAGTGTTACTGGATAATAGGTTGTTGATTGATCGGTCGTATCGATAAAAAGGTTTTTGCCAGTATGGTATAACCCCCTAACATCTACAACATAGTTTGTATCGTTTGACAGCTTGACATGAAGGTTGTAATCAAGCCCCCACTTCATCTCCGAAACTCTTGGTTGACCAGCGTTTTGAGCATTAGAAAGAATGCTGGATAATAAGATTAGGGCTGATATACAGAATGTTCTCATTTCTGAGGTGGAATTAGTTTGCAGGTTAAAGTTACGGAAATTGAATCCACTAACAATCCAAAATATCTATAAAAGTTATAAAACACTATTCGTCTCGATGAACTGTATTGGGTGAAAAAGCAGGAAGACAAACAGCAACGTACTCGGCACCACCTTCATAGGGCGAACTATACTGTACCCATTCGTTTTTAGGTGCCAAAATAGCCTGACCTGCTTTTACATCAAAGGATTCAGTCTTTGTTTTAACATTTAAAGTTCCTTTTAGAACCACAGTGTATTCATTAAACTCTGGGCATTGACCGGGTTCAAGCCAACCTTGAGGGCTTGTCATCTTTGCAACACTAACCTCCGAGGTTCCGCTCGCAACCTTACCAAAGAACTCTTCAATAATTTTAATCTTATTGCCTGCTGCTTCAATAATTTGCGGTTTATCAATTAGCTTAGCCATAGTTTTGTTTTTAAAATTCTGATGCTAATATAGAAATATCATTGAATACAATTCTCTCGTAAAGGTTTTAATTGGTATATATTTGTAAAAAGATTTGTCATGCCATCAAAAATAATTGTAGCTGTAACAGGCGCTAGCGGATCTATCTACGCAAAGCATTTACTCGATAGGTTAGCCAGCCTAAAGAATAAGCCAAAGGAGATCTCTCTGATATTCTCAGAGAATGGGAAAAAGGTTTGGGAGTATGAAATAGGTAGTATTAATTATGATTCGAATGCAATTCACGAGTATAGTTACAACGATTTTTTTTCACCGGTTGCATCCGGATCCGCTGTCTATGATTGTATGGTGATTATCCCCTGCTCAATGGGAACACTGGGGAGAATAGCTTCCGGAACCAGTGATGATTTAATTTCACGTGCGGCTGATGTAATGCTCAAAGAGCGCAAAAAGTTGATACTTGTAACCCGCGAAGCACCACTGAACTTGATTCACATTGAAAACATGAAGACCATAACCCTTGCGGGTGGAATTATTTACCCAGCAAGTCCTTCATTCTACAGTAAGCCTAGTAGTAAAGAGGAATTAGAACTAACTGTTGTAAAACGGGTTATTGACATTTTGGGGTTTGAAAGTGATGTAAAACGGTGGGGAGAGCATAACTTAATATAAGTCCTTATCTTTCTGAATAAAGTAAGGTTCTCTCCTTATTTCTTACTTTCTTGTCTTGATACAAGAAAGTAAGCAAAGAAAATCAAGAAAATCCGATGCTTCATCCCGCAATGCCTACGCACCCTCGCCGGATTTTCTGGCTTACCCAAGTTTATAAAATGATTTTTTAATAAGTGCTAGTAAAAAGTCGAAGAGTTCAGCAATTTCTAATTAAAGCGCAGTATAGGCTAACGTAACAATACTAACCTTAGCCCCTTCGGCTTCAAGAACTACATTTGCACATTCCTCTAGGGTGGCTCCAGTAGTAACAATATCATCAATAAGCAAAATGTGTTTACCGCTAAATCCTTCTGGATTGGATAGTCTAAAAGCTTTTGATACGTTGCTCACTCTCTCAATGCGTGTTTTTTTAGTCTGCGTTTCGGTATACTCGGAACGAATAAGAATATCGGTTGAAACTGGGATTCCCATGCTTTCGCAAAGGCCAACTGCTATTTCTTCTGCTTGGTTATAGCCACGCTGTTTAAGTCTTTTTTTATGAAGAGGAACCGGAACAATGTAGTCGATGTTTTTATAGGCTTCAACCTTTTTAAGCTCGTAGCCAAACTCTTTCCCCAGAGTAACACCTACCTCTCGCTTACCATTGTACTTTAAATGATGAAGGAGTTTGCGGTAACGACTTCCCTTTGAGAAAAAGAAAAAGGAGCAAGCATTCTCAACGAATACTCGCCCCCAGAATATTTTAGCAACCGGATTCTCAGAATCGAGCCAATACTTAGTTCGAGGAATATGGTATAAGCATGAAGTGCAAATTACCGATTCACCCTCTGCTAAGTCGTTGTGGCAAACCATGCAAAGGTTTGGGTAGAATAACCGGACAAAATCGGTGAATATCCGGGGAACTCTCATTACTTATCTTGTCTAGTCCAGAGAACCTGCTTTCCAATCAATGAAAATCCGATGTATCCTTTTACATGTAGCTCATTTGGATTATCCTCAAACCACATATAGCACTTGTAGGTTTTTCCCTCCTTGGCATCATAAATTTTGCCGTCAACCCACTCCTTATCGTCCATGTTATAATTGAACCCGCTTAGAATTTCCAAACCCATAATTGGACGCGACTGAAGCTTTGCATCTGGATTTTTATCGTCGAGCTTGGGTTTGCCGTTTCGATTGGGCTCCTTAAGCCAAGAGATTTCCCCGTAGAAAATCCCTTTCGAATCCTTTTTAATGGTAACCTTAGAATCGCCATACTGGGTTAACCATGTACCTAGAACGCGATCCTGCTCCTGAGCCGAAACGGCAACTCCGAAGAGCAATAACAAAGAAACTAAAAGTACTTTTCTCATAGCTAATTAAATAGGTTTGAAAGGCAAGATAGATTTTTCTTTCGAAAAATTAAACTATTGTTTAGCTAAAAGATGGTTCAAGAATATAGAAAATCTTGCGCCACTAAGACTACAGCCCGCTGAAGCGTTGTGTATTTAAACTGCCTTTGCTTAACAGAATATAAAAAAGTAACAATTTCACCCCTATCCTGATTAAACAATAATTTTATCTTTGATTTTAAAAAACTACATGACAAACAGAATTTTAGCCTTTAACCTTCTCGCCTTTGGTTTTTTACTGGCTCTAGTTAACAGCTGCTGTAAGGACGACGACAATACCCCCAGCAACCCCACCAACGGGCACACCACTGCTGTATTCAACCCTAACCTGAGGTACGGTACTATGACCGACCAAGATGGGAATACCTATAAAACTATAAAGATAGGCACCCAAACGTGGATGGCCGAAAACCTTCGGACTCGAATATACCGCAACGGCGATTCCATACCCAACGTTACCGATACCGCCGGGTGGGTTCACCGAGCCACTGGGGCCTACTGCTACTACAACAACACGAAAGATATTGATAGCATTGCCACGTTCGGGGGGTTGTACAACTGGTACGCCGTATCCGACAGCCGGGGGTTAGCCCCCAAGGGATGGCATATCCCTACCGATGACGATTGGACTACTTTGGTAACATACTTGGGCAACGGTGACTTAACGCTAGGCAATAGCATTGCCGGGAATAAGATGAAAGAAATGGGAGGAACGCATTGGTATGGTGGTGATGAGGACAACAGTAGCGGATTTACAGCACTTCCAGGAGGTTGGCGAAACTATAAATCGGCAGAATTTAAGTTCATCCGCATATATGGTAACTGGTGGTCAGCAAAAGGAGTTTATTATGCATACTTCCTTTCTTTAAATTGTGGAGACTCAAATATCTTTTGGGCTATTAATTATCCTGAGTATGGTTACTCTGTACGTTGCATTAAAGATTAATTCAAAAATTCCCCTTCGTTTTTAAAAAATTATTCAAACAATAATATTAAACTACACAATCTTTTAACTATGCTGAAAATACTACTCAAACGCTATTGGATTATTCTAATCCTAATGTTGTCATCTGTCGACTTACTTGCTCAAAATGATTTTGTTACTTGGAGTCCAACAACAGATAACTTTTCTGGATATTGTTTCCCAATCCAAACTGGGAAAAGCATTAAAGTACCAATAAAGGTAAAATGTAACATGACCAAAAAGTACCAGCCCTACAAGGTTTCTATCAATATTCCGGGATCATTTTACAGCCAAAGCGACTGGGTGAAAATCGAAAACAACAGTCTAAGCGTCGATTCAAGTAAAACCATTACTTTTAACCTAACCATTACACCGCCCAAAACCCCTATTTTTACAATTGAGGGTCAGTATCCCTTTACGCTTTACTTCGATATTTACAATAAGGACAACACACATTTAAACCCGACCATTAACCAACCGTCATTCACTGTTATAGTTGATAACACAGCTCCAATTAAACCAACCCCAGCTGTGTTAACGAAAAAGAGTAACTACATATCAATTGAAAAGTTTAACACATTCGACCCAAACACTTTGTCAAGCACTTATTCCTTGGTTAACGATACAGCAGGAATTAGCGGAATAGATAGCCTAAAATTCTTACTAAAGAGGGTATACGATGGAAGGATTATTGATAATACAACTAGCGATGTTAAGAATGTAGGTAGTTTTTACACCTTTAAACAGAATACCACCCCCATTACCCCAAATACAACCTATACAATATTTGTTACAGCAACTGACTTGGCAAGGAACGCTAACACATCCGATGGATTGTTAATTACCACCCCTCCTGCACCACCAACAAGTTGCACCATAACGGACAGAACCTATTGCAGTTTTACGCTAACATGGCCCAATTCGGACGGAGCATTGGGATACTATATCTACGATGCCTCATACAAAAAAATAACAAGCTCATTAGTTACAGGTACCACATACCATGTAAGCGGGTTAGCAATAGGCACCTCTTATAAGTATTATATTTCAGCATACAGTAATGCTGGTGGGGAGTCCGAATTAAGCCCTGCTTTTACTTTCTCAACCCTTACTCGACCTTCAATGGTTATTACAGGCTCCTCAACGCTTTGCGCTTCGGATGTTGCAACCTACACTGTTAGCAATGCCCCTGCAAGCTATACACTATTTTGGACATACCGACCAAACTTAATATATATAAGCGGGCAGGGTACAAATCGGCTAACCGTTAAGGCTAGTGCTGGGTATTTACCTCCAAACGATTCTCTCCTTCAAACTAGCAGGCAAGAACAAACGGGGTTCTCGGAGATCAATAATGAAAGTGAATCATCCCAAAGTTTAACCACAACAACAAACGACTATGGTAGCTCAAGCTGGGTTTCTGTTTCTGCCACTGGTGAATGTGGAAGTTTTCCTGTCTCAAAAACCATTTGGGTAGGGAAACCATCTTTCACCCCAGAGATAGTAGGTCTTACAAGTTTATTCCCTTCTCAAACATCATTATATGTAGAGAAAAACAACGGAACAGTAACATGGTCGACCTATGGCCCACTAAAAACAGTAGGAGGTGGTTCTGGATATAAGAGTACAATTAAAGCCACTGGAACAGGTGTTGGTTGGGTTTATGCTACTGTATCGAATATATGTGGGTCATATCGTGGGGAACTAATGGTGGAAGTTGGAGGAAGTACCTATAGCGTTTATCCTAATCCGGCTACCACAGAGGTAACTGTGTCACAAACATCACAGAATACATTAACTAGCAGAGGTACATCAAGTAAAGTAATAAAGGCAATACGAATATTTGATAAATCCGGCAATACATTTTACTACCAAAAGTTTAGCGATGAGGTTTATGAATCAAAGGTTAACGTATCTGCTTTCCCAGCTGGTATTTACTACCTAAAGGTTAACGAGGGAGCAGAGGAAGAAAACTATACAATAGTTAAACAGTAGCGATTTTAGCTATTGCTTCATTTTAAAATTGTGCTTTATTTAAAAGGAATAACCCAGAATTTGGGTTATTCTTTTTTTTAAATCTTTACTTCAGCTCTACAATAAAACAATCCGGATATAACTTAATCACCTTCTCCTTAAATGCTTCGGCATCCTTTCGGGTTGAAAAGTTTCCAACAAATAAACGGTAGGTCTTCTCGCTGTTTACATTGGTTACCTGAACCTGTACCTCTTTTTTGAATGTGTTTTTTAAATCGCTAGCTATTTTTAGCATGTTTACCATCTCTTTATAGTTTCCTATCTGAATGGTAAACCCTTTTGGTTGAATTATGCTAACCTTAATATCGTAAAGCTCCGTTCCGGTTTGCTGAGTTTGGCCGTCTATCTGCGTGGTTTGTGTAACGGTTTGCGTGTTGCTTGTTTGGATTGTGGTTGTAACCTGCTTGCTACCGTTAAATACTGGCCCTTCAACTACTTCAATTTTAACTTTTACCACCCCATTTGCAGGAATACCTATTTTTTCGGCTGCAGAACGGCTAATGTCAATAATTCTATCGGGAACAAAAGGGCCACGATCGTTAACACGAACCACTACACTTTGGTTATTGCTTAAATTAGTAACCTTTATTATTGTCCCAAAAGGTAAATTTAAGTGTGAACAGGTAGCCTTCCTGAAATTATAACTCTCACCAGAAGCCGTTGTTCTCCCCTCGAATTTTTCGGTATACACCGAAGCGTTACCTTCTTGTGTAAATCCAACCTGAGAGTACACTTGAATTATCAAAAGATTAAATAATATACCAATAAGTATAGTCCGCATAGTTTGCCTTTTAAGGTGTTTTATATTCCTTTTTATTTCTTTTAAGTTTACTCAAATTATACAAGTAGCTAATGTTCACATTTTGAACTACTGCCTTAGATTGCTGTGGTGCATCCCTATAATTGTATTTATACAAATCGGCAAAACCGTATTGTACGCGCACCTCAAGCTGAATAGTGCCCCATTTAAAATCATAGCTTAAACCGCCCCCGCCTAATAAACCATAATCAAACTTACTATCGCGAAGGATGTTCATTTTATAATTGTATAGAACCATTTTCCCAGTAGTATCTGTGCCTTCCTTTGACGAAAGCATATACGCAGCATAGCAACCTGCGCTAACATGCGCGTAAAGTCCTCCTGTCAGCTTTAAATGAAGCTGAAAGATAATGGGTAGCTCAACGTAATCACTTACCCGTCTATACTGACAAGTATCGTGAACTGGTAAATTATATCCTCTTTGAGTGAAATTTAACTCTCCCTGAAAACCAGCCCATTTATTATCGTAGTACTTTAAAATAAGTCCAAAATCAGGTTTTTCTCCATAAAACGGTGTTTGGTCATACCCCGGTTTAAATGAAATGGTAGAAATTGGTGAGTAACCAACCTTAGCACCAAAGTAAGTTTGAGCCCAGCTAGAAAAAGGTATTGCAAAAAGAATTAATATGATAAATCGTTTCATCTACAAAAAACTTTCTGTTTAGATTAGTCTTTCCCTTCAAGTTTATCTTCAATTGCCCGAATCTTTCCCTCCATTCGGCCCTTCTTCCCTTTGCGAATATCTATGTTTACAGTAATGTACACTCTTTCACAATCCTCTTCGAGTGTTTTATAGGCATCATCAATAACTGCAAGTGCTTCATTTAAAGTCTCAGTTTCCATAATAGTACCCATTGCTGTAAGCTGGCTAGGATGATCGGACCTGCGAATATTCCTAATTATTTTTGCTACATCATGGCTTACGCTAATTCCCTTATCGGTTGGGAAAATCGCAAAATTCATTAAAACTGACATACAAATTATTATTAAGTACTACTTAGCAAAATCAAAAGTAATATCATTTTCCCAGTTTGCACGGATATTTAAAATACCTTTTGTTTTCCCCTCGGTATAATGATGAACCCGTTCGGGTTGAATTCCTTTTAGGTACCAACCAGTATCCCATTGTCCATTGCCATTGGTATCCTCAATTAATCTGATTGAATACTTACCTGGATCGATAAAAGTAAAGGTAACCTTTTCCCCTACTTTGGCTATTTTATAATCAAAAACCTGGGTTTTTTTCTCGTTGCAAAGCTCTACAATAACATCTGTTTTTGCATTTAGTAAGTTTACATTAAGAACACCAAAGTTTTCGGGGTTTGCTCCTTTAAATTTGATTATTACCGTATCATTTACGAGCCCATCAATTGCGGTGAAAGCGCTTGGCATTATTTCAATTGAATACGGTATGTCCGATTGCCAGCTATAGCTGAATCTGTATTTTCTAGGATTAACTGTATCCTTAAAAAGCTTTATTCCACTAAGAGTTGAAGAATCTTTGAGGTTTATAAGTCGAATTGAATCTGTTTCAAGTTTTTTTAAAGGCATGGAAAAGCTAAACTCCCCTGTTAATGTTGGCTTTGCAATCTGTGAGTTTTTAATGTTGCTGTTAACGCCCAGATAACTTTTCTTAACTATATCTTTTTCTTCTTTTATCTTTTTCTTCTTTTTAGGCTCTTCTTGCTGATCAACAAAAATTAGTTTTAAAGTATCCTTCTTAGGCTGTAAGCGCTCCAACGAATCGGTTTTGAGGTAAGAAAGTTCAAGTTTCAGGGTATCTATTTTGCTAATCTTATTATTGGTAATCCAATAAATTAGTGAATCTTGCTGTTGATTTCTTTCATTTATATACCATGAGCTATCAGCATTAAAATTTAATGGATTAATTTTTACCTCTCCAATAGGTTTTTTTGTAAACGTTAGTGCTATTTTATTTCGTTTTGTTCTGGAAGAGCCAGTGAAAGCCTGTACTCTTGGGGTTTCTTTAAACATAAAAAGTTTGACTGATCTTTTCGATGCTTTACTTGTATCAATCATTGATGGGTCAGATAGAAAACTACTTTTAATCGTATCGAGAGAAAAGGCTATATCCTCCGAAATCTGATCAAACTTATAGTTTGAGTTATTATCGACCAAAGCGAATATTTTGTAATCATTCGATTGGATGTTATTAATTGTAAAAATTCCTTTTTTATTTGACCTTGTTAAATACCTTGGAAGCTCCTTGATAGGAATCGAATCGTTTTGTTTATTGTAAAGCATGACAAATGCATTCTCCACGGGAAGAAGAGTGTAAGCATCAAAAATTCGCCCAGTAACAGCAAGTGAGTCTATAACCTCACCGGTTGAAAAAGCAAATACAAAATTTTTAATAGGATTCCCCTCGTTATTATCGACTACAGCATCGGCAAAATATATAGTATAAGTTGTGCTATCCTTTAGGGGTTCTTTAAACCGAATTTCAAGATTTTTTCCTCGCTGTAGCAACTCTGGCCTTTTGGTCATTGGAGGTGAAATGGCAAGCTTTTTCTGTATATCCTTAAGCTGAATATACTCATCGAAGTAAAAAATAATTTTATCCCCCTGAAAGTTGGTTGCATTAACATTTGGTTGGCTTCGAACCAAAACAGGAGCAAGGGTATCTTTTGGCCCACCAGTTGGTGCAACCATTTTAGCACACCTCGGGAATATGCTGACTATCAGCAGAAGTATTGGAATAACTAAGAGTAACTTTTTCAAACGATTTGCTTTTTTTATAGATATAATAAACAGCAAAGTTATAAATCTTTACAACCCTCAAAACGAACAACGGAAAAAATGGGTTGTTTGGTCTATAAAAAATAAGGGATTACTTTTGTGCTTCATTCGAAATTCAAACTACTATGCCCGAAAATATTAATTTTGAGAATAAATTACTTTATCACTGGCTTACAAATCTTGTTGGTTCAAACTCCTTATTCTCTTTAAATTTGATTGTTACTATTTCGGCAGGAATAGCCTACAGCTTTAAGATTTCCCAATCGCCATACATTTTACTTCTTTTTGGAGTGATTTCCCCTATCATTTTTACTCTTTGCTTGTATAGCTTTGTTCGAAATAGCTCTGGATCCATCCTAAATGAACAGATTCCAAGGGCTTTTTTATCTAGAACAGGAAACCTGATGATGATGTTGTTTGATATCTTCCTCATCATTGCTTTTGCTTTACTTATCTATTTCGGCTATTTGAATTACTTCATTTTTCGTTTCCTTCAAACCATCTTCTTCCCCGGAATGATGCTTATATTTTTGCGTGTGCTTTTTATCAGTAGGATAATTGAGAAGCATGGTGACGATGAAAGTGAGCTTTACTAAAATTCTGAATTATCCCATTTAAATTCGGGGGTAGTGCTTTCTAAAACTTTTTGTAAAAAAACTTCAAATTTGATTTAACTTTGAATGATAAAATATTAATCCTATGAAAAAGATCCTAAAAAGAACTATTCAGGTTATTTTAATCCTGATTGTACTAATAATTGCTGCATTAATTATAGTTCCAATGGTGTTCAAACCACAACTAATGGAACTAGCAAAAAAGGAGATTAATAATAGCGTTAATGCTAAAGTTGAGTTCAAAGACTTTCAGGTGTCGCTGATTAAAGGTTTTCCAAACCTTTACGTTGGATTAAAAGGACTAACCGTAGTTGGAATTGGCGATTTTGCAAAGGATACGCTTGTTTCCTTTGATGATTTTAGCGTTAAGGTTGACCTAAAAAGCGTTTTTGGAATGAAGAATATTATCGTCAAATCTGTTCTTCTTAATAATCCTAAACTTACCACTCGATTTACCAAGGAAGGGAAAGCTAATTGGGATATAATGAAACCCTCAACAGAACCCGCTCCTGTTGAAGAAAAAGCAGAAACCTCAACATCAACAATGAAAGTTGCTCTTCGCAAGTTCGAGATTCGTAATGCAAACATTAAATATATCGACGATTCGTCGAATATGTCGGCAACCATTAAAAACCTAAACTTCCTACTCTCAGGAAATATGGGGATGGACAAAACCGACCTCAACATCAAAACAGCTATCGATGCATTCACCTTCGAAATGGACGGTATTAAATACCTTAACAAAGCCCAAATGGGCTTTAGCGGTGAGATTGGTGCCGATATGGTAAATAGCGTGTATACCTTTAAAGACAATGCCTTTAACCTGAATGCAATTGTTCTCAATTTTGCCGGAGCAGTAAAAATGCCAAAAGATGATATTGATGTTGATGTTACCTTTAATACAAATAAAACTGAATTCAAATCGATCTTATCATTGGTTCCTGCTATCTACATGAAGGATTTTGAGGGTCTGCAAACAGCAGGCAAGCTAACGCTCGAAGGGTTCGCAAAAGGCATCTATAACGATAAGCAGATGCCGAATGCAGGGATTGAACTGGTTGTTGAGAATGCAATGTTCAAATATCCTTCACTACCAAAATCAGCCGATAATATCAATGTTGATGTTAAGGTAAAGTTCGATGGCGTAAATATGGATAACACAACCGTTGATGTGAACAAATTCCATATTGAACTTGCTAGCAACCCATTCGATGCACAGGTACACGTAAGCACTCCAATGAGTGATATGCAGATTGCAGGAGTATTCAAAGGAAGAGTAGATTTCACAACCCTTGCTGATGTAATTCCTTTGGATAGCATGACTATTAAGGGATTGCTTCAATGTAACATCGACTTTGGCGGAAGAATGTCGTACATTGAAAAAGAGCAATACGACAAGTTCAAGGCTGATGGGACGATGAAACTTACCAACTTTGAATTCGTTAGCCCCGATTTGCCTCAAGGATTCAAGATAATTGAAACTACAATGAACTTCAGCCCTAAGTATGTTGATTTAGCAACATTCGATTCGCGTATAGGGAAAAGCGATCTGAAGATGAATGGTCGGTTAGAGAACTTTATTCCATTTGTATTCAGCGATGGAACCATTCGTGGAAACTTAAATATCAACTCTAATATTTTAGATGCTAACGAATTCTTGGCTGGAGGCGAAACCCCTACCGATACAGCACAGGTTGATACAACTGCAATGACCGTTATCGAGATTCCAAAGAATGTTGATTTCACAATGAAGACAAACATCAACCATATATACTACGATAAGATGGACATTTCAAACCTTAACGGTAATCTTAAGGTAAAGGATGCAAAGGTAAACATGGAGAACTTAAGCATGAACATGCTTGACGGTTCTATGGTAATGAGTGGGGAGTACAATACCCAAAATGTTAAAAAACCAACAGTTGCTTTTGATATGAATATTAAGGGTTTTGATATACCAACTACTATTCAATCATTTGATGTTCTGAAAAAAATTGCCTCATCGGCAAAAGAGGTGAAAGGGAAAGTTTCTGCCCAATTCAAAATGACTTCAATACTCGATTCAACGATGAGCCCGGTTCTTAACTCGATATACGCCAAAGGAAAACTACAATCCGAAAGTATTGGGTTTACAAACTCAAAAGTATTTGGAAAGATTGGTGATGTTCTTAAGAGCGATGCGCTTAAAAATCCAACAATGAAAGATGTAAACGTAAGTTTTACTGTTAAAGATGGTAGAATTTACATCGATCCTTTCGATACAAAACTTGCAACATTCAAAGCTAACATTGGGGGTGATATGGGATTAGACCAAACCTTAAACTTTAAGGTTAAAACATCAATCCCTCGTTCATCGCTGGGATCTGCGGCAAACGATCTTATAAACAACTTAACATCTAAAGTAAACTATAAACTAAGCGATAATATTAATGTTAACCTTAAAGTTGGTGGAACAACCACAAACCCTGAAGTAAAACCCGATTGGGGTGGTGGTAGCGATGAATCGAGCAGTGAAACTAAAACTTCGGTTAAGGAAACGGTTAAGGAAAATGCTCTGAAGTACCTTGAGCAAGCTCAGAAAGACAGTGCTAAAATTAAGAATGAAGCAATAGAACTTGCCGAAAAGGCTCGTAAAGAGGCATACGCTAAAGCTGATGCATTAGAAGCAGAGGGAAAGAAAAAAGGTGGACTTGCCTATACTGCAGCAAAAGCATCTGCAAAACAAATAAGGAAAGAAGGAGATAATGCTTATAAGAAAATAATAGAAGAGGCCGACAAAAAGTCTAAGGCATTAATCGAAAAAGCAAAAGCTGAAGCTGAGAAAAAGTAAAATTATATCCCCATTAGAAAACCCCTTTTTTGCTTAAAAACAAAAAGGGGTTTTTATTTGAAATAAATTCATCTATCTTTAGATATCAAAATAAAAAACTGAATAAAATGGAAACAACATCTACTTGCCCAAAATTTGCAAAATGTCCAATCTACCAAAAAGATGTTTTTATAAATGAAAAAGCCGGGACAACATATAAAAATCTTTTCTGTACTGCAGGTGAATTAAAGTATAAGTCATGTAAAAGATTTATCATTTCAGAAAAAATGGGACGCCCAGCTCCAGATAATATAATGCCAAACTCCTCAATGTCGATTGATGATATTATTTCAAAAATGTAGTTAATAGATCTGCGTTTACATTTAAACCTTGCAAATGCAAGGTTTTTTTATTTATACAAATAGTTACACAAGCATATTTTGAATTACCTATAATCAAACAAATTCGTAAATTTGCATAACATTAACTATAAAATTAATGATACTAGATATTCTTATAACTGTAGCACTTGTTTTACTTAACGGTTTTTTTGTAGCAGCTGAGTTTTCTATTGTTAAGGTCCGCTACTCTCAAATTCAAATAAGAGCCGAACAGGGGAATCGTTATGCAAGAAGAGCTCAACACATCATTAAGCATCTCGACACCTATCTTTCAGCAACTCAACTTGGCGTAACGCTTGCCAGTCTTGGTTTAGGTTGGGTTGGAGAACCAATTGTGGCAAACATAATTACTAAAATTTTTGCTCTTTTCAATCTTTCACTATCTCCAGAAACATTACACACTATTTCTCTACCTACAGCATTCATCCTGATTACAATGCTTCATATCATTTTTGGAGAACTTGCACCTAAATCATTAGCTATTCGAAAATCAGAATCAACTGCGTTAGCTATTGCCTACCCCTTAAATCTATTCTACAAGATATTTCAGCCATTCATATGGCTGATGAACGCAATATCGAATGGTTTTTTAAAAATGATAGGCATTGATCCCGCAGAGGGTCACGATATTCATAGCACCGATGAGCTACAGCTTTTAGTAAAGCAAAGTAAAGAGGGTGGCGCATTGGAGGAGGAGAACTACGAAATTATTAAAAATGCGTTCGACTTTACCGATCACACAGTAAAGCAAATAATGGTTCCCCGCCAGCAAATATTTGGGATTGATATTGATTTATCAAAAAAGGAAATTATTGACAAGATTCTTGAGTACGGATATTCGCGTATCCCTGTTTTTCAGGACTCTATTGATAATGTTGTGGGTATTGCCTATTCAAAGGATGTACTAAAAGCACATTACCGTAATCCAAATTTCGACTTAAGGGAACTGTTACACCCTACCTTTTATGTAATCGAAACCAAGCGCATTAGCGATATTCTAGCTGAGTTCCAGAAACGACACCTACACATTGCAATTGTGATTGACGAGTTTGGGGGAACCCAGGGTTTGATAACGCTAGAGGATATCTTAGAAGAACTTGTTGGCGAAATTCAGGATGAGGATGATGATGAAAGACCAATCGTTGAAAAGAAAGATGAAAAAACTTTTATTATCCAATCTACGGCGCTGATCTCAGATATTAATGAACACCTTCCATACCCATTTGCTATAAGCGAGAATTACAACACATTGTCTGGCTTAATGCTTTTCAACTTCAACCGTATACCAAAGCTAAACGATAAGATTTGTTTGGAAGGGTATGAACTCTCCGTTATTAAAATCCAACACCGTACAATTCAGGCTGTACAGGCTATTTACCAAGGTTACTGCACTCCAAATGAAGATGAACCTCAAGAATAGTTCCATCGCCCTATTTGTAAAAGATATCAAAGTTTCAAAAACTTTCTACTGTGATATTCTTGGACTTGAGGTTGAGTTCGATTTTGGTGGAAATATCATTTTCAAAGGGGGAATTGCCATTTGGCAAATCGATCCAAATCATATAATCCCAAAATTACTAGGTAATAGCCTTGGTGATAGCCAATCCAACCACTTCGAATTATACTTCGAAACCGAAAGCCTAGATGAAGATTACAGTACCCTGTGCTCAGCAAAAGTTAAGTTTCTACATGAAATTCATGAAGAACCATGGGGGCAACGCACCATCCGCTTTTTCGATCCCGATAATCACCTAATCGAAATTGGCGAATCGATGCGAGGTTTTGTTACTCGAATGCTCAACAGCGGCATGACCAGTGAGCAGGTATCTGCAAAAACAGGGATTACCATTGAAGATATTGAAAAGATAATACAACCATCTTAGAAGATTTGTAACAACCAGTGTTGTCATTCTGGGCAAAGTCCCGGAATCTTTTTTGTAATAGCATTCAAACTGGATTCCTGCATGCGCAGGAATAACAAGAAATAGTTCACTTACTTCACCTCAATCTCATCTGCAAATAGCCTGTGCGCAAGTTTAACGTGAGAAGTAGAAAAAATATTAGTAAATAGAATTTGAATTATAAAACAGCTTTAAAAAGTAGAAGAATGTCGAAAATCTTACTCTTCTTAGGCTGTAACTTGTTAAAACTCCTTTATAAATGGGCAGTCTTTGCTTAAAAGAATATAAAAAAGTAACAATTTCACCCCTATCCTGATTAAACAATAATTTTATCTTTGGTTTAAAAATTTATATGACAAACAGAATTTTAGCCTTTAACCTTCTCGCCTTTGGTTTTTTACTGGCTCTAGTTAACAGCTGCTGTAAGGACGACGACAATACCCCCAGCAACCCCACCAACGGGCACACCACCGCGGTGTTCAACCCTAACCTGAGGTACGGTACTATGACCGACCAAGATGGGAATACCTATAAAACTATAAAGATAGGTACCCAGACTTGGATGGCCGAGAACCTACGGACTCGCATATACCGCAACGGAGATGCCATACCCCACGTAACAGATAACACCGAATGGGCTGCCCTAACCACCGGCGCATACTGTTACCTAATGAACACCACAAACGTGGACAGCATTGCCACCTTCGGGGGGCTGTACAACTGGTACGTCGTATCCGACAGTAGAGGGCTTGCCCCTAAGGGCTGGCACGTGCCCTTCGACGAAGAATGGTCCACCCTGATTGCTTACCTAGCAGGGGGCGATCTGGCGGCTGGGGATACCACAGCAGGGGTAATGCTGGAGGAAACTGGTAATCTTCACTGGGCTGCAAATACATCAAATAACAGCAGCGGTTTTACCGCTCTCCCTGGTATTTGGCGCTGGGGCTCCGATGGTACGTTTCCGAATTTTGGTCGAATATACGGCTGTTGGTGGACTGCTACCGAAACGAACTCGTCTAATGCAAGGTTAATTTACCTAGACTATAGCAATCCAATAGTTTATCGCGGAAGTTACCATAAAGGAGATGGGTACTCAATCCGGTGCATTAAGGATTAGATCGTTTCATAAAACTACAAAGAAACGCCGAAAAGAATCACCAAATAAATAACCTAAATACTATTCAACAAAATCTAAATTGATTATGAAAAGATTATTTAAAAACGCTTTGCTTATATTGATCCTATGGATAGAAGGGTTTAGTCTTCAGGCTTAGGAGGCTTTTATTGGATCTAGTCCTTCTACAGATAAGTACAATTTTGATTGCCGTCCAGTTCAATCTGGGAAAAGCGTAAATATTCCAATTAAAATCTTATGTAATGCTACAAAAACACGTCAGCCCTACACCATCACCATTGATACAAGCTCCATGTTCAACGGCTACTGGGGCTGGTTTAAGGTCGATAAGCTAACCCAAAAGGTTGACTCTGGTGCCTATGTTACCTTTAACATAACCGCTAAGCCTTCAAAAAATCCGTTGTTTGATAATACTACCAAAGCCCCTGTTTATTTTCAATTCATAGCATATGATAAGAATAGTAACTATTATTATAGCAATGTCTATTGCCCCTTTACTAACTCCTTATTCTATGTTCTAGTCGATAATCAATCACCAAAGACAATAAACCAAACCATTGGGGATCATAGAAGTACTTTTATTTCTATTGATAATTTTACAACGGTTGATATCGGTGAATCTTATAACTATTCTATGAATGATAATGATACAGCTGGTATTGCAGGGATAATAAGCTATGTGTTTACATTAAAGAGAACTTTTGATAATCAGGTTATAGTTAACACACCAATTAGTTGTAAGGATTTACCAAGTTCTTATGGATTCAACAATGGAGTAACACCTAATACTAATTATACCATAACTGTAAAGGCGATTGATTTAGCGGGAAATTATACTTCATCCACAATTCCAATCACCACCCCGCCAGCACCCCCAAAAAGCTGCACAGTAACGGACAAGACATTTTGTAGTTTCACGCTAACATGGCAAAGTTCTTCAGGAGCTGATGGTTACTATATCTACGATGCCTCATACAAAAAAATAACAAACTCATTAGTTACAGGTACTACATACCATGTAAGCGGGTTAGCAATAGGTACCTCTTATAAATACTATATTTCAGCATACAGTAATGCTGGAGGGGAGTCCGAATTAAGCCCTGCTTTTACTTTCTCAACCCTTACTCGACCTTCAATGGTTATTACAGGTTCTTCAACGCTTTGCGCTTCGGATGTTGCAACCTACACTGTTAGCAATGCCCCTGCAAGCTATACACTATTTTGGTCTTACTATCCAAACCTAATATATGTAGGCGGGCAGGGCACAAATCGGCTAACCGTTAAGGCTAGTGCTGGGTATTTACCTCCAAACGATTCTCTCCTTCAAACTAGCAGGCAAGAACAAACGGGGTTCTCAGAGATCAATAATGAAAGTGAATCATCCCAAAGTTTAACCACAACAACAAACGACTATGGTAGCTCAAGCTGGGTTTCTGTTTCTGCCACCGGTGAATGTGGAAGTTTTCCTGTCTCAAAAACCATTTGGGTAGGGAAACCATCTTTCACCCCAGAGATAGTAGGTCTTACAAGTTTATTCCCTTCTCAAACATCATTATATGTAGAGAAAAACAACG
>Ga0209099_1000135_pt1 | contig 84268 bp, 68 predicted proteins | sample AD_JPNHW2_MetaG_FD_184430 | JGI IMG/M metagenome (GOLD analysis project Ga0209099, IMG submission 184430) | Active sludge microbial communities of municipal wastewater-treating anaerobic digesters from Japan - AD_JPNHW2_MetaG (SPAdes) (version 2) | ecosystem: Engineered > Bioreactor > Anaerobic...
TTCTACTTCAACTTGCCGACTCAGTTGGCAATCTGATTTCAAAGAAATCTGAGAAAATTTCTGATAATAAATGTCTTCTGCAGTTTAATAATTTACAAGGAGGTAAATATACTATAAGGTATTTTCATGATGAGAATGCTAATGGCTCGTTGGATACTAACTGGTTGGGGTTACCAAAGGAAGGATATGGTTTCTCAAATAATGCTTTAGCAATGTTTGGGCCTCCCTCGTTAAATGAGCGGTTATTTGAAGTTAGAAATGATTTAAAGATAACTCTGAAACCAAAATATTAAATCTAAAATCAGTATGATTACATCTAATAAAAACTATTTAATTTTTTTTGGTTTACCGATTGCAATAATTATTGCAGGAAACATTATTGTCAACTTATTCTATAAAATTATATCCAACTATACTTTTATTCCTGGTGTATTAGCATACTGGTTATTAATATTTATAATAGTTTACCTCGATTGCAATCAAAAAAACATTAGCATCACATCATACCTAAAAGGGACAAAGGCGAAGTTTTATCTTATAATCCTAAGCTTATTTATTGGATGTATACCCCTGCCCATATTCATATTATATGTAAAAAACCTTAATACTGCTTTTCTTATTATTACATGGGTAATTGTTGCCATTATCAATCCCTTTTTCGAGGAGATATTCTGGAGAGGTTATATACTTGAACACAAGGCAAAGATGCCAATTTATATTAAAGTATTTTACTCAACCTCCCTATTTACTTTATCGCATGTTTTTATATGGGGTGTTTTTTCAGCTGCAATGCTTTCAAAGGAATTAATCATTTCAGTATTCATAATGGGTATTGCTTGGTCGTTTATCTACATAAAAAGTAAAAGCATTGTGCTACCCTACTTTTCGCATGTTCTTGTAGATATATTTAACTTATCCACCCTTGCAATGATGAATTTGCTACCAATTACTTTTCCCCATTAATACTACCTAATTAAATGCTAATAAATCATTAAAATGAAAAAATTATATCAATTTAATTATCTAAGTAGAATACTATTTTTACTAATAACACCAACAATTTTTAGGGCATTAAATTTTGCTTTTATATGGCATTCTATCTATTGGGGTGTAATAACATTTGTGGTTCTAATTTGGGGCTTATTAATTTTAATTTCACCCCTACTTGGCAGAGTTGGATGTGGATGGGTATGCTTTATGGGAACTATTCAAGACTTGGCAAGTGAGAAGTCTATTGTTAAGTTAAAATGGAAGAAACCAATATTATGGCATCGTGCGTTATGGTTCATTATGTTCTTTGGTACTGCAATAACTTTTTTAATTATCAATATAAAAAGCGGTAAAACAGAAGGTATTAATTATAATCCATCCTTTTTACATTTGGATTTAAACGACCATTATAAGCATGTATGGATATACGATACTTTCGGTGCAGTAATTCTTGGATTACTTTTAGAACGAAGATGGTGCTGCAAGAATAGTTGCCCTATTGGCTCTTTATGTGCAATGGGTGCTAAGTATTCAAGATTAATCCCTGTTGTAAATATAAATAATTGTAACAACTGTGGGTTGTGTGAGAAAGAATGTCTTGTAAAGATTCCAATATTGGATTATATCAAAAGCAATAACGGTTTAGTCACAAATTCAGAGTGTTTAAATTGTGGGAAATGTGTTAATGTTTGTAAGCATAACGCAATAACCATAAAATTTATTTGGAATAGAAAGAAATTCAATCGAAATTAATAGTAGTTATATTTCCTATTAATTATTGAGAAATTCATCAGGGAGATTATTTATTCTTTCTTCGAGTTCAATAATAGAGGTTTTCAAACCTAAATATCTTATAGCATACTCTAGAGTAGAACATATCTCAACATCTAAAACTTTTTTAGGAATATCATTTACGTACAATGTAGTAAAAACAGTTTCTTTCGCCTCCTTTACAATATGCACCGCTTTTAAGCTATTGCTAAAACCTTTAGAATGAAACATCCTCAAATTAAAAATATCCTTTACATCTTTCAATCTAAAATCAAAGTCTGCATCCCTTGCATCAACTATTGCTTTTCTGAGTATTAACTTGTCTGTATTACTAAAGATGTGATCCATAAAAAATGATAAATAGGGCTTATCAATAACCCCATAGTATTTAACTATAAGAAAACTATTCTGCTCGAAAAAGCCGTACTTAATCATTAAGAAATGTAAGTAAAATGATATAACAATGTATTAGTTTGTAATCACTCCTTATACAAACTTACTCCTTTTTAGGTAGTAATCAATAATGTTAACCACCTTTTAGAGAAAAAGAAAAATTGACGAAATTTAAGAGTAGATTTCCTTTTTAGCAGCCTTAAGGGTATTCTTTAGAAGTGATACAATTGTTAGAAGTCCAACACCACCTGGAACTGGTGTAATATAGCTACATTTTGGGGCAACCTCATCGAACTTAACATCGCCGAGAAGTTTCCATCCACTTTTAGTTTTATCCGATTTAACCCGGGTAATTCCAACATCAATAACAACGGCACCTTCCTTAACCATTTCAGCTTTAACGTACTCGACTTGACCTAAAGCAACAATTAGAATATCTGCAGTTCTAGTAATCTCAGGAATATTTTTTGTTTTGCTATGACAAACGGTTACAGTACAATCGCCTGGGTAACCTTTTAATGATAATAAATTTAAAATTGGACGACCAACAATATTACTCCGACCCAACACAACACAATGCTTTCCTGCTGTTTCAATTTTATAACGACGAAGTAATTCAACTATGCCATCAGGAGTTGCAGAAATATAGGAAGGTAAACCAATAGTCATACGACCAACATTCAACGGATGAAAACCATCAACATCCTTTTTAGGATCAATGGCTTCAATTACTTTTTGCTCTGAAATATGCTTTGGTAGCGGCATCTGAACAATAAACCCATCAACCTCAGGATTATTGTTGAGCATATTTATTTCGTAAAGAAGCTTGGATTCGGTAATATTATCTTCAAAACGTAGAACTGTGGAACGAAAACCAACCTGATTACATGATTTTTCCTTATTCGCAACATACGTTTCGCTTCCACCATCATGTCCAACCAAAATAGCTACCAAATATGGCACCTTCCCACCATTTCTTTTAATTTCATCAACCTCCTGGGCGATTTCAGCCTTCACCTGTTCGGCAATTAGTTTTCCATCAAGTAGAATCATAACGTAGTTATTAGTTGACAGTTGATTGTTGATTGTTGATTGTTGATTGTTGAATTCTTTAAACTCTTTTAACTTTTCACTTGTCTCTTTTCGCTATCTTCTTGGCATATTCGCCATCATACGGGCAAGGTTTTTTCCTCCGCCACCTGAAACCATCTTCATCATCTTACGCATATCCTCAAACTGCTTAATGAGTCGATTTACCTCCTGAATAGTAGTACCACTTCCATCAGCAATTCGTTTACGTCGACCGCCATTCATTACCATTGGATCCTCACGTTCAAGTGGAGTCATTGAATGAATTATTGCTTCAATACTCTTAAAAGCATTATCATCAACATCAATATCCTTCATTGCTTTGCCCATTCCAGGGATCATACCAGCAAGATCCTTCAGGTTACCCATTTTCTTAATCTGACCTATTTGATCGAGGAAGTCGTTGTAGTTGAATTTATCCTTAACAATCTTCTTATGAAGTTCTCTTGCTTGTTCAGTATCATACTGCTCTTGCGCGCGTTCAACCAACGAAACAATATCACCCATTCCAAGAATACGGTCGGCCATACGTTCGGGGTGGAACACATCAAGCGCTTCCATTTTCTCACCTGTGCTCACAAACTTTATCGGCTTGTCAACAACTGAGCGGATTGAGAGGGCTGCACCACCACGGGTATCGCCATCGAGTTTGGTTAGAACAACTCCGTTGAAGTTGAGCCTATCGTTAAACTCCTTTGCTGTATTTACAGCATCCTGACCGGTCATTGAGTCAACAACGAAAAGGATTTCCTGAGGTTCAACCGCCTTTTTAATAGCAGCAACCTCCTTCATCATCTCTTCATCAACAGCCAAACGACCAGCAGTGTCGATGATTACCACATCCCTACCCGATGCTTTAGCCTGTTTTACTGCATCCTTTGCAATTGATACAGGATCGGTACTCCCCGAAATGGTGAATACAGGAACACCTATCTGGTTTCCAAGAACAATCAACTGCTCGATAGCCGCAGGACGGTATACGTCACCAGCAACTAGCAATGGAGCTTTCCCTTTTTTAGTCTTTAAATAGCTGGCTAATTTTCCAGAGAATGTTGTTTTACCAGAACCCTGTAAACCAGCAATAAGAATAACAGTTGGACTTCCACCTAGGTTAATATCTGTTGCTTTTCCACCCATGAGCTCAGCAAGCTCATCGTGAACGATTTTAACCATCAACTGTCCAGGCTTAATGGAGTTAAGCACATTTTCCCCTAATGCTTTACGTTTTACCTCATCGGTAAAGGTTTTAGCTATCTTGTAGTTTACGTCGGCATCAAGTAAGGCTTTACGAACCTCTTTTAGGGTTTCAGCAACATTAATCTCGGTTATTCTTCCCTCGCCCTTAAGCAGTTTAAAGGATCTCTCAAGTTTCTCGGATAAATTCTCAAACATATCTTGTAAATATAGTTGTCAGCTGTTCGTTGACAGTTGTTTGTAAAATATTATTTCAGGTTGCAAACTTAGTAAAAATGATGGCTCTTTCAAATGCTTAAATTAAAATCCTATCTATAAATTATATATGCAATTGATAGATAATCATATTTTTTAACTTCCTACAATCATTACTATTTATATTAAACCGCCTGTCATTCCTGCGAAAGCAGGAATCTATTTCTTTTACTGAATTCGGGGTCTTCGCCCTGAATGTCAATAGGCTCATTTTCTTGTAGTTATATTTATTGACATTCATACTATTTTAATAATAAAAATATTTTTTTTAAAAATCCTCTTCTACAATCTTATTTTTTAGTTAGTTTACCAATATATTTTTCTAAAAATGAAGCAAATATTCGACGATAAAGTTTTTGAAAAGATTGATCCAAATGCTCATTTTGGTAACGAATACAATGGTTGCACATTCAAGAATTGCGACCTTTCAAATGTACATTTTGATTCGGCAGAGCTTATCGATTGCCAATTCGTTTCGTGTAACCTATCGATGGCAAAATTTGAAGGAACCACACTAAGCAATGTTAAGTTCGAAAGCTGCAAACTGATTGGGGTTGATTTCAGTAAGTGCTCTAAGTTTCTATTCTCTATTTCATTTGAGAATTCAATACTCAACTACGCCCTGTTCTCGAAGAACGATCTAAAGAATACGCTGTTTAAAGAGTGCAAACTGAATGAAGCAAGCTTTATCGAGACTAACCTAACCTCAGCCAAATTCATTAATTGCGATCTGGATAAGACTATTTTTGATAGAAACAATTTGGAAAAAACAGATTTCGCTACGTCAAAGAATTATACAATTAATCCAGAACTTAACAGGCTTAAAAAAACCAAATTTGCTATGCCCGATGTTATTGGCCTCTTAAGTAACCTCGATATAATTATTGAGGGATAACAATTAGCTACTAAAAATATGAAATTAGATACCAAAAGACTTATAATTATCCCTTTAACATACAATCAACTTACAAAATACATACAAACAGATGGCTCGTTAGAGAAAGAACTTGAGGTAAACTTTATACAAAGAAACGTACCACCAGAACTCGCTGATGCCTTTATTAAAACTATTTTTCCGGCAGTTACCAATGAAAAGAATAATTACCTCTTCTCTACCCTTTGGACTATTATTCTAAAGGAGAAGAATGTGATGGTTGGTGATCTCTGTTTTAAAGGTACACCAAACGAAAAAGGAGAGATTGAGATAGGTTATGGAACATACGATTTATTCAAAGGTAACGGTTATATGACTGAAGCCATTTTGGCTGTCTCTGAATGGGCTTTTAATCAGAAGTATGTATGTTCAATTGTTGCTGAGACAGAAAATAGTAACACGCCATCACACAGAGTACTTGAAAAATGTGGATTCAAGCAGTACCTTTACGTTGAAAATATGATTTGGTGGCGATTAAACAAGAATTAAGAACACTTCAATAAGAAATGTCACATAAAGATGCATCAATAAAATCGATACTTTTTGCCTTATCAGCAAACCTTGGGATTGCAGTTACTAAAACAGTAGCGGCTGTTATTACTGGCTCTGGGGCTATGCTTGCTGAATCAATCCACTCGTACGCCGATTGTGGTAATCAAGGGCTACTGTTTTGGGGGTTGAAAGCAACTAAAAAGAAACCAAACCCAGAACATCCCTTGGGATATGGTAAAGAGATCTATTTCTGGTCATTCATTGTTGCCCTAATTCTATTTAGCATGGGTGGTTTGTTCTCGGTTTACGAGGGCATTCATAAGATTCACTTACACGAAGGATTAAAAAGCCCAATAGTAGCTATAGTTGTTTTATTAGTAAGCATGGTATTTGAAGGAGCTTCGCTTTATGGCTGTTTAACCCAAATAAATAAAATAAGACACAACGAATCTCTTTGGAGTTGGTATAGAAATAGTCGTCAAAGCGAACTCGTAATTGTGTTGGGCGAAGACATTGCCGCACTATTGGGGCTATCGTTCGCGCTTATATCTGTTATCCTTTCCATCGTAACAGGAAACCCTGTTTTTGATGCTATTGGAAGCATTGGAATTGGAGCTCTATTAATTGTTATTTCAATCCTACTTGCCATAAAAGTGAAAGGGTTATTGATAGGACAAAGTGTTGATGACGAAACTCGTTCAAAAATTAAAGTATTCTTGGAAACTAGACCCGAAATTGAGCAGATATTTAACCTGATAACTATACAATTAGGCCCTCAGATAATGGTTGCTGTAAAAGCAAAAATGAAGAAAGTTGATTCTGTTGATCAACTTATTGAAAATATAAATGCCTGCGAATCGGAATTAAGAAAGGAAAACCCTTCCATTCAATGGATATTTTTTGAACCTGATGTTAAAAACTAATTAGAGTTTTTTCTTTACAAAGATTATAAAATAAAAGCCCTTGGAATAGGGCTTTTGCTTTTATATTTTCACTTAACTGTCAACAGCTAAATATATTACATCTTTTCTGGCACATCAATTCCCAGTAACCACATGCTTCGTCTAATTATATCCCCAACATTCTTGGATAAAACTAAGCGAAGTTCACGTGCACTTGAATTCTCTTCTTTAAGAATTGAAAAATCGTGATAAAACTGGTTGTACTCTTTAGTTAGTTCGTATGCATAGTTTGCTATTAGTGATGGACTAAACTCTTTTCCTGCTTGTTCTACAATTGCAGGGAATTCACTAATTAGCTTTACAAGCTCAATCTCTTTACTAACAGTATATCCTTGGCTAGTAATAGATTTTGGTACTGTTAGTCCCATTTCGTTTGCCTTTCGCAATAGCGAGCAGATTCGAGCATGAGTGTACTGAATAAATGGCCCTGTATTTCCATTAAAATCGATAGATTCTTGTGGATTAAAGGTCATATTCTTCTTAGGATCAACCTTAAGAATAAAGTACTTTAAAGCCCCTAAACCAACCATCTGGCAGATTGAGGCAATTTCATGGTTATCCAACCCCTCAAGTTTGCCAAGCTCTGCAGACATATCGTGTGCGGTTGAAATCATCTCATCAACCAAATCGTCAGCATCAACAACAGTTCCCTCACGTGATTTCATCTTTCCTTCGGGAAGTTGAACCATTCCGTAGGATAAGTGGAAAAGGAAATCGCTCCAGCTATAACCTAACTTTTTAAGTATAAGCTTTAGAACCTGAAAATGGTACTCCTGCTCATTCCCCACAACATAAATATGTTCATCAAGATGATATTCATTGAAACGCTGAACAGCAGTTCCAATATCTTGTGTGATATATACCGAAGTTCCATCGGAACGGATTAAAAGCTTTTCGTCAAGACCATCATTGGTAAGGTCAACCCAAATTGAGCCATCCTCCCTACGATAAAAAACCCCTTTCTCCAAACCTTCTATAACAATTGATTTACCTAAAAGATAGGTTTGTGATTCGTAGTAAGTCCTATCAAAGCTAATGCCAAGTGATGAGTAGGTTTTTTCAAAACCAGCGTAAACCCAACCATTCATCCGCTCCCATAATGCATAAACCTCAGAATCTTTAGCCTCCCATTTTCGAAGCATTTCCTGCGCTTCGAGCATTATTGGGGCTTTGGTTTTAGCCTCTTCTTCGGAAACACCTTTTGATTTTAGCTCCTCAATCTGCGCTTTATACTCTTTATCAAATCTTACGTAGTAATCGCCCACTAAATGATCGCCCTTCTTACCAGATGATTCGGGGGTTTCGCCACTACCAAACTTCTGCCAAGCAATCATCGACTTGCAAATATGAATTCCCCGATCGTTTACAAGGTTTACACGCTTTACCGCGTTTCCATTTTTCTCTAGAATTCTTGCAACAGAGAAACCTAAGAGGTTATTTCTGATATGTCCAAGGTGAAGTGGTTTATTAGTGTTAGGTGATGAGAATTCAACCATAACACTGAGATTTGTTGAACTAGCTGGTTTGAATCCAAACTCCTCACTATTAGAAATCTCATTCAAAGTATTTGCCCAAAACTCGTTCGATAGGGATAGGTTAAGAAATCCCTTTATCACATTGAATTTTGCTATCTGCTTATTATTTTCAACAAGGTATGTCCCTATCTCCTGCGATGTTTGCTCTGGGTTCTTCTTCGATAGCTTTAAGAGAGGAAAGGCGACCAGTGTATAGTCGCCTTCAAATTCCTTTCGAGTTTTCTGAATTTGCAGCTGCGAATCATCAGGTGTAAACCCGTATAACTTCTCAACTGCTTTCCTTGCTTCACCTTGAAGGTATAGTTCTGTAGACATTTTAATTCTATGTAATTAGTTAAATCCCAGCCTCGTTTTTACCATGACAAACCTTATACTTTTTGCCACTTCCGCATGGACAAGGATCATTACGACCAACTTTTTTCTCTGCTCTTACTGGTTCGTGCCTACGCTCCTGTGTGTTAGCTCCAGCTTGTAAAGCATCGGTACGACTTGTCTCATACTTACTCATATCGAGTTTACGATGCTGATGTGCCTCGTGAAGTTCATTGGGATCGCGGGTCTGAATAAACGCTTTAACAAGTATAGATACAACATCACGATTCATCTTGTCAAGCATAATTCTAAATAATTCATATGCTTCGAACTTATAAATTAACAAAGGATCTTTTTGCTCATATGTAGCATTCTGAACACTTTGTTTTAATTCATCCATCTCACGAAGATGTTCTTTCCAGTAGTCGTCAATTGTCATTAAGCTAATTGCCTTACTGAACGAACGGTTTAGCTCCTTCCCTCCTGTTTCATATGATTTTTTAAGATTGGTGATAATCTGGTAAACCTTTAATCCATCTGAAATTGGAACTACTATATTCTCGTAAATAGCTGATTGTTTCTCATAAACCTCTTTGATAACCGGATAAGCTTGGTTTGCTATAACTGCTGTTTTTCTGTCATATGAAGCAATTGCTGCTTTATAAACCACTTCAGTTAATTCTTGTGGATTTGTTTGAAGATATTCCTTCTCATCAATAGGTGATTCAATAGATAGGTTTTTGATCAGTTCTAAGTTGAAATCCTCAAATGATTCTACTCCATGGCAATTGTTTACTACAGCAGTACTCACATCATAGATCATATTTGAAACATCAACGTCCATTCGCTCACCATACAATGCATGGCGACGGCGGGTATAAATAACCTCACGTTGAGAGTTCATTACGTCATCGTACTCGAGCAAACGCTTACGAATACCAAAGTTATTCTCTTCAACTTTCTTTTGAGCACGCTCAATTGATTTTGAGATCATCGAGTGCTGTATTACCTCACCATCCTTCAACCCGAGCCTATCCATGATATTTGCAATACGATCAGAGCCAAATAGTCTCATCAAATCGTCTTCGAGTGAAACAAAGAATTGTGATGAACCTGGGTCTCCTTGACGTCCTGAACGACCACGTAGCTGGCGGTCAACACGACGTGACTCGTGACGCTCTGTACCAATAATTGCTAAACCACCTGCCCCACGACTTTCTGGAGTAAGCTTGATGTCGGTACCACGACCAGCCATGTTGGTTGCAATGGTTACAGTCTTTGGTCTACCAGCTTCAGCAACAATTTCTGCCTCACGTTGGTGTTGTTTTGCATTCAGTACGTTGTGCTTAATGCCTTTTAGCTTGAGCATTCGGCTTAATAACTCCGAAACTTCTACGGATGTTGTACCAACAAGTACTGGGCGGTTGTTATTCGTAAGATTTACTATTTCGTCAATAACAGCGTTGTATTTCTCGCGTTTTGTTTTATAAACCAAGTCGTTCATATCCTTACGAACAACAGGTCTGTTTGTAGGAACAACAACAACATCTAATTTGTAGATTGTCCATAACTCACCTGCTTCAGTCTCAGCAGTACCAGTCATACCGGCAAGCTTATGGTACATTCTGAAATAGTTCTGTAAAGTAATTGTAGCAAATGTTTGTGTTGCAGCTTCAACCTTAACTCTCTCTTTTGCCTCAATTGCCTGGTGCAATCCATCGGAATAACGACGACCCTCAAGAATACGACCAGTTTGCTCATCAACAATCTTTACTTTATTATCTAAAACCACATACTCAATGTCCTTCTCAAACATGGTATATGCCTTGAGTAACTGGTGAACAGTATGAACACGCTCAGATTTAATAGCGTAATCTCTAATCAGCTCTTCTTTTGTCGAAAGCTTTTCGGTATGACTCAAATTACTCTTTTCAATCTCTGCAACCTCGCTACCTATATCAGGTAAAACAAAGAATTTTGCATCTTCAGATGAACTAGTAATTAAATCAATACCTTGATCAGTCAATTCTACAGAGTTCAACTTCTCATCAATAACAAAGAATAGGTCATCTGTAACGATGTGCATATTCTTATTATTTTCTTGCATGTAAAAATTCTCTGTCTTTAAAAGGAGAGCCTTCATTCCCTGTTCGCTGAGGAACTTAATTAAGGGCTTATACTTAGGCATCCCTTTGTGGGCGCGGAGTAAAAGTTTTCCTCCCTCTTCGGTTTTATCCTCACTTATTAACTTTTTAGATTCTGTGAGAAGTTGGGTAACAAGGTTACGTTGGGCATTTACAAGTTTTTCAACCTTAGGTTTGTACTCATCAAACATTTGGTCGTCACCTTTTGGTACAGGGCCAGAAATAATAAGAGGTGTACGAGCGTCATCAATCAACACAGAGTCAACCTCATCGACAATAGCATAGTGATGCTTACGCTGAACCAAATCCTCAGGTGATATTGCCATATTGTCGCGTAGGTAGTCAAAACCATACTCGTTATTGGTACCAAAAGTAATATCGGCTAAGTAAGCCTTGCGACGTTGTTCTGAGTTAGGTTCATACTTATCTATACAATCAACGGATAAACCGTTGAACTCATATATTGGTCCCATCCACTCAGAGTCACGACGAGCTAGGTAATCGTTAACGGTTACCATATGAACACCTTTGCCAGCTAACGCATTTAGGAATACAGGAAGTGTAGCAACAAGTGTTTTCCCTTCACCTGTTCCCATTTCGGAAATTTTACCTTGATGCAGTACTACACCACCTAAAAGCTGCACATCGTAATGAACCATATCCCAAACAATCTCATTACCTCCAGCCATCCAATGGTTTTTATAAACCGCTTTATCGCCCTCAATGGTAACAAAATCGCGTTTTGCAGCTAAATCTCGGTCAAATTCGTTTGCAGTAACAACAATATTCTCATTTTCTTTGAAACGACGAGCAGTTTCCTTTACAATTGAAAATGCCTCAGGAAGTACTTCGTTGAGAATCTCCTCAATTTTAACATCTATCTGCTTGGTTAATCTATCAACCTCAATATAAACACGTTCCTTTTCTTCATAATCAATCTCACCTGCTTCCATCTGAGCTTTAAGCTCAGCAACTTTATTCTCCTCTTCAGCTATATAATCACGAACTTTCTTCTTAATTCGATCGGTTTCACTTCGTAGCTCATCATTGCTGAGATTTACAAATCTCGGATATGCTTCTTTAATACTATTTACAATTGGCATTAACTCTTTTAAATCTCTCTCTGATTTAGTTCCAAAGAGTTTGGCTACAATACTATCTACAATACCCATTATCTTGTTATTTTAAATCAATTTTTAAACCTGCAAATTTAACCGATTTTTTCGATTTACTCGAAGTTAATCTTTAGTCAAATACTGTGCAAAAAGAAAAAGGATGCATTTACTGCACCCCTTTAGCCTTTATTTTTACAATAATTGGCAGACAATATTTTAATTTATGCTAATGTGTCAGCATTTTAATAAAACCATTTTTATGCCTTTGCAGATAGAGTAGGATCAACGAATACACGTTGTTTGAGCTCTCTGTCTAATAACAACAATCCATCGCCTTTTCCACCAATCAGCTTAAGGTTATCTATAATTGCTTGTGCATTAGCTTCCTCTTCAACCTGCTCATCAACAAACCACTGAAGTTTGCTCTTTGTAGCATGATCCTTTTCATCAATTGCAATATCCATAAGGTTATTTATTAAAGAAGTAACCTTTTGCTCATGTTTAAGAACTTCTTCGAATGCTGCTAGTGGGCTAGCCCATTTTTTGGGAACGTCATCAATTGATTTTAGATCAGCTTTTCCTCCGCGTTCATTTACATAATCAAAGAAAATTAATGCATGTGCAGTTTCCTCCTGCCATTGGATACGTAACCAATTTGCAAAACCACTCAAGCCTATGGAAGTAAAATATGATGACATAGATAGATAGAGATAAGCAGACCAGAGCTCTGCGTTTATCTGCTTATTAATAGCATTTTCAACCTTTTTATTAATCATGACTTATAGAAATTATGTTTAACGTTAAACAAAAATACACAGAATTAGCTCAACAACTCTTAAAAAATTAAGAAAAATCGAGATTAAGATTTTGCTTTAGCTTAGCTAATGCAGGGTTTTTCTGAAGCATAAACTTGAACTTGTCGTCGTTAGTATATGGCTTGCTTTGGGTTTGCTGCTCTTCAATAATTTCTTCAATACCAATTTTCTTTGTTTTATACTGATTACGAAGGAAAAGTAGTAAATCTGACTTGATCTCCTGAAATAAATCTACTTGTAATTGACTCTCCAATGTGATTCCAATCTGACAATTTGTAAGAAGATGCGGCAAATAAGTTTGTAGAATACTACTCTGCTTTGGGTTTGAATCCTTTATTCTATCAGCAAATTTCAACCAATTCTCTGTTAGATTCTCATCAGAAATTTCAATTATTTGTTCGTCTTCTCCAGAAAGAAGAGCAGAATCGTCATTTAAAATTTCTTGGTCAGCTGATTTCTGTTCCTCTGTTTTTGAAGGAGCTTCTCCATTAACTGCCCCCTTAATCGAAAATGATTTAGGTGCAATCTTTCTTGTATAATTGCTTACAGGGAGTTCGTTTACCGATTGTACAGATGGTTTAGGAGTACTTGCTTTCTTCTCCTCCGGTTCTATTGTAAAATCATCTACTTCAGAGCTGCTATCTTTTTTTTTTTCCTGATTAAAACTACAAAGTTTAATCAGCATCAATTCAACATGAAGGCGTTGATTGGTGCTTTGTCGGAATGTCACATCGCATTGATTTGTGGTATCGAGTGCGCTAATCAAGAAATCAGGGGGGCAAGTTTCTGCCATCTTCTTATACCTCTCAGCTATTGCAGCACCAACTTCAAGTAGAGTAACTGTTTGACTATCCTTACAAACTAATAGATTACGAATATGGCTACTTAAGCCAGATACAAACTGTTGTGCATCGAATCCTTTTGAAAGAAGCTCATCAAATATCCTTAGTGAATCAGCGTATTTCCCGCTAATAAAATTCTCAGTAAGTCTAAAGTAGTATTGATAATCAAGAACATTTAAGTTTTCAATAACTTTATTATAAGTAATGTTATTATCACTAAAACTTACTACCTGATCAAATATGGAGAGAGCATCACGCATTGCACCATCAGCCTTTTGTGCTATAATGTTAAGAGCCTCTGCCTCATATTTTACACCCTCAGACTTAGCTATATGCTCAAGGTACAAAACAGCATCCTCAACCTTAATTCGGTTAAAGTCGTAAATCTGGCAGCGTGAAAGGATTGTAGGGAGAATCTTATGCTTCTCCGTTGTTGCTAAAATAAATATCGCATGAGCAGGTGGTTCTTCAAGTGTTTTAAGAAAAGCGTTGAAAGCCGATTGCGAAAGCATATGAACCTCATCAATGATATATACACTGTATTTGCCAATTTGCGGAGGGATACGAACCTGCTCTATTAGCTTACGAATACCTTCAACAGAGTTGTTAGATGCGGCATCAAGCTCATGAATATTAAATGATCTTGACGTATTAAAAGACTTACAACTTTCACATTCGTCACAAGCTTCAATTTGAGTGCTCTGATTTAAACAGTTAATTGTTTTTGCAAAAATTCGGGCACAAGTTGTTTTACCAACACCCCTCGGTCCACAGAAAAGGTATGCCTGTGCAAGGTGTTTACGTTGAATTGCATTCTTTAATGTTGTCGTAATAGATAGCTGACCAACAACGCTATTAAAGTTTGAAGGACGATATTTTCGAGCAGATACAACAAAGTTCTCCATAAAGGTTATTTGAAATGCGCTTTTAAAAAAGTATTTGATAGATTACAAAAATAACAAAAATGGTTTATGTGAACCTTCGATTAGCATTAGGTTTATGTACATGTCTAATAATAAGAAGATTAAGTTATCAACAGGGTATTAGAAAGTAAAAAATGAAATGTGAAAAGTGAAAAATGTAATAACAACAAAAACTCAATATCAGTTTTTCTGAAATTAAGTTAATATCGGAATAAATATGTTTAGAATAAATCTACTGAGATATTCTGGATGAATGCAGTATAAGTAACATCGCGACCAATTCGAGTTTCAGAAAGAAGCATTAGAACTGGTATTTCAGTGCCACTCTTAGTTGTAATGTTAATTTCTTTGCGTTGTCCAACTACTTTTGGTTTTTCAGGATCGAGGTATGCATCAAGAAAATCATCCTGACTATCAATATCATTAGGGAAAAGAATTCGAATATTTTGTCCAATCACTTCACTTTTTGTAGTTTCAAATAGCAGTTCTGCAGCGTTATTAAAGAAACTTACAACACCATACTGATCAGTAATTATAACAGCATCGAGGAATCCTTCGAGGATTTTTTCGTTACGAATTTTAACTTTCTCAATTTCCTTAAATTGACTCTTGACTTCCTCTCGGGCTTCGCGTAGTTTGCGGTTCAGCTCAACCTCATTTTGACGAAGCATTTCTTCCTGTTGGAGCAAACGCTCAGTTTGAGCTTTTGTTTCCTGCTCCATTAACTTTTCACGTGTAGAATCATTTGCAACAAAAATTACTTTTGCAACCTCTTCATACATATCGTTAACGGCTGAGAATGTAACACGAAACCACTTAATTTCACCTGATTTAGTTTGAACTCTCAATTGCCCATCGTAGGGAATGCCATGGGTTACATCGTCCCAAATACGTTCAACGGCTTTACGTTCGTTGTCAGGAACTAAATCAAATATCGATTTCATTCGAGCATCATGTATATTATACTCGAGAGCTAATAAAAACTTCTCATTTGCCTCAAGCAAATCTCCTGTAGGTGTAAACTCTCCTTTAATGTTAGATAAGTTAAGAGCGTTAATTTGTCCCTCAAAATCTAGGCTTTGCTTTTTCTGCTCGGTAGTGTCAATTGCTAAAAAAAGAATCTTATCAACCCCACCAAATTGATTTCTTACACAAGTGTAAGTTGCGATAGTCCATAAATCTTTACCACTACGGGTAACATGTTTCATATCGCCCTCAAAATGCTTTCCTCCCTTTGCAAGGCTATTCCATATATCATCAAACCAAACCCTATCCTTCTTATTAATGAACATAGTAATATGCTTTCCTTCAACCTCACCATTACTTGTATATTCAAGTTTGCTCAAAAAGCGAGTATTGGCATAAAGCAATATTCCATTAATATCATACTCTGCTCGAATGAGGGTATGGTTAACAGAATTTGTAAAGCTAATAAACTTTTCACCCTGACGAGCCGCCTCTTCTTGAGTAGCTTGAAGCTCTTCCATATTTTGGCGCATCTGCTCTTCTTGGAGTGATAAGGTTTCGGCCTGTTGGCGTGATTCTGAAAGGAGTTTTGATGTTCTTAAATTGATCTTTACTGTTGCAATAGTAGTTGCAATGCTTTCAGCAACCTTTTCAACAAAATCAATTTGATACTTTTCAAAAAAGTTAAATGAAGCAATTTCAAGTACTCCATGTATTTCTTCCCTCACCTTAAGCGGAACAAGTAATAAACATCTTGGATTTGCTTTTCCCAATCCTGATGTTATATTTAAATAGCTATCAGGTATTTTTTTAAGATATAATGTTTCACTTTCAAGTACGCATGTTCCAACTAAACCTTCACCCCACTCAACTCTTTGGTCGGCATATTTTCGACGTTCATATGCATAACAAGCTGTTTGAAGAAAATGCTTATCTCCAGGATCTTGGTCTTCAATAATGTAAAAACCTCCTTGATTTGCATCTATATACTTTACCAAGTTACTAATTACCTGATAGGAAAGTTCTTCAATATTATCATTATCCGAACGAAGTATTTCACCAAATTTTGCTAGACCTTCGGCAACCCAGTTTCTTTGCTGATCCTCATTTCTCCTCGCTTGCTCATCGAGTTTGCTTGATTTTAGGTTATCGCGAAGATTAACTATTGATTTACCAAGTACATCTGATTCGTCAGGGTTATATTCAGCATCAATTTCATCATTCCTTAACCTTTCAACAAAACGATAAAGTTTTCGCTGACGCGATTGTTCGAGCTCAAGGCTATTTGTCAGATCGGTTTTAAAAATAGAAATGTACTTAGCTATGAAATAAGCAATTACTGCAAAAAATATAGGGATAATATCTAATAAAAAAAGTACGGGAGTAATTCTGTGTAACTCTGCGATTCCTGAAAAAGAAAAAGCCTCGTGGTAGATTAAAGCTTCAACAAAAAAAACGAAAAATAGTAAAATGAACCCAAAAGCAAAACTCAAAAGGGTATACTTATATACAAAGGGTTTTGAATATTTACGATCCATATTAGTCGAAAATTTGACTAAAAATAGATATTTTTTAATTCTAACAGAGCGTAATCAAGGTTTTTTTTAAAGATTAATTCTTTATAGTAAGTCCTCATAATACATTAAAAACGTTTAAATAAATTCTATTAAGGCTTTATAACATAAGATGCAATGCCATCGAGAGGAAGAATCTTATCAGCAGCCCCAAGTTTTATTGCCTCCTTGGGCATTCCAAATACGACACAACTTTTCTCATCTTGAGCTACTGTTTTTGCGCCAGCATCCTTCATTTCAAGCAAACCACGTGCACCATCATCGCCCATACCTGTCATTATTACGCCAATGGCATTAGCACCAGCATATCTAGCAGTGCTACGGAAAAGCACATCTACAGAAGGACGATGCCTGTTAACAAGGGGACCCTCCTTTACTTCAACGTAATATCGGGCTCCGCTTCGCTTAAGTAATGTATGATAATTGCCAGGGGCAATAAGTGCTTGTCCGGGTAAAACACTATCCCCATCGGCAGCTTCTTTGACTGTGATTTTGCAGATTTCGTTCAACCTATTTGCAAATGATGTGGTAAACTTCTCGGGCATGTGTTGTACTATAACAACCCCAGGACAATCAATAGGTAATGCTTGAAGAAAAACAGTAAGCGCCTCTGTTCCTCCAGTTGAAGCACCTACAGCAATTACAATCTCAGTAGTTTTAATCATACTTTGACCAAGGGGTGTAGGCGGAAGTATTACATCAGCTGAATATTTTGGTTGAACTTGAAGTGTTTCAGGCATCCTAATTGGTTTTACCACATTAGATACAGGTGGTATAATTACTTCTGGTGATTGTTTGGGTTGCGTTTGTTGAATCTCAGGTAGTTTCCTACGCTTTATTTGAGCCTGAGCAGCTGCTTTGATTGCATCACAAATTCTAATCTGCGATTCCTCTATGAATTGCTTTGTATTCATTTGAGGTTTTGTAATAATTTCAACGGCCCCGTATTCCAACGCTTTTAACCCAGTTTGGGTTCCAATATCGGTTAAACTCGAAATTATTACAACAGGTATTGGGTGCTGCGACATGATCTTTTTAAGAAATGTCAAACCATCCATTCTAGGCATTTCTACATCAAGAGTAATAACATCGGGGACTTGCTCGGAAATTTTTTTTGCTGCAAAGAAGGGATCAGAAGCAGTTCCCATTACTTCAAGTTCAGGATCTCCTGAAATTATTTGAGATAACGTTTGACGAACTACAGCTGAATCGTCAACAACTAATACCTTTATCCTTTCCGACATTTTTTTGAAGTGAACATTTAAAGTTTAACATTTCTTTCAATAAACTTATGCTTTACCTCTCCTGTATTTGTTGTGTATTGAATTTTTCGACCAAATTTTCCTCCAACACTCTGGGCTACTATTGGGATGTTATACATTTCAAGCATCTCCAATGCAATTTTAATATTGCGCTCACCAATATTAAACTGCTTAATTGTAGTATCTATAACCTCTCCTCCTCCAAATACTTTAGCAACTAAGTTAGTCTTTTTAGAACCTTGCTGGTACATCTTTTCAACTAATTTTTCAATTGCAATATTGCCATACTTTGGGCTAGCCAACCCTTCACCATTCCATAACGGGAGCATATAATGGTTTATACCACCTATCTTAAGAATTGGATCATAAAGGCAAACTGCAACACATGATCCAAGTATTGTTGTAACTACTGATGGTGCATTGCTAACAAATAATGTAGATGGGTATAGAAAGTGTTGTTGGTTTAGATCCATTTAACTTTGTCTAAAACTTATCAGAATCATTAAAAAAGGCTTCATTTGCGTCGGAGGCAAACCCTTCGGATTGTTCTTCTGACTCGGGAATAACAAGGGTAAAACAAGCCCCTTCCCCAATCTCACTTTCAATCTCAATTTGACCTTTAAGCATATCTATAATCGCTTTTGAAACCGATAAACCCAAACCATGCCCACGATTTAATGAATTGATTCCAGAATCAAGACGATTAAACCTATCAAAAATTATTGCATGATTCTCCTTCGAAATTCCTATTCCATAATCTTTAACACTTATATGAAGGTTGTTGTTTTCAGTTTGCCAAACTTTAATTTCAACGCTGTTATCTTCATAGCTAAAATTGATTGCATTTCTTAGTAAATTAGATAGAATAAGCTTTAGTTTTTCGGGATCTGTTTTAAATACAAAACTTTCATCAACCTTATGTATTAAAGAGTACTGTGATTTAATATTTATGCGTTTTTTTCTAGCCTCATACTTAAATGAATCAATTACACTTTCAACAAGGTTTTGAATATCACAGGTAAATATTTCAGGGTAAATTTCACCAGCTTCTATTTTTGCAGCGACAAAAATATTTCGGAACTGAAAATCTAGGCTAAAGGCTTCAGCATGTATTAAAGCAACCATTGAGAATACCCGCTTCCAATTCTCCTTATCAACTGAAAGTATTGCTTTTGAAAGCCCAAGTATTGAGGTAAACGGGTTTATTATTTCATTGGTAATATTTGATACAAAATGGCTTTTAAGTGATTCCGACTCCTCGAGTTTTTTATTAACCAATATCAGCTCTTCGTTAAGAGATTTAAGCTCTTCAAGTGCTTTCTTGTTTTGCTCAAATCTAAATTTCAATTCAGCCAATAATTCACTGTCGGTTAATTTTTCTTTTTTGCTCATATTATAGGTTTATTATAACTCAGTGAAACATTCATATAATTAATTTTATATCTTTTGGTAGATAGTTGGTTTTATTTGCTTTAAAGGAACATTCATATTTAAAATTGACTCGGAATGGCCCAAGAAAAAGTACCCACCAGTTGAAAGTTTAGTGCATAATTTATTAATAACACTTTCTTGTGTTTCACGATCAAAATAGATTAATACGTTTCTACAAAATATCACATCAAAGCTTTCATTAATTAAATAGCTATTATCCATAAAGTTTAATCTCTCAAACCTCAATTTACTCCTTAGCAGAGGTCCCATTTTCACAGTGGGATTCTGTCGATCCTTACTTTTTAGAAAATATTTTTTTTTCAATTCAAGCGGTACGCCTATAACTTTATCTTCTTTGTAAACCGCATCAATTGCGTTTTGAAGGATACGCGTAGAAATATCTGTTCCAAGTATTGAGAAATCAAAACCTGGATGACTCTCGAAAAACTCGAACAAAACAATTGCAATGGTATATGGCTCCTCTCCACTAGAGCAACCTGCACTCCAAATTTTAAAATGTTTTTTCAGCTTTGAGTCACTATAATAAGCAGGAAGTACTGTAGATGATAGGAAGTCAAAATGAACAGGTTCTCTAAAAAAGTCTGTTTTGTTTGTGCTTACCACATCTAGCATGTGGATTATTTCATTATTAAGTCCCTCTTTACTGAATACATAATTACAGTACTCTTTAAAAGTTGTCATCCGTAGCTCTTTAAGTCGTTTTTGGAGACGACTTTGTAGCATGATCCTTTTTACGGGTGGCATTTTTATACCACTTTCGCGATATATAAAACTACTTAGCTTAGCAAAATCCTCTTGGCTGAGTTCTGCTCTGAAAATATCATTTAGTAATGGATCAACCATTTAAGTACGGTATTATTAAACCCAAAATGTTTCCTAAAAACTATACTGAACAACTACAAGAAACCTATAGTTATCTGATATCTTTGTATTAGTAACTTTACCTTTATCTAAATTGTTGATTTTTCCATAAGCAGCTGCTGTATACTCAAGCTCAGTTGATATCTGAAAGCGGTCATTCACATAGGTTAAAACAGGTGATATCCTATATAAATAAGCAATATCCATACCTCTTGCGTAAATCCTCTCCTTTGGGCTCACAAAATTGTCGTTTGTTCCAAGATTTTTTGCATAGCCTACAAATAAACCTACTTGAAACTCTTTTCCGTAAGTTATATTACCAAATAGGAAAAAGTGATTAGTAGGTGTATATGTTTCTTTACCCGATAAACTATCTAAGGTTTTAACAGCATATCCTCCAAGCATTAGGTGTTCGAACAAGTTCTGACCTAACATTCCTTTTGCTTTAATAGTAAGCTTACTAGCTTGGTATTTAGCATAAAGCATATAGGTGTAAGAATTTATCCGTTCTGTTGTAATATACTTTCTATCAGGGTAATCAATTGATGTAACAAATTGTCTGGGTCTCAACGATTTAAAGTCAAAAGCACCACCTATTGTTATTGGCCCATTAACAAGTTGAAGAGTTGTATTAAGGTTAGGGACAAGTCCGTTGCGTAAGTAAGTAGAGGAATACTGTCCTGGGTCTGCTATGGGTCCACTACTTTTACTATCACTCTGGTTTATTGCTGATAATGATAGTGTTAATCCTTCAACTAGTTTTTGCTGATATGTTATCTGTGGGCTACGGTTGAAGCTTTGAAATGGAGCTCCTGTATTCAAACTAGCAACAGATGGGAATACATCTTGAGCAAACAAAGGGTGCCAAGTTAAACCAAAAAGCAATGAACTTCTCTCCCATTGAAGTTTAGTATAAGCATGTCGAAGCCTGAGTGCAACAATTGTACTTGTTCCAGATGTGCTTAAACCAGTAAAATCTACTTCTACTAAAATTGATGATTTAGCTTTAAATAGATCGGGCATTTTAATATTGGTCCGTAACCTTGTAGCCATAGCTAAAAAGTTAACGTTGGGCTCAGCATTGATGTCTTTTCCGTTATAATCATAATCAGGGCCTTTGGGATACAAAAGGAACAAACCATCCACAGCATCAACAACTTGACGGGAATCCAACCAATAGTCGGCTCTAAAAAAGCCGCTAAATTCGGCTTTTACTTTGCTTACCTTAATTGAATCTGAAGTTAAAGCGTTAACATTTAAGTATATGATTATAGCAAGAAGTGTTACAAAAGATTTTTTCATAATGGCTAATTAGGTCAAAATAAATTTATTTAACAGCTCTAATGTAGAGCAATCAACTCAGATTCAAAACAATGAAAAGTAAGCGTTTAATCGATTTCTACTATAGTAGCGGTATTTTCTGATTCTTTGGTTTTATCCTGCATGCTTGTTAGTTCATCGCTTGAGAAAACAGCGTCCATATTGAGTATCATGATAAACTTATCATCAATATTTACCACCCCCTCAATAAATTCGGATCTATACTTACTGCCAATGCTCGGAGCTGGCATAATTTGATTATCCTCGAATTCCAAAACCGCTTGAACCGAATCAACAAGTGCTCCAACATGGATAGATTCTCCATCCATATCAACATCTAATACAATTATACAAGTATTGGTTGTGTATTCGGTTGCTGTCATCCCAAACTTAATCCGTGTATCGATTACAGGAAGTACTGTTCCCCTAAGGTTAATTACACCCTTCATGTAATCTGGAGCTTTTGGAACTTCAGTAATTTTGGTCATTTCAAGAATATTAAGAACCTTGCCAACATGAGCAGCAAATTCTTCATCTCCAAGTTTGAAAGATAAATAAGAGTTAATTTTTGAAAGATTCTCCTTATTCATGGTTATTCCTCCTTAAAATAGTTAATGTCTGCCATTCCTTTTGTTTGCCTTCCCTTAAAATCCTGAATACGTGCAAATAGTTTAATAATCTTATTAGTATCTAGAACAAGTGCAATTGAGCCATCGCCTAGAATTGTTGCACCAGATATAATTTCTTGTCGCTTGTAATGTTTACCTAATGGCTTAAGAACTGCCTGATACTCTCCTACAACATAATCAACAATTAATCCTACCCGTGTATCATCAAAATTAACAACGATTACTTGCTCAATTGCTTGTTTGCTTTCCTCTAATTCGAATTCCTTTCTAACATTAAAGAACGAAATCTGTTTGCCATCGAGTACCAAGATGTTATTATATGTATCAACAATTTTCGCTCTTTCAACTGCATAAATTTTATCAACAGCTGCTAGTGGTATTACATAATGAGTTTCATCAACCTTAACAAGTAACCCATCTATAATAGAAAGTGTAAGTGGTAGTTTGATGGTTATTGTAGTACCAATACCAACTTCTGATTCAAGTTCAACCTCTCCCCGAATATCTGCAATTTTTCTTTTAACTACATCCATTCCAACACCTCTTCCCGAAACATCGGTTACCTTTTTTGCGGTTGAGAATCCAGGTAAAAAAACAAGCTCAAGGATTTCCTTTGTCGATAATTTTTTATCGGGTGATATTATTCCTTTTACAATAGCTTTATCCCTTATTTTCTCGGGATCAATACCCGCTCCATCATCGCTAATCTCAATATGTACATTTGCTCCCGAGTAGTAAGCCTTTAATACAATTTTACCTTGTTTAGGTTTTCCTTTCTTAATACGCTCATGGGTATCTTCAATACCATGATCGAGGCTATTTCGAATAATGTGCATTAATGGGTCAGATAAGCTCTCAATAATTGTTTTATCCAATTCAGTTTCGGCCCCCTCGGTAATAAAAACAACATCCTTTTTAAGTTCACTCGATAAATCACGGACCAAACGTTGAAAGCGGGTTAGCATTGTTTCAATTGGAATGAGAACAATACTAAATGCAATATCCCTCAATTGTCGTGAAAGTTTCTGAACATTCTCAGCAATTCCAGTTAAGCCAGCCATACTGTTCTGCTCAGCAAAAAGTGATAACCGTGCTTGAGTTGTCACCAGTTCAGAAACAAGATTCATAAGGACATCAAGCTTCTCAGAGGAGACTCTAATGCTTGAAATCGAAGTATCTTTAACCCCAACTTTTTCACGTTTTAGAGACGCAGCTTTATCTTGTAAAGCCCTTTTCTTGGCTTCAGCAGCGGTTCTCATTGTTGAAGCAAATCCAATATCTTTCTGGACTTTTGCTATTCGTTCTAATTCAGTAACAAAGAATTCATTAATAAGCAAATCTTCTTCAAAAACTCTTTGAATCTCAATTTTTGATTCCCCTTCAACAAATATGAATACTTCACTTATACTGCTAATATCAGCATTTGAAACAAGAATAATTTCCCAGTAAGTGTAACATAACGAGGGATCAAGTTCATTTAGAAGTGGAATTTTATTTAGATGAGCAAAAACCTTTGCTTTCCCAAGTGAGTATATTTCGTCAATTAGGTAAAGTGGATTAGTTCCATTTTTAAAGATATCGCTAAAAGGCTCAAATCGAATGTAGTATGTAAACTCCTCCTTAACAGCTACAGCAGGTGCTTCCTGCTCAACAACTACCTCTTGGGCTTCAATATTTGGATTAATTAACTTTGATACTCTTGAAATTAATGAATTATGTAAGGTGATAAAATCTGGATCACTATAATTGGTTTCATCAAGTAGTAGCTTAAGATGATCAACCGATGCAAAGGTTACATCAAGCACATCTCGATTAACGCTTAGCTTTTTACTTCGGATCAGATCGTACACCGTTTCAAGGTCGTGGGTATAAGTATCTATGAGATCAAAACCAAACATACTGCTGTTCCCTTTCAGCGTATGCATCACACGGAAAACTTGCTGAATCAAACCCGAGTCGTTAGGGTTCTGTTCAAGCGCTAGTAGAGATTTTTCTAAGTTCTCTATTAGATCCGTTGCTTCCTCTATGAATTTCTTTTTAAAGTTATCCATTCTATTTACCGTATTACCTTATTTAATGCAGCAATTAGCTTTGCAGGTACAAAAGGTTTGATTATCCATCCTGTTGCACCCGCTTCTTTTGCCTCCATCTTTCGTGTAGCTTGGGATTCAGTAGTTAGAAAAAGAATTGGGATTCGCTGATAAGTAGGCATTTTACGTACCTCTTTGATCAGTTCAATTCCATCCATTTCAGGCATATGCAAATCGGTAATGATTAAATCAATCACTTTACCATCAAGATACTTTAAAGCATCCTTACCATCAACTGCAATTAAAACGTTGTAGCCTTCGTTTTCAAGAGTGAAACTGACAACCTCGCGAATACTTTCTGAGTCATCAACAATTAGAATTGTTTTTGCCATAACTATTCAATATGAGTATTATTTACTATTTATTAACTCTGAGAAGCCGGAACGTTCAAGCAATGACTTTTGCTCTTCAGTCAGCTTTATATCTAAATATATTTTTTTTGATTTTCTTTCAACCGTCCATTTAAATGAATAAAGAAGTTGAACCATGCCAAGATCGATATTTTCAACCTCTTCTAGTTGAACTCGAAAAACCTGAAACTTATCAAGGTTTTGCATCATTAAATGCTTTATTGCTGATACTTCATCAAGGGTTAAGCTGCCATTAAATACAATTTTTGCAACTTTAATCCCTTTCTCATTTGATGATGTTATTTTATACTGAGCATTTGTACTCTTTTCCATATCTTTTTATTCTAAAATAGTTCAACTTCATCTGTATCTTTAGATTTTTCATCATTAGCCGCATGATCATCTAAGTTACGGTTATCATCATCTTTAAGAATTACCCTATTATGTATATCGTGTTCCGTTTTCATTGTATAAAGCTTCTTCATTGTATTTAAATTCTCGGCTCGTTTAGAATCATCAAAATTTTTTCCTCTAAGCTGGTAGTGTATTTCGTTAAGTTCTAATATAATTTTATTGATGGTTTTTTCGAAAAGATCATAATAGTTAACCCGTTTTATCGATTCCTTAATTTCGCCAATAGTGCTAGTACTTTTAAGTACATTCTCGTCAAGTAGAAGATTAATCTGAACGCTTTTTTCTCTAAGCTTTGCAAGGATTGAGTTTATGCTTTTTATTGATGAGCTAATCAGCTTATTACTTACAAAAATCTCTTTACTTTGTACTAATCCAACTAAAAGTTCACTTTGAGTAATTCTTATTTCAGATAATGAAGCATTAATAATACTTTCAGAGTCATTTATATCAATATAAACAGATTCTATATGTTTTAGAGTGCTATATATATTCTGATCGCAATCAGAGCATGTTTGGAAGAAAGAAATTATACTTTTGGTTGATGAATTAAATTGCTTGCCTGTATGGAGTAGATCAACGATAGCTTGGTTTATTTTCTCAATCTTAATATTAAAAGGTTCAATCTGATTAATATAAAACTTGCTCCTATCAACGAATTCAGAAAGAATATGCTCAGAGTTAGTTAGTCTATTAAGCATTCCTGTAAGCTGTGCTTCTTCTGTATCATCGTTTGAGCTATTAAGCTTCATGCAAATTGTAGTAATTGCAAGCATATCATCACCAATTTCCAGAAACTTTTTGGTTATTTTTTCAATGGCTTGTTGATACTCTTTATTTGCTTTTACAAGTATAGCCGCTTGAAGGCTTGCTATATCCTTGATCTTCTGAAGAAGTTGGATTTCTTTTTCAACATCAGCACTATCAAACTCATAAAGTTGTTGCAGCTCATTCTGGATTGATTTATGGCTTTTCTGAATGTGCTCAATTTTCTGCCTTATTATATCCTGGTACTGGAGGTTTGTAATTATATCGGCAATACTTTGCGAGTTGTTCTCTGTTTTAGTTGTAAGTTCAGGAATTTGACACTTCACCTCCTCCTGCTTTTCAGCAAAAAAGATGATTCCGAAATGAATATTGTTAAGCAGAGAATCGAGTGCATTACTATTTCTACTATAAAATCCCTCAAAACTACTTGCAATTTGCGATATCTCTTTCTCTAAGTTAAAAATTAGATTTTCGCAAAATGTACAACCTTCCCTGTATTTATCAATGATTTCATCATTCTCAACAATAATACTTTCCCACTTCTCCTTTTCCTTATTAGATAGATTAAACTCACTAAGGTTGATATTTGCCAAGAGGAACCTAAGAGTAGATAGATTCTGCTTTAAGTTTTTTATTGGGATAAACAGCTGATCAAAATGTGATTGAACATTTTTAAGACCATTGCTTGTAACGTTTAGATTTCGGTGAAAAAGTCCTTGAAGTTTGTTTAGATCCTTATAAAGCTCCTGTAAATCTAAAAATAGTGTTTTATTGTTTTCCTCAGAAAGAAGTTTAAAAATCTCTTTAGCTCTGTCAGAAATTCCATTTGAATCGCTGTAGAATTTCTTAAAATCAGCGTAAAGATTCATAAAATCGTTTGAAGAACAGTTGTATAAATCAATGATTTGATCATCAATTTTGGAAAGTATAGATGATATTTCTTTAACAGAAATCTCATTTACGAATATTTTATCCTGTTTCTTCATTTAAAACTAATCTCGTACAATTTGAAAATTCAGATTCATAAACAAAGGCTATAGTAAAAAATCTTTAAGTTTAGATAGGAAGACAGGAATATCGATAGGTTTTGAGAAAAAACCAGCTGCTCCAAGATCCTTACAAAGCTCAATATTTTCTTTAGTATTTACGGCTGAAACAACAACAACAGGAATCTCTGAAGTTGAAAGGTTAGATTTTAACTTTTCAAGAATATCAAAACCACTAACCTGTGGCATTAGTAAATCTAATAGAATAATATCGGGTTTACTGTGTTCAATAATTGAAAAAGCCTCCTTTGCATTAATGGCTGTAAAAGTTTTATATCCCTCTTCTTGAAGTATTGCCTCAAGCAAAACTAAGTTTGTAGATGAGTCATCAACAATAAGTACAGAGTTTAAATTGCTATTATCCATTATAAAAGTTTTAAAATCAATCTTTTTATTTGTTCATGTTTATATATCAAACGTGTAAAATCAATTGCTTAAAATTTTGTCCATTTATCATACATCCCAAAATTATAACCGATTTATTTACCTAAGAAGTTTTTACTGTGGATATTGCTTGCTTTTAAAGGTGATTTTAATCACCTAAATATTATCAACACTTAACAATAAACAATTAACATCCGTTAATCATTCATATTCAGTACCTTAATTCAACAACCAGAAAGATATGTTGAATTCATATATTCTATATCCGATCAAACTGGATATAGAAATGAGAAAGAACGATTTCTACGATTGTTTTTTGTACAAAAAAAGTATTACTTAAACCAGCTTTTAATCTTGAGATTTATTAAATTTACAAAAACCTCACAACGATGGAAAACCCTATTTTATCAGCAAACGAGGATGTTATGAATTCTGTTCCATTAAATCATCTTCTGAGCGATTCTGAGCAAAATTTACTTAACCTAAACTCAAACATCGTTGAATTCTCAAAACGCGATACAATAATTAAACAGAATTCAAGGGCATCTCATATACTTTACATAAACTCTGGATTAGTCAAATTATCGAAAGAAATGCGTAAGGGAAAAAGTCTTATGCTTAACATTGAAGGAGCTGGTAAGTTTATAGGGTTAAACTCAGCATTTGGAAACGATACGTATCATTACTCAATTACAGCTATTGAATCAACAAAGGTATCATTTATTGACTCAAAGGTTTTTAAAGAGATTATTACTCATAATGGAAACCTGGGATTAGAGCTAATTTATCAAATTAGCCGGAACAATAATATAATGACAGATAGGCTTTCGAGTTTACTTTACAAACAACTACCCGGGAGAGTAGCTGATATTATTATTTATTTCTCAGAGGTTATCTATAAAAGTGAATCGTTTGTTTTTCCTTTAACGCGACAGGAACTTGCAGAATTAGCTGGAACAACGAAAGAAAGTATTATTAGAACCCTGTCTGAATTTAAGCACGATAAAATAATTGATATGGATCGAAATGCAATAACCGTATTAAGTCCAAAAATTATTAATACCCTTAGCCGACTAGGATAAAAATCATTATAACATCTTATTGCTTTTTTTATGGATTATCGAATACTAATTGTAGATGATATTTTTGTCAACCGATTGCTTTTAAAAGAGATTATTAAAAAATTCTCAAAGAATTGTTTTGAGGCACAAAACGGTAAAGAAGCCATTGAAATACTTCAACGTGAAGATTTGGATGTTATTTTAATGGACATTGAAATGCCTGTAATGAATGGATTAGAAACGACTAAGTACATAAGAGAAAAACTTTTTTCCCCAAAAAAGAATATACCAATTATTGCGCTTACTGCATACAACCCTGACCTATTCTTCAAAGATTACAAAGAAGCTGGATTTAATTTATTACTTGTTAAACCCTACAATATCGATTCACTGAAAAAAAACATTGAAGATGTATGTAGAAGATAGCTTATGTTTTCACTAGCTTTTACTATTTACATTAACAGCAATAAGTTCAAGTAATAAGTCTTTATTTATTGGCTTAGAAATAAATCCAATACAGCCAGCCTCAAAGCATTTGTTTTTATCTTCTTCAGAGGCATAAGCTGTTTGAGCGATGACCTTTAAATCAGATTTTTCAGATTTCATTTTAAAAGTTAATTCAAATCCATTTGTATCAGGCAATTTTAAATCCATAAGAACAAGGTCAATTTTACTATTTGATCTAAAAAGATCCATCGCAATTTTTCCATTCTCAGCACTTAAAATGTTAGCACCTGTATGTCTTAAAACTTCTTCTAAGTATTCCATATTGGACTTTGTATCCTCAACAATAAGAATTGTTTTTTCTTTGAAATTATAGGTTGGTTTATGTTCTATTCTTATGGTTTTATTACTAGTATTAGCTGGTTTATACGGAATGGTAAAGTAAAAAGTAGAACCAACCCCAACTTTGGATTCCACCCAAATTTTTCCATTAAATAGTTCAATAATCCCTTTGCAAATCGAAAGTCCGAGACCAGCCCCTCCATATTCACGGGTTAAATAAGCCTCATCAGCTTGCCTAAAGCGTTCAAAAATTAACCCTAATTTATCTTCAGGGATTCCGATTCCAGTATCTTGAATATAGAATAAAAGGGTTTGGGGGCTATCAAGTTTACAACCCAATTTTATTGATCCAGCAGCAGTAAACTTAAAAGCATTTTCAATTAAATTGATTAGAATTTGTTTAATTCTCTGAAAATCTGCTTTAATATTATTCTGTTCACTACTAAGCTCATTAGTTACTTTAAAATCAATTGGTTTTGAGTAAATCTCTTCGTTCTTTATCTTAAAAAAATCGTTAATTTCTAAAAGAATATTTTCAATATTACCAGAAGTTTCTACGATTCTGAGTGATCCTGATTCAATTCTTGAAATATCTAACAGATCATTTATTATATTAAGTAAATCTTTTGCTCTTTGACGAATAGTACTGGTAAACTTTTTTCGTTTTTCATAGGGTGCATCCTCCAAATCGAGTAGGTCGGCAAAGCCAACAATTGCATTCATTGGAGTTCTTATCTCATGCGACATGTTGGCTAAAAAAGAAGATTTTAAGCGGTCGCTCTCTTCTGCCTTCTGTTTTGCCTCCTCAAGAAATACGAGGTTTTCCATTAATGTTTCATTGGTTGCTCGAAGCTCCTCCTCCGTTGAAATAAGGTCATAGTTAATCATCCTTAACTTAATTTCTGCTTGTTTCTGTTCGCTTAAATCCTGAATGATTCCAAAAAGTTTAACAGGTTCACCCTTTTTATCATATTCAAACTCACCTAGTCCATTTAGGTATTGAACCTCCCCATCTGATTTATTTTTCCTAAAGTAAACATTAAACTTTTCGTGATAAAGAACAGATTCTCTAAAACATTTTATAATATTTTGCTTATCCTCATCTATTATACTACTAATTAACCCCTTATATGTTAAATTTTCATTCCCAGAATTTATTATTTCGGCTAAACTGGGAGATATTCTCAACCCCTTTCCCTTTATATCATAGTAGAATTCACCCATTTTTGCCATCTGCTGAGCCTTTAGGAGAATGTCTGTTTTTTCTTTTAAAACATTCTCCATCTGAACCCTTTCAGTAACTTCATCAATAAAAATTAAAATTGAGGGTTTATCAATCTCTTCAATATACTCTGTTGTAATCAAAACATTTCGCTCAAAAACATTATCACAACTACCCATATTTAGAATAGCCTCTACTTTATAAAGACTCTCATGGGTATCTAATGTATAGTTAATTGAATTTCTAAGAGCACATACTTTACAATCCAAGGAATGCCCACAACCTTCTGGATGTTCTGTTGAGTGTATACAATTTAATACATCCCCCCCTCTCAATCCTACAACTTGATTACTGCTTTTTTCAGTAAGGTTTAAACCTGTTTGGTTTACTTTAATGATTTTTAACTGCTCATCAACTAGTAGAATAATTATTGGTGCATTATTTAAAATCGAAAGCAAGTAAACTTCATTCTCATGTAACGATTTCTCAGTTTTTTTTCGCTCATTTATTTCTTTAATCAGGCTCTCATTGGTCCTCATTAGCTCTGAGGTTCGTTGCTTTACTTTAACCTCAAGCTCCTGATTATGTTTAATCAAATTTGCATGTAATGTAATATTATCGAGCTTAAGCGAAATGTTTTTTAAGTAATTCTCAAGCGAAAGTAAAATACTACTGAAATTAACTTCTGATGATTCGTAATCAATAAAAAGTAATGCTAAACGTCCTAAGGAACTTACTGAAAAAGGGACGAAAACAATTTTGACATTTTTGTGATTATTATCTTGCAAGTTCAACGATGAAAGCACTTCCTTTTTCTCTTCTTCATTTAGAAAATAATACTTATAATCATCAATATTTGTAAATGAAGGGTTGTGATTAATTGAGATTTGTTGAACGTTAAAATTATTCTGCGTTGAATAGGTTGATACTATGTTTAAAGTATCTAATTCGAATTTTAAGAATATTGAGAATGGAATATTTTTAAGAACACCAAATTTTTCTAAAACCTTATCGAGGTATTTTTTAACATCTAGGGAATCATCACTATACAAATTCAATGAATTTGCAAGCAAAAAATCTTCGAGGTTTTGAGACAGTATTTTATTTTCCTCTTCAAGTAAGCGAATTCTGGCTTTAATCGTATTCGACTTTTCGTCCAACATAAAATTTTGTATAAGTATTAAAATGAAAACCAGAATAATAAATTACTACTAATTTAATAAGAAATTGAATAATAATTTTGAAATTGAACTAATAAAATTAGCACGAAAAAATCGTGCTAATTTCTACCAATAGATTACACTTTTTTTACTATTTAGAAATGTTCGTACTCCTTATCATCTTTTTCTGATAAATTGATTTTAATACCCTTCCCTTTGCTTACTATAGGAGTTGGTTTTGGCTTATCGTGTTTTGGTTCAGAAGTTTTTTTCTTGCCAGTACTAGTACTTGTTGTTTTTGAATAAATATTTGCTTTTGAATTCTCTACTCGAAAGAATGATACTAAATCCTTGAGCTGTTCCGCTTGACTTGAAAGCTCTTCAGCACTTGTAGATAGCTCTTCGCTAGCCGCAGCATTCTGTTGTGTTACATTATTAAGTTGTTGTAATGCATTGTTTATTTGACTTGCACCATTTGTTTGCTCGTTACTTGCTGCGGATATTTCTTGAACCATTCTTGTAGTCCTCTCTAGATCTGGAAGAATTTCTGTTAGCTTTTTCCCTGCATTCTCGGCAATATTCAGATTTGTATCTGATAACGATACTATCTCATCAGCAGCAACTTTACTTCTTTCAGCAAGTTTTCTTACCTCAGCGGCAACAACGGCAAAACCTCTCCCATGCTCTCCTGCACGAGCCGCTTCAACTGCTGCATTAAGAGCAAGAATATTTGTTTGAAAGGCAATATCATTAATAATTTTAATTTTCTCAGTTATAACCCTGTTTGAATCAACTCCTTGGCTTGAACGGTTAGTAACCTCTTTCATACCGTCCATCACCAAAACCGATATTTTCTCGGTTTGATTTGCGTTTTGGCTATTTTGATCGATATTTGAAGTCATCTCCTCCATAGTTGAAGAAACCTCTTCAACACTTGATGCTTGTTCATTTGCTCCTTGTGAAAGCTCCTGCGAAGTACTACTAACCTGAATACTAGCAGCAGTAATACTTTCAGCACCATCTATCACATTGCTAATTATATCTCTAAGCTTTGCCGACATAGCATTTAAAGATTCAGCAAGTACACCAATCTCATCCTTTTGGTCAATATCAATTGTTACCAAAAGGTTACCTTCTGAAATTTCTTTAGCAAAGTTTACCCCTTTAACCAATGGTTTAGCAATTAATTTAATCAAAACAAAAATAAATATCACAGCTACCACTATAGCAATTACATTAAGCACTGTAGCCACAATCAATACTTGCTTGGTAGATGTGTCAAATAGTTTATCTGCTAAGTTGTTTTCAAGTTGAATAGAGTTAACGAGTTGTGACAATGGTTCATCAAGATCAATTATAAGCTGATCAAGCTTTGCATCAACGGCTCTAATACTTTCCCACGAAGCATCTTCTTTTAACAATGGAACCATTTCGCTTTCATAAACCTTTATAAACTCATTAACATGTTCTTGTCCCTTTCTAAATAGTTCCTTCTCAATATCAGTATCAATTATCTTTGATAAAGTTTCCAAATCGCTCATGGCATCTTTAACTACAATGTCCCATTCTTTTGCAGAAAATACTAAATCTCTATTAATTTCAGCATCAGCCACTACCCTATAGAGTTTATAACCCATGGCAGCAGACTCTTTAGCGTAAACAAGAGCTTGAGATCTCAAGTAACCTTCATCTTGAACTTTTGCAAGTCTATTTTGCTCAATTAATTGATATTGTGTGACAATAACAAATATTGCTATTACAATTGAAAAGCTAATTATTAGCTTAATTGAAATTTTTAGATTTTTCATGTTGATAATGTTATTTCGTAATTTCTTTTACTCTTTTACTAGAAAGGGTGTTCAAAGGATAGATAAAAAAATATCCCTGTATCGTATTTACCTTCCTGAACCGCTGTAGGCACTGCAATACCCGGAACAATTTGTAGATCCTTTATATCTATCGCATACCTAAATCCTGGACTAATTATGGTTTGATTAACCACCTCCATTTTATTTTTTGCATCTGGAACCCTAGAAATATTCTGGAGAACCTCAAACATTAAATTTAACTTTGGAGTTACCAACCATATTGTACTTAAGCCCAAGTTAACATTCGATTGAGTATTTTTCGATTCATTACCATCAATATCAACTGTTTTAACATTTGGTAAAAGTGTAAAACCTGCATTAGCATGCAATACCAACCCATTAGTGATACGCTTGCTCATTGGAATGTTTAGCTGATATCCAACAACACCATCACCCAAACCCTTATTTTCATTTCCTATTGGCAAAATGACTGAAATTCGAGGAGCAATTGTAATAAAATCGTCGTGTCCAGTAAGCTGATACCTATAGTTTATAAGAGCATCCGAAAAACCATTTACTTTGTTAGAATTTAACCACGAATAGCCTACCGTATAGCTTAATTGGTGTTTCTGATTAACAACAGGCCATTCCTGTGTAAAAGTGTACATAAAGTCCTTTGAAGGGCTAAATGTATAGTACCCATTACTAATATGTTGTACAATGCCATCCTCTTGGTTGTACGCCTCCTCAATAAAGTATGAGTTATCCTCAATTGCTTTTGTAAACTTTGAATGACCCTCTTCCTGCGCAAATGCAGAATATTGAGAAGCAAAAAGTAATATTGCTATAAGTCTGTAGTTCATTTATTTATCCTTTAAATTTTAATTAATAAACAAAAAAATAAAAAAATTAGAAATTAAGACTTTCTTCAATATAAAGCCTTCCTGAATAAACATCGTTAAGAGCTTTCTCTAGTGTATTAAATATGTTTGTTTTAAGAACAAATCCTTTAAAACCTGCTTCGATTATTTGAGTAAGAAAAACTTTCTCGATATGCATTGTAACCGCAATAATTTTTAAGTCAAAGTAATGCCAAGTGATCTTTTTTGTGGTATTGATACCATCTAATGGACCCATCATTATATCCATTAGAATAATATCCGCTTCACGAATAAATGATTGATCAATTTCTAGAAATTCCTCGCCACAAGAAGCTTCAGCAATAACTTGATGGTTAAGTTTTTGTTCAATAAAGAATTTTAGATTTGCACGAAACTCGTTATTATCATCAACTATAATTAGTTTCATTTTTTATGAATTTCTCACTAACAAAAATCGATGGAAATTATGGTTTTACTTTAAGTGTAAACCATAAAAAGTATTGGAGGAAACACTAAAAAAGTGTTAGTGTAAACCCTTAAGGAAATTAAGAACGATATATTATATCGAGACTATTTTATTCTTTATAGCAAAAAGAATAAGGCCAATCGTATTCTTTGTTTCAGTTTTTAAAATTAGCTTTGATCTATGGGCTTCAATAGTTTTCACGCTAAGGAAAAGTTTATTTGCAATTTCGGAAACCGATAAACCCTTACATAAAAGTTCAAGCACCTCAATTTCTCTATCAGTCAGGTCTAATTTAGCGTTCTTTACAAGCTCTCCAACTTTTTGATTATCTAGATCAATAATAATTTTTCGTAGCAATTCACTTGAAAAATAGCAAACACCCTGAGCCACAGATGAGATTGCATTTTCAAGCTCCAACTTCCCAGCTGTTTTAAGCACATACCCTTTTGCTCCAAGATTTATAAGTTTATGGTAATGATCCTGGTCGCCATGCATTGAAAGCACAAGCACATTAATATCTGGATATTCTTTTACAATATGCTCGGTAGCTTCCAAACCGTTCATAACAGGCATATCAATATCCATTATAACTACATCTGGTTTTAAAGTCTTTAAAATAGAAAGTAGAACAACTCCGTTTTCTGCCTCCGCAATTACTTCTCCAATATTCTCTTTCTCGATTAGCAATTTTAAACCCTCACGGAAAAGTGCATGATCATCAACAATAATAATCTTAGATTTACCACAACTCATAAAAAATAATGTATTAAATATCTATGAACTACTTACTGGAATTTCAATTTTCACCATCAATCCTTTCCCTATACTACTTTCGATATTTATTTTACCTTTCAGAGTGTTTACTCTTTGCTCAATATTTATCAAACCTAATCCTCTTCCACTACTTTTTACCTCATTAAGGTTAAATCCGTTTCCATTATCACTATAAACCAAATTTATTTGTTCAGATTTATCATTGTAATAAATACTAACCTCAGATTTTGTTGCATTTGCATATTTAAGAGTATTGTTTATGAGCTCTGTAGATACTCTATATAGTATTATCTCTACGTTTCTATCAAATCGTTTATCAGTATTAGATGTAAAATTGATATTAAGTTTTTGTGTTTGATTAATACTATCAGTAAACTGCTTAAGCGCAACAACTGCCCCGAAGCTGTTTAATGTTCTAGGACTTAGGTTATTTGATATTTCACGAATAGATTCAATTGCCTCATTAAGGTTTTTCTCCCCTTTTTCGATAATTGTATTCTTTTTGTCGGAATCAGTAACTTCGGAAAGCCATTGAAAGTAAAGTTTGACTGTTGAGAGTAACGGTCCTAGTCCATCGTGTAAGTCTCGTGAGAAACGGTTACGCTCTCTTTCTTCAGCTTCAATTATTGATGAAAGAATCCTCCGTTCGGCTTCTTTTTTTTCTGTAATATCTTCTAAAACTGCTATAAACCTAATTACCTCTCCTTTTTCATTTGTAATGGGAGAAATAATTGCATTTTCCCAGTAAATATCTCCATTCTTCTTTTTATTGCATAGCTCACCTTTCCACTCTTCACCTGAAGTAATTGTATTCCATAAATTATCATATATTTCTTTCGGGTTTCCTGAATATAGTTTTCTTTGACTTACCCCAATTACTTCGGTAATAGCATAACCGGAGACTTCGGAGAATTTAGGATTAACATATTCAATATTCCCGTTAATGTCTGTAATTATTACAGAAACAGGGCTTTGTTCTATAGCACGAAAGAGGGCCCTCAGCGCTTCTTCCTGTTTATTACGTTCAGTAATATCATGAGCAATACCAAATATTTCGTCATCATTTAGTGGTATAGAACTAAGTAATGCTGTTCTTTTGTATCCATCAGGCCTATTATATTCAACTTCTCCAAAGGAAATAGTTTCTTTTGAATTAGAATAAATAGCAAGTCTTTCGTTTGCGTTATCAGGAGAAAGGTCATTTGTAGTTCTCATTTTAATTTCTTCAATACTATAACCAGAGAGTAACTCCGCAGCATTATTTGCATCGAGGTATCTTCCAGTTTTCCGATTAACTAAGAAGATTGCATCACTGCTTTTCTCAAAAAGCATCCTGAATTTTTCTTCGCTTTTTGCAAGGGCATCTTCTAATAGTTTTCTTTCATGAATATCCCTTGTAATAGAAAGAATATGAGGTATGCCTTTAAATTTTACAATCTTTGCTGACATTAAACCAGTTCTCAAATCACCATTTTTGAACCTAAAAATAGATTCAAGGTTTTCAACAAAACCCTTATCATTTAACTCCTTAACTAACCTATTACGATCCTCAGGGATATGCCAAATATTAATATCCTGAGACCGAACACCAATAACATCCTCTCTTGTATAACCTGTTAGCTTTGTAAATCCCTCATTAACTTCTACATAAGTACCATCTATACTATTAATGTTTATTGAATCTGGGCTTGTCATAAATGTTAACCTATACCTTTCTTCACTTTCAATTATATCAAGCTCCATCTGCTTCTGCTTTGTAATATCAGCATCCGCTCCCCTATATCCTACAAGCAAACCCTCATTATTTATTATCGGACTTCCACTGGTTCTGAGTATTAACTTTTGTCCATTTTTATGAATATTTACATTAATAAAATCTTTAAATTCAAGCCTTTGAGCAAATATGTTAAAAGCATTATTTTTAAGCTGCTCGCGTTCCTCTGGTTCAAAAAAGTCGAAGAAATACATTTTTCCAACAATCTCATTCGGTTTGTATCCAAGTATTGGTTCTACAATATCATTTGAATAAGTGTATAATCCTTCTTTATTTACTTCCCAAATCCATTCTTCGGCTGACTCTGCAACAATTTTAAATCGTTCTTCGCTAACCTTGAGCTTCTCCTCAGCCAATTTTCTATCTGTAATATCTTGAATTGTACCAATTAGTGTCTGTATTTTCCCATCATTATCAAAACTTGCAATACCGAGACCAAGAACCCATCTTGTTTTTCCATCAGAAATACGCTGAATACGGTACTCTTTGTTAAATAAATCCTTTTTTGCAATTACCTCTTCTGTCAAATATCTACCCATCATCTCGCGATCGTCAGGATGAACTATATCCAACCAGCCCTGAATAGATCGAATATAATTTTTATCTATCCCAAATATTTGATTAAGCACCACCGATGATTCCCAACTTCCATTTACAAAATCGGTCTTATATGATCCGATATTTGCAGCACGCTGTGATTCTCTAAAAAAGAATTCACTCTCTTTAAGTGCATTTCTTGCAATAATTTGCTTTTCGGTATAAAAAATTATTGCATGAGCCGCAATAAAACTACCTGTAACTAAAACAATTAATGCAAGTGGAATATGTCCATCCCTAAATCCGTTGTGATTAATAAGAACATATGTTAATCCGATATAGGCAATCCAAATCAAAAAAGAGATGAATAAAGCCATTCCAAATATTCGGGTATTATATTTCATCGTCTCCCCTGTTGGCAATCCTAATAAACGCCTTATGAACGAAAGACGAAGAAGAATATCTGAAAGTATTGTAAGTATAGTAAAGTTTATGGAATCCTTAATTACAAATAGATTTAGGATATGGTTATCTAAATGATTAATTGTATTCGGAATCTTAAAAACTGAGTTAAGGCTCAATAGAGGATTTAATAGGGATTTATAAAAAATTGTTATAGATATGCAAAATGCAACGAGAATTAAAATAATTCGATACAAAACATATCGGCCACCATTAGAACAATCCATTCCGTTAATGGTACCTATAAATGCAAAAAATGATAAGTATATAATTAAAGTTAATAAATTTGAGAAACCATCCTCAGGCCAAAGGAAGAATGGGTAGAATGCCGCACCCGAAAAACTAGCGATTAAACCGTAACGCCACCCAAAGGCCATAGAAATTATAATTGGGAAAAGGATTGACCAAGGGATACTAAGTGTAATATCATCGATTTGGGTGTTTAAACTATATGGTGATAGAAAAAGACAGAGAATTCCAGAAATAATAGAGATGATAGTTTTATACTTTGAACTGAAACTACTAATGTTATAATATTTTACCCCTTGAGTATTCAACTTAACATCTCTCATTTAATTGAATATTAATTAATAAATATACATATTAATTTGCTTATTTTTAGTATATAATGCTTGATAAACATTGAGATATATATCAAAAAAAATACTGAGTTTTACAAAAATAAAAGGTCAGAAAAATTTTCTGACCTTTTATAGTTTCAGTATTTCTAGAATTTTTCGTAATTATCATCATCCTTATCACTTAAATGCAACTTTACTCCTTTTGGTTTGGGAGGATTATTAACTGGGGTTTGTTTATTTTTTTCTTTTGTATCTTTAGGAGAAGATGGCTTAATTGTTTCTCTTTTTGTCTTTTGGGTAATATTTTCCTTTTTTTGTTCTTCAATTTTAAAGTAGGCAACAAGCTCTTTTAGCTGTTCTGCTTGCCCTGTCATCTGCTCAGAATTGGATGACATTTCTTCGGATGCAGCAGCATTCTGTTGGGTAATATCGTTTAATTGCTGAATTGTAGTATTTACCTGCTCAGCACCAGTACTTTGTTCTTTACTAGCCAAAGAGATTTCCTGAATTAAACTAGTTGTTTTCTCTATTTGAGGAATGATATTGTTAAGGAGATTTGTAGCTTCCTCGGTAATGGATACACTTCTAAGAGAGAGGTCGTTAATCTCATCTGCAGCTATTTTACTTCTTTCAGCAAGTTTACGAACCTCTGCTGCAACAACAGCAAACCCTCTACCATGCTCTCCCGCACGAGCTGCTTCTACCGCTGCATTAAGTGCAAGAATATTGGTTTGAAATGCAATATCGTTAATTATCTTAATCTTGTCGGCAATATTTTTTATCGAAACCATACTTTCCTCAGAGGCTTTCCGAACTTTCGTAGCATCCTTAGCAACTTGAATTGCAATTTGATCGGTTTGAACTGCATTGTGAGTGTTCTGTTCAATGTTTGAAACCATTTCTTCCATTGTGGAAGAAACTTCTTCTGTTGATGATGCTAGCTCCGTAGCCCCCGAAGAAAGCTGCTGCGCAGTAGCATTAATCTGATAGCTAGCTCCGGCAATATTACTACTAGCATTTTGTAATTCCCGAATAATTTCATGCAGCTTTGTTTGCATTATGCTAAGCGATTCTTGAAGAATTCCAAGCTCGTCTTTTCTGTTAACTACAATAGTTTTACTCAGATCTCCTTCGGATATCTGTTTTGCAAAGTTTACGGCATTAAAAATAGGATTAACAAAATTGTTCGCAAGAATGTAGATCAGAATAGTAATTATAACAATCCCAATTAAACTTACAGTAATTGCTTTGATTGCAAGTAAATTAGCATCGTTTAGTGTTTCATTCCTTGGAACCAAAACACATAATGACCAGGGTGTTGCCGAATTTCCAACCTGAATCGGTTTTAAACAGGTAAAAAGTTTCTTATTTAATTGCTTTGAATTAGTATCAGTTGTTTTTAATAAACCACTTTTAATAGTTGATAGAATATTATCGTTAACAAAATCAAATTTTTCGTTAAACTTCTTTCCTATAATAGTTTCGTCGCTATAAGCAGCAATAATCCCATCGTTTGATATAAGTACCCCAAAGCCAGTATTATATAACTTTATTGATCCAATAATTTTTGAAAGCTCTTTTAAGTCTATATCAATACCAACAACACCAAGAGTCCTTCCATTATCAATTATTGGGATTACTATACTTGTCTCAAAAAATTGTTCTTTTTCATTTCCAACATACGAATAATAGTATGGTTCGTTAATAACATCCTTCTGTGTTTTCGCTGCAATAGTATAATAATCCTCGCCATACATCGACGATTTGCCAGGCTCTATTAAAATCCTTCCTTTATCTTTATAAAAAGTTAGGTTATAATGACCATCCTCATCAAAAGGGTAAACTGATCGATAATTTTTATCATTCCCATCCAAAGCGTCTGTTTCCCACATAGACCACACTGCTAAAAAAAATTCATTCTTTTCTAAGATTTCCTTTAAAATCTCATTGTAGTAATCTCGTTTTATATTTCCTGATTTTCTGAGGGAATTAATAGTATTTGCCAAATTTCGTGCTGTTTGAATAGGTTGCTCAAAGTATAGCTTAATCTGATTTGATGTTTCAGAAGATTTGCTGATACTTAGGTCAGTCGCTGCTTTTATGGCATTCTCCCTATTAGAAAACATAATCACTAGGATTGTAATAGCATAAATTAAAAGTGTAAATCCTAGGATACTAACTAACATTTTGGTTTTTAAACTATTCCAATTCATATCTCACATCTATTAAGTTACACTTTGAAATGTTTCCAATTAATTTTTGAAATTTAGACCTTTTTATTCAAAGTTGATCTTTTAGCCTAGGTGATTGTTATCAACATCAATTAACATGAATCAAATTAATAATTTATTTTCTGTTTTTTATTTTTAGAAAAATATGCCAATACTTATTCGTTTGATATTCTTATAATTACAAAGTTGTAACCATCAAAAAATGTTTGTACTTTTGGGTTAATATTATAGAAACTAATTTAGCATGAATAGCAAAGAGCTATACGAGTTAATTCATCAGAATAGTAGAATTATACTACCTGAATTTGGTGCTTTTCTTGTAAAAGACAGTAGGGAAAAGGGATTTAACCCCTCTAACGTTTCATTCAGTCCATTTTTAAGGTATAACGATGGAATGCTTGAAGTTTTTGTTGCAAAAACCAAAGGAATTAGTAAAGAGGATGCGGCTAAAGAAGTGCGTGGATTTGTAGAAGGAATCAAAAATGAACTTTTAGAAAAAGGAAGTTTTGAAATTGAAGGCCTCGGTTGGCTTAAACGAGATCAACGTGGAAGTTTATCGTTTTCCCTAAATAGATCTGGAGATAATATCAATGCTTCAGAGAAAGAATCAACTGAAACAATTAATAATATCCCGGATGTAGAGAAAGTTTCCAGTGATGCTGAAGAACAAAATGATGTTTGGTTAACAGAAGAAAAAACGCAAGTTGAAACGGAAGAACCTAAGAAAAAGACCCGGAAAATATCGGGAACTAAGGCAAAAGTTGAAAAACTTACGGTTACAAAAACCTCAAAAAAAGTAAAAGAACCAAATGAGGAGACAAAAATTGAGGCTGCCGCTGAGTCAGCTATTGAGACAACTAATACAACCTTAGTTGAGCCAAAACTCGAACCAAACGAGGTAAATGTTCCTCCAATAATTGCAACCCCCAAGGTAAAAGAAGAACCTCAAACAAATCAAATTAAGGAAGATATAAAACCTATAATAAACCCTCTAGTTGAAGAAAAAGGAGAGAAAATAAATTATCAACAGAAAGAAAATAAGGAAGCTAAAGAAGTTAAAGAAGTTAAAGAAGTTAAAAGAAGTAATCTTTCTCGTTTCATTTACACATTTATAGCACTAATATTGGTTGTAGTGATTGTTTTAGCAATAAAGAGCTACTACTTCCCTCCAAGTATTGAATCGACTGATGAAAATATAACAACAGTTCAGAAACAAGAGAAAATAGTAGATGATAATAAGGTAATAACTGAAGAACCAAAGGATGATATTGAAAAGGCTTATAACGAAGCAACAAAAGAAAAAGAGAATAAAGAAATTGTAAAGCAAAAAGATAAAGAAAATGCTCAAGAAGAAGCAATTAAGAACACACTAATACAAAACTCTCAGGTTAAAAACGAAACTAAAAGTAATTCTAAAACCACGGCTAGCAATGGAATTAAGTACTACATAATTGCTGGGAGTTTTAAAAAACGAGAGTTTGCCGAAAAGTATAAGGATGAGCTTAGTAAATCGGGTTATAATGCTTCCATTGTTATACAACCCTCAGGAATGAATGCTGTTTCGTTAGGAACATACAATACAAAAGATGAAGCAAGCGAGTCAATGAAAAAAATGAAAAGCAAGTTCCCTAACCTTTGGATTCTAAAAAAATAGAATTGTTAAAAGACAACCACAAAACTGTTGATTATCCTGGTATTGGGGTGATTACCTATAAAAGAAACTTAAGAGCACGAAGGCTTTCTATTTCAGTTAAGAACTCTTCAACTGTTAAGGTTACTATTCCGAGCACACTTTCGTTTCGAAGTGCTGAATCTTTTGTTTTATCAAAATCAAAATGGATAGTCGAAAAAGTTGAGTACTTCAATAATATGAAGGTAACTCTAAGCGCAACAGAACCCTTTAAAACCAAAGAGCATACACTTGAATTTATTTCAACAAGTAGTAATAAGGTTCTTGTTAAGCTAGTATCTGGAAGCATTAATGTTTATTACCCTTCTGGTATTGATATTTCCTCAAGCACAGTCCAAGAGGCTGCAAGAAAAGGTATAGAACTTGCTTATAGACATGAGGCAAAAAAATACTTGCCTAATAGGGTTGAAATGCTTGCTAAGCAATTTGGTTTCAAATATAATAAGGTTGGCATTAAGAAAGCCTCAACCCGATGGGGAAGCTGCTCTCCAAAAAATAATATCAACCTTAGCCTCTATTTAATGAAACTACCCGATATACTCATCGACTATATAATTTTACACGAACTTTGCCATACAGTTCATAAGAACCATGGACCCAAATTTTGGGCTGAGCTTGATAAGCTCACACAAGGAAATGCAAAGAAATTTTCGAAGGAAGTAAAAAAATATAGAGCCAATATCTAAAGACTAAACTTTTCCCAGAATATAATTTCATCCAAAGTTTTTCTTTTATCCTTATGTCTATCTGGGTTTACAGTATCATTTGGATAACCAATAGGAATAATAGCAATTGGTGTAATATGTGAAGGGAGTTCTAAAAATGCTGAACATTTCATAACATCAAACTTGCAAACCCAGCATGTTGCTAATCCATAATCAGTTGCTGCAAGCATTAGGTGATCAATGGCAATTGCCATGTCAATATCGCAATGATCCTTTCCATCTGCACGACGCCATGATTGGCTATGGTTACCGCATGCAACAATAATAACAGGAGCACTTTCAATCCAATTACGAGAATAACATGAGGTTACCATCTTTTTGAGAGATTCCTCCGAGATTACAATAAAAAACCACGGTTGATTATTTACGGCAGAAGGAGCAACTCGTGCGGCCTCAATAATTTTCTCAATTAAATCCTGTGGAACATCCTGATTCTTATAGGATCTGCAACTATAACGCCTACGAGCAAGATCAATGAATGAATCCATAACCTTAATCCTCTAATGAATGTAATCGTTCTGTTAGCTCAATAATTCGCTTGTAAAAATCCTCAGCAATTTTATTGTAATGCTTTCTATCAGAAATATCTTCAGGTTTAAGCTTTGAGTTAAGCTTTTTTAAAGTTTCACATTTAAGAGTTAAAGCATCGGAAATAATATCAAGTGCATTTTCTTGGTCAAGTACAACAGAGTAAGTTAATTGGGTATAGCATTCTTCAAGAAAATGTCCAACCATAAACTTAATATCTTTCTTTAAATCCCGAATGCTAGCCATGTTATTCTTTTGAGTTTATTTTCAATAATTTAGAAAATTAAATATAGGTTTTTTTAAATAGTGAGTCAGCTATCTTTCATATTTTTTGGGTGATATTCATCAACTTTTTTAGTGAACAAGATTAATAACCATAAACCCTACCTTCAATTCTATCGATCTCTATCTCAAATACTTTAACGTTCTCAACAGCGGGTTTACTGTATGTAAAATCTGATTTATCTGAATACTTTTGCATTACAATATTCAAAACATTGATTTTATTTTCAAAATCATTAATAGCAACCACTTTACCATGGATAAGTACACTACGATACTTCATTGAATAGGAACAAGCCACTTTTTCATTCTGGATTCGCATCTCATAATCGGTACTGAAAGCCACACATACGCTTGGATTATTTTTCCATATTTCTATCTTTTTTCCTTCAGGGGCACAGTGGATATATAATTTTCCATCCTTGTATCCAAAATTAAAGGGAAGTACATACGGTTTACCATCAGTGTCAATCATTGAAACATGGCAAACAATTGCGCCATTTATTATCTGTTCAATTTCTCTTTGGGTGATATCACTTCTACTTTTCATAAAAAACGATTTATTGTTAATTTAGGGAATAGCCATTTAGCGAATAAATATAGATATTTTGATATTAAAAAAACAAATAATGATTATAGATGATGAATAAAGAAATTTATAGTTTTATATCTTTGCACATCTTTTAAAACAAACATTATTTACTATGGGACGCGCGTTTGAATATCGTAAAGCAAGAAAAATGAAACGTTGGGGCAATATGGCCCGTGTATTTACCAGACTTGGTAAAGAAATTACAATGGCTGTAAAGGCAGGTGGCCCAGATCCGGATAATAACCCAAGGTTAAGGCTTCTCATTCAAAACGCACGTTCGGAAAATATGCCCAAGGATAATGTTGAGAGGGCTATAAAAAAAGCAACCGATAAAGATCAAAAAGATTACAAAGAGGTTGTGTATGAGGGTTATGCACCTCACGGAATTGCAGTCCTCGTTGAAACAGCAACTGATAACCCAACTCGAACAGTAGCGAATGTTCGAAGCTACTTCAATAAGTTTGGAGGCACATTAGGTACTACTGGTATGCTAGATTTTCTTTTTGAAAGAAAATGTTCTTTTAAAGTAGAAATGAAAGAAGGAATCAATATCGAGGAGCTTGAACTTGAACTTATTGATTTTGGTGTTGAAGAGGTATTTGCCGAAGAAGAAAGCATCATGATTTTTGCCGAATTCTCAAATTTTGGACCCATTCAACGATTCTTGGAAGAAAAAGAGATGAACATTCTTAGCTTCAACTTTGAACGTATACCCAACGATACTAAATCATTAACCCCTGAGCAATTAGAGGAAGTTGAAAAGCTTATCGAAAAAATTGAAGAGGATGAAGACGTTACCAATGTCTTCCACAATATAAAAGCAAGTTAAAGTCAAAAATTGACTGCTAATCTTTTATAAGAGGTATAATAACATCCACTCTTTCCTCAAGGAGTTTCTTAAAATTCTCTGCATCTTCTGTGTTCCCCTCGTACATTCCATAGTGCATGGGAATTGCTACTGATGTATTGGTATCAATGACTACTTTTACAGCTTCATTTATTGAGTTCATTGTATAGGTTTGCCCCAGTGGTAAAAGAATTATATCGCAGTTTATTCCTTTCATCTCAGGGATTCTTTCGGTATCCCCAGTATGATATAAAGTAACATGCCCTAAAGATAAAACGTAGCCAACCCACTTCTTTTCCTTAGGGTGTTTATCGGTTTTCACAATGTTATATGCTGGTACAGCTTTAATACTAATTCCTTTCCATTCTGTTTCATAGCCAGGTGCTACCCCATTAACTTTATCAAAACCAATACTTTTAAGCTTTGCAACAAGCTCATTTGGACAAAAGAAGGTTGTATCTGGAGTTGCTATTTTTTTAATGTCCTCTTCAGAGAAATGATCGAAATGCGGATGGGTAATTAATACTATATCAGCCCTATCGGCCAACTTAAGAACATACGGATCGATATAGATTATTTTTCCAGAAGACTGGATTTTGAATGAAGCTTGGCCAAACCATTGTATACTTTCAGCCAGTGCTTCAACATTTTTAGAAAGTTGATTAGTCATAACCTTATTAATTGATAATTAGTAGTTTATAATATATAATTAATAGGTATTACAGCTATCTAATTTACAAACTTTTAGCGCAAAAGTAAAGTAGTATCGCTATTTAAGCGTATCTCGTCTATACTTATAGAATCATATGGCAGTAAACTGGATGAATCAATTAGCATCTTCTTTGCTTGTTCAGAAAGGTTCACATTGTAAGTAAGTGTATTAAACTGATCCTGAGAAATCATTCCCCTCTGAACCATTTTTGTTGCCACAAAGTTAAAATCCTGTTCCATAAATGATTTAAGGCTGCCATCCCTTTCGAAAAGCCATTTTACCTTTTTAGGACGAGGAATGATGCTAGCAAGATAAATTGCTTCGTCAAGAGTAACATCCTTTGGATCTTTATCGAAGTAGTAACGACAGGCTTCGTTTATACCATAAATATTTGGCCCCCATTCTATGATATTGAGATAAATCTCAAGCATACGCTCCTTTGAGACAATTCTTTGACCTTCTATAAGCCATACAATCATGTACTCTTCAGCTTTTCGAAATAGGTTTTTATTTTTATTTAGGTATAGGTTTTTAATCAATTGCATGGTGATAGTACTACCACCACGAGCAAATCTTTTTTGTTTAATATTCTCTGAAATAGCATATTTTAAAGCATCAATATCAAAACCATTACTGCTAAAGAAGCCACCATCCTCCGAGGTTATAATTGCATCAACAATTAAAGGTGAGATTTGGCTTAGGTTTCTATAGTTTTTATTGTTGGAACCAAGATGGATTGTTCTTATATACTGACCTTCATCATATACTTCATGACTAAATGTATCGTTAAGTGCTGTAAAATTTCTTGCACCATACTGCAATATGTAAAAATCTTTGATTGTTAACTTTGGTTTTAAGTATACACTATCGGGATTGTCCAAATTGACTTTAAGATCAAGACTATAACCCATTACTCCATTCGCTTTTAAACCTCTTAGATTAGTAAAAAGGCCTTCGGGTAAGGCATCAAATAGCTGTTGCGCTTTGAATTTTTCAGTTGATAATTTGAATAATAAATTTCTTTCTGGTCTTGGGATGTACTTTATATAAAGTTTTGCTTTAATTTCATCTAAACTGATACTTGAAGAACTATCAATTTGATAATAATCTTGGTTTACAGAAACATCAAAATTAAGGCCTCCTCTATTCAGTTTTACAGTTTGATCTGATAGTCGGGGGCTATACACTTCCAGCGCTTTTACCGAAGCAAGAAGATTCAGTTTAATATCGTTATAACTAAGTTCCCTTGCTTCAACCTTGACACTTAGAGTATCAAATGAGAGATCTAATCCAAACTTATGATCAAGAATTGGTATAAGTTTCTTCCCTCCAATTGATGAAATATTTAAAAGAATGCTTGAATGTTTTTTATCATTTACCCCAGTAATATGTATATATCCAGTATTGCCATTCTCTACTAATTCCAAACGCGACTCAAAACCATTCTTGGACGATTCAAACTTTTTGGTTGAGATAGATGCGCTATAAGAAGAATCAGTGTAACTAAAAGTAAGATCATTAATATGATACTTGGCTGTTGTTAATCCAAACATAGCTTTAATAAGCCTATATAAAGCATGGCGCTTGCTAATCTTACTTACAGCTTTATTCTCGTATTCTATACTTTTATCAGAAAGGCTATCTTTTCTATGACTTAAAAGGAAAAGGTAATTAGAGTCCTTTTTATCACCATTAAAATTGAACTTTGGTGATACTAACCATACCTCAAGTGGGTTTGCTTTTAAAAAGATAAGTTCAGTAAGACTCAACTTAACTTCAGCATTTTTCATACAAAAAAGAGTATCCTTTAACTCTGGTTTAATAAAAAGGTTATCAACATATAAGGTTCTTAATCCTGTAAAGCCAACCTTATCTGCATTAATAACAATTCCATACCTATCACCAATTTCGGAACATTTACGTTCAAAAACGATTTGTACTATACTATTTCGAATAGCAAAAGAGATTATTAAAAGCAATAAAATGCAAATGAATGTTATCCTGAAATACCCAAATTCCTTAATACGCTGCCCAATCCTATTCATATTTGGAAAGTTTACTCTGCAAAGGTACTAATAAATAGCCGCTGAATTTTTAGGCAGAAAGACTAAATTGGTTACATTTAAGCATTCATTAAATTTATTTGTTTTGTATGAGGCTTTTAGTAAAACCTATTTTATTAGTACTTGTTTTCATTTCAAATAATGTTTTATCAAACGATACACTTCGGATTGTAAGCTTTCCAAGAGACATTAACTTATACGCAAAAATTGGTCCCTCATTTTCACAAGTTGAAATTCAAAACCCTGACATTCCTCAAAACTTAGTCTTTAAACCTAACCCTCAACCCCTTGTTGGCTTTGGTTTTTCGTACTCATGGATAAGTTTTAGCTTTAGTTTTATGCTCCCCTCAAGTGATGCCGATGATATTAAATATGGGAAAACCAAGAAATACGATTTTGAGGCTCATTATACAATGCGTCGTTTAACGGTTGATCTAACCCTAAAGAGTTATAAAGGTTTTTACTTAGATAACCCAGATAAATTCATTGATAGCTGGAGAAAGAGATACCCCTACCCACAAGCGCCTAGCCTTCAAACTTTAACACTTGCTGCCTCGGTCGCATACTTTTTTAACCCCGATAGGTTTTCTCCGAATGCTGCCTATACGTTTACAAAAGCAATGCGTCGAAGTGGCGGTAGCTGGATGTTGGGGGGCTTTTTCTCAATAAATGGAGTAGTTTCTGATACCTCAATTGTTCCAGGAGTTATTAAACAATATGTTGATCCAAAACTTGATTTAACTGGAGTTGTTTTTAAAAATATTGGAGTCTCTTTCGGTTACTCTCATCTTTTCACGATTCATAAAAAGAATTTTGTATCATTTACATTGTACCCCGGAATATCATTTCAAAATGTTACACAGTGGTCATCAATTGATGGTTCCGTTAAAAAATACAATACCCTTGCGTTAAGAACAATTTATCGCATTTCAATTGGAAGAAATGGAGATAAGTTTTACTGGGGAACAAATATTTATGTTGAATCAACAAATATTAAGCAATCGAAATCGCAGCTAACTCTCAATTCTGGTCATGTCGACTTCTTTCTTGGCTACCGCATTGGTACAACAAACTGGAAGTTTATGAAAACTGTTGACAAAATCTTACATCCCCGTTTTATGAGATTCCTAACAGGAAATCCGCCTGATAGAGGTTGATAATTAGAATTAATCGTTAAGCTGTTACTAACCTGTTGATTATTTACCTCTTATTTTAAATAGAATTCAAAACTATTATTCGCAATTATTTGTAGTTTTAAACTTTTTAAGTAATTGTTAAACTTTTCTGAATCTAAGTGTATTAGAAGTGATGCAAGGGGAGCAAATTAGTGATAGTATCATAACTGTTGAAAATTTAACCCATTCTTTTGGGGACAAGGTTGTACTTAAAGGTATCAACCTAACAATAAAGAAAGGTGAGTTTGTTACAATACTTGGACCTTCTGGTTGTGGTAAAACTACCTTAATGAGACTGATTGCTGGATTTCTCAAAGTAAACGAGGGTAAAATCTCGATTATTGGAAACGACATGACGCTTACCCCACCACACCTAAGGCCAGTAAATACAGTATTCCAACGATACGCTCTTTTCCCACACCTTAACGTTTACAATAACGTTGCTTTTGGACTAAATCTGAAGAAGCTACCTAAAGATGAAATCAGCAAAAGGGTAAAGCATGTTCTTAAAATGGTTGTAATGACCGACTATGAAGAACGAGATGTTGATTCTCTTTCGGGTGGTCAGCAACAACGTGTTGCAATTGCTAGGGCTATTGTGAATGAACCCGAAGTTCTACTTCTCGATGAGCCATTGGCAGCACTTGATCTGAAAATGAGAAAGGATATGCAGATGGAAATAAAAGCGATGCACAAAAAGCTTAACATCACTTTTGTTTACATCACTCACGATCAGGAAGAGGCACTAACTCTTAGCGACAAAATTGTTGTAATGAGCGAAGGGGTTATCCAGCAAATAGGCACTCCTACTGAAATTTATAATGAACCCATAAACTCTTTTGTAGCCGATTTTATTGGTGAAAGCAATATTCTCAATGGTATAATGATTAAAGATCGGCTTGTTGAGTTTGTAGGTCACAAATTTGAATGTATTGATAAGGGATTTGAAACTAACGAACCTGTAGATGTTGTTATCCGCCCTGAGGATATTTATATATTCGAAATGTCTGACGCTGCACAGTTTAGCGGTACAGTTACATCGTGCATTTTTAAAGGGGTTCACTACGAAATGATGGTTACAACCCCTGAGGGTTTTGAAATTATGATTCAGGATTACCATAGCTTTGAACCAGGAAAAACTGTTGGCCTAAGAATAAAACCTATAGATATTCAGGTAATGAAAAAGGAAAGACACTGCAATACTTTTCTTGGAACAATAACTAATAAATCGCAAGTAAATTTCCTTGGGAATGATTTCGAATTTGAAAATATCAATGGCCTTGAGGTTGATGCTGAAGTAAACGTTAAAGTTGATTTTGGCAATATGATACTGCATGACAACGAGGACGATGGCATGCTAAAAGGAACTGTGAACTTTATCCTTTACAAAGGAAACCATTATCACCTAACCGTTTGTACAGAGGATAATGAAAACATCTATGTAGATACTACTGACATTTGGGATAATGGAGACCGAGTAGGTATTAGTATTTTGCCACAATCAATTCAAATTGAAAAAAATTAAATCTTCGAAAAAGTGCTAAAGAAGTTTTTACATTTTTTTGGAAAGCGAAGAAACTGGACAGTTCCATATATTCTTTACTTAATGTTTTTTGTTTTAGTACCCATGGTACTGATTATTTACTTTTCTTTTACAAATCCTGAAGGTAAATTATCATTAATCAATTTCGAGAAATTTTGGCAACAACCAGTTGCAATGCATACCCTAATCTATTCTATAATTATTGCTTTCATAACAACTGCGTTGTGCATTTTAATTGGTTATCCTGCGGCTTATATTCTTAGTAAAATGGATGTAAATAGGTCGAGATTACTTGTCCTCCTTTTCATTTTGCCAATGTGGATAAACTTTTTAATTCGAACTCTAGCTACTGTTGCTCTTTTCGATTTTTTGCACCTACCGCTAGGTGTAGGTGCACTTGTTTTTGGGATGGTATACAACTTCTTACCATTTATGATCTACCCTATATATAATGTATTGCTCAAGGTTGATAACACATTAATAGAAGCTGCACAAGATTTGGGAGCAAACCCACAACAAGTGTTCATTAAAACCATTTTACCCCTATCACTTCCTGGCATAACTAGTGGAATAATAATGGTTTTTATGCCCGTAATTTCAACATTTGCAATAGCTGAACTACTGACTATTAATAATATAAAACTATTCGGAACAACCCTTCAAGAGAATATTTACTACGGGATGTGGAACTTTGGTGCAGCATTATCGCTAATTATGCTTGTGCTTGTTGGAGTTACCTCTCTATTGCAAACTAACGGAAATACTAAAGCCGCAGATGAAGGAACTTTAATATGATAAAGAGAATATTAAACTTATCATACCTTGGGCTATTATTGGTAATGCTTTATGCACCAATACTTATCGTTATAATTTTCTCGTTTACCGAATCAAAAGTATTAGGCAACTGGACAGGCTTTTCATTTAAACTTTATGCTTCAATTTTTAAGGGGGGTATTCACCATTCGCTTACAAGCGCTCTTTTGAATACTCTAGTAATTGGATTAATAGCTGCTTTTATGTCAACCATTCTTGGGACAATGGCTGCTATTGGTATATACAACCTTCAACCTCGAGCACAAAAAGCTGTTAAATTGGTTAATACCATTCCTATTCTAAACCCCGATATTATCACAGCAATTTCACTATTTCTACTATTTGTGAGTATTGGAATTTCGCAGGGATATACAACAGTAATTTTAGCACACATTACCTTTTGTACACCTTACGTTGTTTTAAGCGTACTGCCACGGTTAAGTAGAATGAATCCAAATCTCTACGAAGCAGCCCTTGACCTAGGAGCAACTCCATTTTTAGCATTAAGAAAAATTCTTCTTCCTGAACTAAAGCCAGGCATGATTACCGGCTTCATTCTTGCATTTACCCTTTCAATTGATGATTTTGTAGTAACCCTTTTTACTATTGGTAACGAAGGACTCGAAACGCTTTCAACATATATTTACGCTGATGCACGAAGAGGTGGTCTTACACCAGAACTTCGACCCCTTTCAGCAATTATTTTTATAGTTGTCCTTATTCTTTTAGTAATTATAAATCGCAGGGCAGCAAAGAAAAAGACTTGATGAGAGTTTAAAGATCATTTGTTCAATTATTCATAAATTCAATTTTTAACGAAATCTTTAACCTAACTTAATTTTTAGCAAATGAAGGCATTAATCAACCAAAAAGTCATGCGGATTATATTAGTAATCGCGCTTATGACATCAATTGCTAGCAGTTTTAATGCTTGTAAGCAAAGCGATGAATCGAGAAAAAAGATTCTGAAAATATATAATTGGGCCGATTACATCGACGAGAATCTGCTTACAGAATTTCCAAAGTGGTACAAGGAGCAAACTGGCGAAGACATTAAAATTGTTTACCAAGTATTTGATATGCCAGAAGTGATGTATACAAAGATTGTATTGGGTAAAGAAGATTTCGACCTAGCCTGCCCTACTCAGTATCTTATTGAAAGAATGCTTAAGCAAGATTTAATTCTTCCAATAGATCAAAACTTTGGAAAAACGCCTAACTACCTAAGTAACATCTCTCCTTTCCTTCGCGATAGAATGGATGCATTCAGCGTACCCGGGAAAAAGGCTGTTGACTACATGGTACCTTATATGTGGGGTACTTCAGGGATTTTATATAATACTCAAAAAGTATCCGATAAAGAAGTTGAATCGTGGGCATGTCTGTGGGATTCTAAAAATAAAGGTAAAATCTTGATGAAGGATCATTACTGGGATGTTTACAACATGGCCGCTATTTATGGCTTTTATCCTGATATCGCTTCTGGGAAACGAACAAGGGAAAAGGTTTCTAACGATCATACCGATGAGGATATTGCCATGGTTGAAAAGCAACTGAAACTTCTTAAACCAAATCTTGCAGGTTGGGAAGCTGATTTTGGCAAGGAAATGATGACAAAAGGAGAAATGTGGATGAATTATGCCTGGAGTGGCGACGCAGTTTGGGCAATTGACGAAGCCTCGAAAGTTGGAGTAACGCTTAATTATGTTGTACCGAATGAAGGTAGCAATATCTGGTTCGATGGTTGGATTATACCTAAATACGCCCGAAATGTTAAAGCAGCAAGCTACTTCTTAGATTATATTTGCCAAGCAAGTATTGCTTTACGAAACATGGATGTAAGTGGTTACTGCAGCGCTGTATCAAGTCCCGAAATTATCGACGCACAAACTGACTCAACAATTAATGAGACTGTAAACTTGAACTATTTCTTTGGCCCAGGTAATGGAAAATTGCATATCAATAAAATCCAATACCCCGATAGTAGCGTTATTAGTAGATGTGTTCTTTTACATGATTTTCTTGACAAAAACGATTTAATTATAGATATGTGGAGCCGCGTAAAGGGAGATAATCTAAAGTAAAATTGATTGAAAGAAAAATCATTAGAAACTAATAGCATTTTTACTATTTTTGAAGCCTTAAAACCTAACTAACCTAACATGAACAAAAAATTTTTAATACCAATTTCAGCATCAATTCTATCATTGATGTTTTTTTCATGTACCACAAAACAAGAAAAGATGGAAAGTAAACTAAGGGATTTTATTGCAAAGATTGAAACACAAGTAAAACCCCTTTCACAAGAAGCAAATATTGCCAGCTGGGACGCCTCAATAACTGGAAAGGATGAGGATTACAAAAGATCCGAAGATGCCCAAATTAAACTAGTGCAACTTTTCTCCGATCCTACTTTATTTGCAGAACTTAAAGAAATAAGGGATTCAAAACTTGTTAAGGACTCTATTCTTTATCGTGAGATGGAAGTTCTATATCCTTCATTCTTACGTAATCAGGTTAGCAAAGATCTGCTTGAGAAAAGAATCAAAATGGAAGCTGAACTTGAGAAGAAATATTCAAATTTCAGAGCTGACTTAAATGGCAAAAAGGTATCAGACAATGAAATAGAAGGTATCTTATCAAACTCAAAAGATTCAAAAGAACTTGAAGCAGCTTGGAAGGCTCACAAAATGATAGGAAAAGAAGTTGCAAGCGATATAATCGCAATTGTAAAACTTCGTAATGAGATCGCAAAATCATTAGGTTATGAGAACTATCATACTATGAGTATGACTCTTTCGGAGCAAAACCCAGATGAAATTCTTGCATTATTTAACGAGCTTGATAGCCTTACCAAAGGGGCTTTTGTAGAACTTAAAGGAGATATTGATAGCTATTTTGCTAAAAGGTATAGTATTTCAAAAGAAAAACTAATGCCTTGGCATTATCAGAATAGGTTTTTCCAAGAAGCTCCAAAAATCTATGATGTTGATCTTGATCAATTCTATAAGGATAAAGATCTTGTTGATTTAACTGCAAAATACTATAATGGAATTAACCTAAATGTTGATGATATTATCAAAAAATCTGATCTTTTTGAAAAACCAGGTAAGAACCAGCATGCATACTGTACCGATATCGATCGTAATGGCGATGTTAGAGTACTATGCAATGTTAAGCCAACCATGGGTTGGATGAATACTATGCTTCACGAGTATGGGCATGCTGTTTACTCTAAATATTACGATCAACAAAAACCTTTCTTACTAAGGGATGCAGCACACACCTTTACTACCGAAGCAATTGCTATGATTGATGGTCGCTTTGCTAGTAATCCACAGTGGATGCTAGACATGGGTATTATTACCGCTGAACAAAAAGAAAAAATTGCTGATGTATGCCATAAGTCACTACGTCTTGAGCAGCTCACTTTTAGCCGTTGGGCTCAGGTTATGTACCGTTTCGAAAAAGAAATGTATGCTAATCCTGATCAAGATCTTAACGCATTATGGTGGAGTTTAGTAGAAAAGTACCAACTACTTAAAAAACCAGATGGCCGTAATGAACCAGATTGGGCATCAAAAATTCACGTTGCACTATATCCATGCTACTACCACAACTACTTAATGGGTGAATTATTGGCTTCACAGCTATACTATTACATTTCGGATAGTATTCTAAAAAATACTGATTACAAAAATGTAAGCTTTGTAAACCATCCAGAGGTAGGTAAATTCTTAAAAGAAAAAGTATTTATGCCTGGCTGTTACTACCAGTGGAATGATATGATTCAACATGCAACTGGCGAAAAGCTTACAGCAAAGTACTACGCAAAACAGTTTGTTGAGAAATAGTTTGATTAAACGATTTAATCTCAAAACCGTCTTATATAACCATAAGACGGTTTTTTATTTAATTTTATCACATAATAAATATCTAATCCATATGAAAAAATTTCTAGCAATCATCACCTTAGCATTAATTAGCAGTTTTGCTATTGCCCAAACCGATGACGGTCTACTTACCCTTGATAGAATTTTTGGCTCTCCAGAATTTCGTGGACAGTACGGCGGTGGCGTAGAATGGCTACCAGATGGTAATTCTTACACAACCTTCGAGCCTTCTAAAACATTAAAGAACGCTATGGACATTTTTAAGGTTGATCCTAAGACTGGTAATAAAACATTACTTGTTTCGGCTGAAAATCTTATTCCACAAGGATCAAATGATCCTATTTCTATTGAAAACTACTCTTGGTCTCCCGATGTAACTAAAATGATCATCTTTACCAATGGAAAAAGAGTATGGCGATATAACACAAAGGGTGATTATTGGGTATTTGATCTGACTAGTAAGTCATTAAATCAACTTGGGAAATCGCTACCCGCATCAAGCTTGATGTTTGCAAAAATTTCTCCTGATGGAACACAAGCAGCCTACGTTTCAAACCACAATATTTATGTAGAGAATTTAGCTACTCATGAAATAAAACCTCTTACAACCAATGGTTCTAATACCATGATTAACGGTACTTTCGACTGGGTTTATGAAGAGGAATTTGATTGTCGTGATGGTTTCCGGTGGAGCCCCGACAGTAAGCGTATTGCCTATTGGCAACTAGACGCTTCAGGAGTTAGAGATTTTTATATGATTAACAATACTGATTCACTTTATTCGTACATTATTCCAGTTCAATACCCTAAAGCAGGACAAACCCTTTCTGCATGCAGAGTAGGTGTAATTAGCGCTAATGGAGGAGAAACTGTTTGGGTGAAACTTTTAGGTGATCCTCGTAACAACTATGTTCCAAGAATGGAATGGGCTGCATCATCAGAAGAACTTTTTATCCAATACATAAACCGACTTCAAAATACAAATCAGGTATTTCTTGCAAATGCAACAACAGGGGAATTAAATAATATTCTTACTGAAACAGACGCTTCATGGCTTGATCCAATTGATGATGTAAAATGGTTGGATAAAGGAAAAACATTTTCGTGGATTAGCGAACGTTCGGGTTGGAAACATATCTACACTGTTTCTCGCGATGGTAAAACTGTTAAACCAATCACCTCTGGTAATTTTGATGTGATGGAGATTAAACTTATAGATGATGTTAAAGGCTACGTTTACTACATGGCTTCTCCCGATAACAGTATTCAAAAATATTTGTACAGGATAAAACTTAATGGAAAAGGTAAACCAGAACGTCTAACTCCGGTAAATTTTGCAGGAACAAACTCTTACGATATTTCACCTAATGGAACATGGGCAACCCATAGCTTTTCAGCAGCTGAAAACCCATCTGAGAGCTACTTAATATCGCTTCCTGATCATAAAATTGTAAAGCAACTAGTTGACAATGCCAAGCTAAAAGCAAACTATGCTAAACTTAAAAAACTTCCTGTTGAATTCTTCAAGGTTACTATCGAGGGTAATGTTGATATCGATGGGATGATGATAAAACCTTACAACTTTGATCCAACAAAGAAATACCCTGTATTATTCTATGTGTACGGCGAACCTGCAAGTACAACAGTTAACGATCGTTGGGGTGGATCATCGTATCTATGGCATTTAATGCTTGCCCAAAAAGGATATATAGTGATTACTTTGGATGGAAGAGGAACTCCTGCACCTAAAGGAAGAGAGTGGAGAAAATCTATCTACCAAAAAATAGGTGTTTTGAACTCATCAGATCAGGCAAATGCAGCTATTGAAGTTGGTAAGAAGTTTAACTTTATCGATGCAAGTAGATATGCTATATGGGGATGGAGTGGCGGTGGTTCATCAACATTAAATGCTATGTTCCGCTACCCTGATATCTACAAAACAGGTATGGCAGTTGCTCCAGTAGCCGATATTCACCTATACGATGCCATTTACCAAGAGCGTTACGCTGGTATTCCTCAGCAATCACCTGAAGCTTATACACAAGGCTCTCCTATTACTTTTGCTCAAAATCTTAAAGGGAACCTTCTAATTGTTCATGGTACTGGTGATGATAATGTTCATTATCAGGGCACTGAAAAGCTTATTAATGAACTCATTAAATACAATAAACATTATACCATGCTATCATACCCTAACCGTTCACATGGTATAAGAGAAGGAAAAGGAACAACAATGCACCTTTATACTGAGCTTACAAGATATTTACTTGAACATCTTGAAGCAGGAGGAAAATAGAAACTCATTATAAATGTTAAAACCCCGCCATTTATAGTATTGGCGGGGTTTTTATTTTCTAGACTTTACCAATTAAAAACGAATCCGACTAAACATCCTTCTTATAGCACCTGTTGGAATAACCTTCGAATACCTCTCCCTTCTACTCCTAAATGCTTTGGTACCCTCTTTACCAAATACATCTGTTGAAAGTTTTGCAATTTTTGAGTAACCCTCAGAACCAATTCTTTTTCGAAACGAGCTAAAATCGTGGAAATAGAATGGTGGATTATGCTGAAAGTATATTTCTCCACAGAAATACTGCCAGTAAGGATTCTCAAGCCAATGTTGGATTGCATGCTTCTCACCATACTTAAAGACCTGTTTAAGTATGGTAAGACCAACCATGGTTCTGATCGGAATTGATGGTGCGCCTTTAGGACTATAATAAATAGCAAAGTCACCTTCAACTATATCCCAGTTAATTTTAGCTACTAATTTACAAAGTTCATGTTCTGGGTTAATAAAGTGCGCCAGCTGAACTTTAAGTAAATCAAGCTGAGGATTTTTATCAGTTTTACCCAGCATCTACTTTGGATTTTAACCAAATTTACGTCGAAATTTACCAAAGTAAAATTTTGTAATCCAATATTTTGAACCATTTAATAAACCTCTTCAATAATAGTTAAAAACAACTATGAGAGGGAAGTACCAAACAATATTTTGAAATCTACTTCAGAATTGCAATAAAGTGAATCATTTGAAGTTAAAAGTAAATGCAAGGATAAGGGACAACTGTTACAATTAAACTATAATCATCTTTTTAAATACTCTTTCAACGGGATTGGACCATGGCTTTTAGCCCATTTAGCGGTTACATCATACTGTTTACCGAGATCACTAAAATTGAACATCAAAAATTCTTCTTTGAAATCAGGAATATAAACGTATGTCCTTTCAGCAAGTTCCGGTGATTCCTTCTCAAGTTCTTTTAATCGCTTATAAAAGCCCTTATTTGAAATTGCTTCAGGCGAAACGCCCATTTTATCGAAGAACTTGAACTTATCTATCCCAAATTGCTGTAGCTCATCATTAAAGTTGGCAATAGTATCCCTTTTCCTACTAACAATAATCATTTTCTCAACCCCTATACCTCTCATTTTCTCGAACTCGATAACAGCTTGATAGGGAACATGGTCGGATGCAATACCCCCATCGTGATAAGTAACATTAGGAATTGTTTTAACATTGCTAATGCGAACAGGCGGAAAAGCAAAAGGATAAGATGCCGATGCCATCAGAACATCAACTATACTCAACGAGGAATCGCTTTCGGGATTTATCTTTTTATTACAAAGCCGATAGGTTCTATCTTTTAGCGGAAGTGCTTTCAAATTAACAACCGATAGAGAAGTTGGATAAGGTAAATCGCTTAACGCTTTATAGCCTAAGCGATCAGAAACAACCTTTGTTATTAGATTTCTTAAAGGATCAGTATCAACTGGTAATTTTTTACCGTTCTTAATAAAAATATCATCATTTCTTAAACTACTTAGGATTCCTTTATATTCTGACCAAGTCATTTTACGGCTAAGTATTCCATTAAGTACTGCAGCATTTAATCCACCTGAACTAGCGCCGGATATAAACACAACATCATTAAGCATGCCTTGATCGTAAAGTTGTTCGAGTAAAGCCGCCTCTTGTGCAATTTTAGCAGCAGCGCCAGTTATTACAATAGCCGTTCCCTGCCGATGAGGTGTTATTGGTTCGCGAACATCTTTATCTTTTGAACCTGTGAAAATCCACAAACAAAGTATGACCATAAAAATTGAAATTAAGACACGTTTGCGCCTTATTCTTTTTTTTGAGTCATTACTATTACGCTTCATTGTCAGATTTGATATTTGTTTGATCTATAATATATAATGGTCTATTCTGAACATTGGTATTTATTCTACTTATGTATTCACCAATAATTCCTACAGATAAAAGTTGAATTCCTCCAATAAACATTGAACTAATAATTAACGATGTCCACCCTGTTATAGTCTGATGAAGGAAGAAATGAGAATATAACGCATACAGAATGACGATAAAAGCAACAAAGGAGAACAACAACCCCAAATTGGTAACCAGTTTCAAAGGAGTATTGGAAAATCCAGTGATTCCATCCAAAGCAAATTTTATCATTTTGCCTAAAGGATAGCCTGTCTTCCCTGTTGTTCTACTATCACGTTCATATTCAACAAATGTTTGCCGAAATCCTAGCCAAGCAATTTGTCCACGTAAAAACTTATTCTGTTCGGGCATCATTTTAAGATAATTAACAATCTTATGATCAATTAGCCTAAAATCACCTACATCCGTTGGAATCTCAACAGATGTAATTCGTTTAAGGATTCGGTAAAATAGTTTAGCGGTAAACCGCTTAAAGAATGTTTCTCCTTTCCTTTTTATCCTTTTTGCATAAACCACTTCATTGCCTTCATTGTACTTCTGGTACATTTCTGGTATTAACTCTGGGGGATCCTGTAAATCACCATCTATAATAACAACAGCCTTACCAACCGAATGTTCTAATCCTGCTGTTACAGCTATTTGGTGGCCAAAATTTCTACTGAAACTAATAAACTTAACCCTATTATCGATCTTCGAAAGTTCAATAAGTTTAAAGAGTGTAGCATCCTTACTTCCATCATTTACAAAAACTAGCTCATAATTTGCTGTAATTGTTTCAACTGCTTTTTGCAGTCTATCAAACAGCTGAGGAATTATATCTTGTTCGTTGTATACCGGTATTACTACAGATAGTTCTGTCATATGCTCGAAGTTCATTTCAAAATGGTTATAGATAAATGGAAACTCTCACAAATTTAACTAGTTCTTATTCAATTTCACCCCAATTATAACATAACTCTAAAAGTAATTAGACTCTATTAATAATCAAAGAATTAGATATAGAAAGTATTTAAAACAATTAATACACACCGAAAAACAATCTTTTATTAAACTCATTTTAGTTTATCTTTTCTATAATTCATCAAGAAACACTTTAAAACTAATACTACTTTTGCTTTTTGTAAAGAAAATCGTTTATGAATGGATAAAAGATTATCACTTGTTTGGCAAAAGGCTGCTATAGTAGGTTCACTTTGGGGTGCATTTGAAATTGTAGCCGGAAGTTTTATCCATAACCTTGCGTTGCCACTACTTGCAGGCACAATATTATCTTTTACAGGTGTTTTAATTGCAATTGCTTTTCAGTCGAGATGGAGAACTCCCGGCTTATTATGGCGAGCTGGGTTAATATGCGCATTACTTAAATCAGTTTCTCCAAGTGCAATAATATTAACACCTATGCTAGGGATAACTCTCGAAGGGTTTTTACTCGAGGTAGGTACACTGCTATTCGGTATCAACATTACTGGTTTCATTGTTGGTGGAGGGTTTGCCGTTATATCTGTTCTTCTATTCAAGGTTGTAAGGTTACTACTAGTTTACGGGCAGGGAGTTATTGATGCTTATTCTTCTGTTTATAAACTTTCGATTACACAATTAAAACTTAATAGTGATAGTAATGCATGGTGGCCCATCCTTGCTATTGCACTGGTTTACTTTATTATTGGGTCAATAGCCGCAATTTTAGGAATTTATGCTGGTAAAAAGTTGAGCCAATCAGTGCTAGATTCTTACAATTCAATAAATTACAGCAACGTTGAAAATTTTGAAAATGCAAAAAGTAGTTTAGTAAAAACATTTATTGCTCCATTTACTCACTTAATATTTTTAGTTTCAATACTTAGCATTCAATTCAATATCAACGTATTGATTTCACTATCTATTACTTTCCTATATGTTCTGTTTTGCATTATTCGCTATCCTAAAATTAAATTTATACTATCCAAACCCGGTTTCTGGATTCCAATCGTTATTTTTTCATTTATTATCCCATTAATCTCTTTCCAAAACATTTCAGATTTTGCATGGTTAATTAATGGTATGAAAATATTATCAAGAGCAACTACTGTAATAATTTCATTTTCGGCAATTGGAACTGAATTTAGTAATAGCAACGCTCGAATCTTTTTTAAAAATGGTCGATTTGCTACAGTTTACCAAGCTACATCGCTTGCTTTTACAACACTTCCAAACTATATTGAGCATCTTAAAGGGATGAAGTTTGAGGCTAGGCGTCCTGAGAGGTTTATAAGTCGTTTTGTTAACGAGGCTGTAAATAAAAATCAAAATGTTGAACCTCGGAATTATCCAGTTATAATAGTAACTGCTGATAGAGGTAGCGGTAAAACAACGTTCATAAAAGAGATTGTTTCAATTCTAGAAGAAAAAAAGATTCCTTTAACCGGTTTTTACGCTGAAGGAACTTGGGACAGCGATCATGTTCGTAATACTTTCTCCTTAACATTACTACCATCAAGGGAAAAAATTATGTTATGTGATTCTTCAACGAATAGCTGGATACTTCAAGGTCGATTCAGATTTAACCCTAGTGCTTTAGCAAAAGGCAATGATTCTATAAAATCGGCAACAAAGGAATCAATAGTTGTTATCGATGAGGTTGGAATTTTAGAGCTAAACGGAAACATTTGGTCAGATGCGCTTACCGAAATAATTAATCGCGATAAAAACCCTGTCATAATTTCTGTTCGCCGACATTTTCTTGAAGATGTTAAAGGGAAATGGAATCTTAGTAATGCCATAATATTCGATGCAACATCCGATTGCCCCGAGGACGCTGTTAAAATAGTTGTTCGTTGATTTTAATTCGTTATTAATAAATATACCTCATAGCTATTTCCTTATTAACTTATTCACTTATTAACTTGTCTACTTATCCCCTTCTCCAACTTGTTGAAAACTCGTTTAAAAAATGGTTTACTCTCTGTTTGCTGATTGAGAAAATTACATCTACATTTGCCTAAACACTGAGAAATGGTTTTTTTACTTTTAAGCATTCTTTCATCCGCATCGGTCTTTATTGTTTTTAAATTAATCGACCGTAATGAAGTAAATACTTTCAGTGCAATTATCATCAACTATATTACAGCCTGCTCAGCAGGTTTTTTTTTGAGCCATAGTAGCCCATTTTCAGATCAAGTAATTCATTCCAATTGGATTTTTCTTTCGTTAATACTTGGAGTCATTTTTATCGCCATGTTCCGATTGATTGGGCTTAGTGTACAAAAGGCAGGGGTAACAAGTACTACAATAGCCTCAAAGATGTCGGTAATAATACCAATCCTTTTCTCAATTTTTATAGAAACAAATGATAAACTAACACTCTTTAAATCAGTAGGAATTATCCTTGCTCTTATTTCCGTCTTTTTTACATCCTATCGAAAAGAAAAAAAGAATTTGGATCTGAGTGTTATTCTTTTGCCATTATTAATATTTGTTGGAATCGGAATTCTTGATTCACTAATTAAATTCGCCCAGTTTAAATATGTTTCTGAAGAGGTAAACTTACTTTTCTGCGGAACTACTTTTATGGTAGCTGGTCTTGTAGGGTTTCTTTCACTACCCTTTAATCGTAAAGCAGCTAGAGATCTTATAAAAGTAAAATCCTGGTTATTCGGTATCTTGCTTGGTCTAGTGAATTTTGGAGCAACAATTTTTATTATTAGTGCATTAAACTCTGTAAACAGTTTAACTGGCAAAAAGATTGAAAGTTCGATTCTCTTTGGAATTAATAATATTGGAATTGTTACACTCGGTGTTCTTATCGGGTTTATTTTCTTTAAGGAGAGACCTACAAAGCTAAACTGGATTGGTATCTCTTTATCTTTTGTTGCCATTCTCTTTTTAACCCTAAACCAATGGTAGTATGGAAATACGCGAAGACACTTACCAAACAGTTTTAGGTCGAGCCGAAGGGCTTTACAAAGAGAAGGGTAGTAAATTCATTGGTTTGGCATTTTCGGTAACAAGCGAAGATGAAGTTAAAGAGATACTTGTTTCGCTAAGAAAGGAATATCACGATGCCCGCCACCATTGCTACTCCTATATTATTGGTTTTAAAGGTGAGCATTGGCGAGCAAATGACGATGGAGAACCCTCTGGAACTGCAGGAAGGCCAATTCATGGGCAGCTACAAAGCAGGAATCTTACAAATACCCTAATTGTTGTTATTAGGTATTTTGGAGGAACAAAGCTCGGTGTTTCGGGACTAATAAATGCTTACAAAACATCTGCAGCAGACGCCCTAGATCATGCACAAATAGTTACAAAAACGGTGAATGATATATATAGAATAGATTTTGGGTACTTAGCAATGAATGATATTATGAAGCTTGTAAAGGATGAGAGCCTAAATTTGATTGAGCAAAATTTTGATACGTCCTGTTTCATTAACGTTGGGATAAGACAAGGCAGAACATCTGCTGTTTTATCAAAAATCGAAAAGATAGATTCAGCAATAGCTAACTTTATTAAAACAGTATAATTGCCCCGTTTTTAACGGGGCTTTTTTTTGAATGATAGATTATAATTACATAACAAGTTAAACCAAATAATATGAAGAACAAAAGTCTAGTTTCTATTGACGATCTTAGCAAAGATGAGATTTTAAAGGTACTTGATCTTGCAGAAGGATTCGAAAAAAACCCAAGCCAACGAATTCTTGATGGCAAAGTGGTTGCTACGCTTTTCTTTGAACCATCTACTCGTACCCGCTTAAGCTTTGAGAGTGCTGTAAACCGGCTTGGAGGAAGAGTAATCGGGTTCTCCGAAGCATCTTCAACAAGCGTATCCAAGGGTGAAAGTCTAAAGGATACTATCCTAACCGTTTCAAACTACTCAGACTTAATAGTAATGCGTCACCCAATTGAAGGTAGCGCACGCTATGCAAGTGAAGTTGGTAAAGTTCCTATTATCAATGCTGGCGATGGTGCAAATCAACATCCTACCCAAACACTTCTCGACCTTTATTCTATTCGTAAAACCCAAGGTAAACTTGACAACCTTAAGATTGTAATGGTTGGGGATTTAAAGTATGGTCGAACTGTTCACTCGCTTCTAATGGCAATGTCGCAGTTCAATGCTTCGTTTACATTCATCTCCCCGAAAGAGCTCCAAATGCCACTAGAGTATAAAATGTACTTAGATAGCATTGGACTAAAATACAAAGAAACATCAGAATTAGCGGAGAACATTAAGGATGCCGATATAATCTACATGACCCGCGTACAACGCGAACGATTCTCTGATCCTTTAGAGTACGAAAAGGTTAAAAACGTTTATGTTCTTCGTAATGAAATGCTTAAGGAGACAAAGCCAAATGTGAAGGTTCTTCACCCACTTCCAAGGGTAAACGAAATTCATACTGATGTTGACGATAACCCCAAGGCATACTATTTTCCTCAAGCTTTGAACGGGGTTTATACTCGTATGGCTATTATGGCTTTGATTCTTGGATTAAAATAACCTTTAAAAAGAAATCACTATGAAAGATATTAAACAACTCAGCGTAAATGCAATTCAGAATGGTACTGTAATCGACCATATTCCTGCTCAAAACCTGTTTAAGGTTATTAACATCCTTGGTCTCGATAAAATAAACAACAAGATAACCTTTGGGACTAATCTCGAAAGCCAAAGGATGGGGCTGAAAGCGATAATTAAAATATCTGAGAAATTCTTTGAAAAAGATGAAATTAACCGAATTGCAATGGTAGCACCTCATGCAAAACTCAATATTATTAAGGATTACGCAGTGGTCGACAAAATGCTTGTAGATGTACCCGATGAAATCTCAGGTATTGTTAAGTGCATGAACCCAAAGTGTATTACTAACTTCGAAAAGGTAACCCCACGGTTTAAAGTTTCAGATAAAAAGAGTGTTTCGTTAAAATGCCACTACTGTGAAAAAATAACTGATCAGGAGCACATGGAATACTTATAGAAGTGACGAGTTACTAAAAAAGAAAAGGGGTAAGCAAATTGTTTACCCCTTTCTCATTAACCTAACTTAAACCTAACCTATTATGAAATTGAAATTTCTCTTACTGGTTTTACCTTTGCTTCATCCTTTTTTGGGATTACAACATTAAGAATTCCGTCCTTGTAGTTAGCTTTAATCTTATCCGATTCAACAGAATCAGGTAGAGTAAAGTACCTCTTGAAAGAGGTGTAGCGAAACTCACAACGCATGTACTTATCTTCATTCTCCTCGTTTTTAACCTCTTTCTCACTTGATATTTCAAGTACATTGTTGTTTAGGTTGATTTTGAAATCCTTTTTTTCAAGGCCTGGTGCTGCAACATCAATAGTAAAGTCCTCTTTCCCTTCACGAATGTTTACGGCTGGCATTGTAGCGTTTGCAGGAGTTTCGAAGAACTTAGCAAACAAGTCGTCACCAAAAAATTCATCATTGAATGTTGGCAACATCGATTTACGTCTAATCATTGGGAACATAGTTTTATCCTCCATTTAATTGTTTAACATTTTTATTTTTTAAAAACCACTTTTTGGTTTCTGAATAGTTTTATTCAATTGGTATGCCATTTAAATATTCAAGTCATTATGTCACTTCATAGTCATATATTGAGCCATATTGTCATTTATATAGTTCTATATATTTATATTTCTTATACTTACAACATTACTCTAATTTAGTAAATGAAAATCTATACACTTTAAGTTTTATCAACCTTATGAGAGTTACCAATTTTTTTATATCTTTTGCAAGTATTTACTGATGAAATAGAGTAACCGAGTATGCCTGAACAAAAAAGAAATCAGGATGACGAAATAAAACGTTTGAAATCTGAACTTGAGTCGGTTAAGCAAGATTATCAAACTTTAAAGAGTATTGCTGATAGTACAGAAGGAGGAATTTACATTGTTCAGGATTTTAAATTCATTTTTACAAATCCTAGTTTCTGTAAGCTTGTAGGCTACTCAAACGAAGAGCTTAAAGCTAAAAATTTTATCGATTTAGTTCACCCTAAGGATAAAAAGCTCATAAAACTTTTATTCCATAATAATTACCAAGAAATTAGTATAAAACCTTCTAAGAGCTATACATTTAGAATCCTCACAAAAGGTGGTGAACTTAAATGGTTGAAGTCACATGTTTCTGTAATTAATTGGAAAGATAAACCAGCATTGCTCGATAGCTGCTTTGATATTACTTTCCAAAAGGAAACTGAATGGAAGCTTATTGAGGAGGAGCAAAACTTTAGGCTCTTAGTTAACACTTTCGAGGATTATATTTTTATCCTAAATCAAAGAGGTAATATAATTCAAACCAATCAGGCTGTAATAGATTTTTTAGGGTACCGCGAGCATGAACTTTTACTTAAACCCTTTTCAAGCCTAAGCTCAAATGATAGTAGTATTAATTTTGAAAATATAATTGATAATGTAAATAAGAACCGTAAAGAATCATTTTCAAACTCCCTTCTAACTAAGAAAAATTTGAAAATACCAGTTGAAACTAGAATGTTTAAGGGCATTTGGAGTGGGAAGGATGTAATTTTTGTAATAAGTCAGGATATATCACAAAAACTGAAAGCTGAGAATGCAATTAAAGCCTCTGAAGAGAAATTCTCAAAAGCATTCCACACAAAAGCCATTATGATGGCTATTACTACTTTTAATGATGGAGAATACATTGATGTAAATGACGCTTTTTTAGAAACGACTGGGCTTAGTAGGGAAAATGTAATTGGAAAGACATCTAAGCAAATAAAAATTTTTGCTGATCCAAAAATCAGCGAAAAATTTATGCAACAAATAACAGAATCAGGACGATTATCAGAGCAAGAAATTAAACTGAAAAATAAAAAAGGAGAAATACTTACCGCTCTTTTCTCTGCGGAAATAATAAATATTCAAGGGGTAAAATGTTTACTAATTGTAATGAGCGACATTACCCTTCGTAAAAAAGTTGAAGAGGAACTTATTCAAGCAAAAACCCAAGCAGAAGAAGCAGGAAAAGCAAAAGAGCAGTTTCTTTCAACAATGAGCCACGAGATAAGAACTCCTATGAATGCTGTGATTGGAATGACCAATTTACTTCTTCAGGAAAACCCAAAACCAGAGCAAATTGATAGCCTTGGAGCACTGAAGTTCTCTGCAGAAACATTGCTCGCTCTACTTAATGATATTCTCGATTTCAGTAAAATTGAAGCCGGGAAAATTGAACTTGCTTCTGTTACATTAAACCTCAAATCAATTGTTGACGGGTTAAGAAATAGCTTTGATAGGCTAGCAAGAGATAAAGGAATTGAGCTCATTGCCGAAATCGACCATAATATTCCAAACAACCTTGTTAGTGATCCAGTAAGAATAAATCAGGTGTTAACAAACTTAATCGGTAATGCTCTTAAGTTTACCGAGGAAGGCAAAGTAACTATATCGGTTAAACTTGAGAAAAATTTGAAAAAAAGTGCTGTTATCAATTTTGCTATATCCGATACTGGAATTGGTATTCACAGGAACAAACTTGGAGTAATTTTTAAAGAATTCACTCAAGCAAATGCTGAAACAACACGACGTTATGGAGGTACAGGACTAGGACTAGCAATATCTCAACGAATTGTTAAAGAGTTTGGAGGTGAGATTAAAGTAAAAAGTAAACCAAACGAAGGTTCATCTTTCTATTTTTCAATTCATCTTCTAAAATCAAGCATAGCACCTTCACCTGAAGTACAAATTCTAAAACAACCCGTTGATATTGTATTTACTAAATCATACAAAATACTAATCGTTGAAGATAACGAGATCAACAAGATTATAGCAGAGAAATTCCTTACAAAATGGGGAATGCAGGTTGATCATGCAGAAAATGGAAAAATTGCAATTGATAAAATTCAAAACGAGAACTTCGATTTAATTCTTATGGATCTTGAAATGCCTGTAATGAGCGGGTATGAAGCTACTGATAAAATAAGGCAAATGAGCGATGAAAGGAAAAGAAATATACCAATAGTTGCATTAACTGCATCAGCAATGCTTGATATTCAGAAAAAGATATATACTCTTGGAATGAACGACTTTATACTTAAGCCTTTCAATCCGAATGAGCTTAGGAAAAAGCTACATCACCATCTAGAAAAGAACCTACTATCACATTAGAACTATATCAGTGCATTTACTATGAACTTGTTTCGTAAACTCCTTTTAATAACCATACTACTGCCAAACATTACCCTTTCTCAGGTTAATATAAACATAAGGGTAAAGCAGGCTCGTACTAAAGAATCGAAACTTTACCTTTACCAAAACTCTGAAACAGTTCTTATCGATTCGTCTTTTCAGAACTCAAATGGACTCTTCTCTTTTAATCTTCCAAAGGATTATAGACAAGGTGTTTATAAATTTGCCCTTGGAAACAATATCAGCTTTAATTTTATTATTGGGTCAGAACCTGTAATAGATCTAGAAACGGTGGTTTTCGCCGCTGAGGATAGTCTAAAATCTATTAACTCAATGGAAAACGCTCAATATATTGAGTACCTTAAAATTAAAAGAGCTCTTAATCACAGGTTATGGTTAATAAATTCATTAGATGATTGCTATGCCGATTCATCATCCTTCCATAAAAAGTTATCTGCTGAGAGGTTAAGTACTCAGCAAGAACTTACAACTAAAGCTAAAGCAATTGCATTAAGTCATCCAGATTTATTAGTAGCAAGCATTATTCTACTTGAATTAAAACCCGAACTGAAAACAAATCATTCAAAAAATAAAAACACTGAACTTCTTAAAAAGGAATGGTGGTCAGATGTAAACTTAAGTGATGACAGGTTAATTAACTCAGCATCGTTAAATTCGAAGGTATGGAATTTTATAGATCTCTATGCCAATAATAGATTTGATAAGGAGCAACAAGATTCATCGTATTGCGAAGCAGTTAAAACTGTAATGAACTTAAATGCAAGCCCTAATTTAAAAGAATACTTTAGGGATAACCTTATAAAGAGTTTCCTTGATACAGAGTACGGAATAACAACAAAATTTCTTGTAGAAACATCATTTGATAATTTAGAATCCATAACCCTATCACCTGAAGAAAAGAATACATATGAATTGCAGGGAAAGAATGAGGTAGGAACAAAAGCGAAGGACTTTAAATTCATCACAAACGAAGGTTCAAAAATCAATTTATCAAAGGTTCAAGCACAATATAAACTTATTGTTTTCTGGTCGATGTGGTGTCCACATTGCACCGAAATGCTTCCAGAACTTAAAATAGTTTACCATAGTATAAAGAATAAAGGCTTTGAAGTAGTCGCTGTATGCATAGACGAAGATATTGATGAATGGAAAAAATACATTGGTGAAAATAGGCTAAACTGGATAAACACAATCGAACCAGACAACGGAAAAAATAAAATTTACAAAGACTATGGTGTTGATGGTACACCAAAGTTCATTTTGGTGGATAAAAATCAAACCATCATTTCCTGTCCAACGAATTTAAAACAATTAGAAGTAAAACTTAACAAACTAATTAAATAGGACTTAATACACACCTTGGTTAATTAGATTTGAATTTGTTAGTTATCTTTGGCAGCTCAATAAAACGTAATAACCATGATGGAATTTTTTCAGACTCTCTTTGACTGGTACATGGCTAACATGAATTATGTTACTATTGCACTACTAATGGCAATTGAAAGCACCTTTATTCCGTTACCATCAGAAGTAGTAATTCCATTTGCAGCATATAAAGCCGCTCAAGGATCGCTGAGCATTTTTGGAGTGGTAATATCCGGAACTATAGGCGCTTTATGTGGATCACTATTTAACTATTTTCTATCTAGATATTTAGGTCGCCCTCTAGTATATAAATTTGCAGATACCAAATTTGCGCATTTACTTCTTGTCACAAGTGAAAAAGTAGAACATGCTGAAAAATACTTCATCAAAAACGGAAAAAGTTCCACATTCATTGGCCGCCTAGTTCCTGGTATTAGGCATTTAATCTCAATACCAGCAGGACTTGCAAAAATGAATTTACGCGATTTTGCTCTTTACACTGCTGTAGGTGCGGGAATTTGGAATATCATTTTAGCAATAGTTGGTTATTATGCATACTCTTTAAAAGATCAAATACTACATTACATTGCCTACTTATTACTTGTTCTTGGTATAGGGTTTATAACTTACCTAATTATCATGAATCGGAAAAAGATAAAAAGGGAGAAACAAGAAGAGAAATAGCTACTGTTTTTGTTTAATACTCACTTTTTTGCAATTCTTATAAAATAGTTCTTGCGCACTAAAATTACCGTTTTTTGAGGCTATATCTAAATCAGAGCAAGCATCATCCTTTTTTCCTAAGTTTAATCTTGTTATACCCCTTTGATAGTATGTTTCAGATGGCTTATAACCCTTTTCTATTGCAGTACTAAAATCAATTTCTGCAACATTATAGTTTTCTGATTTTAAATACGCTAAACCCCTATAATAATAATATTTTGATTCTAACGGATTAGTTTTAATTAATTTACCCAAACCGAAAAGAGCATCAACATATCTTCCAGCATCAATTGCTATTACCGCAAAAAGAAACAAAGCATCAGTATTGGATGGGTAAAATGAGATATAGTATTCTAAATCATCAAAAGCTAGATCATACTGCTTACTTCTATGATATGCATTTGCTCTAATTAGAAAGTAGTTTGGATCACCACCCGAAAGTACAATAGCCTTTGCTGCATCTTCAATTGCTGAATTGTATTTCTCAATTGCCAAATAGGCTTTAGCCCTTTCGGCTAAATAAGCATGATTTTTTTTGCTATTTCTAATTGCCGCAGAAAAATCATCAATAGCAGTATGATAGCTACCTAATCCCAAATAAGCTTTCCCTCTAAGATATAGCAATTGTGGACGAGGTTTATCACCCTTTAAACGGGGGTTAAGTAAATCAATCGCCTCTTCCCAATTCAGATTCGACAAACTATACTCAACATCGAAAATGAGTTTTTCATAAGCCGAATACCACTCCTTACCCCAAATCCCCTTCCACTGTTTTGTTAGTATTAATTTTTTAAATGAAGGTTCAAGTTTAATTGTACCTTCGCTAACCTTGTCCCCTGACGCCAGATAATTTTTCAACCACAAGAAACATGAAGCAGTATCTCCTTTTGATGAATAAAGTTTTGATAAAGTGTATGATGCTGAATTGGGTTTAAGTTTCTCGGCTTTTAATAGCGATTCCAATGCATTTTCGGTGTTCCCGATACTGAATTGTATTTCCCCTCTCCTAGCCCAAAATAATGGATTATTCCCTTTTTTAGCAATACAAGAATCAATCCACTGTAAGGCTAAATTATACTCACCTCTGTCATATGCTGCAAGAGATCGATACCAGGCTTCTGGCATTTGTTGAGCCTTTGAATCTAGAAATAGAAAATAGAGTAAAATAAATAGAATCGTTCTTTGCATTAAGTACAAACTGAGTTATTGGTTACTAGTTACTAAGGTTATATTCTTAATTCTTTCACCTTACTTCTTCACCAAGTTTTTCACCTGACTAATCTCCATAAAAGATGCTCCATCGCTTGGGCCAAAACTACCTCCAATAACAAGCACAGTATCTTCGGGTTTTATTTTACCCTGTTCCACCATAATTGAAATTGAATCAACTAAGAAATGATCACGAGTGGTTCGGGGCTCCATGTACTCTGCTTCAACACCATAGGATAGCGCTAAATGACGCATTATTTCAGGCTTGTAACACATAGCATAAACGGGGATTTTTCCCCTAAAAGCAGCTAAATAGCGGCCTGTTCTACCAGTGAGGGTATCAACAACAATAGCTCTAATTGGTAAATTTGCACTTGCTCTAACAGCTGATCGTGCTAATGTTGCAGTTACCTCATTGTTTATTCTTACTAGAGTTTGTTTTGGATCAGGTTCAAGATTAACCTCAACTTCCTGTGCTACTCGCGTCATTATATTCACAGCCTCCAAGGGATAAGCACCGTAAGCAGTTTCACCGCTAAGCATAATTGCATCAGCACGTTGATAAATTGCATTGGCAATATCACTGATCTCGGCACGAGTAGGTCTTGGATGCTCAATCATAGTATGAAGCATCTGAGTAGCAATAATAACAGGTTTCTTGCTCTCAATACACTTTTTTACAATTCTACGTTGAATTATAGGTATTTTCTCAGCAGGGATTTCAATACCTAGATCTCCACGGGCAACCATAATACCATAGGTGTGATCGAGTATTTCATCAATATTATCAACACCCTGCTGGTTCTCAATTTTGGCAATTATTTTGATTGTACTCTTATGCTCCTCAAGTATTTTCTTAATTTCAATAACATCCTCTTTCTTTCGAACAAAGCTATGAGCAATAAAATCGAGCTTGTTTTTAATTGCAAACTTTACAAACTCAATATCCTTTTCGGTTAATGAAGGTAAATTGATATGGACATTGGGAATGTTAATGCTTTTACGAAGCTTAATAATCCCTGAATTATCAACCCTGCAATTAAGTGAATCATTTGATTTGCTATCTACAACAAGTTCGATATCCCCATCGTCGATAAGAATACAACTACCAACAGGAACTTCTTCAACTATATTAGGATATGAAACGTAAATTGTATTTCCATTCGACTCCCCTTGTGGGTTGCCCTTAATAAATACTCTATCCTCCCTATTTACATTAATTTCTGAACCAAATGATGACGTTCGAATCTCGGGACCTTTGGTATCAACCAGCAAAGCAATTTTATCTGATACCTTCCTTACATTCTCAATAACCAAAGTTGCCTGATCCAAGTTCTGGTGTGCAGTGTTCAAACGAACCACGTTCATCCCAGCTTCATAAAGTTTTCTTAAAAATTCAACATCACATCGTTTATCGGATATTGTTGCAACAATCTTTGTTCGTTTTAGCATATGCTCAAATTGGTTTTGATGACAAATATAGGGATTAACTGAGAAGTGGCAAGGAGCAAGTAATAAGAGGAAAAATATCAATATATATTACCAAATTTCTTCAACTTATTCTACATCTTTTATACTTTTGATCGTTTATAATAGTAATAAAATGGGTTGGAAAGCAGCAATTGACGACTATGTTAACTTTATAAGGGTCGAGAAATCCTTATCAGGGAATTCGGTATCAGCTTATAAGCATGATATCGACATGCTTATGGAATACGCAGAGAGTGTTGGTGTTGAACCTGAGAATATAACAATGAGTCAAATCCAAGATTTTTTGAATCATGTTGATGAGCTGGGCTTAAACAAGCGGACACAAGCAAGAATACTTTCAGGAATTAGAGGTTTTTATAAATACCTAATGATTGAAGAGGTTATTGACGTTGATCCTACAGAACTAATTGAAGGGCCAAAGATAGGGCGCAAACTTCCTGAGATACTTACTATTACTGAGATTGACAACATTGAAGCAACTTTTGATTTAAGCAAACCAGAGGGACAAAGAAACAAAGCAATTGTTGAAACATTATATAGCTGTGGGCTTCGTGTTTCGGAACTGATAAATCTGAAAATTACAGACCTGTTCTTTGATCAGAATTTTATTCGTGTTATAGGCAAAGGAAATAAAGAACGGCTTGTACCTATTGGCGCAAAGGCAATAAAAGAGATTAACCTTTACTTAAGTAATAGGAACAGTGTTACACAAACTATTAAGAGTGATTCTGAAAATATTATTTATCTAAACAGACGTGGAAGTAAGCTAACTCGAGAAATGGTGTTCACAATTATAAAGAAACATGCGAAACTTGCTGGCATAAAAAAGAATATTAGTCCGCATACATTTCGCCATTCTTTTGCAACACACTTAGTTGAAGGAGGTGCCGATTTACGTGCAGTGCAGGAAATGCTTGGGCACGAATCAATTCAAACCACAGAAGTATACACACACCTAGATAAGGAATTCTTAAGGGATACAATTCTTAGATTTCACCCAAGGTCTGATATTTGATATCGCTCCAAAATAGGTTAATTAAATTCTTTTTGAAAGTACCTCTGCAAGGTTTTCCATAACTATGGGCTTTGAAATATAATCGTCAAACCCTGAATCCATTATTCTTTTAATCTCATGGGTCATTGCAAAAGCAGTTTGTGCTATAATTGGAATTTTTTTATTTGAAAGTTTTCTAAGTTCTGAAAGTGTTTTGTAACCGTCCAATCGAGGCATTTGAATATCAAGTAAAATCAAATCAATATTTGGGTTTTCCTTGAACTTCTCAAGAGCTTCTATTCCATCACAGGCAGTAATAATTTTAAAATTTAATTTTGAAAGAAATATGTTCAATAGTTCTCTGGAATTATCGTCATCTTCGCAAACCAGAACTGTTTTACTACCAAAATTTGATTTATTTATTATAAACTTCTCTTCGCCACTCTTTTGAATTGTATTACCCAATACTAAAGGGATAGTAAAATTAAATTTTGTTCCTTGATCAGGTAAAGAATCAAACCAAATTTTACCACCATGCATCTCAACTAAATTTTTTGAGATAATTAGCCCTAGTCCTGTTCCAGAATATAAGCGCTGACTTCCTCTATCAATTTTATGAAATCGTTGAAAAATGCTATTATGATGCTCTCTGGGTATACCTATTCCTGTATCAGAAACAAAAAAGTGTATCTCCTTCCCTTCAACCTGATAGCCAAACCCAATAGTTCCTGAATCAGTAAACTTAAGCGCGTTGCCTAATAGATTATTCATAACCTGCTTAATACGAAAAGGATCAACCTTAACTATTAAACTTGGATAATTTGTATCAGGTGAAAAAACGAGTTTTAACTTATCCGCTTTCTTTTCTAGTAAGATTTGTTCTGAGTAAAATTGAAAAATCGATTCGAATTCAGATTCTAAACTATAATCAGACACAGAGAACTGAAGTTGACCTGATTCAATTTTAGCCAAATCAATAATATCGTTTATTAACCTTAAAAGCTCATTAGAGCTTTGTCGAATGATTTCAAAATACGATTTTATTTCATCATTCACTTCGGCTTGCGCTGATAGTATCTCGGAGAATCCTACAATTGCATTTAAAGGTGTTCTAATTTCATGCGACATATTTGCAAGAAAAGCAGACTTGAGCTTATCAGCTTCTTCGGCTTTTTCCTTTGCAATTCGATATTCCTGTGTTCTAATTTCTACAGTATCTTCGAGATACTGATTATGCATCTCAAGTTCTTTATTTGTTGCCTCTATTTTTTGAGATTGAAGCTCGATCTCCTTTTCTTGCTTCTCAATTGCTAAATTCTTCTCTTCAAGCTCTCTGTTTGCCCTTTGTTTATCTCTATACGCAATAAGAATTATAATGATTAAGCATACAGAAAGAATCACAATTGAGATAGTTAAGGTTAAAAATTTACGCTGTGTAATTATTCTTTTTTCTTGAACAGTAAGGGTATTGTTCTGATTCTTAATTTTTGACTGTTGAATCTTAATTTCCAATTTTTGCTGCTCAAGAAATAAATTGCGTTGTGTGATTTCTTGAACCTGAAGATTTATAGTTTTTTGTTGATTATCAATATATTCTTTATTTTTTTTCAAAGTAATATTGTTCTCGTTCGAGAGTAGTTGTTGCTGATTAATTTGGGCAATTAGTGAATCAAGTTTCTGTTTTTGAGATATAAAACTTTTTTGTTGTTCAATAATGCTATTCTTCTGATTCTGAATCTCAAGTTTCTGACTTTCAATTTTACTATTTAACGATTCAACAATCTTTTGTTGTCGCTCAATTTCTGATTTGTATTGTTCAACCTTTTCTTTCTCATCTTTTAATTTTTCCTCTTGTTCTTGGTATAGATTTGCTACATCTAACCGTGATCCTCCAAGTAAAAGGAGTTTTGGAAGTATCGTTAATCTACGGTTCAACTCTATGTTCTTTTTATCGACTTCAAAACTAATTTTAGTTTTTTCTCTATCAAGGTAAATAAAGTTAATCATTACAAATTCTTTCGATTCACTCTCTTCTGTTATCAGTAGAACGGGTTTGTTTGCAACTTCTGAATAAACTTTCCCAAGTTCATCTAATGAGTTTTTATCGAGGTAAATTATGTTGGGATTAATTTCAAGTAATGACGTTTTCTGAAGAAGATTATAGGTTTTTATATGTTTCCCTTTCCAAAGCTTAATCTTCGAAATTTCGTTGAATTCATTTAAAAGATATTGATCATCAGAGAATAGAAAAATACGGAAAGTATCTATTTTTTCTTCGTTTGGCCACAAAATGTTCTGAGCAAATTGGTATGTATAGGCAGCTTTAATTTTTCTATCCGATACATTTTGAGCATCAGTGCTATAACAGATTATAATAAGAAAAAGAAAAGAAAGACTAGGAATTGATAGTATTTTGAAGAATCTTTTCATTATGGCTTGTGATTTCTTTTTCAATTTATAGACAACTATAAATCTAAAACTAAAACCGTTATGATCTGTTTTTGTTTATTTTAGGTTGAATTCAAAACCTGTTTAAATAATGAGTTTTACAACTCCTATACGCTCAAAAATAGTAACTTTTAAGGAATAAAAACTTTTTTGTAATAAAATAGAGCGGCCATTTTAGGAATAATAATAAATATCATCTATAAGTGTATGGAAAAAGGTTGAAATAAGGCTATATTTGTTTTATGGGTATCAATATAAAAATTCTTACCTCAGTATTATTAGCGTTTATACTCATCCCAGAGTATAATATGGCTCAAGTGACTGATACTGTCAACCTGTATGATCTCTCATTAGATCAACTGATGAACATTCAGATTTCCTCTGCAACAAAAACATCCGAAACCATAACTGATATACCTTCAAGTATTGTTATTATTTCTCGTCAAACAATCCAAGAACAGGGATGGCAAACCCTCGAAGAGGTTCTTTCAAACGTACCAGGGATGTATATGATAAACGATTATTTATGGTTTGGTACAGATAATTTTGGCATACGTGGATTCTTTTCCACAGGCTCTTTCAACACTATGGTGATAATGGTTAATGGAGTTTCTCAAAAAGAGGACTGGTATAACTCATTTCCATTAACAAAAATAAACGTTCCTGTGGAGGCGATTGATCGAATAGAAATAATCAGAGGGCCAATGTCTGTTGTTTATGGAAATACTGCTTTTTTAGGAGCTATCAATATTGTTACAGATCAAAACACTCAGAATAGCGGAGTAAAAGTGAGTGCTGGTACCAATGGGAATTATAGAGGGTATACTCGAATCGAAGGTGAAATCGAGAATAAAATTAGCTATACATTTAATGCTGGCATATATGGTTGCAACGGAATTGACAAACCATATTCCGACATGACCAATCATATTGAAGACTACTGGGGATTAAAACCAAATGCAACTTCAAAGAATCAGCTTACTGACAATAGACGTTATATCGACTTCTCCTTGAAATCCAAAGGGTTTCACCTTAATATGTCCCAAACAAACACCAAAAGAGGTGTAATTGATTATTACCCTGGATTTGATGATGGGCACCTCGCTGAATTACAGGCTTCGAATGTTCAAATGGGATACAGCAAAAACTTATCTAACATTTTTGGTGTTAGCTTTGATATTGGTTATTACTCATTTCGTAATCGATTAGGGTACAAACATAACTCCGATACTACTTCTTATGGGTTTAACGATATATACTCGGATGCTGCTGATGCAGAACTCAACATTAGCTTTAAACCAACGGAAAAAATTGATGTGTCTTTCGGCACATACTATCAAGTTGTTCTTAGAGATAAATTAGTAGTTGACGCGCCAAACTTAAGTGATAACTATGTAAACCTTGATGCTGGCCTTTCACGCGATAATGTAAAAAAAACATGGGCTGCTTTTACTCAAGCAAGCTTTGCAATCACATCAAATCTATCAGTATTAGGAGGATTACGGATAGAACAAACCCCATCATATACAATAAACTATGCAGTTCGATTTGATCCATCAGATAACTATGAATATTTGGCACGAAATGGTACCTATAAATACGGTAATCCTTACATAATCCCTCGCATTGCCATATTATATCATATAAATGAAAATCATCATATTAAATGGATGTACGGAGAGGCAATTAAGCAAGCATCGATGGGTGAAAATATGGATATTGTTCGCTACCCTGAAAGAGACCAACTAAAACCAGCAAAAATGCAGACCTATGAGATTAATTACGTTGGTCGCATTTCGAATAGTTCAATTTTAAATTTTAGTGTATTCAACAACAATGTAAACAACTTGATTTCCAGAACAAATCAGATGATCGATGGGGTTATGAAGCTATACAATACAAATTCGGGTAAGTTAAGGACAATAGGAACTGAACTTAGCGCTGATTTTCAATTCTCCCAAAAAGCAAATGCCTCAATTAGCATGGTATATCAAGTTTCTAAAAATCTTCAAAAGGGATACGAGGATATAGATCTTGAATATGCACCAAAACTTCTTGCATATTCAACAATTTCCTACAAATTCTATAAGAGTTCAACCATTGGTCTATCGGGATATTATATCGGATCAATGGAATCATACTGGAGACCAGATACAAGAAATGTTGATGACCCAAATGATGTTAGAACTCCTTTACAACTTATTGCTGATGGTAGTAGAATTGGGAAAAAATCTCCCGGATATTTCGTTACCAACCTTAATCTGCACTTAAATAATTTTATAAGAAAAAACATATACTGCACAGTGCACATACATAATCTATTGGATGCTGTAGTCAAATATCCTACAACAAGAAGCAATGATGAGTTTGAAAAAGGAACCTATGGGTATAGGCGCTACTTCGTTGTAGGGTTAGGTTACAATTTTAATAATAACGCTAGTTTAAAAAAATAAAAATAGGTTTAAGTCTATCAAAAACTTAATTAACATTTTTTATAGAAGTCCAGTAAATCCGGGGATATCCTCAACTTTCATAGGTCTTCCCTTGCACAACCCAACTCCTATTACCTTTGCATGAACCACATGCTTATTCTCGGGAAGTTTAAAAATATCCTGTTCAAATATCATTCTGAGATGGCCCTCTCTGTAAGTATTAACCTTTATAACAAATTTATCATCGCTTTTAAGTGAGTATTTGTAATCGATTTCAATTCTCGATACTACCAAATCAATCCCTTCATCATGCAATTTGGCAAAATCGATCTTACTGCTTAATAGGCATTGATGTCGGGTATGTTCGAGATAGTTTAAGTAAACAGCATTATTCACAATGCCCTGTAAATCGCATTCGTAGTCGCGAACTGAGAATTCAAGTTCAAACTGATATTGTTTCTCTTCTTTTACCATAATCTATTCTTAAAGCTATTTAAGGAATCTTCAAAAAACTATTTCAGTTTTCCTTTGTTTATTGATTGCAATAAACTTAAAAATCAATAAAAATCAAAAATATGGAACAAAAAAAGCTTTTTAGCACATACTCTTTAGGAAGTATTGAACTTAAGAATCGAATTGTAATGGCACCAATGACCCGCTCAAGAGCAATTGGAAATGTGCCAAACGATCTAATTGCAACCTACTATGGTCAAAGAGCCGAAGCAGGTTTAATCATTACCGAAGGAACATCACCTTCTCCTAACGGACTTGGCTACTCTAGAATTCCTGGAGTATTCAGCAAAGAGCAAGTCGAAGGCTGGAAAAAAGTCACAAAAGCAGTACATGACAATGGAGGGAAAATATTTGTGCAGCTAATGCACACCGGTCGAATTGGCCATGAACTGAATTTGCCCAAAGGGGCAAAAGTTCTGGCACCATCTGCAGTTAAGGCTGCAGGGCAAATGTGGACTGATTCCGAAGGGATGAAAGATTTTCCGATACCCAGCGAGATGACTACAAAAGAACTAAATGAGGCAAAACTAGAGTCTGTGAATGCTGCAAAAAATGCAATTGAAGCTGGTTTTGACGGTGTTGAGTTGCATAGTGCTAACGGTTATCTTTTAGAACAATTTCTGTCTCCAATTAGCAACAAAAGAAACGATAGCTATGGTGGAAGTATCGAAAACCGTAGCCGATTTGTACTTGAAGTTGCCCATGAGGTAAGCAATGCAATAGGGAAAAATAAAACAGGAATTAGGCTATCTCCTTACGGCGTAGCAAGCGATATGCCCCATTACCCCGAAATTGATAGTACTTATGATTATCTATCAAAAGAGTTAAACAAAATAGGCATTCTTTACATCCACCTTGTTGATCATAGCGCAATGGGCGCACCACAAGTACCTGAATCAATAAAGAAAACTGTTCGTAAGAACTTCAACAAAAACCTAATTTTATCCGGAGGTTACGATTTAGCTAGAGCAGAAAATGATATAGATAGTGGTTCTGCTGACCTAATAGCGTTTGGTCGTCCGTTCATAAACAATCCCGATTTGGTGTATAGGCTTCAACACAATAAGCCTTTGTCATCAAATTTAGATATGAATACCTTCTATACTCCAGACGAGAAAGGGTATACTGATTATCCACTTTTTGAATAATTATTACAACTTATGATATAATCAATTAAAATAATTCCTATCATTGCACCGATTAAACAATCGTTTTATGACTAACCGTTTGGCCACATTATCTATAAAACATGATATTATGCTTAAGAAAAGCATGATAAAGGCCATGTTTATGGGTAAAATAATGCGCATTACGTGCAGGCCAGATGAAAAGGATTAATGTGAGAATATTTTAACATTGATATAAAAAGCTAAGGCCTGCAGAATTCTGCGGGCCTTTTTTGTTTAACTCTTAAACCACAAAAAGATGAAAGTTTTGAAGTTTGGCGGTACTTCTGTTGGAACCGCCCAGCGCATTAGGAGTTTGGCCGAAATTGTTCCGGTCAACGAACCCGTTTTGGTTGTTCTATCGGCAATGTCGGGAACAACAAATTCATTAATCGAAATTGCCGATGAGGCAATTAAGGGTAACACAGAGAGGGCAATGCATTTGGTAATGGAATTAGAAGCTAAGTATCACAATACTTGCAACGATCTATTCCTTACTGAACTTTATAAAAAGCGTGGTGAAGAGTATATTAATGACATGTTTTTCAATCTCACAAATAAGATTAAAAATAGCTATCAAGTCAAGCAGTATAAAGAAACCATTGCTACTGGTGAACTTCTATCAACTGGACTATTTCACTTGTATTTATCGGAGATTAGGAAAGATTCAGCGTTTCTACCTGCTTTAAGTTTTATGAGAATTGATAAGGATTCAGAGCCCGATTACTTCTATATCTCCGAAAAGCTAAATTCTATTTTAAGAGGATTAATAGGAAATAAAATACTTATTACTCAAGGATTTATTTGTCGAAATGTAAACGGAGAGGTTGATAACCTCGGTCGTGGTGGTAGCGATTATTCCGCTGCAATTATTGGAAATGTTATTGATGCTGATGAGGTTCAGATTTGGACCGATATTGATGGAATTCACAATAATGATCCACGATTTATTGATAATACCTCTCCCCTACGCGAGCTTTCGTTCGACGAAGCGGCTGAACTAGCTTACTTTGGTGCCAAGATTCTGCATCCTTCAACTATCTATCCTTGTAGCAAGAAGGGTATTCCGGTTATTCTCAAAAACACCCTTCAACCAACCGATCCTGGTACAGCTATTAGTCATACCTACAACCCCTCTGGGGTAAAGGCTATCGCTGCAAAAGATGGGATTACTGCAATTAAAATCCGTTCGTCGCGGATGCTGATGGCATATGGATTTTTAAAGAAAGTATTCCAAGTTTTTGATGAGTACAGCACTCCGGTTGATATGATTACCACCTCAGAGGTTTCGGTATCGCTTACTATCGATAGTACTAAAAATATCGAAAAAATAGTAGAGAGACTTAGCATATTCTCAACTGTTGAGATTGACGAAAACCAAACAATCATCTGCATTGTAGGCGATTTTGTTGCAGAGAGTACAGGTTATGCTGGAAAAATATTCAGCTCATTGGCTAACATTCCTGTTAGAATGATCTCTTACGGTGGTAGTAGTCATAATATCTCAATACTGGTTAACTCCGTCCACAAAATAGATGCTTTAAGAGCATTACAAAATGTTATTTGTGAATCTTACCTAATTGAAGCCTAGCCATGATTACAGAAGAATCAATTAGATTGTTTGAGGCGTACCCTACCCCTTTTTACTACTACGATAACATCCTTTTAGAGGAGACACTAAATAGAGTTAAGGAATACTCTGAAAGGTATGGCTACATAGTTCATTATGCCATTAAAGCGAATGCTAACCGAAAGATATTAACCAGAATTGTATCATATGGGCTTGGGGCAGATTGTGTTAGCGGAAACGAGATAGAACTTGCAATAAAGTGTGGATTTGATCCTCAAAAGATTGTATTTGCAGGGGTAGGAAAAACCGATCCTGAAATTGAGTATGCGTTAGACAATAAGATATTTTGCTTCCATTGCGAGTCAACTCAAGAGTTAACTATTATAAATCAATTGGCAGAGCAGCGATCAATTACTGCAAAGGTTGCGTTTAGACTCAACCCCAATGTTGATGCG
>Ga0209099_1000138_pt1 | contig 84067 bp, 65 predicted proteins | sample AD_JPNHW2_MetaG_FD_184430 | JGI IMG/M metagenome (GOLD analysis project Ga0209099, IMG submission 184430) | Active sludge microbial communities of municipal wastewater-treating anaerobic digesters from Japan - AD_JPNHW2_MetaG (SPAdes) (version 2) | ecosystem: Engineered > Bioreactor > Anaerobic...
GCAACATTCTCGATGAAGGCGACCCTAAAGTATTTCTGGGTTGTAGCAGGGTTGATCCTTCTTCAGGTAGTTACAGGTATTGTAACCGCTCACTATGGAGTAGAAGGGAATGGCTTCTTTGGGCTTAGGCTCGATTCAATTCTTCCTTACTCAATTTCACGTACATGGCACGTTCAGCTAGCGATATTCTGGATTGCAACTGCATGGTTGGCAACAGGATTATTTATTGCTCCTGCAGTTTCGGGTGTTGAGCCTAAGTATCAGCGATTAGGGGTTAACGTTCTATTCGGTGCATTGCTGGTAGTTGTTCTTGGCTCAATGGCCGGCGAATGGCTCGGTATTATGCAAAAATTAGGTTTGATTCAGAACTTCTACTTTGGTCATTCAGGTTACGAGTATATCGATTTAGGTAAATTCTGGCAGATTCTTCTATTTGGGGGATTATTGATATGGCTATTCCTAATGATACGCGCTTTACTACCTGCGCTAAAAATTAAATCGGAAAGCAGAAACCTTTTGATTTTATTCACCATCTCATCAATAGCAATTGCTGCCTTTTACGGAGCAGCTTTGATGATTGGTCGTCAAACACATCTTTCTGTTGCTGAGTATTGGCGTTGGTGGGTTGTTCACCTTTGGGTAGAAGGTTTCTTCGAGGTGTTTGCAACCACTGTAATAGCATTCGTATTGGTAAAATTTGGCTTACTAAATATCAAGAGAGCCACAATGGGTTCGTTGTTTGCCACAATCATATACTTGCTTGGAGGTATCATCGGAACATTCCATCACCTTTACTTTGCGGGTGTCCCAATGTCGATTATAGCGTTAGGTGCTTCTTTCAGCGCATTAGAGGTTGTTCCTCTTGTACTTATGGGATTTGAGGCTTGGCACAATTACAAGTTAACCAAAACAACCCCTTGGATGGTTAAGTACAAATGGGCAATTTATAGCTTCATTGCTGTTGCATTCTGGAATTTAGTGGGAGCAGGTGTTTTCGGTTTTCTAATTAATCCTCCTCTTGCCTTATACTATATGCAAGGATTAAACACTACTCCCGTTCACGGACATACTGCGCTATTTGGCGTATATGGTATGCTAGGGATCGGTTTGATGCTGTTTTCGCTTCGTGGAATGACCATTAAGGATGAGTGGAACGAAAAGATTTTGAAGTACTCGTTCTGGTGCTTCCAAATTGGTTTAACATTAATGGTGATGATAAGCATTTTGCCAGTGGGTATTAAGCAAACCATTGCTTCAGTAGACCATGGTTTATGGTATGCTCGTTCAATGGAGTTTATGCAAGAACCTACTATGCAAACCCTAAGATGGTTGCGTATAATTGGCGATACTATCTTTGCTTTTGGTAGTGTTGGTTTGGTTTACTTCGTAGTAGGACTAAAAGCTGGTTGGTCAATTAAGAAATAGTTTAAACAACTCAAAATTGGGATGAGACTCCTTATGGGGTCTCATCTTGTTTTTAGATGCTTTAAAGAATGATTATTAGATTTGTTTAAGTTGAGGGTTAATATTCCCTTTTAATTACAAAGAACGAACCTCTTATAATCCCTGCAAGCTTTGATTTCTGCTTTGCAAATTTGAATTTACTTTCCAACTCTTTTGGAATATCCATCCCTTCGGATAGTTTAAAGCCTACCGCTCTTTTCTTGGGATCGTTTATAGTGTACATAACGTTGATTGCGAGGCCGCTTTCGTAAAACACATAGGTAAACTTTATGTTTTCAACCGCAAAGGTTGATGTTTCTAGGGGTTTTGAGGAGATGGTAATATCACGCTCGGTTTTAAGGATATTGTTTAAATAATCCAATGCAGCCTTGCTCTCGGTTGCTGGAGTAACGGCAAAATCGTGGTTGTACTTATTCTTAAAGTATCTCGATTCGTTAGCGCGTAAACCCGCAAGCGCTTTAGCAACGGGTGACGATTCCAACCCGGCTAACGATACATTCTCAAAGTCAACAATATTTGGCATAGCTATTATTATTTAGCTATATACCAACACTTTTACCTTGATATTGTTCGATTATACTATTTGGTTAGCGCGTGATTCCAAACGCGTGTTTTTCTGGCTGGTTCCTTCCGCACGCGTCAGAGACGTGCTGGAACAAGTGCACAGGCTGCAAAGTCTTGCTAGCAGAGGGACATTGCCAAGTTGATAATGGAGTCTATTGTACAATCAATTTAGTATTGGTAATCAATTGTTTTGATCGTGCTGTCACAAAGTATATGGAGTTTCTTTTCAACCCTGATATGTTTATCTTGTATGTATTATTATTGTTGTTGTTTAGGCTATTATAATAAACAATCTGTCCTTGTATATTAGTAATCATTAATTCAACATCACCTAAGGTTTCTTTACTATCAATTTTTATTGTCAACACTTCCTGATTTATTGGATTTGGGAAAATATTAATAATTTTCTTTTCTGTTGTTGAGTTTAATGTACTTATGTCAGTTGAGGGATTTCCTTCAGTATAGATTTTTAATACAGTACACAGCCAATTGCCAATTGCATCAGCCGCCTGATTAAAGTAAGTTGTATTACTATTAAGGGTGTGACCCACGTTTGGAAATGGTAGCAATCCAGCATGGATATCAAGGTCTAATGTATATTCTACAATTGGTTTGCTTCCATAGTTCATTGCCCAATAGGCTGGAGTGCTGTCAAAAGATATTGTAGCATCGCTGGTTCCATGAATGCAGAAGATTGGAACATCACCCGATTTGATGTAATCGAGTTCGCCAATTGCTCCCCAATTATTTACAACACCATGTATTCTTGATGAAAAATTGGGATTCCCGCTATTCCCTTCTAAAGAACCATCGAAAAGTGACCAGTCTGGAATATAATCCACTGGAACTTCATTTTGCTGTAAGTAGGCTAAATGTATTGCAGTAATTGAACCAGCAGAAGAACCCGTTGCAAAAATCTGAGAAGTATCAATTTTATATGTTGAAGCATTTTTTCTGAAAAAACGTACAGCGGCTTTAGCATCCTGCACAGCCCTTACCATAGCCTGATAGCGTTGTGCAAGATTGCTCTGGGTTGCTGTTAGCCTGTAATTGATTGAAGCCACAACATATCCTCTTTGCGCCAAGTTTGTACACAATATTGTATTCCAAGTTCCAACTTTATCTCCCCCGCTAAAACCACCTCCATGAATAAATATAACTAATGGGCGCTTCCTGTTAAGATCTCCAGAAGGTTCGTAAAGATCAAGCAATGAGGTGGAGGCTGACCCATATTTAATATTACTTGTTAAGTTTGAACTAAAACATTTTGTTTCATATCGTGTTCCAATGCTGGGTGGCGTAGATCCCATTGCTTCATTTGAATAGTCAGAGTTACCACTCGAATTTTTTGCAAATACCCTGTATGAAAAAGAAGACCCTGGTGTAAGGTTTTTATGGTAAAAAGTATTGGTGTTTGCTGCTACAGTGCCTAAGCTAATCCAACTACTACCGCTTAAGAGTTGAATCTCATAGCTTGTTTCATCAGTTGCATTGTCGTGCCAAACAAGGTTGATTTGATGTAAACTAACTGCTGTTGCAGTTAACCTTGTAGGTGCATTAGGTATTTCTGCAGATACATTTTGAGTGATAATTGTAAAGCATGTAATAAAATAAAAAAGTGTAGAAAAAGTTGATAAACATTTCTTCATCTAAATAATTATTAAGTTGCTTATCTGATGCCCTAAAGCGACTTGCCGTTTTTATGAGTTGGTGTTCGAGGTTACGTTCTAGTTCGCGATTGTAAAATTACCCAAAAGCGTTAAAAACTCCAAATAAGACTTCGCCGAGCGAGACACTGTCTATAAGTCTACGTTAGTAGGAGGTTGTATGTTGCAATTATTCGCTTTTTTAACTCTGCTTTTCGAGTTTGTCAATTATTGTCAAATCAATTATTATACCCAATTCCTTTGGTTAGCGCGCGTTTCCAAACGCGTGCTCTTCTAGTTAGCTTCTTCCACACGCGTCAGAGACACGCACGAACACGAGTGGTAAAATTGCGGTGCAGTCCACACCAGCAAATTATACATACCTCGGTTTGTCTTTTATTTCTTCATAGTATCTTTCAACCCCGATTTCTGCCATTCTCCTGTTTATTCTTACCGAGCGTTCTTGTAAATGCTTATCAAATCCAGTATTATAGCATGGAAAATCGGAGCATTGAAAGCAAAAATCTACTCCTTTTGTTTCGGAACATGAACGAACCTTGCAGTTTTTAAACAATTTGCATTTCTCATTTCTACAACCTGAACATTCAGCCGATGAGAAATACTCTAGCATTTCTTTAAAGTCTTTATACTTATTAAAGACTGGTTTATCCAAAAGTTCAACAAATCGCTCTGCATAAACATCAAAATTGCCAAGAGAATTCTTTAGCTTTCTGCTGCTATCAACAATATCTCCTTCTTTGTAGGCAAAACACTTACCACAGTTTATTCCGCAAGGAGACAATCTATCTTTAATTTGTTGGTAATCCATTTTAAAAATTTTTACTTGTCTTTATTGATATTTAACAAAAAAGGCACGGAATACAAGTCCGCGCCAGCAGGAGTGTCAGAAATTTCGCCAAGTAGGGGGGCTTCCTCAGCCCACCTCTGACCAATAAAATAAAAATGTTGCTAGCGGTTCAGTCTTATTGTTTTCTATAAACTTTGAAAAACTCTCTGTTGAAAATTGAAAAATATGTTTTTGCATCATATTCTTCATAACCAGGAATAAATTTGCGCATATTTTTCCTTGCATCCTCACTGTAGGCTCGTAGATATTCCATTTTGCCATCAGCATAATCCTGAATATTTATTTCTACATCGGGTATTGGCGCTCCTTCAACGCCATATAATTTTTTTACCTTAGGGAAGGAGCTTTCGTGCCCCCATTTATTTAATATTTTCGTAACGTATTTGTTGTTAATTTCTTCTTCCATACTCCTTGTATATACCGCTTGATATATGCTTTGCGAAGTAATTTTCTCGCTAAGAAAAAGATCTAAAACGAGTTGATTTAAGAAGATATGATCTGGATTTCCATATCCACCAACCACATTATCTAAAGTAAAAATAACGCTGGGCTTAAAGTTGTTGATGATTTCTTTTAATGCATTGACTACTTTTTCAGTTTCGTAAATTTCAGCTATGTGTTCTCTGGGAATAGGTTGATACAAAGCCAAGGTACTATCATGAGGATTTTTATTTCTAAAATGCCCATCTTTTAATATTAAGTAATTGTCCTCGCAAATTATTTTAGCGGGGTGTTCTGTCCTTCCTTCCTCAAGACGAGTTCGCACTAGGCACCATTGTTCAATTTTCCAACCCTCTTTTTTTAGCTTGTAAATTGTACCTGCCATCGCACAATCATCATCATCATGGGCAACTATAACTAAAGCCTTTTTGTTAGAAACTGTATCCAAGTAATTATCTTTAGGAAAAGATTCCCTAGCTGACATTTTTTTAAGTTCATCAAGAGAAGGTATATCCGAACAACTACTAAGTAAAATCAAAGCAGCAATAATAAACCAGAGTTTTGTTTTCATAGTTTTAGGATTTAATTTGTCTAGTTCGTGTATCAACCGCTAACTCATTTATATATGTGCCGAAATTACATCCACAACTATTGTAAGGTAATACTAGGATATCATTTATAACCTTTACCCCAAATTTAACAAAAAAGGTAGACAAATAAAAGATATTTAGGCATTTACATCTTGCTGTAAACAAAAAAAGCGCTTGCCTTTGCAAACGCTCTTTGGGTTAGCGCGCGTTTCCAAACGCGTGCTTTTGGGTCTGTTTCGTTAGCACGCGTCAGAGACGCGCGCTAACAAGTGTGTTTGTGTAAATAAAAAAAGCGCTTGCCATCGCAAACGCTTTTTACAAATTTCAATTATCTACTTACTACTATCTACAAACTACTTCTTTATGCTTTATACACAAACGCATTTATATTCATCCCCGCACCAACTGAGGCAAAAATGAGAATATCACCTTTGCTAATATGATGCTCAGGCAAAACTCCTTTTAGTATCATATCGTAAAGCGTTGGAATTGTCGCTACTGAGCTGTTTCCAAGGTCGTGTATGCTCATTGGCATAATCTTGTCGGGAACTTCACGAATTTTATAAAGTTTGTAGAAACGCTGAACTATGGCTTCGTCCATTTTTTCGTTAGCCTGATGAATCAAAATCTTTTTAACCTGTTCAATTGGAATTTCGGCTTTATCTAAGGCAACTTTCATTGCAGCAGGTACTTGGGACAGGGAGTATTCATAGATTTTTCGACCAAGCATTTTAATATACCGAATTTTTGGGTCGCTATCAGGTTCATTCGATTTGCCAAGGTAAAGGTAACCCGCTTCCTCTCCTGTGTGAGATGCCATTGATATTGATAAAATTCCACACTTCTCATCCGATTCAACACCCTCAATAATGGTTGCTCCCGCGCCATCGGAGAAAATCATGGAATCCCTATCTTTCTCATCCACAACTCTCGATAATGTTTCAGCGCCAATTACTAGGCATCGTTTTGCCAAACCTGATTTAATGTAGCTATCGGCTTGAATAACACCTTGAACCCATCCGGGGCATCCAAAAATAATATCATATGGAATGCACGATGGATTTTTAATACCAAGATTATGCTTAATTCTTGATGCTATACTTGTGAGTACGTCTGATTGTATAGTCCCTTTTACAACATCACCAAAATTTTCTGCAACAATAATCTGGTCAATTGTTTCTCTATCAATCCCTGCATCCTGAATTGCTCTTTCGGCAGCAATTGTGCCTAAATCAGAAGCATGCTGATCATCTTTTGCCCATCGACGTTCCCTAATACCAGTTATATCTCTAAATTTTTCAACTATATCATGACCGCTCCCCTCAATTATTGTTTCATCCTTTTCATAGAAAATATGCTTAACAAAATGTTGATTTGGAACCTTGATTTCAGGTATATAAGAACCTGTCCCAGTGATAATTGTGTTAATGTTCTTCATAGCTAAAAAATTAGTTATAAGTTTTAAAAGCAAAAAAACTTTGCAAGGTAAATGAAATTAAATATTAAAAACAAACATCAACAGCTAAAAAATAGATAGATGTTAAAATCTATAATTTTGATTTTTATAAAGATTTAAAAAATGGGTTAACTTTGCCGCGTTCAAAAAGATAAACATAAATCATTTATACTATGAAGTTTTTTATTGATACCGCAAACCTCGATCAAATAAAAGAAGCCAACGATCTAGGAGTGCTCGATGGCGTTACAACTAACCCATCGTTAATGGCAAAGGAGAACATTAAGGGTGAAGCAAATATTAAAAAGCATTATGTTGATATTTGCAATATCGTTAAAGGTGATGTTAGTGCCGAGGTTATTGCTCTTGATTACGAAGGAATGATTCGCGAAGGGAAAGAGCTAGCTGCTCTTCACCCACAGATTGTTGTTAAAGTACCAATTACCAAGGATGGTATTAAGGCAATAAAATATTTTAGCGACCATGGTATCCGAACCAATTGTACATTAGTTTTTTCTGTAGGACAAGCTTTGCTCGCAGCTAAGGCCGGTGCAACCTATGTATCCCCATTTATTGGCCGTTTGGATGATGTTTCAACCGATGGCGTTGAGCTAATTCGCCAAATTGTTGATGTTTACAACTACTACGAGTACGAAACCAAGGTACTTGCTGCATCAATTCGTCATACAATGCACATTGTACAATGTTTAGAGGCTGGTGCCGATGTTGCAACCTGTCCCCTAAGTGCAATTACTGGTTTACTAAATCATCCGCTAACCGATATTGGTCTTAAGAAATTTATGGAAGACTATAAAAAGGTTAATGGGTAATAAGTTGATAGGTTGACAAGTCGATAAGTTAATAAGTAAACAAGCAGATAAGTGTAGTTTTGTAATTTACAATCAACTGTCAACCAGCAACTGTCAACTAGAAAAAGAAGTGTTAATAAAGATATATCCCCAGAACCCCAACCCACGTGAAATAGACCGTGTAGTTGGGGTTTTGCGCGATGGGGGTATCATTATTTATCCGACAGATACTGTTTATGGTTTGGGTTGTGATATTACAAACCACAAGGCGGTCGAAAAGATTATACGTTTAAAAGGGTTGAAAGCAAAAGAGGCGCACTTTTCGTTTATTTGCTCCGATCTTAGCCATATTGCCGATTTTGCCAAAGTCAGCAATTCAGCTTTTAAGTTGATGAAAAAAAACTTGCCAGGCCCGTTTACATTTATCCTTCCGGGATTAAGTAAGGTTCCCGACTATTTTATAAGTAAGCGTAAAACGGTTGGTATTCGTATTCCTGATAATACCATTCCTGTTGAGATAGTTAAAGCGCTTGGTCATCCAATAATGACCACTTCTATTAAGGACGATGACGATGTGGTTGAGTATACCACAGACCCTGAGTTAATCCATGAACGTTATCAGGATTTAGTTGATATCGTTATTGATGGTGGATACGGCGATAATATCCCTTCAACCGTTGTGGATTGTACCACCGAAGAGTTTGAGATTGTTCGGGAAGGGAAAGGGGAGTTGAAGTTTTAAGTTTTAAGTGAAAAGTGAAAAGTGAAAAGTGGCAAGTGAAAAGTAAAACTAAATAACCTAACAACCTAAAAGTCATTAATCAACGATCAACGAATTACGAGATGATGACGCTTGCAATACTTGCTGGAGGTAATGCTACTCGGATGGGAGGTAGGAACAAAGCGTTGATTGAGATTGAGGGGGAAACATTCATTAAAAGAATCTACAAAAATCTTAGCCCGCTTTTCGATAATACAATTATCATTTCAAATGAACAGATAGATTTTGGCATTTCAGGAGTTTCTGTTTATCCCGATATTTATAGAAATAATGGCCCGCTAGGGGGGATTCATTCAGCAATGGTGAATTCAAAAAGTGATTTAGTGTTTGTAGTATCGTGCGATATGCCATTTGCCAATGCTTCAGTTGCCAAAAAGATTATAAATGCTCAGAAAGAAGAAGGCTCCGAGGTTGTTGCTCCTGAAATGAATGGGCTTTTAGAACCTCTTTTTGCAATTTATTCAAAAAAACTTGCCGATAGGGCAGAGGCAATAATTTTATCTTCAGAGAAAAAGTATATCACCAAGCTTCTAGATAAGTCTAATACATATTATTTGTATTTCAATGAAACTCCAGAAGTGAAGAAATGCTTTACTAACGTTAATTCCCCCGACGATCTATTTAACCTAAAAAGCTGATTTGAGTTTGCAAGATATATCAAACTTTTTTAATCTATGTGCTGAAAGAGTTTGATTTGTAAGTATCTGATTTTATTTTCTACGCGTGGAGGAAAGGCAAAACTGCGAGCATGTGCCGGCGTGAATGCAAGAAGACATGAAATTTCGCAAAAGGGGCTTGCCTACTTTTGCGGAAATTTTGGACTTCTTGAAAAGAGGGGAGAAGCATAGTTTTAGCTTCGCTGAGCTTGCCCTTCGGGCTGCGGTTGCCTTGATCTTTTGCCTACTTTTCTATCAAGAGAAAAGTAGGAAGGTTAAGATGGGAATAGTATTTACGAGTAACCATTAACATTCATTTTTTAAATATTCTGTATTGAATTTCCTTGAAAGATAAATTAATACCACTTCTAACCCTTCAAATATCTGATTATTCCGCTGATAATGTGATGCTTTAGCCGATTTAGGAAATATTACTACAATTCAATCGTTTGCGTTAAAATCTACTTAAAACAAGCATTTTCAATTTTTATAATTTCATTTTTGATTACCTTTGGTGGGATTTTTAAAAATATAATATAAACCAATAAATTATATAGTTATGGCAAAGATTAAAGTAGCTATTAACGGATTTGGTCGTATTGGTCGTAACGTTTTCAAGATTGCACTTGAAAGACCTGAACTCGAAGTAGTTGGTATTAACGACCTAACCGATACCAAAACATTAGCTCACCTTTTAAAGTACGATTCTACTCAGGGTCGTTTTGAAGGTAAAGTTGAATTTGACGCTGAGAACCTAATAGTAAACGGCAAAAAGTACCGTGTACATGCCGATAAGGCTCCAATTAACATTAAGTGGGTTGAGACTCCAGATGTTGTAATTGAATCGACCGGTATTTTCACCAAACGCGAAAGCGAAAAGGGTGGATACGGCGACCATATTAAGAATGGTGCTAAGAAGGTTATCCTTACCGTTCCTGCTAAAGACGAAATCGATCGTATGATCGTTCTAGGCGTTAACGATAGCGATTTAAAACCAACCGACATTTGCGTTTCTAACGCTAGCTGTACAACAAACTGTCTTGCTCCAGTTGTTAAGGTACTTCAAGAAAATTTTGGTATTGAGCGTGGTTTTATGAATACAATCCACTCTTATACCAACGATCAACGCATTCTCGATGCACCTCATAGCGATTTACGCCGTGCTCGTTCATGCGCTTTGTCTCAAATCCCAACCACAACAGGTGCTGCAAAGGCTGTAGGTAAAATTATTCCTGAGCTAAAGGGTAAGATCGATGGAACTTCAGTTCGCGTCCCAACCCCAACCGGTTCACTAGTTGATTTTACGGCTGTTCTTAAGAAAGAGGCTACAAAGGATGAGATCAACGCAGCAATGAAAAAAGCAGCTGATGGTCCAATGAAAGGCATCTTAGAGTACACCGAGGATCCAATTGTTTCTGTTGATGTTATTCACAACAGTCACTCATCAATCTTTGATGCTCAGAGCACAATGGTTATTGGCCCAATGATTAAAGTATTTGCTTGGTACGATAACGAGTGGGGTTATTCAACTCGCGTTGTTGATTTGATTAAGAAACTTTTCTAATAAAAATAAAATCCCGGTTTTGCCGGGATTTTTCATTTTAAAGCCTTATTCCAAGCACCATTACATCATCTGTTTGGTCGTTGGTGCCTTTCCAAGAATCAAAATTATGTTGAAGTATTGATTTTTGAGTACTCATAGATTCTTGAGCAATTTTAATAAGTAATTCTTGAAAATTACGAAGTAAGAACTTCTTTCTGGACACTCCTCCTAGTTGATCTGAATACCCATCTGAAAAAAGGTAAATACAATCATTTTTTTCAAGTTTTAGGTTCTGATGAGTAAATATTCCATCACCAACAATAGAGTTTCCAACTAAAATTTTATCTGCTTTTAAATGTATTAGTTCCTTCCCTCTTATCACAAAAATGGGATTGTGAGCACCTGAGAACTGCAGCTCGAGGGTTCTTGTATTGATCTTACAAATGGAAATATCCATGCCGTCTTTGGCATCGTAAAGGTTTCCCTTTCTATTCAGCACGGCCATTACCTCTCTTTTCATATCGGTAAGGATCATACTTGTGCTATATATTTCGTTTCGGTAAACAATTTCTGAAAGCGAAGCAATTCCAAGCATGCTGAGTAGTGCTCCGGGTACACCGTGCCCAGTACAGTCTGCTGCAGCAATTATTATCTGCTCATCAATCTTCTTAATAAAATAGAAATCGCCACCAATTATGTTCCTGGGTTGGTAAAGGATAAAGTAATCATGAAAATTTTCTTTAAGTGCATCTTCACTTGGCAAAAGGGCTTGTTGTATATAGCTAGCATAAGTAATGCTATCATCAATATTTTGCTTGTACTGCATTAAAAGGTCTCTTTGAGCAAGAATCTCTTTGCTTTGTGATTCGAGTTTATTGTTCTGGTTTGCTATTTTCTCGTTTTGCTCAACCAGCTCAGTGTTCAGCACTTTTAGATACTCCATTTGAGTGCTAATCTCTTCGGTAAGCTGAGACAACTCCTTGTTAGATTTGAAAAGATTATTGTTTTTGATCTTGATCATTCGAAGGAGCCTTACATTCTTTTTATTTGTACTATCAAAGGCTTTGAATGTCAAGTTTCGAATTGATTCAAAGAAAAAGGAAAGGAGGAAAACCATACTATATACAGATAGCATTCGCACTTTAAATTCATTATCGTATAACGCATTGTTAAAGTGCTTGCTTGTGAAAAAGATAATAGTAAAACCAATTAAAAGAATATTATATAAGGTTCCAGTTTTTCGCCCTAGCATAAATAAGCTGAAAGGAGGGAAGATATAGTACCAGTATATCCCTGGGAAAATGTAATAGCTGGTAAGATTAAGTCTTGTTGAGCCATTTCGGTTAAGGAAAAATACCTCGAGACAGAATAATCCTATGACAAGAATATGGCTTACAATTGGAATTCTTTTATTGAGTCTTAGGTAAACCTGCATTAAGATTATAACCAGAATGCAGTATATGTAAATTATTGAAAGTTTATGCTCACCAAGAATATACATTCTATGGCTGTAGAATAATAAGTATATGATGCCGCAAATTGCAAAAAGATTGATTAATGTGACCCTTCTTACATCTTCGTATATTAGGCTTCCTCTAAGGTCGGCAGATAAGAAACTATAAAAAATTTGCTTTATTTTACGCATTATTTAAGCTTCAACTTAAAACATTAAAAATTCAATAGAAATATTGATATTAATGTGTTAAAATAAGATGTAAAGATTATAATTAACTGATAATGAAAGAAATATGAAAATATTTCTGAATTTTTCCTTGCTCTATAACAAATTTGAAAAAAAACATTTAATAATCAAAGTAATAAATCAGATTTTTGTGATTAAGTTCCGAAAATCGTTGATTTTACTGATGAAATAGTTTATTTGCTGGTTTGTGGAAAATAAAAAAGCACCTGGAAACAAGTGCTTTTTATGGTTGAGTTTTTTGTGTTTATTCGTAACGAAGTGATTCAATTGGGTCTAACCGAGCGGCTTTTACTGCTGGAAGATAACCTGATGCAAGCCCAACGCAGAAACATAATCCTAACCCAATAAACATCCATTTCCAAGGAATAATAAAGGGGCTATCGGTTAACATCGACATGATATTACCTACAAGTATTCCTAATATAACTCCTAAAATACCACCTAGTTGACAAATAGCGATGGCTTCAAAAAGGAATTGCTGTTTAATGGTTTTGGATTTGGCACCAATTGCTTTTCTAGTTCCAATTTCACGAGTCCGTTCAGTAACGGCAACTAACATAATGTTCATCAGTCCTACGGCGGCACCTATTAGCGTAATAATTCCAATTGCAGTAGCAACCCAAGTCACATTTTTTAAATTCTCTAAAAGTATTTGGGCAAGGCTATCGCTTTTTTCAATATTAAAATCGGATTCATCGGTGGCTTTAAGGTTACGAACTATCCTAAAAATGCCTTCTGCTTCGCTAACAGCATACTCTAGAAGTTTTGGATCAATAGGCTTTATGCTAATTGTATAGTCCATGTTTGGACGAGAAAAGTATGTGGCAACATTAGCGTATGTTAAATAAACTGATCGATCGGCTCCGCCGTTAAATCCAGATCCTTTAGACTTTAGAACACCAATAACTCTGTACTTACCTCCACCAACACTAATAAACTTATCAATAGGATCTTCGTTTTTGTCGAATACTTTTTTAGCGACTTCGTATCCAATAATTACAACGGCTCGTGCTGCTTCAAGCTCGTGAGTTGTGAAGTTTCGTCCCGAGCTAATTTCTAGGCCAGCAGTGGTTAAATAGTTTTCATCGACTCCTAAAACTTCAATATTTGGATTCGTTTTTTTTGATTTTTGTTTAATGGTACTGGCCCCCGACGCATATGTAGATATTGAAACTAAAGCAGGGAACTGAAATCTCTCCTTAAACTCTTCAGCTTGCCTCATGCTTATGTTTGCATGATTAAGAGTACGATAGCGTTTCCCTGCAACATGTACGCGCATCCCGCGGCTTGCAATGGTAAACGTATTTGCACCCATGCTCGTAAATTCATTCGTAATGCTACCGCTTATTGAATCAATTGCGGTTAGAATACCAACTAGGGCCATTATGCCTAGTGCTATAATAAATATCGTAAGGATCGAACGTAAGGTATTTGATCGGATGGCATTTAGCGATATTTTTATATTCTCTTTTAATAATGCACCAAATTTCATATAATTTTATATTAAGCTTTGGTTTCAAAGTTAGCTGATATTCATTAACCATTGAGCTAAAAAGTTATAAATAGTTCAATTGAATTGCATTACTGATTAATATTTATTGTCAAATTGTACAAGTGATTTTATCATTTGCCAAAAAGTAATTACATTTCATCGTATTTTTGTAAAAAAAAAGATGATGAATTTACATGCTAGAATAGATGCGTTTGTTAAGCTTGGAAAGCGTATGCTCCACGACTCAATTCAGGGAAGTGGATCAAAGTTTGAAAACGTAATTCAAGAAGCAAGTATTCATAATCCTTGGTTTACTCCTGAAAACATATACTATTCTATTGATTCTATTGCAAATCAATGGCTTACAGAAAAAGAGTTAATCACATTCGTATCGAAGTATCCAAAAGAGTATTTCAATCCTGTTGAAAAGAAGAAAGTTGTTGTGATTATGGCGGGGAATATTCCTTTCGCTGGATTTCATGATTTCCTTTGCATTTTACTGACGGGACATTTGTTTTTTGGTAAAGTATCTTCAAAAGATGGCCATTTAATGGCAGCAATAATTGATATGCTTAAGGAGATAAACCCTGAGTTTAATGATTATATTGAATTAACAGAAGTTACACTACATGGCTTTGATGCTGTAATTGCAACAGGAAGCGATAATTCATCGCGTTACTTCGACTACTATTTTAAAAGTTACCCAACAATCATTAGGAAACATCGAAATAGCATTGCTGTGCTTACTGGAAATGAAAGCGAAAAGGAATTGACACAATTAAGTGATGACATTTTTCTTTACTTTGGGCTTGGGTGCAGAAGCGTTTCTATGGTTTTAGTCCCTAAAGGATACAATTTTGTAAGCTTATTAAAAGCTTTTAGGGCATGGCAGAATCTTGATACTCATAATAAATATATGAATAACTATGAGTTCCAGAAAACAATGAACTTGATTAACATGATTGATCATATTGATACTGATTTTATGCTTTTAAAGCAAAGTGAATCAGTTGGATCAACGGTTGGGGTTGTTCATTATAAAGAGTATGAGGATTTACAAAGTGCTCTAAATTTCATTGATACCCACAAAGATGAGCTTCAGTGTGTTGTTGGGGATAGCAAAATAATTCCAAATGCTATTCCATTTGGCTGTAGTCAAAACCCCAAGGTTGATGAGTTCTCTGACGGTATTGATACTATTGAATTCTTAGCTAAACTGTAAACCCTATTATATTTGTTTAATAACTAATCCAATCTTTCTCCTATGATTTATAAATTCAGAATGATATCCGGTGAAGAGAAAGCCTTTTTACGCGATTTTGAGATCGATTCAAATCAAACTTTTTTTGATTTTCATAAGCTCATTCAATCAAATCTTAAATATGACTCAAATCAGCTCGCTTCTTTTTTCTTAGCCGATGATGAGTGGAACAAAGGTCTCGAATTGACTCTGCTTGATATGGAAAATGATGGAGGACTTGCTGCTATCCCTATGGATTCTGTTAAGATTAAGGAGATTCTAAAGGAGAAAAAAGAACGATTGCTTTATGTTTACGATATCTTTAACGATAACCTTTTCTTTATTGAGTTGATGGATGTTTATCCTCCTGATTGTAAACTTAATTACCCCTACTGCTCTGCTTCGGTGGGTGATGCACCCCCTCAGACTGATTTCCAGAATACTAGTCAGGATTCAGCTTTTGTTGATAGTGAAATTGACGATATTTTCGACGAGTTTAATTCTGAGGATACAGAGTTTGGATCTGAGGGTTTTGATGGCGAGGATTTTTAATCGTGAATTCTTAGCGAATTTTCATAAAAGTATTGACTTTAAAATATAGCCTTTTGAATGATGCCTAGCCATCAAAAATATCTTATTGTTTTACTTGGACCAACCGGAGTTGGAAAAACTGATTTGAGTGTTTCTCTTTCCTATCAGTTCAATGCGCCAATTATTTCGGCCGATTCGAGGCAGTTTTACAGTGAGATGCGGATTGGTACTGCTGCACCATCTCCTGATATTCTTGAGGCTGCGCCTCATTATTTCATCGGAAATAAATCTATTGCCGATCGTTATAGCTGCGGCATGTTTGAGATGGATGTAATTAATTTATTAAATAACTTGTACAAGACGCACCAATCAGCATTACTTGTCGGAGGATCTGGACTTTATATCGATGCTGTTTGTAAAGGGATCGACGACTTTCCTACGCCAGATAATGAGCTAAGAAAAGAGCTACTTGCTCAATTAAAAAATGAAGGTGTTGAGGGTTTGAGAACTCAACTTCAGCTAATTGATCCTGAGTACTATAGTCAGGTGGATTTAAAGAATAGCCAACGCATTATTAAAGCGCTTGAGGTTTGTCTTCAAACCGGAAGAACCTACACTTCATTTTTAACTAATTCAAAGAAAGAGAGAGATTTTACCTTAATTAAAATTGGTTTAAACCGACCTCGCGAAGAATTATACCAGAGAATAAATCAAAGGGTTGATAGCATGGTAAAAGATGGACTACTTGAAGAGGTTAAGGGATTGTATGGTCAGAAACACCTGAATGCTCTAAATACAGTGGGCTATAAGGAACTTTTTAGCTATCTTGACGGACTCGCAACCTTTGAAGATGCTGTTGCTTTAATAAAGCAAAACACTAGACGTTATGCCAAACGGCAGCTTACTTGGTGGGCTCGCGATAATGAAATTGTTTGGTTTCATCCTGAGCAAGTTGATTTGATTGTTGATCATATTAAAAAAGTAATTAAACATGGCTGATAATCAATACGATTCAAAATCATTAAACAATGAGCTACCAAAACCCTTTGCTTTCAGCAGCTGGAAGCATCATCGTGGTTATGTTCATCAAGTTTTAAGCAATCAAAACAAAGCCTTAAGTAACGAATCATTTATTCTCGAAGTAGTTCAATTCCTAGGCGATTCAAATATTGATTTTTATACAGGGATACTTGATGTTAAGGCAATATCGAGCGAAATCATTCAGAAACTTGAAGCAGAAAGGATTAATACTTTAAGTGATTATAAGAATTGGCTTTCCACTGAAGGTTCGGATTTCAGGTGTATTTCTTTATCTGACGGATCAAATTGGACTCTGAGGCTTGGACAAAACGAAAGTAGATATGTTCACATTCATCCTTCGCGACATTCTAAGAAAACGGTTAGAGTAAAGAGTTCAACCCTTAAAACCGCTTATGCTTTTTTGCTTTATTATGGTTTAGCGGATATTGACTTGTCCGTTGAAAAATTAAATTTTGTAAGGCGAAAATTTGTAAAACTTCCTCCTTTTAAACCAACTTCGGCTATGGTAGCCGTTTCCAGAATATTAGATTTCTTCTTAATCTGATTTTATAATATTTACACCTAATTTACAGGGCATAATACTCATATATACAGACATATATATGAAAAGTTAATTACTGTTATAAATCACCTTTATTTTAAATCTAGAATGAAACATTTTCTTTTGCGACGCGTTTATGTATATGAAAGGCAACTTCATAGAATAGGTTTTAGGGTTAATAGTTGGTTAATGATTTTGTTGCTTTTTTAGGTTAATTTTAGGGTGTAAAAACGGGATCAAAAGATCCCGTTTTTGTTTTTTAACTCTTTCTCAATTTCATTAAATCTCTGCAAATTTTAAATACTTTTGCTTAACTGAACTTTTGATTTAATGAGATCTGTTTTTTATTTCTCTCTTTTAATTATTGTAATTATATTTTGTTGTTGTAATAGCGAAACCTTTAGAAATGATCAGGTTTTTCGTTATAATGAGAGCAAAAGTATTACAACCCTTGATCCTGCATTTGCACGTAACCTTCCTTTAATATGGCCGACTCATCAACTTTATAATGGGCTGGTTCAACTTGATGATTCATTAAAGGTAAAATCTTGCGTAGCAAAAAAATGGGAGGTTTCAGCAAATGGAAGGGTTTTTACGTTTACCCTTCGAAATGATATATGCTTTCATAATTCTGAAGTTTTTCCGAATAGTAAAGGTAGAAAGGTAAATGCATCAGATTTTGTTTATAGTTTTAATCGTATAATTAACCCAGAAACAGCTTCGCCAGGAGCATGGGTGCTCTCAGTCCTAGATAAAAACAGGGCAGGAACTCAAAATGGGTGTGTTGCTTTGAACGATTCCGTGCTACAAATTTTTCTTAAGAAACCTTTTCCAGCTTTTCTTGGTATGCTTTCAATGCCTTATTGTTATGTTATACCCCACGAAGCAATTGAGCGATATGGTAAAGAGTTTAGAAGCCACCCTGTTGGAACTGGGCCATTCTATTTAAAATATTGGAAGGAAGGAGAAAAACTTATCCTACGACGCAACCCAAACTATTTTGAGAAAGATATTGATGGGAATCCGTTACCATATCTTGAGGCAATTAGTATCACTTTTGTTGCGGATAAGCAATCTGAGTTCTTGGAGTTTATTAAAGGGAATATAGACTTTATTTCAGGTGTTAATCCTGCTTCAAAGGATGAACTGCTTACTCGAGCAGGTAATTTAAATCCACGCTACGAGGGTAAGATTAAAATGCTTAATGGACCTTACCTTAATACAGAGTACCTAGGAATTCTTGTTGATAGTACTACTCAATCGTCAAAAAACAATCCTCTTCTACTAAAAAAGGTTCGGCAATCTATTGGTTATGGCATTGATCGTTCAAAGATGATCATGTACCTCCGAAGCAATATGTACTATCCTGCATTTAATGGGTTTGTGCCTAACGGTATGCCTAATTTTGATGGTATAACAAAAGGATTTAATTATGATCAGGAGTTATCCAGAGAGCTATTAAAATCCGTTGGCTATAGCCCATCTAATCCTTTACCACCTGTATCATTAGCTACTACTGATGATTATGTAGATATATGCGAGTTTATTCAACATCAGCTGAATGAAATTGGTTTTGATATTAGAGTCGATGTTTATCCTGGACCAGCTTACCGAGAAATGCTAGCCAATTCTAAGCTAACATTTTTTAGGGCTTCATGGGTTGCCGATTATGCTGATCCCGAGAACTATTTAGCCTTGTTCAATAGCGAGAATTTTAGTCCTTCAGGCCCAAATTATACTCACTATAAAAATGATAAATACGATAAACTCTATGCTAATTCATTAGTTGAGCAATCGGTTCAAAAACGTTACTCATATTATAAGGAAATGGATTCATTAGTTATTTCCGATGCAGTAGTTATTCCTCTTTATTATGATAAAGTTGTGCGTTTTGTTCGGAGTAATGTTGAAGGAATGTATTGTAATCCTATGAATTTACTAGATTTGAAGCAAGTAAGAAAAACTAAACATCTTATTAAATGATTGTAATTGCTGATAGCGGATTAACTAAAACCGACTGGAGAGTCGTTTTATCAAGCCATACTGTTATTTCTTTCGTTACAAAGGGGCTGAGCCCATTTTTTTGCAATGATGATGATTACATGAATGCTTTGTCAGCATCCTTTCCAAAGGATATTGATCCATTACAAGTTGGAAAAGTCTTTTTCTATGGTTCAGGTTGTGCGGGCGAAGAAAAAGGGCTGAAAGCACAACAGGCATTACAACAATTTTTTAGGAATGCACAGACTAATGCTTACTCTGATTTACTTGCAGCAGCACGATCGCTATTTGGAGATGAAAAGGGTGTTGTTGCCATTCTTGGTACGGGTTCAAACATTGCATTTTATGATGGAACTAAAGTAATTCATAGAACTCCTTCGCTTGGATTTATCCTTGGCGACGAGGGGAGTGGGGCGTTTATTGGGCGTCAGCTGCTTCAAACCTATTTTTACAATCAAATGCCATCGGAGTTGGCTCTGAAATTTCAAAATAAATACAACATAGATTTGAGTGTTGTTCTTGATAATGTTTATAGTAAGCCTAAGCCATCTTCTTACCTTGCATCATTTGTTCCGTTTGCAAAGGAGAATATTGAAAATGAATTTATACAAACAATGGTTTACAATATTTTTGAAAGTTTATATGATAAGCATCTTCAGGTTATCCCTGAACTTAAGGATTACGGATTAGGATGCGTTGGGTCAGTTGGATTTGTATTTAAAGATATTCTTTATAGTGTGGCTAAAGATAAAGGATTTCAACTAAAGGGTTTTACTCAGTTTCCTATAGAGTCACTTATAGAATATCACTTAAGTAAAGGAGTTTAAATTTGCTTGTACTGAAATCCTGTTTTTTCAATTATTTGCAAGGCAAAACTATTACACTCGCTAGATTTAGCTTTTTCACCTAGTTTGAGTAAAACATTAGAAAGTGTTTTCAGCAACTTTACCTCGATAATTCTATAACCAGCAAGGTTACTTAATTCAATCGAACTTTTTAGGCAATCGTATGCTCGTGTTAATTCGTTGTTCCTTAAATAGTAAGATGACTTTAAAACTTGCCCAAGAATTTTGGGAATATGGCTATCCAATGGGTCAAGCTGCGATAGAATTAAGTCAATTTCAATAACTTCTTTTAATTCAATAGCTTTTCCTTTGCTCAATTTGCATATTAAGCTAAATTGTCGTAGCCTATTAGCAGTAAATTCCTTAACTTCTATTTGGTTGTTAGTTGTAATTATTCTTTCAAGAATGTCAAATCGATTTGTTAAAACCAACGATATGTATATCGGGTATTCGAACAATCCCTGTTTGGACTCTTTATGAGAGTATAAATGATTCTGGTAAACAATAGCTTCTTCTAACACCTTTTCGCCGTTTTTACCATTAAAGAATATGGAATTAAGAAAATTGCAAGCAAACCACATTCCGGAAATAGTTGGATTTGTTTGAAAATCAGGAACTATGTTCGAGATTTTTGGGAATGAGTTTTTAATTCTACCATCATTTAATGCTAAAAACCCAGAGTAAGTATTTAGTATATTGGCATAATAACCATCACCTATTGAATCGGATAGGTTTAAGGTATAGCTAAGGCTGTTCGCAAACGTGCCAGTAATATTATTTATATCTGGGAAATCTTCAAAAAGGTATTTCCTTGCAAGGGCATTATTGCAGTAGACAGGTAATAAAGATTTGCGTAAGAACTCATCCTTTCTTAAGGTAATAGCAATCTTAGGACTTAAAAGTGTTGCGTTTAGTATACTCTCGTCTAAAGTGAAAAAGCCTTTTAAGGGTTCAAGTATTCGATCCTTATAGGCAAACTGAAATAATCGGATTATTAATTGAGGAAGCAATTCGTGATTACAATATAGTTTGCCTACTTTCATGAAAAGTGCGAGGGTAAACTCTTCTTGTTCTTCGAGGAAGTGTTTTGCAATTAAATATTCGAATAAACTTCTGTTGTTTATTTTGATGATTTTGCTAACCCCACCATATCTGTTTTCAATATCCTCTTCTACAATAATACCAAATGAGATTAAATCTTCATAGGCAGAAAAGTAGTTACCAGCATGTTTAAGGTGAACCGGATAAATTTCTTTAAGTGTATTCTTTTTTACCGAGTCAGGATTTATACCAAAGTCTGAGAGTTCAAGTAGTTTATTGATTATATCAATTTTTTCTTCAGCGTATTGCGCCTTAAATACCTGTTTTTTTAGAAACTCTTTAAAAATCTCGAGTTGATCGTTTAAAAGATATTCATTCTCAGGGTGATATACATTAATAAAAAGTTGAAGAAAGTAAGGGTATGACAATGTATCTCTTAGATCAATGGGAAGTTCATCAACTAAAACCCTTTTTGAGTATTCTTTATTTATTGTATTATCCAGAATCGTTTGCGTTTCATCAGGAGTAAGCATAGGAACGTTTGCTCCATCCAATGAAAATATTTTGTTCTGGGTATAGTACCATTTCTCTGCGTTCTCAATGAATAATTTAAACTTACTCCATGCATATAAACGAGTTGATATAATAATTTTTAACCAGCTGGCTCTCGAAAATTTTAATGAGAAATCTGCAAGTGAAGCATAAATTTTTTCCAGCTTTGGACCTTGAAGAGTTGATTCATCTAAAGCATCGATTATTAGTATAAACCGACCGTTAGGAGTAACGTTATTGCTAAAAAGATTACGGAGAAAGTTATAATCAGGCGATAATCCGAGTTGTCTCATAATCCAATCTTCAAAATATGCCTCGGAATTTGCAAATGAAGTTAACGAGATTGCCTGGATAAACAGGATTATATCCTTTGAGTACGCTTTTTTTACCGAATTTTTTTCATACCAGTTGGCCAATAATGTAGATTTTCCATAGCCTCCTGGACCAATTATTGCGGTAGAATTGCAATCACTTTGGAAAAAAGCAGAAAAACGTTCGTCGACAAAATGCCGGTGAATTGTTTTATTGAAGTTTATTCCACTTTTTTGTTTGATGTTAGATGTTGTGCTTTGACTAATTTTTCTCGATTTCTCTACGGCATTTGCCCAAACCTCAGTAGTTTGATGATCTTTTCTCCCTGATTCTCTATTGCTTTCAATAAAGTGTTCCCAATCATTATAACCTATATAACGTGAAAGGATATCATGTGTGACACGAGATGGATTAGAATTCGTAAGAAGAAAACCAAATAAACGACGCAGTGTGGCTGGGCTAATATACTCTCCTTTGTTTTCTAAAATGCAGTTAGATAGGATTTTGCAATCCTTTTGGCAGGATATTTTTTTACCAAATTTTTCCTCGACAGATACCTTTAACCTTTCAATCATTAGATATAAACAAGAATATGCTATCTGCTATAATTTGCTGAAAGCATTGTGTTTTACAAATGTAATTAGGAATACTTTAACTAATTCTAACTCATGAAAAAATATTGACCACTTTGACCACTTGCTAGGGTGAAACATAAAAATACATTTGCAGAAACATATTTTTAATGAGAACTGTATTTTTAACCGAGTTGGAAAAAGAGTATTCAGAACTTGTTCAAACAGGAAAGGTACAAATATTAGAGGATGTTGAAAAACTTACCTCAAAAAGGTTCTCATACCATAACCCCATTTACTATAGTGGAAACCTAAGTAGCAAATTAGCCATAGTAAAGTTCTGTTCCAATAGTATCGGCTTATCAAAGGTTGATTGTAACGAAAACTTTTCCGAATATCAGCATAAACAACAAAATCTTGGCAAACTGTTTATTAAAGCTGAGAGTATTGATGATCTCTCTGATAAGTATGCAAATGATATTCGGACTATGAACTATTCAAAACCATTCCAGGTAGTAAGGCTTAATGGTTGTACAGTTAAGGAAAACTTACAAAAATTTATTGATGAAAAGTTCGAAATCGGTTTGATTCCATATCTGTCTCACGATTTTTCTGCTAAGGATTTTATTCAAAACTATAGCGTATGTAAAACTTTAGTTGATAGAACGTTGAGTGGAGTTTTCTCTTACCCGAGGCAGTATGTAATTTTTATGGGGGAATGCTTCAATTGTATTTTAAAGGAATATATTATTGATTCTGAGAGATTTTCTTTTCTGTTGACTAGCAACATGATGCCAAATCAGAAATTCGTTGCCTCATTCAATAGGATCACTCTAAACTACAACAATACCAAGATAATAGCGGGTGTTGCAGAATCATTTTATGATGAAAATCTGGATGAAATAATGCTTGAGAAATATGGCCGTGAATCGGCTGCCATTATTAATCGCGGATTTCTATTAACTAATCCATTGTGGAAAACCCATTAATCCGAAAAATTATGAATAGAATTAAGCAGTACGTAGCTCAATACCTCGGATCATTCGGGAAAGTTGATCTTGGAGTCTTTTTTGTCCTATTCATTATTACGATGCTTTTTGTACTTACAATAATTAAGAATATCTGAGATATTGCAAACCATAATAACCCAAAATAAAATGCTTAATCAAGTTTGGAAGTCTTGTCAGAGATCAGTTTGTAGCCTAAATTTTCAGAACGAAAGGGGTGTTAGTATTGATACACTTACTGGATTTAAGGTGAACCAATCGTTGGTGACAACTGATTACGCTTTTTATATTCCTAAGGCAAAAAAAGTTGAAATTTCATTTGTTGATGATGACGCAAACACAGTGGTTGCATCAATGAAGATTCCATATCATGAATTTATAAACGACCTTAGAATTGGTGTGTTTGATAACCAAACAGGATACTCAATATTTAATCTGGATTTTCCTGATTTTAGGGAAATCCCCAGTTTAACCCTTAGTGAAAGAAGAAAATTCCATATTGGGCACCAGGTTGCATTACTTGCTTATAGCACAAGTTGTCCTAACCTATCCATGCGCACTGGCATTATCTCATCATTCTTTACAAGCCCTGAAGGTAATCGTTTCTTCCAGTTTGATGGGTTAACTTGTCTTGGTAATAGCGGTGGTCCAGTTATCGATCCTGATAATATGCAAGTAATTGGAATTGTTTCGCGTCGTAACACACCCGCTTCACGTTCATATAAACAATTAGTAGATATAATCACTTCAAATATTGATGAGCTTTCAAAAATGCAGGGCATTGTCAAGTATGGTGATGTTGATCCAATTCAGGTATTAATTGCTAATCAGAATCAGGTAAAACAGCTGGCCAATAATATCTATCGCTACGCTGCATTTGGTACTACTCAGGTTGTAATGCTCGATCAGATCCTATCATATTTCAATAAAAATGTTTTGATTGAAACAAATATCGAAAGGGTTAAGAAAGAGTTTGATCTGAATCTTAGTTAAGGTTGGTTAGTTTGTAGGAGCCCCGCTTTTGCGGGGTTTTTTATTTAATTATTATGCAAATAAATTCTACAAGTTTAATTTTTGTTATGTAATTTTATAGCTGTACTGTTAATGATTCCTTTATTATTAACTAACGAATAGCAATAGCGATGGAAAAACTTGATACACTGTCATTTCTGCAAAAGATAGAACTTTTCAGAAATCTTAATGACCAGGAATTTAAAGAGTTAGCCAAGAGTGTAAAAGAGAAGCATTATAAAGAGGGTGAACTGCTATTCAGAGAAAATGGACCGCGCGAAGATATCTTTATTATCTACAATGGCGAAGTTGAACTTTTTAAGACAAATCCTTTTGGAGTTGATCTTAGACTGACAGTTTTTAGTAAAGGAGATTTTCTTGGTGAAGGTTCTTGGGCGAATGATTCTCCACACTCAACATCCGCTAGAGCATTACAACCAACTACGGTTCTTGCAATTAGTAGCGACTTTTTCAATAAAAGTGCAGATACTACCATTAAGATTTTTTCTAACATTGCTAGAGTCATTTCACGAAGGATGAGGAGTGTTAATACTAGAATGCTTAATCCTGGTGCCCAGTATGAATCGGGACGAACACGTAGAGAGCACGATTTGCTTGGGGAACGGGATGTTCCATTTGAATACTACTATGGAGTTCAGACCCTTAGAGCAATAGAGAATTTTAACATCTCTGGACTAACACTTAACTTCTTTCCTTCGCTTATTGAAGCTTTAGCGATGGTTAAAGAAGCAGCAGTAGAAGCTAACTTCGATTTGGGCTTGCTCGATTTCAAGATAAAGGATGCAATTGTACAAGCATGCCATGATATTACCAACGGAAAATACCATAACCATTTTGTGGTTGATATGATTCAGGGTGGAGCAGGTACTTCTACGAATATGAACGCTAATGAGGTAATTGCAAATAGAGCACTTGAAATTCTCGGATTTGAAAAAGGTGATTATCAGCATTGCCATCCCAACAACCATGTAAATCTTTCGCAGTCAACAAACGATGCTTACCCAACTTCTGTAAAAATTGCTTTAATCAATTCAAATAAAAAGTTAGTAGTGGTTCTCGAATCGTTGATTGAGTCTTTTAGAAGTAAAGCCCAGGAATTCTCACACGTAATTAAGATGGGACGTACACAGCTTCAAGATGCAGTGCCAATGACATTGGGGCAAGCTTTTGAAGCGTATGCTGTAACTTTAGGGGAGGAGGTTGAACGCCTTAATCAAAATGCTAAACTTTTCCTTGAGGTTAACATGGGTGCAACCGCTATAGGTACAGGGATTAACTCCGAACCAGGTTATCCCGATCTAGTAATTAAACACCTAAGGAAAGTAACGGGACTTGAAATTGTATTGGCATCAAACTTGGTTGAGGCAACTCAGGATACTGGTGCGTTTATTATGTACTCATCGGCTGTAAAGCGTTTAGCAGTAAAACTATCAAAGATTTGTAACGACTTGAGATTACTTTCCTCAGGACCTCGCACCGGAATAAATGAAATTAATCTACCTCCTATGCAGCCTGGTTCATCAATCATGCCAGGTAAAGTAAACCCCGTAATTCCCGAAGTTGTAAATCAGATTGCATTTAAAGTGATTGGGAACGATTTAACGGTAACCCTTGCTGCTGAAGCAGGTCAGCTCGAATTGAATGTTTTTGAGCCGGTGATTGTTCAGAGTATTTTTGAATCCATAGAAATGCTTAAGAATGGAATGAATACACTAAAATATCGATGTGTTGATGGGATAACCGCTAATGAGGAACGATGTCGGATGATGGTTCATAACAGTATCGGTTTGGTTACAGCATTAAATCCATTTTTAGGATACGAAGCATCATCACGCTTAGCAAAAGAAGCGCTTGCCACGAATAGGAGTGTTTATGAATTAGTACTGGAAAAGAAATTACTTACTAAAGAGCAACTTGACCAGATATTGGAGCCAGAGAATATGATTAAGCCAAGAAAGATGAAGTTCGACTAGTTTTTTAAAATTCTATTTTTCTTCAAATTCTTTAAGAATTTTCTGAACTTCCTCTTCGGTGTTTTTTAGTTTCATTTTACAGAATGTGAGAAGTTCTGCAACTCTTTTTACATTAGCCGATAGATCATCTATATCAAGTTCTTGGTTCTCGATTTTACTTATTATAGTTTCCATTTCGTTTATAGCATCACTATAGCTTAATTCCTTTTTTGCCATAAAAACTATGTTTTAGTATTTTGATTTGGTAATTTGATTATAAAAGTTGTGCCAGCGTTGAGTTCGCTTTCAACAGAAATAGTGCCATTGTTCTTCTCAACGAACTCTTTGCAAATTATGAGCCCTAAACCCGTTCCAGATTCTTGATTTGTTCCACGGGTTGATGTATTTGTGTCGATTTTAAAAAGTCGGCTTAACTTCTCTTTGCTAATTCCTACTCCAGAATCAGTGATGTAAATTTTGGTGTACCCATCTTGCTTATTCGCCCATATGGTGATCTCACCATTGTTCGGAGTGAATTTAATAGAATTAGATATAATGTTTCGAATAACTGTAGTAATTGTATCCTTGTCAGCATAGGCGTTATCATCATTATTAAGTCTAGGTTTAATGTTAATGTTTTTCTCATTAGCCGATATAGATAGAACTTCAATACACGAATCCACCACTTCTTTAATGCTGATTATTTCAGGTTTGATTATTATTTTACCAGTTTGACTACGCGACCAGCTAAGGAGGTTGTCGGTAAGTTTCAAAACATTATTCGATGATTTGTTGATGTGATCGCTAAGCTCTCTTATCTCTTCAGAAGATAACGTTTCGGCCCTTGTGCTAAGGATTTCAGTTAGACCTACAAGCGCATTGAATGGGCTTTTTAGATCATGGGCAATTATTGAGAAGAGTTTGTCCTTAGTTTGAATGTTAAGCTTTAATGACTCTTCGGATTGTACAAGTTTTTCGTTAATATCTTGGATAAGAACTAATTTTTCTTTGAGAGTTTGGTTGTGTTTCTTTTTTTGGTGATACCCCCATATGGCTATTCCAGCTACGCTTAATGTAAGGATAGATAAAACGATAATGAGGTGTTTTGACTCCTTTTGTTTTTCAACTTCGAGTTCGCTCATTAAGGATTGCTGGCGGAGAAGGAGAACTTCACTTTCAATAGATTTAATCTCCTCCTTCTTTTTATCAAGTTCAAGGTCGAGCTGGGCTTCTAGGTTTTTCTCGTTTTTACGAATGCTTTCGAGGCTGTCTCTAATTCTTATATGTTTTGAATAGTATTCTAGAGCAAGTTTAAAATTCTTTTGTTCTTTGTAGAGATCATGCTTAGCTAAAAATCCGAATTGAATTAACACCATGTTTCCAATCTCTTTTCCAATGGCAATAGATTGGTTAATGTTTTTTTCGGCTGAGTCGTATAGTTTCTGTTTTGTTTGGATTTCTCCAATTTTTCTTAAGCATAATGCTTTTCCTTCAAAATTGGCAGCTTCGTCATAAATTTTAAGAGCACTATCGAAGTATTCTAACGCTTTTATCAGGTTGCCTGATTGCCTTTCAAGATTTCCTAATTCGTTATATGTGTCGGCAATAGCCCTACCATCGTTTAATTTTTTGGAGATTTGAAGTGCTAAAGCATAGTTTGCCCTTGCATTTGTTTGTTGACCAATAAGCATTTGAACCTGTGCGTAGCTTCGATAAGTTTTCGCTGTACTGGCTTCATCGCCGGTTTTTTTCCTCATCATGAGGGTTTCTTGAAATACTTTAAGTGCTTCAGTATAACGTTTTTGGTCAATGTAGAGATTTCCCAAATTGGAAAGAACATAGGCCGCATCAGATGGATCGCCTCCATCGGAAACTAAATCACTAGCTTGTTCGAGATAAGTTGTTGCATTTTTAAATAGACCGAGCTTACGGTAGGTTAATCCGATATTCGTAAACGATTTTGCTATTTCCTGACTGCTCCCAATCTTTTGCCTTATTTTAAGAGCCATTAGGTAATGCCGTAGTGCTTCAGCAATATTGCCCTTCTGGTTGAAAAGGTTACCCATTTCATTAAGGGTTGAAGCAATTGCTATTTGATCTTGTAATTGCTCCCTAATTTTTAAAGCTTCATTTAGTGCGTCGAAAGCATCACTAAATAGTTGTTTCTGACTATAAGTTCTTGCCAGATTTTCCAAAGTATTTGCAGTAGAACTTAGGAATCCAAGTTTTTGTTTAATCTCAAGGCTTTGCTTATAGTAGAGAATTGCTTCGTTATAACGGTTAAAACGATAATGCAAACTTCCTAATAGGTTTAAAACCTCGGCGGTTTCAAATTTGTTATTTGTCTTATCGCACAATTTTAATGCTTGATTCAGTGAATTGTATGCTTTATCAAATACGCTAAGATCGCGATAGGTTAAACCAAGGTTTTTAAGCGAAGCTATAACCCCAATAGTATCTTTAATCTCTTGCCTTATTATATTGGATTTGTAGTAATGTTCTAACGCTTCCTGAAAATGACTATAGTACCAATAAGTACTGCCAAGGCTATTCCAAGAATCGGCAATTAAAGGTTTGCTATTAATCCTTGTGGCGAGATCTAACGCTCTTTTTTTATACTTCAATGAGGTCTCATAATCTCCAATAGTTTTTTGAAAATCGCCGATAAGGAGGTTTACATTGATCTCTTCATCAATAAAATTGAATTTTTGAGCTAGACTTAGTGCTTCTGATGCTTTTTTTGAAAATTCATTCTTATCATTTTTCTTAATGTCAATCTTGCTTGATAAAATAAGGCAATGAATTTGCTGTTTATATAATCTGTTCTTCTTTGAAATCGTTATTGCTGAATCAATAAAGCTATTTGCTTCAGTGTATGATGTTAGGTTTAAATAAGATTCGGCGAAAACTAGATACGAAATAGCCAGTTGCTCTTTATTCTTCCCATTCCTATTTAGAGAGAGAACCTCTTTAAGATAGTGCTGTGATTTTACAGGATCCTCGTTGGTGTAAAGTTGGGCTAGTTGAATTAGACTATCAGTTCTGTTTAAACTTTGTTTTTGCCCAAATGCAATATTCAATGAAATGATGAATAAAAGGGCCAATAGATTACCTAGTGATTTCATATTGAATATTGGTTAGTGAGGTATCTATGAAATGATAACATTCTTGGGTAGAGAAAAAGTAAACGTACTTCCTTTACCTTTTACACTAGTAGCCCAAATTCCCCCTTTATTCATTTCAACAAATTCCTTGCAAAGTAATAGCCCTAATCCAGTGCCCTCTTCATTAGCCGTACCTTTATTCGATATTGAACTACTTAGATTGAAAATTTTATCTAGATCATCGTTATCAATTCCAATTCCTGAATCAGTAACAGAAATCTCAATATTATTTTTGGTTTCGCGAGCAGAAATATCAATCTTCCCATTTGTATTTGTGAATTTTATTGCGTTGTTCACAAGGTTTCGAACAACAAGGGAAATAATATTTTTATCAGCAAATGCTGAAAGTGATTCATCTACGGATGTGAGGATTGTGATCTTCTTTTTGTCGGCACTTACCTGAAGGTAAGATACTTCTTGTAATATTATAGGTTTAACCTCGAAAACTTCCGGATTATATGTAATTGAACCAGTTTGAGTCCTTGACCATTGTAATAGGTTGTCGAGTAGTTTTGATAAGCTTTGTGAAGATTCGTAAATTACATTAATATACTCACGTCTTTCTTCATCACTATAAGTTGTGTAATTCTTCTCAAGTAATTCGCTGAAGCCAAATAATGCGTTAAAGGGATTCTTGAGATCATGGGCTATAATTGAGAAGAATTTATCTTTTGTGGCGTTGAGCTCCATTAAATCTTGTTCCGATTTCTTTAATTTCTCATTGGAGGTTTCAAATTCATCATTTTTTTGAGAGAGTAATATGTTCGAATTCCTCTTAACTCGAAGGCTATTAAGGATTACAATAACAAGAATCAATAGTAATAATGAAGAAATAAACAAATACTTTTGAGTGTTCTTATGTCGTTCTACCTCAAGGGCATTTATCTCATTATCTTTTTTTAGCAGTTGAATTTCTTTTTCTTTTGCTTCAGTTTCAAAACGGGTTTGCATTTCTAGAATACTACTAGTTTTTTGCTGAAGGTAAAGGCTATCATTGTATGCCAATTGTATAGCTTGGTTTTTGAAAGCCTTGTCATATTGCCCTTTTTGGGCATATATTTTTGATAGGATTTGGTAACTTTCTTGAGCAATGGCTAAATCTGTTACCTTTTTTGCAAGAGGAAGATTCTTAATAACATACTCCTCTGCTTTTTCCAAGTTTCCTGCTTTTAAGTAAGCAGATGCTATGTTGTTGTAAGTATTTGTATAACCTAGTTTATCGAAAATTTTAATACTGTGATTAAGCGATTGAAAATAGTAATCGAGGCCTTTATCAAACTGTCCAAGTTCAACGTAAATCATCCCAATGTTATTCATTGCTGTCGCAATTCCGTCATCATCCTTAAGTTGTTTTGCATATTCAAGCGATTGGGCATAATTTTCAATTGCCTTTTGTTTTTCGTTGTTATCGTAATAAATTATACCTAGGTTGTTTAATGTCATCGATAGCCCCTTGATATCCTTGCTTTTTACATATAAGCTATAGGCTTTTTCAAAGTATTCTTGGGATAAATCGTTGTTTTTTAGGGTGTTGTGAATATAGCCTATGAAGTTGTATGTATTTGCAAGCTCTAATTCAATTTGATGGTTACTTCCAATATTTGCGCTCTTTATTGCAAACTCTAGAGCTTTATTAAAGTCGTTGATATCATAGTAAATATTAGCAATATGGTACAATACCCTTGCTTCGTTTTTATAGTCGTTAATCTCTCGGCAAACCTCTATTGATTGCTTATAAGATTCAATGGCTTCACTATATCTTTTTAGATTACGATAAGTGCTACCTAAGGTCGATAGAATAGATATCTGAAGTGGTTTACCGTTTCCCTTTTCGCAGTATTCTTTGGCTTTGATATAGAATGTAAGCGCTTGAGGGTAATCTTGCTTATCAGAATAAGCATCACCAATGCTAAAGTTAGCTTCACTATAGCTTAAATCACTTTGATCACGCTTTGCTGCTTCATATGCAAGATTTGCATAAAAGAACACAGAATCGTTATTCCTTTTTTCGTAAAGCTTGGCAAGTTTTTGGTATAGAATCACCTTGTCTTCATCTGAGAATACCTGAGTGAGATGTAATAAGCTATCAACCTTCTTCTTCGAAAAACTTTGCTGAGCGTCTAAGGTTTTTGCCAAAAGAAGGACAACGAGGATTGAAATACAACTTTTTAGTTTAATCAACTTTTATCCATTTAGTGATGGAAAATTAAAAAAACATCTCTCAAATACAAAATATCTTAAGGATAAGATTATCCATTCATCAATTAAGTTGTAATGCTTTCTATTTCACCATTGAAAAGTTTCGTTTTTATCTTTATCCCCTTTTTAACTTCATTTGCATTTCGAATAATTTTTCCGTTTAATGTAGTAATTGAGTATCCTCTTTTCAAAACATTCTTGGGATCTAACAATGATGCAGTTGCTTCTATATTTTGTAGATGTGAACCTTGTAATTCAGTATAATGGGTTATACTATCTGAAAGAGAAGTTGATAGTTTATTTAATTTGCTTAATGAATCTTTAATTCCAACAAGTGTGGCAAACTCAAATGATTTTATTGTGCTAGTCAAACCAATAGATAGGTTTGTGAATAGATTATTTGAAGAAATTAAACTTCTGTTTTGAATTCGTTCAAGGTTTAATCTTTCTATTGATAATCCTTGAAAAACGAAGGGAATAATTGAGGTAAGAATTTTTTCAAACTTTGCTTGATTTTCATAAACTGTTTCGTTTACCGCTTGCTCAAGCCTTTCGGCTAGTTCAAATGCTAAGGATTCAGCATCTTGGAATTTGCTTATAATAAATTCAGCAACTGCAGTTGGAGTTTTAAGTTTAGTGTGTGCAACCAAATCAACAACTGATACATCCTTATCATGCCCAATGCCCGTTATAATTGGGATAGGAAATTGTGCAACATGTGCCGATAGCCAGTAACCATCAAAGCACGATAAATCGGCTTGAGATCCTCCTCCTCGAATTATTACAACTACATCAAACTGCTCGTATTTATCGTTTATTCCATTAAGTGCTGCAATAATTGATTCCTCAGCAGCAACACCCTGCATGTTAGCCGAAAAAAGGGTGCATTCTATTTTGTATCCAAACTTGTTTGTGTTAATTTGATTGATAAAATCCTGTAATCCTGCTGCCGTAGTTGATGATATAACTGCAATTCTTTTTGGTAGAATAGGGAATAAAATACCCTTGTTCATATCGAAAACTCCTTCACTAATCAACTTTTCGATTGTTTCCCTTCGTTTCTGTTCTATATCCCCAAGCGTAAAACTTGGCTCTATATCCGTTATGTTAAGTGAGTATCCAAATACTTCATGAAATACAACTTCAACTTGAACTAGTACTTTTAATCCCGAAGATAAAGGTCTGCCAGTGCTTGTCTCAAAGTATGGTTTAAGCATCCGATAAGTGTAAGCCCAAATTGTTGCTCGTGCTTTGGCTTTTGGGTAATCTTGTTCCTCATCCTTCTGGATTAGCTCAAGGTAACAATGTCCTGAGTTGTTTTCTTTTATTTCACTTATCTCGGCAATTACCCAATAATGATTGCTGAAAGAGTTTGAAAGCGCCTCTTTTACCTTTAGGTTAAGGTCGTAAAGTGTAATCTTTTCAGGGGATTGCAATTGCTGTTAGTTTATAATTAAAAAAATATTAGTAACCACCTAATTTTTGGAGAAACTCATCTGCGTTAACCTCTGGTATCTTCCCAGCATTTGAGATAATTTGCTGTAGCATTTCATTCTCCTTTTCTAATAATTGTAAGTTATTCTCAGCAACTCCATTTATGTATTTAATTTCACCTATACGTTTTCCTTCATCATCGAAAATTTTCCAAGTTCCATCCTTAACACCATTTTTGTAATTGCCATCAACTCGAAGCTTTCCATCATAGTTATAAACCCTGATTACACCGTGTTGAACACCTGCTACATATTTTGCATAGGATTTATAAGAACCATCTTTATAGTATTGAACTAAATCGCCATTAATTTTATCATCTTTCCATTTCACTGTTTGGTAAACTGAGCCATCTTCATAGAAGTTTTTAAAGACACCATCTTTCAATCCCTTTTTATACGATTCAACATATACTAATTTTGAGTTTTGATCATAATAATTCCAAATGCTATCCTTTAGATTATTATAGTATAAACCTGTGGCAGCAAGCTTTCCATTTAAATAGAACAATTTTGCTTTCGACCTAATTCCATCGTTGCTATACACTAAAAGAGCTTTTAAAGGGCCACCCTCATGGTAACGTTTAAAAACACCTCTTGGTTTATCATCCTTGAAAAACCCTTGATATGCAAGTTTTCCGTTTGAATAATGCTTTTTCCAGTATCCTTGTTTGAGGTTGTTTTTATCCTTTTGATTAAAAATTGTATCTGTTTGCTGGTAGTTTAAAGCAAAAATATTTGATGTGAAAGTCAATAAACTTAGAATGACAGCGAATCTAAATAGTTTCATTGTTTTTTCTTTCAAAGTTAATCTATTGCATACAAAAAGAAAAGCCCTCATTTCTGAGGGCTTCTAAAAAGTATGTTAAATTTATTTAACCTCTTCAAAATCAACGTCTGTAACCTCTTTATCTTTTTCAGTTGAGGAAGATGATGTTGTATTAGTAGATTCCTGCTGCCCAGGTTGACCTGCTCCCTGAGCATTCTTATAAAGATCTTCAGAAGCTGCTTGCCAAACCTTTGTTAATTCCTCGGTTGCAGTTTCGATTGTAGCAACGTCTTGACTCTTGTGTGCCTCTTTAAGACGTGTAAGAGCCTGCTCAATCTGAACTTTTTTATCGGCAGGTAGTTTGTCTCCAAATTCCTTAAGCTGCTTTTCAGTTTGGAATATTAAGCTATCGGCAGCATTGAGTTTATCAATTTTTTCTTTTTCTTTCTTATCCGATTCTTCATTTGCTATAGCCTCATCACGCATACGCTTGATTTCACTATCGGTTAGGCCAGAAGACGCTTCAATTCTTATACGTTGTTCTTTGCCAGTACCTTTATCTTTTGCCGATACATGAAGTATACCGTTTGCATCGATATCAAAGGTTACCTCAATTTGAGGAATTCCTCTTGGAGCAGGTGGAATACCATCTAAGTGAAAACGACCAATTGTCTTGTTGTCCTTCGCCATTGGGCGCTCACCCTGTAGAATATGTATTTCTACCGAAGGTTGACTATCCGATGCTGTTGTAAATGTTTCCGATTTACGAGTTGGTATAGTTGTGTTAGCATCAATTAGTCGAGTAAATACACCACCCATGGTTTCAATACCTAGAGAAAGTGGAGTAACATCAAGTAAAAGCACATCCTTAACTTCTCCGGTTAAAACGCCACCCTGAATAGCAGCACCTACAGCAACAACCTCGTCGGGGTTAACACTCTTATTAGGTGTTCTGCCAAAGAACTTCTCAACAAGCTGTTGAATTGCTGGAATTCTAGTTGAACCTCCAACAAGTATAACCTCATTGATTTCAGATGCTTGTAATCCTGCATCACTTAATGCCTTGCGGCATGGTTCAATAGTACGTTGGATCAAATGATCGCAAAGTTTTTCGAACTGTGCACGGGTTAATGTTCTTACCAAGTGTTTTGGAATACCATTAACTGGCATGATGTATGGCAGATTTATTTCGGTTGAGGTTGTACTTGAAAGCTCAATCTTTGCTTTTTCTGCAGCCTCTTTTAAACGCTGTAAAGCCATTGGATCTTTCCTTAAATCGATGCCTTCATCTTTCTTGAATTCATCAGCAAGCCAATCGATAAGTACGTGGTCGAAGTCATCACCACCAAGGTGAGTATCACCGTTTGTGGATTTAACCTCAAAAACGCCTTCGCCAAGTTCAAGGATAGAGATATCGAAAGTACCACCACCTAGGTCGAATACAGCAATCTTAAGATCAGTTGATTTCTTGTCAAGACCATAGGCAAGCGCTGCAGCGGTAGGCTCGTTAATAATTCTGCGAACCTTTAAACCTGCAATTTCACCAGCCTCTTTAGTTGCTTGGCGTTGTGAGTCGCTAAAATATGCAGGTACGGTGATAACAGCTTCAGTAACCTCTTGTCCTAAGAAATCCTCAGCGGTTTTCTTCATTTTTTGAAGTACCATTGCAGATATTTCCTGTGGAGTAAATTTACGATCGTCAATAACTACTCTTGGAGTATTGTTTTCTCCTTTAACAACCTGATAAGGTACACGTCCAACTTCAAGTGTAACTTTATCAAAGGTTTCACCCATAAATCGTTTAATAGAGAAAATAGTTTTTTGAGGGTTTGTTATTGCTTGCCGCTTTGCTGGATCACCCACTTTACGTTCTCCGTTCTCAACAAATCCAACAACCGAAGGAGTTGTGCGTTTACCCTCGCTGTTTGCAATAACAACAGGTTCATTACCCTCCATTACAGCAACGCAAGAGTTAGTTGTTCCTAAGTCAATTCCAATTATTTTGCCCATTTCTATAGAATTTTTTGTTTGTTCATTATTTAGTAGAAACACCTTTTCAATCTTTATGCCAACCATGTTTGTTCAACTTTTTAAGAAAATGTGGCATGATTTCGATAGAAATTTGGAAATATTTGTCAGTAATAATTTACTAGATGATTTTTAATACACCATTAAAATGCAGGTTTACATCGAATTATGCAACACTACTGTCAATTCGTCATATTTGGTATTTGAAACTAAATAAAGACTTTACATTCAATAGAAGTTAATTAAATTAATACTTTAAATTTGAGGTCTCGAATTTATCAAACTATTAATACAGTAAGTTATGTCAACTGAGAGCAAAGCCCGCGTAATTACAACCCATGTGCTTAACGAGATGAAGCATAGGGGTGAGAAGATATCGATGCTTACAGCATACGATTTTTCGATGGCAAGGATACTCGATGCAGCAGGGATAGACGTAATTCTGGTTGGGGATTCAGCTTCAAATGTGATGGCAGGTTATGAATCTACACTACCAATTACTTTGGATCAGATGATTTACCATGCTTCTTCCGTTGTTCGCGCTATAAAAAGAGCACTTGTGGTGGTTGATATGCCTTTTGGTACCTATCAAGGAAACTCAAAGCTAGCATTAAATTCTGCCATTCGAATTATGAAAGAGAGTGGTGCAGATGCTGTAAAAATGGAGGGTGGAAGAGAAATTATTGAGTCCGTAACTCGAATACTTTCTGCTGGAATACCTGTAATGGGGCACTTGGGGCTTACACCACAATCAATACATAAGTTTGGAACGTATGTAGTTCGAGCTAGGGATGAAGATGAAGCATATAAATTAATTGAGGATGCACAAATTCTTCAGGAAACAGGATGTTTTGCATTAGTTCTTGAGAAAATACCTGCAACTCTAGGAACAAAAGTGGCTCGCGATCTGAAAATCCCTGTCATAGGTATTGGTGCAGGAAATGGTGTTGATGGTCAGGTTCTTGTAACCCATGATATGCTTGGAATTACCCAGGAGTTCTCTCCAAGGTTTTTACGTCGTTACCATAACCTTTATGCTGAGATGCTAGGTGCTTTTCAGACGTATATCAGTGATGTTAAGAAGTTAGACTTTCCAAACGAAAAAGAACAATACTAGCCTTTGATCAATATGAGTTTTACAGCGAATAGAATACTTTTTGAGGATAATCATTTAATAGCGGTTTATAAAACCAACCACGATATTGTTCAGAGTGATACAACTGGCGATGAACCATTGATTGAGCAAATAAAATCGTTTATAAAGCAACGTGATGGGAAGCAAGGGAATGTTTACCTTGAAGTGATACATCGTATTGATAGACCCGTGAGCGGTGTAGTACTTTTTGCAAAAACTAGTAAAGTGCTACCCCGAATGAATAAGCTTTTTCACGATGGATTGGTTAAAAAAATATACTGGGCTGTAGTTAAAAATATGCCTCCAAAGGAAAGTGATACTCTAAAGCATTACCTTCTTAGGAATACAAAGCAAAATAAATCGTACGTATACGATATTCAAAAACCTGAATCAAAAGAGGCTAGGCTGATTTATAGGGTATTGGGTAAAACGAGTAGCTATTACCTGCTCGAAATAGAGTTAATTACAGGTAGGCATCATCAGATTAGAAGCCAGCTTGCAAAAATTGGATGCCCAATAAAAGGTGATTTGAAGTATGGCTTCCCTCGATCAAATCCAGATGGAGGAATTCATTTACATTCCAGAAGTTTAAGTTTTACACATCCTGTAAATGGTGAACAAATAGAAGTTGTTTCTTCCCCCCCAGAGGATGTACTTTGGAATGAATTTACTAATTTAAAGCCATAATTTTTTTAGATGGGCTATAAGATACTTATAATAAGTAATGCTCCTAAGCTGTCCGTTGAGATTGAGAAAATGTTTGTCTCCACAGATGATTGTTTGATTTTAGGAATTACTAATACTTCGTCCAATTCAAGCGTTATTCTAGATTTTTCACCTGATATTATTCTTTTTGATGCCCGAAAAGTAGACAGTTCTACGGCCAATCAAATTACTGATTTAAAGATTGAGGGAATTTCATCGGAAATTCCAATGATTGCGATAACTAGTACTTCTGATAATGATGGGCAATTGGCACTATACCATGCTGGAGTAGATGATTTTATAAACTACCCATTTACTAAGAATGAGCTAATTCAGCGGGTAAGCATTGGAATTCAGCGGGGTCATATTTTTGAGAAATTGAGACAGCATTCTGCGCAACTAAACGATGTTTCAATGGCTGCAAATAGTGCTGGCAACTCAATTATGATAATCGACGAAACAGGGTCTATTGTGTGGGTTAATGGAGGGTTTGAACGTTTATATGAATGTAAGCTAGGAGAGTTTACAAAAATTTTTGGAAAAAATCTTTTCGATCCAAACATTAACAAAGCAACATTTGAGGCAATTAAAAGATGTCGTGAGTCTGGTGATTATGTGGTTTATGATAATGAATGGATTACCCCTGAAGGTAAGGTAAAAGGCATTCAAACAACTTTGACTCCCATTTTCGATGATGTTGGAAGGTTTAGTAAGATTGTTGTAATGGAATCGGATATTACCGATTTAATTGATGCTGAAAAAGCGCTTGAAGAAAAGCACGATCACCTTCTTACTCTAACTGAACATTTAGAAAACGCAAACAATTTGCTCGATGAACAGCGAATTGAAATCGAGGAACAGAAAAAAACGGTAGAAATTGAAAAAGCTAAATCTGATGAGCTTCTTCGAAATATTTTACCATGGGAGGTTGCTCGTTCATTGCAAAAGAAAGGGGTTTATAAACCAAAAAAATTCAAAGAAGTCACAATACTTTTTGCCGATTTTGTAGATTTCTCGAAGATTTCATCTACCTATGAGGATGTTGAGGCTTTACTTGATGTGCTTAGCTTTTATTTTGAAGCATTTGATGAAATTACCTCTAGCCGATATATCGAGAAAATTAAAACCATTGGTGACTGTTACATGTGCGCAGGTGGGTTGCCCCGAACAAACCGAAGTCACCCGTTTGATATAGTTCTAGCGGCTTTGAAAATGCAAAAGTTTGTAAGAGAAAAAGCCATAGAAGATGAAAAAATTGGCAATAAAGTATGGAAGCTAAGAATAGGGATTCATACTGGAAGCGTAATAGCAGGCGTTATCGGGAAATGGAAGTTTGCCTATGATATATGGGGTGCAGATGTAAATATTGCCAGTAGACTTGAATCATCGGGTGAGGCAGGGGCAATAAACATATCAGAATCTACTTATCAGGTTATTAAAGATTACTTTAAATGTACTTTTAGAGGGAAAATCGCTGCAAAAAATATTGGTGAAATCAACATGTACTTTGTTGAGCGGATTCTGCCAGAATACTCTGAGGATGGATCAGGTTTTGAACCTAATGCAGCCCTACGAAAAATTGTTGCTTCGTTCTAATGTAATTTAGCGCATCATTTCGCTTGAGAAGTTGAATGGAAGAAGGAACGTTACATCTTCAACCTCATAAATCTTCTTCTTACCAGCAAGAATAACCTTCATGGCTTTCTTTCCTATCTCTCGGGTTTCAATCATTACCTGTCGACAGGCTCCGCATGGAGGTATTGGTTCGTCAGTTAAGATACCCTTATAACTTGCAGTTACAACAATAGTTTTAACCGGAATGTTTGGGTACTTTGCTCCAGCATAAAAAAGGGCAACTCTTTCAGCACACAATCCTGACGGATAAGCTCCATTCTCCTGATTACTACCCTGAATAATTTCTCCATTTTCAAGTAGGACCACAGCCCCAACGCTAAAATTTGAATAGGGAGAGTAGCTTCCTTTTTGGGCTTCAATTGCTAGATTTACTAAGCGACTATCTTCTTTGCTAAGCTCATCAATGCTTGAATATTCAGTGTACTTAAATCCAGATTCCTTGGTTACCTTCATATATTATTAGAACTTGTATGAATATTTTATTCATCAAAAATACAAATTACTTGGATTATTTGGCTTTTTTCCTTTGATTGTAAGCGTGATAAAGAAAAAATTACATTTTGTTTTAAACTATTTAACGTTTTCACCTTAAAAAATGGATTCGTAAAGAAAAAAATACGTTACCACTCTGCAACATTTTAATACTTTTGCAGGGTAAAAATTATTATTATGAAGGTTAAGCTACTTTTGGTAATATCATTTTTGATTTCATTCGCTGCATCAGCTCAGAAAAAGATTACTCGCGAAGAGTATATCAACAAGTACAAGGATATTGCAATTTTCCAGATGAAGACACAAGGAGTGCCAGCCAGTATAATTCTTGCACAAGGATTACTTGAGAGCGATAATGGAAACAGCCCTTTAGCGGTTAAGGCAAATAATCATTTTGGCATAAAATGTCATAAGTCATGGAGTGGTGCTACAATGTATATGGATGATGATGCTAAAAATGAGTGTTTCAGAAAGTATAGCAATCCTCAAAAATCCTATAATGATCATTCCGATTTTCTTAGAGGGGCTCGTAGGTATTCTTCATTATTTGATCTAGAACCTACTGATTATAAAGGGTGGGCTTATGGATTAAAGAAGTCAGGTTACGCAACAAACCCCCATTATGCCGAGATGCTTATTAAGATAATTGAGGATAACAATTTATATATTTACGATAAGGGTATTGCTGTTGAGGTGGAATCTCCTACAAAAGGCATGGGAGATCTTGTTGACATTGATCATTTCGTTATTGATCTGAATAAGCATCGTAAGGTTTATACTCGAAATAGGATTAAGTATATCATTGTTAAAAAGGGTGATGATTACGCGAAACTTACCAAGGAACTCGAATTATTACCTTGGCAATTAGCAAAGTATAACGAGATAAGTAAAGACTCTTCGTTAAAAGAGGGTCAGGAGATTTATATACAACCTAAGCGTTGTAGAGCAGAAGTTAACCATTCTACCTACGTAGTTGAAAAAGGGGAGACTATGTATTCTATTTCACAGATGTATGGGATTAAGTTAAAATCACTTTATCGGAAAAATAGGATGAAAATTGGAGAAGAACCTGAGGTGGGACAAGTGATACAGCTGCGTAAAAGGAAACCACAGAATTAGACACTAGAGGTCAGATTTTAGACATTAGATGTTAAATTAGAGTTATAGAAAATTGTAACTTGTAACTTGTAACCCGTAACTGTATTATATTGCCTTTATCGGGTAAGTTTCTCGATAGCCATTGAGCAATTCACCGGTTTTCATGGGACGTTTACCAGCTACTTGAATTTCCTGAATACTTATAAAACCATCGCAGCAAACCACATTCATTGCGTTTTTCCCTTCAATTTGGATAGTTCCAGCTTCAAGGTTATGGCTTTTCTCAATGCGAATAGATCGTAATATTTTGGCTTGAATGGTAGTGCTATCGCTTAATACAATTTCTGTCCAAGCAGCAGGGTAAGGGCTAAGTCCTCTGATGAGGTTGTGAACCTCTTGAGTTTTTTTACTCCAATTAATTCGACAAGTCTCTCTGAAAATTTTAGGTGCGGGCTTAAGATGTTCCTTTGGAAGAAGATTTTGCTGAGGTGTTGGTTTTACCGAATGATCAATAAGTGCTTTAATCGTCTTTAAGACGAGATTTGATCCTGCAACCATTAGTTTATCATGAAGTTCCCCGGCTGTATCATTTTCACCAATTTCGACTTCTTCGCCAAATAAAATTTTACCTGTGTCAATCTCATGATCGATTAGGAATGTTGTAACTCCCGATGTTTTCTCCCCATTGATTACAGCCCAGTTTATTGGAGCAGCACCCCTGTACTGGGGCAGGAGTGAAGCATGTAGGTTAAATGTTCCCAGTTTTGGAATCGACCAAACTGCCTCAGGCAGCATCCTAAAGGCAACAACAACAGCTATATCGGGCCTAAGTGAAGCAAGTTCATTAATGAAATCTTGATTTTTGAGTTTTTCGGGTTGCATCAACTTTAACCCTTTCTCAAGAGCAAAAGTTTTAAGTGGTGATGATTGAAGTTTTTGGCCTCGTCCTGCTGGTTTATCGGGTACTGTTACCACACCAACAACGTTTAAGCCCGCTTCAACAATTACCTTGAGGGGCTCAACTGCAAAGTCGGGCGTACCCATATATACAATTCGAATATCGCTATTCATTAAAGTGGATAAATCTAGGTGTGATGGCTCCCGTCGGGTTTTAGTAGGATCAAATGACCCATTTTATCTCGTTTGGTTTGGAGGTAGAATTCGTTGTGTTGGTTTGGTTCGATCTCCAATGCAATGTTTTCAACTACTTCTAATCCGTAACCTTCAAGTCCTTTCCTTTTAATAGGGTTATTTGTAATGAGTCGCATTTTTGATACCCCCATCTCTCTAAGAATGCTTGCTCCAACACCGTAATCTCTTTCGTCGGGCTCAAAACCTAGTTCTATATTTGCATCAACAGTATCTAAGCCTTCTTCTTGAAGTTTGTATGCATGGATTTTATTGAATAGGCCTATCCCGCGACCCTCCTGATTCATATAAACTAAAGCACCCTTACCTTCCTTCTCAATCATTCGCATTGCTTGGTGGAGTTGGGTACCACAATCACAACGGTATGAGCCAAAGATATCCCCTGTAACACATGAAGAGTGAACCCTTACTAGAACAGGCTCGTCTTTCTTCCACGATCCTTTAATAAGCGCAACGTGCTCCATCCCGTTTGACTTTTGTCTGAAAGGAATTAAGTCAAATTCACCATATGCTGTTGGAAGTTTAACCCGCATCCCTACATCAATAATACTATCGATTTGTAAACGGAATGCAATTAAATCTTTGATAGAAAATATTTTAAGGTTGAATTTTTTAGCAATTTCAATAAGTTGAGGTAATCTGGCCATTGTGCCATCATCATTCATTATCTCAACCAAAGCACCGCCAGGGTTAAGACCTGCTAAGCGAGTTAGATCAACAACTGCTTCGGTGTGCCCTGCTCTTCTCAAAACCCCTTTTTCTCTTGCTTTTAAAGGGAATATATGACCAGGTCGAGCTAAGTCTTCAGGTTTAGTTGAAGGATCAACCAATGCTTTAATGGTTTTAGCTCTATCAGAAGCAGATATTCCAGTTGTACACCCTTGCCCAATTAAATCAACTGAAACTGTAAAAGGGGTTTGATGTAATGCGGTATTGTTGCCAACCATTAATCCAAGATCAAGCTCTTTGCATCGCTCCTCGGAAATTGGAGCACAAATCAAACCACGACCATGCATGGCCATAAAGTTTACGATCTCGGGCGTGATCTTCTCTGCTGCAACAATAAAATCCCCCTCATTTTCACGATCCTCGTCGTCAACAACAATGATTACTCGCCCGGCCCTAAGTTCTTCAAGGGCTTCAGTTATTGTATTAAGCTTTATATCAATGTTGTTTTGTTGGTTGGTGCTCATTTTTTGTTCATCATTTGGTGATGCAAAAATAGTATATTGATTCGAATAGTATACAAAACATTTGTCAGGTTTGTCTAACAGATTTATCCCATCTTACGTTTTGTTTTCCTTTAATAAAACGAATAAACCCCTGAATAATCGAAATGTTCATCATAAAAAGGTAGAACGGAATAAATAACCCTTTTAGGGTAATGTTTTTATCTTTTAAAAGCCATCCTGCAATAATTGACATCAACATAATAAACTGCAGCACCATAGTAACAATATAAATTGGTTCTGAACTATTAAAAAGAATAATTAGATTAAGCAAAGGGATGATGAAAATGGATAAGGGTAAAACAAACCATCGAAGTAGTTTGTGCGAAAAGAATTTCAATGAAAAGGATAAATGTTTAAAGGGATTGATTAATTCAAGATTTCGGAATAGTACCTGAAAACTACCAGCCGCAATTCTAACCTTTCTTTTCTTCTCCTCAATAATATTTGCTGAGGCTCTTTCGCAAGCGTTTGCCTCTGAAACATATTTAATTTGATACTTGTTTTTTATTGCAAGGGTTGATACTGCAAAATCATCGAGGATTGTATCATTTTCAACTTCTTTAAAAATTTCAGTTCGAATGGCGTAAAGTTCACCTGTTGCACTTAATGTTGATCCGCAGTTCGACTCGAGTTTTTTAATTAATGATTCGTACTTCCAGTAGAAACCTTCACCTGTTGCTGCGGCATTTTCAACCCATTGTAAATGAATGCGTTTTTCGCCTGCAACGCAGCCAACCTTTGGATTGGCAAATGGTTCAACTAATTTGCTGATAGCATTTTTTGATAGCATTGCATTCGCATCTGAGAAGATAGTAATTGGCGTTTTTACGTGCTTCATAGCAAGATTTATCGCCGCCATCTTACCTTTCCGTTCTGGTTGATTTAGGAGGGTAATATTTGAATAGCTCGACAAAATTTCCATTGTTCTGTCAGTTGAAGAATCATTTACCCATATTTTAACTATTCTATCCTGAGGGTAATCCTGTTGAAGTGTATTCTCAATTTTTTCAGCTATGTTGTTTTCTTCATTAAATGCGGCTACAACAATAGTTATATATGGCTTATCTATGCTATTGTTTGTTGGATTAAAAGATCTTATGGCTTTTTTTAAAATTGATATAATCCAAAGGATTAAAGTATAACCAAAGTAGCTATATAGAATTAAACCAATGAAAGTCCAGAAAAGAATTATAGTCATTAAACTATCTGTTTGTAGAATTCTATTAGTTTTTCTGTAAGCATAGTGTTATCGTAATTGCTCATTGCAAAATTACGAGCTTTTTCTGCAATTCGAGCTCTAAGGGATTGGTTGTTTATTAGTTCAATGGTAGCTTCTATAAAATCGACAGGGGTGTCAGCAATAATTGCCTCCACTCCGCTTTTTGCATCAATTCCTTCGATCCCAATGGAAGTAGTAATAATCGCTTTTTGTAGCATCATTCCCTCTATAATTCTAACACGGATCCCGCTTCCTGATAGTAAGGGTACTACAAGAATTGAAAAACTATTTAAGTAATCCTTTGCGTTTTGAATTTCCCCGTGATATTTAATGCCAATCTCGTTTTTAAATCTTTCAACTAAATCTGTTGGTGCATTTCTTCCGGCGATATGAAGAGAAATACTCGGTTGGTTGGCTTTTATTTTTGGCCAAATGTTATCCAAGAACCATATAAGCCCTTCTTGGTTTGGTATCCAATCAAGTGAACCAAGAAAGCAGATATCATTATTGGTAAATCCAGTTAAATCAGATGTTCCATTACACTTATATCCAGAAGGAATTGAGATGCTAGGGTTAGTAAAGTTTCTTGATAAGAACCAATTCTCATCGCGCTTTGATATGGCGACTAGCGCATTAACTTCTTGAGCAATTTCCCCTTCCATCTTAGCAATACGCCTTGAAAGAAGTTTAAAATACCATGATTTTAATGGATTAGACTCATTGCTTGCAATCCTTTTCCAAATCTCATGTTCAATATTATGCGAACGATATACTATTGGAGTTTTAGAAACTTTCCGAATATCTTGAATGTATGGTATAAGATACAATCCTTCAAGTTGAATAATATCGAAAGTATTTAGTTTTAATATTTCAATTAATTTTTGACTGAATTTTTTATCTATAAACCTTTCAATGTTAAACGGTAATCTTGAAAACAGAATATTAGCAAAGGCTTTAAATCTGCTTATTGAGGTATTAATATTTACAAATTCGAAATCGATTAATGCCTTTATTTCGGTTGGAATTTGTTCTATGCTACAAGGATGCTTTTGAGTTGTAAAAGCAATTACTTTTACCTTGTTTCCATGTTCCGCAAGGCCAATGGACATATTCAATGTTGCCAATGAACTGCCATCTTTTGTTGGGTAAGGGGGCTTATTTGAAAGAATCAGTATGTTCATCAGAGTATCCTTGGTAGGATTATTGATTTTTGAGTTTCAAACTTTTAATCTTTCGATGTATTTTTTTCTGAAAGGTTATCAGTTTCTTTACTGATTCGATATAAAAATCGGCATTCATTAATACAGAATCTGTGGTTGCCTTATAAGAAAGGAATATACCTAAAGGTAAAAGAATAAATGACGATAGCCACATTCCTGCGGCTGGATGCCACATTAGTTCACGAGCAAATTTCTCTCCAGTTATTGTGATAATATAGTAAAGAACAAAAAAGAGTACAGAAATAACTACAGGCATTCCAAGACCTCCTTTTCGAATAATTGCACCTAGTGGCGCTCCAATAAAAAAGAATACAAAGCATGCGAATGAAAGAGAGAACTTTCTATTCCACTCAATCTTATGTTTAGCAATAAACTTCCCTTTTGAATAGAATTCCTCATCAGTTGAAGATATATAGCTTTTTGTTGCCCTTGCATTTGAAAGTGCAGTCTCAATTACCCTCTGCTTATCTGAATTTGAAAGAGTGTTGAATAGAGAATCACCTGAGAGTTTAAAGTTTCTTTTTTGTATATCATCAATCTTCTTCTTTTCTGGTTTTACTTGAGTGATTCTTATTGCTAAATTAGTTTGAAAGGTTTTAACTCTTGAAGCGTATTGTTTTTCAAGCGAATCCTTAACAATGACAAGTTGATGAAGGTTCATGGTTTGTGCACTACTTTTAAATAAGTCTTCATCAGTTCGTTGCAGCCCTTTTCCTTGAAGCTCAAAAATGATAACCTGTTCCTCAAAATTCTGTTTTGTAGAAGGGTATTTACGAAGTTTCGTTTTCTTTGCAGTAGCACTTTCCTCACGTTCTTCGTAAGTATTACCGCTAAATAGTGTTGCAACCATTCGCTTTTCGTCGCTCGAAACCTTAATATACCCCGAATCAGCATAGGTTATTACAACGTTACCAATGTTTTTACTATGATCGTATATCATAATTCGGTGCATTAGGCTGGTTTTCGGATCCTTTTCACCAATTTTTATGCTATACACATCATTTATTGTAGTAAAAACGCCTTCTTTTATTGCTAGTTCTGGTTTTTTCTGTTTTACAGAGTAGAGCAGGGTCGAGATTTTTACGTTTGTATAAGGAAGTACATTATTTGAGAAAAAGAATGCGCTAATGCTAATCACAATTGTAATAACGATAAGAGGGCTTAGAATTCGTGGCAGTGAAATTCCTGCAGATTTCATAGCAAGCAACTCGTTGTTTTCGCCAAGGTTGCCCATAGTCATTAACGATGCAAGCAATGTAGATAGGGGAAGCGCCATAGGCACCAGGTTAGCAGAAGCATAAACAAGCAATTCTGCAATAACTTTCCATTCGAGGCCTTTGCCCACTAAATCATCAATGTATTTCCAAAGGAACTGCATTAAAAGGATAAACATGACGATGAAAAACGTCATCACTAATGGCCCTAAGTACGATTTAAGTATAAAACGATGTAATGTTTTCACGATATAATGCTGAGGTATTTTGTCCCTCTGGCAAAAGTAAGTGATTTTTCGAAAGATTTGAATTTGTAATGCATTAAAGGACGTTAAACCCCTAAAATTCTCTTTAGTTCGCCGATTTGGGAATTCCAAAGTGATATGGCTTCCTCAATATCTTCCGATTCATCTAGTAGCTCTACTACCTGAAGAGTCAACTCGCTCGTAAGCTCGTGAACAATTATTCTGAATGAAAAAAAGTTTTTTTGGTTGCTCCCCTCTTTCAGCCAATGAAATTTTATGCTTTTATTTTCTTTCTTTTCAACTATTTCAGCTTTAAGCTGGGTCCCTTCCCAAATAAAAGTAAAAACTTTACCTGATAAATTAACATCATCGGCAAACCACTCGGCCAAACCTGAAGGTGTAGAAAGTCTATTGTATAATAGGTGTGGACTAGTGTTTATTGCAAATTCAAGTTCAACTCTACTAATGGTATTAACATCTTCCATAATAATTATATCCTCTCGATATTTTTTAAAAAATTAATCTGTATTTGCAAGATATAAAAAAAAGAATACGAACCCTTTTTAATAGTTTTGTTTTTATGAACAATTGATAATTAATTGATTAAAATGGAAAAAAAGAGATGTATTCATCATAAACACATAGGTTAAACATGTTTTTGATTTCAATAACTAAAAGCTTGGTGAATAAAAATTATTTTATATTTTTGCACCGCTAAACCGATGGCGAGGTAGCTCAGCTGGTTAGAGCGCATGATTCATAATCATGAGGTCGGCGGATCATTCCCGCCTCTCGCTACTCTAAAAATCAGGCACTTATATCTTAAAATGATGTAGGTGCTTTTTTATTTGCACCAAGGATTTGCACCATAAGTGCCCCATAAGTTTAAAATGACTACCAATAACTCTAAAAATGATTTTTTTAAACAAAGAGTCTATGTACTAACTTTTTATTCAATTGCAATTTTTTTCTTTAGAAACAATTGTCTATGAAAGCATTTTAATTGCAATAATTCTTGTTTGATTTACTTTAGTATATGATTATCATATAAGAAACTTTTTAATGATTTTGCTACTGCTTCTGCAAGTGGGACGGGAACACCATTTCCAATCATCTTAAATTTCTTCGATAAGGAAAGTTCTGCTGGAAGAATATATTCGTCTGGAACGCCTTGTATCCTTAAAGCTTCACGTGCAGACAAACGTCTGTGTAAGTATGGGTGTAAGTGGACTTCGTTGTTTCCATAACAAACTGTCGGACTGTATTTAAAACGATGAAGTCTTTTAAATGAAGGCCTAGTTGTTTCGCCTTCATCTATCAGTTTTAATTCATTTATAGGTTTGTATAAAGTAAAGATTTCACCTGCATTTGGAATTGAATTTATTTCTCCATCAGGCACTAAGCAACTTTCAACACATAATTCAAATGGTACATCATCTGGTTTTTTTAATGATTCACCAAAAGGCACTTTTTTCCCCCAGTTAAATCTAGTTGCTGCACCTTGATATTTTTTATTTAGGGGAAAAGGAAACCATTTGCCGAAAGGTGCTTTTTCAATGTTTTTTTTGTTTAGACAATCTTTCCTTATACCTACAAAAAACACGCGTTCTCTATGTTGAGGAACACCGTAGTTCAAAGAATTTAATTTTTCGTGATCAACATAATATTCTATTTCAACGCGTTTTAAAAGAATTTTTAAATATTCCTTTGTTTCTTTTCTTTTTGTTAAACCGGTAACATTTTCCATTACGAAAAATGTAGGCTTCAATTCCAATATCTTATCAAAATAAATAACCGTAAGTTTACCCCTTTCACCTTCAAAACCTTTAAGGGAACCATTCATACTAAAGTCTTGGCAAGGTGGCCCGCCAATCATACCAAAATGAGAGGGCTTTCCATTAGGAAATGCTTCATGGATTATTTCCTGTGATTCTATTTCGGTGATTGATTTTGTGTTAAAAATTTCTGCTTTAACTCCGTTACCTTTTGATTTACGCCACGAAGTTATACCCGCAGCGTGAAGTTTTGCAAAAATATTATCATATTCGTTTGTCCAAACTACCTCAAAGCCTGCTTGTTCAAAGCCCATATCCATAAAGCCTCCTCCAGAAAAGAAAGAAAGAATTGGTATTTTATTTTCTTTACTACTACTCATAATAAATCCTTGTCGTGTCAGCCGCAGAATAAACAAACTCTGTTGCCTCTCTTCTTACATTGTAAATTCTTATTTGTTCGTTCTTGTTATTATTTAGTTCATCAAATACCTCCGAAATAAAATTTTTAACGGTTAAAACTTTATTCCCATTTTGCAAAAATACGCTCACATTTCCATTCTGAAATTTTTTAACTTCTTTAATTTCGCCCAAAACATCATTGAAAGAAAAGTCTGTTTCTAGTTTTTTGTTAAAAAAAGAACAGGCCGGTCTGTAAAGGCAATACTTACAATTTTCTTCTTTAGGATTTGCTGAAAATGATTTTGTTTTTATGCAATCATTCGTCGATTTTAAAAGATTTTTCGCTTCTTCAAAAAGTGTTTTGCATTCTTGCTCAGAAAATTCAATTGAAAACTTGTGATTTGCTAAATCAACTAAACTCAAACTTTTTGGAAACTTGCCTGTGTTCTCAAAATACAAGTAAGCATAAAGTTTAAGTTGCTCTTTGTATTCATTTTTTATATCTGAATAAATATCGCCTTCATCATCTAAACAATCTTTTATAATTGTTCCAGTTTTAAAATCAATAATTTCAATGTTGTTAACTTTTTCAATTACTAAGTCTACTTTCCCACCAATTAATTTGTCTTGCGATTCAAGCCATTTTTCAGAATGAAATTTTGAGGAGTCTGAGTTTGTTTGAGTTTCTGATTCTTTTTGTAAATGTTTTTTTAATTGAATTTTCTTCAAGCCAAAATTCTTCATTTTTATTTTCAGTGGAACGAAAAAACCAAACCCATTTTGTTGAAAATAATCTTCAAGTGTTTTTACTTGTTTGTCAAATTCTGCATTAAAATCATCTTCGCTTTTAACGGCTCCTTTTACAATCAATTCAAGCATTTTATGCAAAACTGTTCCGAAATAAGCATTAGGGGAAAGCAGAAGTAAAGGTTTCTTTTCAAACGCTTCTGCTAACAAAGATTTGTAAGCACAATTTTTCATAGAATAAAATTGGCTTGGTGAAATACGTTTGATTTCCTTAAATTTTATTTCTCCAATTTTATAAATCATCTCTCTATCAATTTTTCGTAACACCAACCCGGTCTGCGATGCAAATTGAACGTATCAATTATGCTAATTTCTCCGCCATTTCTTTCAGTGTTTTCCTTAATTTCATTGTAAATTTCAGCCAACCAATTTGCTTCAGTGAAATTTATCATATTCCAAAATGGGTGAACAACCATAACCACATTTCGTTGCCTATTCCCAAACTTGATAATGGGCAAACCATTTATTTCTGTTCTCTCAGCTGAGTTTGAATTTGAATAGAAAGAGAAAAAAAATGAGTCTCGTAATTTAGTTGCAAATTCAATCCAATCTTTTAATTCAACAAAGTTGAAATTTCCGTCAGCACCACAAACAAAAGTTGAATCATTCATCACTCGAAGCATTGACAAACCTAAACGCCAATCAAGCAAACTATGATAATTCATATTTCGGAACACTTTCAAACAATCGTAACAAGCATCATCACATTTTTTTTGGTGCGTTTGCGAATGAATTTTTCCTAAGTAACTATTCGTATTGCTTGGATTTATTGATTCTGAAAGAATGCTTCCAATATTGTTGTATAAATATCTTACGAAGCCCGAACCATTTGGCAATTCGTCAGTTAAAATAATTTCTGCAATTCTTCTACCGTCTTCAAGAACTTTAACAGGGATATCTGCAATTTCAATTTCGGTTGGGTCAACATCAAGTTTGTCTGCTAAAATTCGTTGGATTAAAAAAGCTGCTGAAAAATATCCTGAGCGAACTCCGTTACTTTGAGCAATAACGTGTGGTAGGTTATCTTTACTAAAATACATATTCAAGTCAAGTTCAAAAGGAACATTTGTTGGTGAAATTCTAAATATTTCCGTGTTTTTGTTGCTCGCTAACGCAATTTGTTCATCTGTACCTCTTGGATTTGCTTGAATAAACATAGAATGACCATTGTTATCATTTGTTGGCATTGCCAAATCATTTAATAACCATTGGTCACTAAACCAAAACCCGTTTTGATTAAAAGGGAATGAATTTCTTGTTTTGTAAAGTCTTCCTGTAAAAAATTTATCAGAATTTGTGTTCACACGCCAAGTAACATCATTGTCAGAAATTGAAATTGAAGCATTTCTTATTGTTTCTACATTAGCTGAACCGATTTTTTCTGCAAAAATTGGTGGACGAGAAAGTAAAAATTCAGAATCATCTTTTGTGTCGCTTCCGGCTGAAAGATTAGTTCTGTATGCTCTTGGCGATTTTAATTTGTTTGGTTGTTGATACTTGTCAGGATTTGTTTCTCCGCAATTTGGGCAACTATCAAATGTGCTTTGATTTTCTAATTCTACTTTTCGTTCTTCTGAATAGGTTTCAAAAAAACCGCAAGCTCTACAACGAACAAACCAACGATTAAGTGAGAAAGGAAGTTGATTTTGTGTATCTGCATTTTTAACGCCATTGTGAATATTAATAAATTCACTTGTAAAGCCAATTACTTGATGAATTGCTTTGTCTTTTGTTTTTTGTGCGCCTGGTGCAAATTCATATATTGCCATTGCTTGTGCTCTGTCAATTGAAAGTGGTTCAGATTTACTGTTTATGCCGTGATACAAGTTTTTAATTGTGGTTGGCATTCCAAACATTGGTAAAATTCCTCCTTCGGCAAATTTTTCAGAAATATCATTGCTTGAAATTTCTTCATTATTGATTATACTTTCCGCTTTTTCAATTAAACCATTTGGCGTTGTTGTATCAGCTATCCAATTTACAAACTCATCTTTTTTGCTTTGTAATTGTGGTGTTATTAATGCATCAACAGTTGCTTCTATCGCTGTTCTATTTACATTTATCCAATTAATAATTTCAGGCTTGTAAGTTGTCCAACTATCAACTGAACCAAATTCACCGTGAACACTTGATTTATCGTCAAAAGTGATATCAATGCCTTTTTCAACGTATGCTCTGCGTAAAATTTCTTTTGCAATTAAACGTTTGAAAATTCTTTCTTGCCCCATTGTTAAAAAAGGTGTCGGCGGTGCATCGCCTGTAATTTTTTGAGGATTTGCAAAATAAAATTCATCGTGGCTTCTACCTCTACAAAAAGTCAAAATAACTGAATATGCTTGCCCTCTACGTCCGGCACGACCAACTCTTTGTTGATAGTTGAAACGTTGCGGTGGCATATTTCCCAACATTACAGCTTGCAATGCGCCAATATCAACGCCAACTTCAAGCGTTGTTGTTACGCTTAACAAATCAATCGTTTTTACTTGTCTATTGCCTTCATCAGGCAAAATGATATTTCTGAAATGTCTTTGTCTTTCAAATTGGTCGTCTGTTTGACCTGTTAGTTCTTCGCAATGCAAACGGATTGGCTCACGTTGTTGTTTAATGGCGTTGTAAGAAAGATAATTTTCTTCCCAAACATCATTACAAATTCTGTCCGCTTGTTGTTGCAATGCTGTAAGAGAATGTGTGCAAATTCCACCACTAAAATGTAAATGTGGTCTGCTTCCTCGTTGGCTTGTCCAAATTGAATCTGTTGGTCGTGCAACTCTGATGAAAAGGTTTTCAATTTGAATACCTGAATCACCTCTTAACAATCCGCTTGTTGAAAGAGTATTGTAAACGGCTTCGCCAATTTCATTTTCTTGTTTTGAATATCTGTTTGCAACTGCACGAATGTATTTTTTGACCTGTTCAGGAAAATTGGTGTATGCAACTAAATTAGGATTAAAAGGAATATTGTCTTCATCTACTTTGTTGTGTTTATATTTGTCTCCTAAAATTCGGATTGTAGAATTTAAAATTTGTAAAAAATCATCTTTTGCTAAAATAACCGTTCTTGCTTGGTCTGTTATAACTTGCATTTCAGGATTTATACAAACATATCCTAACGCAGAAGATTCAAAAGAATAAAACAGCGAACTAAAAAACATTGAAGCAAGTCTGCCAAATGAGCCTTCTTTTAATTCATCAATGTATTCTTGATTTGCTCCATTTGCCCATTGGAAATTTGTGAAATCAATAAGTTCATACCAAGGAACAAAATTTCCATTCAATAATTTTGTTTGAAGTGAAATATTGTTACCGCCCGGATTTATCCCTAAACTCACAAAGTGTTTAATAAGTGGTGCAAGGTCTAATGTGTTTGTGATGTGAACTAAACTTCTCACATTTAAAGTCAGAGAACGAATTTCATTTAATTTTGAAATAGCTTCTTCCTTTTCTTTTACACGATTCGCATTTGTTCCTGTGTAATTTGAATTTCCAACCAAGTATTCAATTTCATCAAAAATTGCTTGCGATTGCTGTTTTAATTCTTCTTGCCTTACTGTATTTCCATTATCAAAAGCATTTACAATTTGGGAACGGTACATTAAGTTTGAATGTAATTCATTCACTAAGATTTCACGCATTAAATCAGAAAAATGATTGCGTTCTATTCCGTTTGCAATTTGTGCTGCATCTTCTCGGCTATCAGAAAACACAACTAATTTTCTTTCCGCTTCGTTGCTTGGAAGTTGATACATCAATTCCTTAGCAAACATTTGTGTTGTTTTGGCGAAACCGGTTCTAAAACCACGAATAGAAGAAGTTTTGTTTTTATTCCAATCTTGTCTTCTCTTTTGATGATTTACTCCACACCTGGGACAAACACTTGGTAATGCTTTGTGTGTTTCAATTGTAGAAATGTTTCCACTTGCATCAGGATAAGCAATATCACGATTTGAATTGTTTGTAATGATGAAGTAATATCCTTTTATCCATTGTTCGGGCTTTTCGTCCGCTTTGTTGTGTGAATTGTCAATGTCGCCTGAAATACAATTCAAAGAAGCCGGAATCCAATTCGCAAGAAAATCTGTTTGATTAAAACCGTTTAAAGTCGGCTGTCGCCAACCAACTTGTGGAATTCCTACTTCCGCATCGTGTGGTGTGTATGGTTGATTTCCACAAGGCCAAAACACAGCGTATTCTTGATAACTTCTTTTCTCAACTAATTTCGCTGGTGTTTTTTCAGGAATACCCTCAATGTTTGGACTAATTGGAAGCATTTCAAAAGAATTATTTCCAGATTCATTTCTTGTAACCAATCGACTACCGCCAAACAATGTTGTTCCACAATTATCACAATAGAGTAATTCTAAAACACGATTTCCATTTTCTGAATTTATTCGTGTGGTTGAATAAAGTCTCCCAACTGTTCGTTCATTGTCAGAATATCTGTCATCTACATCATCAGGTTTTACAGAAGCCCAAATGCCTTCAATGTTTCTGAAAAAATAATGAAACCTAAATCGTGGCAATTTTCTGTCGTCAGGAATTGTTTTTGCAATGCCTTCAAACTCTTTATCGTCTAACATTGCTCTAGCTATCAACAAACCACGCAAAGCATTTTCTAAATCCTCTTTATTATTTGCATTTTCAAAAATAGTTTCAGCAAAGTATTTACCGTTTGCATTATCACCATTTGCTCGTGTTGAACAAACTGCTTTGTAGTCCTGACAGGGCGAAAATAAACGCTCTTTCAGTTGGAAGTTTGGATTGATTATTACTGAAAGTAGTTTTGAAATCCCACTTCCTTTTTGTGAAAAATTGAAAGTTGTTGCAAGTTGAGTTGCGCATTCTTCACAAGTTAAAATGAAATTTTCGTCAGCAATGTTTTCTTTTACTTCTGAAAACTTTTCTGCAATTTCTTTGAAAGGATTTATTGGAAGTTTTCTTCCATTTTCAGGAAACACTGTGATTGGATTATTTTTCCCTTCAATAATTTTGAATTTTTGATTAAAATATTCGTGTCTAACTCCAAAAAAATCACACACGAAATTTTTACTTGCTTCGTCTCCTGCTTCTAATGACGCACTTGAAGCAAGAATGCGTAATTGTGGATGATGTGGGTGTAACCCTAAACGATTAAGAACAAGTTTGAGCAAATATGCAACTTCTGTACCTTGCGTCCCTCTATACAAATGCAACTCGTCAATGATTAAATGAAAAATGTTGGTTCTACTTTCTTCCAACCATTGTTTTGTTTCGTCAAAAATACCTTTGTCAATATCACGCATTAACATTATGCTCAACATTGAATAGTTTGTAATCATAATGTCGGGCGGTGCAACTTGCATATCAAAACGGCTTCTCATTTCTGCACCGTTTAAGCGTTGAAAAAACGATTTTAAGTCTTTCGCTTCGCTTCCTGTTTTACTTGTTTGTTGAATGTATTGCTCAACTCGGTTTGAATCTGTTTCTATTTGTTGTAATTGTTCTTTAAGTTGATTTACTTTTTTCGTATTAATTACAAAACTTCCATCTTCTCTTATTTTCTTCAATTCACCTGCAACAGGAGAACTTCCGTTGTATCTTCCAAAATAAATTGCGTTTCCGTTTGTATTTTCACTTAACCATTTTCTAGTGTCGTCAGAATCCAATGCTTTTCGTAAGCGGCTCATTTGGTCTTCAACCAAAGCATTCATCGGATAAAGAATTAATGCTCTTATACCAGCTTTTCTCGTTTCGTGATTACGTTGTCTAACATCATTACTTAAAGTAAAATTTGAACTATTGACAATCTGCCTTGCAGAAAGTCCTCCATTTTCACGCCACCACGAATTTATGCTTGTAGATTGTTGATTTGGGGCAGTCCAATTCGCAAGTTCTTTTGAAAGTTGAGCAAATAATGGTAGTAAGAATGATTCGGTTTTTCCCGAACCAGTACCGGAAGTAATAATACAATTATTTCCAAGCAAGGCTTGTTTTAACATTTCTGCTTGATGCGAATGCAAAGGAAAATTTCCAATAAGTCCTGTATTTACAAGACCTTTGAATGTTCTTGCTTCTGTTTCGTTCAGGGCATTGCCTAAATCTTCAAGTGTCAAGTCACTAACTTTTTTTCCGCTAGAAACGTAATCAGGAAGCGGCTCAATCCAAGGTTTGCGATAAAGGACTTTATCATAATTTAGTAAATCATAACGTTCTTTTTCAACGCCCTCAAACTTAGTTCCGAATGCTGTTTTGACATACCGAATGAAATTTTCTTTAATGCTTTCAAACGAACCGATTGGGTCTTTCATAATTCTTTATTTATTGGCATTTGACCTAATTTCCTAAATAAATTTACTGTAAAAATGCTATCTATATTTGTGTATACTCTGTATTTTCTTTCTTCAATCATCTTAAAGTCTGGAGCAAAACCACTTAGTAGCATAATTGCCTCAGCCAGTAACCTTGGCAATGGTAGTTCAATTGGTATCGCAACTTTATTTTTTATACTATCATACAAAATCACGTTTTTTTGAAAATATTTTAATGCTACAAATCGTCCCCAGTTCAAATCAACTTGATAGCATTTGTTGACTTTCCAAAGTTTGTGTTGATAAGTGTATTCGTTTAGTTTGTATTCAAGCAACGAAAATGATTTGTCAAAATTGGCTGTTTCACTTTTTTCAAATCTCAATGTTTCAGGATTGAAAATATATCTTGCCCAATTATAATCGTTTTCAGAAGTAACTTGTAAAGTGTTTTCGTAGTCATCGATATTAGCTGAAAAATCTTGCAGCGCAACTTGCAGAAAATATTCTGATGAAAATTTTATTTTCAATTCTTCTGCAAATGCTTTCAAACTTTTCTCGCCATAAGTATCATTTGCTTGTTGAAATGCTTTTATTGTAACAACATCTGGTAAAAGCAATCTTTCATTTGAAGGAAATTGTTTGACTATTTCCACTTGTAAATTGTGCTTTATCGCTGTTTTTATTATTTTTTCTATCAATGCAGAATCTCTTGCTCCAATAAGCAAAACCTTTCTTCCTTGTGAGGTCGGAATGAAAATGAATTGAGGTGGATTTAAGACAATAGTTTTTGTTTCATAATCGTAGTCAAGTATTCCGATATAATCGTAAAAGTTCAATGAAGCTCTTTTGAGTTTTGTAAGATTATAGTTTGTGTTTGATTGATATTCTGGAAACTCTTTTGAATAAAAGAATTCAAATGCTTTGAAAAACTCTTCAGTTGTAAGTGTACTTTTTAAGGAGAGAAAATTGCAAAGATTATTTCCGTTGTGATTATTATAAACAGCGGTTGTAATATTTGTTTGTGTGTTTTGAATAGTAGAAGTAAATAAAGAACCATAGGTAGAAAAATATCTTTGGCTTGACTTCATTGGATTGATGATATTGCTTCCTAAGCAATACTGTACTGCATCTGTTCTAATGTTTCTACCAAAAGAATCTCTTTTTGGTAACTTAGAACCATCAACTTGTATTGCTGTATTGTCAGACGAAATGAGATTATATGCAATTTCATTTCTCGAAAAAATTTCACCCTCAATTTTGATGTAAAAATCTGAATTTATTGCCTTTTTTTCTGGTAACAACCAACGGTTGTTGAGCGATGTTTTTTTAGAAAGATATATCTTTTCGTTTGTTTCTTTGTATTGTAAATAAACCTTTTCTTTACCGTCAGAATTTACAATTTCAACTTCGGGCAAAAACTCATTTGAGTAAGTTCTGAAATTTACTTTTACACCGCCAACTAAATCAATTCGTTTCTTGGTGTAGAGTGTAAGATTTGGAATTTCAGAAAGTCCTTGTGTTGGATTGCGAAACCAAAACAGAGAATAGCTTTCAGGTAAACCTTCAAAATCTTCTTGTTTGAAATTTCCATTGCCAAAAGTTTTTCCCCATTCTTTGATTAGTTCTTGTTTGTCGTTTTTGCATAGCAAATACATTCGCTCTGTTCTTGAAAGAAAGTCTGTTTCAATCCAAAAATCATTACTCAATTGAAATGTTCCTGCACTTATAAATAATCTCGCATCACGGTCAGGGAATTTGGTAATCCATTTATTGAAATTGTCTTTGAGTTCAAGCCCTTCTTTGAACTCAAATTGAAGTGTTTTTGACCAACCATTTATTTCATACAAGTTTTCGTATTCGCCAAATTTCAAATCTTCGGGATAATCATTTTGAGAACGCATTCTGTAAGAAAATTTAATTCTTTCGTCATTGGTATTTACTTTGAATTGAAGAAACAATGGAGCAACTGTGTAATTTCTTTTTATTCGTTGAGTTGCACCGTTTTCTTCATATTCATGTGTTTCACCTGTCCACTTTTTGTATTCGCGATTTACAATTTCAATTATTGATTGCCCCAATTCATTTGTGTCGCTTTTCCTAATTAACTCTATCACTCTTTCTTTGATACAAAGAATTTTTATTCCATGCTTCAAAAGAATTTTTCTGAATTCTTCTTTTGAGTAAGCAGAATCAGGGATCAGACCGGCTTCAAAAAATAATTCGGGAAGTTTATTGATTGCACTTGGAGGCAATACACATTGAGAAAAAGGTTTACCAACATGAATCCAGTTTTGATTACCAAATTTTTTTAGTTCAAAAATTCCAAGGTCGCAATTTTTTGTTATTACAGCCCATTCTTCAAGAGCATTCCAAAGAGAGGAAATATTTTGATAATTTGTTGTTCCAATTGAATTCTCAGTGAAGCTGTTAAGAATACCATACCGTTTAAAAAAAACATTGACTTTGCCATAATAGTTTGTTGCATAAAACGGCTCATCGTATGTTTCTGTCAAAGGAATTATGTAAAGAATTAAATATGCAATGAAAGGGGGTGTGTCTGTTTTGTTCCAATTCTTATAGAGTTCAAACGGTTTGTTTATAGGCGAATAAGGGATAACTAAATCCTTATCACATTGCTGGTCATATTTTATAGCATGGATAAAGTCACTCCAAATTTCATCGTCTAATTTACCAAATAAAAGTTGTCGTGAATAATTAATTAAATCTTGCTTTGTCAGATAGAATAGAATATTCTTACCCGCATTTTCGGATTTAAAGAAGTATTTTGCTATATGATTGTTCCATTCTGAATAAGTCATGATTCTAATGTAGATAAAAATAATCTCAAAGGTTTATTATTAGTATCAATCAACAGAAAGTCGAGTAAGACATGCTTGGTCTTTTCAAAATCATTTTCTAAAGCATCAACATCATTCTGGTAAATTTTAACATGATTTTCAAGCAAGATATTTGCTTTTCCTTCATGATTGTCGAAAAATCGCCAAGCAGGCTCTTCAAGGAGTTTGTTGATTTTAATTCTTGCGTGGGCTTCGTATTTCATTCTAAAAACCTAAGACAAATAAAGCAAATTACAACTTGTTTAACCTTAATGGACTTTAAAATTAACAAGAAAACAAGAGAAAACAAGAGAACTATATGGATTTAAGTCAACTGAAAAATCTTCTTAGCCTTAATGATATTATCTTTCGCTTCTTCACCTCTTAATACTATAGAGGTTTCAAGTCTGTAAAAAGGACTTGATTCATCTCTAACTGCTGAAAGCCAGTTGAAAGAACCTTCTACAAGCAATGAGTCGTCAACAATAAGTGTTTTGTTATGTATACCATCAACTACTTTAAGATTTACTCCACTTTTAATCAGGGCATCTCTCCCTCTTTGAGAAGTTTCTTTCAACTTCCCTTTAATAAAATCCAATTTAGAATCAGTGAATACAGTAACCTTAACTCCTCTACCAATCGCAGCTTTTGACTGCTCGGCAACAGAATCACTTTCTATTGCATGAATAGATATAAAAGGGGATACTATGATGAGTTCCCTTTTTGCAGTCTCAAAAGCTTTCTTTAAAATATTTATATGCTCATCAAGCTTACTGATTCGATTAACCATCTTTGTGTGAACAATACTTGATTCAAAGACTATTCTATTCGATAGTTCAGCATTCTCATTCTCAAGCAGCCATTTTTTTAGGTTTCCTAAAGGAGTATTTTTTGTCGAATCGAGAACTTTCATGTTACCGAATACAAGGAAACTGTGCTTTGCTCTTGATATAGCAACATTAAGCATATTGTATTTACTATCTACAAAGCTTGTAACATCATCTTTTGAGAGAACAGTAGAGAAAATCACTATTTCCATCTCTGCACCCTGCAAAGCATGAACTGTTCCAGTGATTAGCTTGCCATATTTTCTTTTATCAATTGCAAGCAGTTCTCTTTTAATAATGTATGCCTGCGATTTATAAGGAGTTACTATAGCCAGAATTTCATTTATTTGCTTATCATAGGCTTTTTCAAGTTCTGTGCTTTTTTCGTGAACCCATCTTGCTATAATACTAGCATCCATCTTGTTTACTCGACTTCTCCCTTCAACTTTGCTTTGACTATCTATATGAAAAAAGCCTTTTGTCGGTAAGTTGTGCTTTTTTGAATGCGCATCACCTACTTTGGGTAGCAGTTGATTGTTATAAACATATCTATTTGAGTATGAGATAATCGAATCTAAACATCGCCTATGTTCACGAAGAAGAGTACCACGGTGACCTTCTATCTCATATTCACAAGCACTTTGAGCCAATCTCATAAGGTTACCACTAGCGCAAAGTTTACCTGAATCGATAAGTTGTTCATATTCTTGATCGGTGATATCAGGGGTAATCAGGTTATATGATTTGAGGTTTATTGCATCAATATTCTCTTCTACCGACCAAACTGGTTCAATTTGTGAGATATCACCAACCACAATCGCTTTCTTTCCAAGAGCAAAGGATGGAATGGATACATCAGGAGATACCTGCCCCGCTTCATCGACAATTATTAAGTCGAAAAGGTCATAATAAGGGCATTCTTCACCTAAAGCATAGTATGTTGCATATCTTGGTAAGGAATGGAATGTAGATATAAAAATAGGGGTTATGTAGGCAATTCGTTGTAACTTTTTCTTGTATGTATCTTCCCCTCGCTCTCTTCTTAGTGTAGGATCGTTTGTTGCTTCTTGCCACTTTATTAGGTATTCCGCTTCTCTATAATGAATGGATAGCCAGAACGCTTCGAACCTATAGGATATATCAAGGCGAACACTCATATCCTCGATTGGGCGTAATTCTCTATACTCGTCTCCAGTTTCTCTATATAGATTTGGAAGTTTGGATGGGTATTTTTCATTCCAATCAGAAATAAAAATATTGTATTTATCTGAATTATGTTTAATAGTTTTTAGCAAATTTTCCAGTAGTGATTTTTCTTCAATCAATTCTGATTTTCGCTGACTTGATGCTATGAATAACTCGTTTATTTGATAAACTAGTGTTCCATACTTTGAGAAATCGATATTATACGAAAACTTTACTCCAATTAACGCTCTCTGGTATGCACTGGCTCTGCGTATTCTTGTATCAGGAAGAAAAAAGAATAGTTTGTCGAAAAATGGACGATTGTTTTTTGCGCTTCTTAGCTGTTCTTCTGCTGAACTCAGCAGGGCTTGAGCATCGTCCTCATTTTTAATAGAACTTGTTAAGCCATCAACCTTAATTTCTAAATCCTGAATGGTTTGACAACTTTGAGATTTTAGTAAATCCTGATTCTCTTCGAATTTTTTAGCAACTTGGAGATAAGAATCAATGATTTTTACCCTTTCTATTACTTCGCTTCGTAGTTTCTTTATGCAACGTTCAACTTTTTCCTCCTTATCGAAATGTTTAGCGTAAAATTCAAGGAAATATTTTGTTTTGGCTTCTATGTCGGAGCTTTCATAGTCAGTTATAAAACCATCACCAAATTGCGATGTGCAGGTCTGATATTTTGTGTTTGAATTTGATGATAGGTATAAACCAAGAGAGGTTATGTCTGGAAGCCAACGTTTAGAAAAGTCGGAATTAGATTTTAGGTTGAAACTATCTAAGATATTGGTGATAGCTTGATTATTTGTAGAACTTGCAATAATTAGCTCTGGAGGCTTGTCTTCTGATACAGTCCGAACAATACTGTTTGCTAAAATTGATTGCAGTAATGTAGTTTTCCCTGTTCCTGGAGGACCGTTTACAGCAAGGATATCTCCTTTATCAATTTGATTATAAACACGCATACTTTGGCGTTGTGAAACTGATAGCGGAAAAGTCTCACTCATTTGACCGACATGCAATGGGTTGTTGGAGCAATTAAAAGATGAAGGCAACTGTTTGTTTAGAACTTTTTCAAACCCCAATAGTTTATTTAATAGAGTGTACTCATCTGAAGACCCAAGAAGATTATTGTAAAGATTTATAATATTTGCACTTAGGTTTCTTAAATCACCCTTTTGGACATAAATCTTTTTATCATATTCAAGATTGTAATCTTCAAATTTTTTGTTTGTAACCGATTTGAAAAAGTTATCGCAGTCAGTCCAATGATTTACCCAATTCTTAGAATTAAATTCAAACTTTCTCAGGCATTCATCCACTATCTGGATGGACGATATTTTATAGTATGATGGTGGGTTTGGTGTCAGGTAATCACGCACAAAAAATGGTTTACCATTGGGGAAAAGTTTGCCATCCTTAGACATCTTTGCAGGAATCCAAAATGGGTATACTATCTCTATTTCTTTGCCTTTTCCCTTAGCATGTTCATATTCAAATTGAAACGAGCATGGACTTATGTCAACATCGATAAGAGAATCCTCATTTTCTTTATCCTTCGAAATAACCCATAAATATTGTGCATGCTCTGCAGGTACTTGTTCTATAAAATATTTTTCAACTGGGATTGGGGTTGTATTTACCTGTATTGATTTTCGATCCGCATCAGCAAGGCTGTTTTTATAGTAAAAAAGCCATTGATTTAGTTTCTTATTCATGATCTTTTCAAAGAGTTCTAATCCTAATTGTAATCCTTTATTATAAAGATTTATATCTTATAATAGAATGATTCTGGTATTCTTAATACTTTAAAATTAACAAGAAAACCAGAGAAAACAAGAGAACCCTTTGAATTAAAAATCTTTAAAAAGCGTAATTAGATTTTAGTTATTCATATGGTGAATATTTATGTCATTCCAATATTGACTATAGAAGTTATCATATTTGAGTAATTCAATATGAGTAACACATTTTTCAATTCCCCCGTTTTCAATTATGTAAATTCTATCGGCAAATGTTTTCAGTGTATGTAATCGATGTGTTATAAAAATTATAGCAACTTTTGGCTTCATTGAGATAAGGAGATCAAGTATAAAACGTTCAGTATTTCTGTCCATAGCTGAAGTAACCTCATCCATTACTAGAATTTTAGGTTCTTTGATAAGTATCCTTACTAGGGATAAAAGATGTATCTGCCCACCAGAAAGGTTAATTCCTTTTTCACCAACCAAGGTTTCCAACCCAAGAGGTAATTCATTAAAGAATCGGTATAAACCTGATTCATTTAGAAACTCAACTAACTTTTTATAAGTTACGGGGGTAACATCAAATAAGATATTCTCAGCGACAGTGCCATTGAAAATATGCGGAAACTGAGGAACATATCCTACTATTTCCCTCCACTTAGCTAAGGTTATACTATCAAGTGCAAGACCCTCATTAATTGAAATGCTACCTTCATCAGTAAAATAGAATCGTTCAATGAGTTGTCCGATAGTACTTTTCCCACAACCACTCTCCCCAATTATAGCAATGACCTCGCCCTTATTCACACTAAAGGAAATATCTCTAAATAAAAGTTTTCTGCCAGGAAATCTAAATGAAACTTTATTAAAACATAATGATTTAAATTCAGAAAGATTTTTTTCATCAGAGTTATTCTCTGGGGTTACACTTGAAAGTTCGTACATACGATCGAATGCAATCCGGGCTTCGCTTAAGGATATTGGCATCAAAGCAAGATTTAAAACTGATGGGATAATTGTAGTAACAAGGCCGAAAGAAGCCATAAATTCTCCTAATAACAGTTTCTCCTCAATTACCAGGTAACCACCTATTGCTAAAACGGAACATGTGAAAAGAATTCCTACAATACTATAGAAAAGGCCAAGAGAAATTTGAAAATTCCCCAACGAAAAGACTTTACTTTGATAATCATCATATATTCTTCGACCCCGCTCTCCAAAACTTTGCTGTTGGTTGTTGCACTTAACATCGCTTACACCTTTAATAGTGTCGATGTAATTACTCTCTGTTCTAGCATAACCAATCATTACCTTTTTTTGTTTCTCTAATATTTTTTTGTTCTGGGAGACGATAATAATAAAGTTGAACGGAATGAATATAGCAGTAATCGTGGCAATCTCCCATGAATAGTAAAAAATAACAACGAACCCAACTACAACCATAAGTAGGTCGATGAAAAGGTTTCCCACAATTTGCGATATTGTCCGCTGAATCCTTGAAGTGTCGCTAATTCGGGCCACCATATCTCCAACTTCTCGACCATCAAAGAACCGCTTAGGGAGAGCCAAAAGAGAGTCATAGAAGTAGCCTACAATTCGATTACTGAAATTCATATTCTGGCGGACGACCAATTTGCCTCTCAAATACTGTAGAATGCTTCGAATGATAAGTAAGAAAAGCAGAAAAAACGTGGCTAATATTAGTTTGTTGATATCCTTTGAGGGGATAAGGGTGTCAATCAACTTTTGAGAAAATATGGCAGTAGCCATACCAAGTGCGGCAAGAATTAATCCAATTATGATACTTGAAATTAGAATATTAACATCCTCTTGCAATAAGTGATTAAACCATTTTAATTTATTGCTATTAATTTGACTTGTCTCTTGAAAGGAATCGTTGGGCTCTATTACAAGACAACGATGAGTAATCCACAACTTTTCTAACTGATTCTGGTCATAATACTGAATGCCCTCAGCTGGATCGCCAACGACAAATTTCTCATTCTCGTACTTATAAAAAACAACATAATGCTCAAACTTCTCCTTCTGAATGTGAAGAATAATTGGGGTACAATACTCTTTTAAAATCGAAACATCGGCCTCACAGCCCTTTGCATTAAAACCAACTGTCTTTGCCGCTTGGTATAATCCAAGTAGACTTGTTCCCATCTTATCAGTCCCGCTAAGTTCACGCAACCTCTCAAAAGAAACATCTCCATTGTAGAATCTAATCACTGAAAGAAGGCATGCAATGCCACAATCTGCTTGATCCTGCTGTAAAACAAACCCTCTTTTAATTCTTTTTTTCATGAGGGATATTGTCTAAAATATCATGCATTGGAACAGCTCCGGTTAATTTTTTAGTTAAAATATTATTCTTATCGAATATAAAAATTGAAGGAAAACCCTTAATTCCCATCTTTTGTGAAAAACCATTATTGATATCATGAAGAACTAGAACTGAATCTATTCCATTAGGAATAAATTTTCTAATAGTATCAAGTGGATCACCTGAAATAAATGAAATTTGAACTTCTTTAAACAATTGTCTGTTTTCATAAAGTAAATCTATTTCATCATTACAGGCAGAACAATCTGTTGAAAAGAAAACAAATATTTTTGGTTGCTTGATATTGAATAAATCATTATCAACTATCTTACCATCAATATTTAATAAATTTAATTTAGGTAAATTAACTAAACCGTTACTCGTAGAAACATTTTTGTTTAGAATTACACCAATCATAAATATTGCTAAGGTGGAAATCAATAGAATTAATAAATATGGTCTTTTCATAAAATGCTATTTAATCACGGTTAACCCTATTAGAGCATTAACCTTTGGTTTTTCAAAAAGTATAGATATATCCTTCCAAGGTCTATCCCAATGGCGATAATATGTTATGCTTTCGATATTCTTTTCTGTAGTCTTTATTTTAGGACTAATAACACTTTTGCCATTTACATCTAATTTATCGTTAGATATCATTCCAACCCATTCAATACCAACGAATAAACCTTCCGCAGGAAACAAGATCATATTCTTACTTAAGTCAATAACTATTTTTTCTTTGACGTTACTAATTTTATGAATATTTTCAAATATTACTTCTGCCCCTGGTTTCCCATTGTCATTACTATAGATATGAGATTTAATATAATAGGATGAATTGTTTTCTTCTTTTACAGATAAATAAATCTCCTTGATGAAGGATTCTTTAAATTCCTCATCTTTTATTAATGTTGTTACCTCAAATCCTTTAAAACTAGTGAAACTGGTCTTAGAACCTAAATTTGCAAATCCGATTTTATATATCTTGCCTTTCTTTGGTTTAACAATTAGTTCACTTATCGTTAAGGTTTGTGGATTAATAAGAAATAAACTATCCTTTAGAAAATATGATAATGGAACATACTCTTTTCCATATGCAACATGTCTAATAACTAATGTATCAGTAGCATTAACCTCTTCAAGATTAAATTTCCCATTGAAATCAGTGTATGATCCTATGTCCTTATTTTTAAGACTTACAGCTGCAAATTCAACTCCTTTTAAAGTTTGCTTGTCGAGTATTCTACCTGAAATATTCTGTTGTGCCCACATAGGACTAGTACAAAAAGCTAAAAGAATTATAATTATTGATTTTTTCATGGGTGATATTTAATGATTTAACAAAGCAAGTTAGGTTTTATAACTGGTTTATTTAAGATTCTTAATTATATCCGCAAAATGATATAAAGGTATCAGTTCCAACATCAAACCATAACCGAAAATGGGTTTCAGTACATACCATAAAGCCTGATTGACAACCACTACATTCCCATTCTGAACCCCAAAATTTTCCACCTTGGGTGTTTCCCATTTGTTCAAATGATATCTCGTTCATGATTAAAGTTTTAATTTATTAAAAGTACAAGCCAGATATATTAACTGGCTTGCTTTTTTAATTATGCATTACATGCTACAACATTTAGTTCTGTTCCAACATTAATCCAAAACATGTAAGAAGTTTTCCAACAAGTTTGAATTCCTGCATTACAAGCATGGCATCCTGATTCTGAACCCCAAAATTTTCCACCTTGGGTGTTTTCCATTTGTTCAAATGATAACTCTTTCATTATTGAAAAGGTTTTAGGTAAATTAATAGTGTGTCCGAACTACTTAGCCATCGAACACTATGGCTTTAAATATATATTATTGTTTGTAGGAATACTGTGAATATTATCCAAAAGAGTAATCCTATACCGTACCACAGTGCAACAAAGGTCAATGCTTTTAGGAATTTAATTTGAAGCAACCATGAAACACCTATGGAAAGAATAAGTATATGTACTATTTCAGTCAAGTTTATACATTGAATCGGGTAAATTAACCAGTAGGGCAAAACTTTATTATCAAAAAAGATTAGAGCTGATTGAAAGTTGTAGTTATTATTAACTGTAGTTAGGGAAAAATGAATAACTCCTGTCGCTTTCAGTACAATTGATAAAAGGTAATTTATAGCAAATACCATTTGAGCTTTTACGGCAATTTCAAATAATTTAATAAATGATGTTTTGTATTCCTTTATAACTGTACCGATATTCAAACAGAAACTAATAAGCAAGGAAGGAATTAACACTATTAAAATCGTAATTGGATAGTTTATCCATTGACTTTTCCTTTCTGAACTTATAAGGTTTTGAATGTTTTCTAGACTCTTTTTACTTGCTTGTAAACCTAAATATAAATCGTCAGTAAATACAAATCTGAACTCAATTGTTAAGGCAATTGAGTAGATCGCGATTAACACAAAAAAGACAAGCCATGTATTTAATTCAAAATAATTCTTAATTAATAGTTTCATTATTCTCTATTATATGTTATATTCTGATGTTGATGTTATATATATATGGTATATATAGATAAAATTTATATATAATACATATATGTATAGTAAAAGTATACATTAATTTAAAATATACAAGATGTGTTTAAAAAAAATATGAATATAAATAAAAGAAGCGCTTCTCATATAGTTGTGAAAAATCCAAATAAAAATAACTACTTTCGGGCAAATGTGAACAATTACATTATAAGATTCTGGTCTTTTAATTGAGCGTGTATTTTTTTAAAATTAATGCTCCATAACATGTGTTTATTATAGAACCTGATAGTTTAAATTTTAGTTAAATATGAATTGCTCAATAATTTTACTTGTGATTTGGAATTACCCATTAACGCTTGGATCTGATTGAAATGCAGATGTTCAAATTAATGTCTAATCACTATTCTAGAGTACATAGTAATTAACGAAGGATATTCTTTGTCTTTAGAATATAAAATATGGTTAGTGAAACCCCACAAATCAAAACCTGATTATAGATGTGGGATGCTAAGAAACCGATTTCTTTATTCAGTGTGCTTTAAAAATAAGTGAAGTCAGACGTTACCCCAAAGATATTTTTTAAAGGATAGTCAACCCCCACATTTTAAAATCCTGCTGGGTAGGGCAAGAAAGTTTTGGGCAGAACAAAGTATGACACAAAAACAAAATTTGCCCTTCTCTTTTAAACTGTAAAATTACAGGGGATGTTTTTCTAATTTTAAGAGTGTTTTTGGGTGGTGGATCAAGATTAATATCCAAAACTCCAGCCCAAGGTCAAAAAAAGTTGATGATTTTGATGATTTGATAACAGGCATTAATACACAGAGCGTTACACGTCATCAAAATTGTCATCAAAATATTTTATGGTGTTTTTGATGACAATTTCTTTAATTTTTTAGAGTTTATCTGAATTCTTGTTTACTTGTGTTTGTACCTGTTAAAAGCAATTCCCATTAATTCTTGCTCCGATTTCGGGATATGGTAATTGTTTGCAACTTTTTGCCAGTTCCCAATCGATTTTTCAATTTGCTCGATTATGCCTAATGCTGTCGTGCTACTTAGCCTAAAATAACCAATTACAGAAAGGGCTAATTCAATGTCAAGAGAATTGTCATCCAATGAAATATTTAACGATAGCCCCGTGCCGGTTTCATTTGGATTAATGTCAAAAGCAGGAGATAGTGTCCATCCTTTTTCGGTTAAAATAAAACCGTGATTTCTTAGGTGGTCATCTGTGTTTGATATGCAGATATTGAATACAATTCTACGCCAAAGTTCTTCCAAATCTTTTTCAACATTTGAACCATGTCTAGTTATAAACTCTGCAAGCTCTATATAGCTGACTCCATCATGAAAACTAGCACCATCATTATAGCCCAGCATGGTCATAGCAGAAGCGTAATGAACTCGCTCTCCTAAATTTGTTCTGTCAAATCTTTTAGTAAGAAAGGTGTTGTGCCTGTTAGAGAATCGTTGAATTTTGGCTTCAGCAATATTTATACCTGCCCTCTTTGCCAAATCGTTTGCTACCATTTCCCAAGCCCCAATGTCCTTGTTGTCATTGCGGCTTGGAAATTTTGCTATCCACAACCTTTTCTTTTCATCAATTACACTTGCCTTGGGTCTTGCGCCTCCAATGGATGAGCCGGGATTAACTAGCATAGTTAACCATTTCCAATACTCTGGATTCTCTTGAGCATTATCGTCTTCAAGTTTAAGACTTATCTCTTCTAACTCTCGAAGCGATGTCCATGGAGGGGATGCAAACTCTTTGTTGTCATTTAAAAATGAACCATCAATATTTTCCTTAAATCGTAGAGCACCCATTCGATGCCCATCAAAGACTCCAAGTAGGTAATCCGTTTCTCTAAGGGTTTTCTCATTCCTTTTTTCTCTTCTTGCCATGGCAGACTCGCGTCTTTTCATCAGAATCCGCCCCCATCGGTCTGGAGAGGAATCAAGGAAGATTCCAAAATTTTGTTTTTCTTCGTCTACATACTGAGTGCCAGCGAAAAGCTGTAGATCAGGATCGAGTATTTGAGAATACCCAGAAATTAACCAATCTTTTGAATAATTGAAAGAAAAAATCTCTTTGCCTCTGACATACTCTGCTGTCAACAAACCCATGTATATCGGGGTGGTCATTCCTGCCCAGTCTGCAAAAACGTATATTTCTCTTCGATTACTCATTTTCGTTGTTGGTTAGATTTACTTTCACTTTCACTCTTTTTGGAGCTCTTTCTTTAACTATAAGACTTGCATCTTGTAGCCTTCTTCCAAGGTTATCATCCTTTGCCACTTCCATTATATCTTTTTCAAGCCCAAGAACAAAAAGTACATTAACTATTGCACCAATGCTCACGCTTGGAAGGCCTTTCTCAATAGAAAGTAGAGTAGGCCTACTGATATTTGCCCTTTCAGCAACCTGTTCGGCACTAAATTTACGCCTTAGCCTTGCAAGTTTGATGTTTTCACCTAGTTCAACTATTGATTTTTGAACTTTGGGCAACAAAATCTGGCTCTTTGTTTTCATAATGTAAAAAATATTTTACAAATATATATAAAAATGACAAATATATTAAACATTATATATTTTTATAATTACTTTATCCAATAGGACTTTTAATTTATACTCGTTAAAAAAGACAATTGAAATAATACCTTTTGATTTAAAATTGTGAATGTTAAAATACACTTATGTAAAAGTGTATAAGTGTACTAATACACTTATACATAAATTTATAAAAACATTTATAAAAACATTTAAAGAAAGATTTAAAGAAAGATTTAAAGAAAGATTTAAAGAAAGATTTAAAGAAAGATTTAAAGAAAGATTTAAAGAAAGATTTAAAAATCTTAATCAACTCGTTTTCTTGCTTTCGGAAAAAGTTAGGGATTGTGCTTTTTGCTATGTACTAGTTTTTCAAGTTCGTCAAGAATTGTTCTTAGTTTATCATTTTGGATTGTAATCTCTTCAATATAAGGGGTAAGGTTGCCTTTATAGTTAAGAGAGTTCATTTTCCTCTTAATTTCATTTAGGTTACATCCAACTAATCTTATATACGACATTGTTCTTATATCGGTAATGCAAACAATTTCTTTGTTTGTTGCAACTTTTCTTAAATACTCGGATATTCCAAATCCTACCTTCAGGGATTTCTGCTTTATAACTAAATATTCGCCAATTGTAACTCGGAAAATAATCCGATAACTTTTGTTGTTTTTTTCTTTGTACTTCATCTTTTTTGATTTTATCTCCGCTGGGCGGTGAATAATAGTTTTTGTACATACAAAAACACACCTTGCCTTTCTTCCGAAAGTGAAAAAAGCGAGTAGGTTTTGACGTACTTTTTTCTTTTAAAATTTGTCATCAATTTGAATTTTGATGACAAATTGTTGACAGTTTTGATGACAATTAAACTATTCACTATTAATATATTATATTATTTGTCATCAAAATCATCAAAATATTCAGTTAAAAAGACTTTTTTAAAAGTATAAAACCTTCCTTTTGCTCTGTCTAGAGTGATCGTACCATCAAAGTTTAGAGTGTATTTATCGTATGTGCTTGAGTTCCCGTTGGGATTAAGTTCCCATTTGTCCCTAAGAACCCTTTTAACCTCATACAATTCTACTTTCGAGCTGCTTTTACTGAGAAGATTGATGATGTCAAAGGCAGTAAAGCATACGGTTTCAATTTCTTCTTGATCCATTATCAAAAGAATAAGGTTGGCAATCTCCTTCTCAATCCTAGTTCTGTTTGCGTATTTAAGTTTGCGTAAAGCATCTGTGGATATTTGATCTGGGGTAAACCACATCCTAGATTGTTTGGTTGTACTTAAGGTTCTATTCTTAATATAGTAAAGAAATGCTGGCACTTCAGAGGTCAATTGTTGGAATAGTGCGTTCAAGTTGTCCTTTAGTAAACCTTGAAATGGTTTGACTTTCCTTACCCAAAATCTAATTTCTTCATTATCAAGGTAAACAAAACTGAATTCATTATTGGAAGCCAGAACAAATTTGCCAAAGAACTCCACTTCAACTCGATCCTTACCCTTTGCCTCTGATTTAAAATTTTTTGCAGTACTAAGATTTTTTATCCGCTCGCTATCTTCCTTGCGATCTAATAGGACTTCATCTACCAGAATCAATAGTTTGTTAGCCCAATCAGAAGAAAATTGACTGCGAAAATCACTATTTGTATTGATTGTACAGTTTTTTTGAAACACAAATTTAAGCCAATTGATAAAAGTTGTTTTTCCAGTCCCTCGTTCTCGTGATATTAAACAAAGCACTGGAAGCATTTGAGTCGGAAAAAGGTAGAGTAATTGAAGGAAATCTAGCCCAAGTTCAAACTGCTCACCAAAGAGGTGTTTGATAAATTCCAAAGTGAATTCACAACTCCCTTCCTGAGGCTTATGACTAAGTTCGTGATACTCATTGTAGAAACTTGAAATCTCTTTCCTGTAGTCAGTATGAGAGGGTAAACAGCAAAATCCATCAAAACGTGAAATCTGCTTGATTTCATCAGGTTTCAGATCCCTTCTTAGAGTTTCAATATTCCAGGGTATCAAGATCGTTATGGTGTCTCCAGAGGCCAATGGCTTTTCTGAGATTTTATAAATGGATGTTCCTACCCATATATATGGGAGATTTTTACTAACTTTGTGCATTCCTAAAAAGTTTTTGAGTTATTAATCCTGAATAATAAAGCCGTTGCTACGAACAACGGCTTTATGCTTTTTGAAGGCTTCTAATTGTCTCTTTCACAATACTTGGTCGACCCGCATTCATCCATGCATGTAACTCTACTTTCGAAAATCTTATAGATCGTCCTCTACGAATGTATGGGATTTCCTCCTTACTAACGAGTTCGTACAAATATCCAGATTTATAACCTGTTATTTTTGAGGCGGTTGATATTTTTACAAGATCCTCTTCGTCTTCCTTTTTTTGTTCAATAATGACAGGTTGGTTTAACTTAAGTAACAGACTTTCTATTACAGTTAACTTTTCAGTAATGATTTCGAATGGATTGTTCATGTTGAGATTTATTTTTTAGTTTCTCAACAAAGGTTTACAGAATAGTCTGGTTATTTGCTGTTTAGGGGGTCAATTCAGGGGGGTAATTCTTTTCTCATCGGTTTGAAGTTTTTTCACAGCCAGATCTAATGCTTTAGTATACTTATCCTTACATAGAAGAGCAATCGCATTCCTAAGCGCTTGGAAATGTTCTTTTGATAGAGGTTCCATACACTTATTCTTTTTTACTTGTAAAAAAAGCTTGTAAAAATGTTTTGGCCCAATGGAGAGTTGTTCAGCAATCTTATAGGTTACTTTTGCACTTGTTAAGTCAAGATCCTTTTTTGCTTCAGAAGTACAAAACAAAAAATAGTAGTAATAAACCCATGTTCTTGTTTTGCAGGTATCATCAATATTTATTTCTGCAATATTTCTGGAGAGATCCTTTGCATTCGACAAATCAATTGAATTGTCATTTTTATTATTTATAGGATTTAAAAATCTTTGCAATAACTCTTCATTCGAATTAACACTCTTAAGGAAATCTAAATAATCAAGGAAACCCACTTTTTGTTTTTTGGTTATACCGATGTAGGGATGAATAATGAAAAGGATAACTAGGAATTGAATTAAAACGAAGATAATGGTATTTACAAAAGTCAATACTCCTGGAAAAATAAACCATTTCATCAATAAACCAAAAGGTAATATAATTGTGATTATTGACAAGCCAAAGTATATAATGTTTTTTTGTCTGTTTTCCACCATATTTGACACCCTTGCCATTTCCTCTGAAATGTAATTTTTCACATAATTTGGATTGTCAATGCCCTCCAGTAGCAACCTTTCTCTTAGTTCATTTTCTTTAGTTTTCAGTTCGGTCACATTTACAGTAAAATGTTTACTAATATTCAATACAACTAGTCTGAGTTTGGATTTTTTCATTGTTAATATTTTCATCTTCAAAAGATATTATTGATAATACTTGCAGTTGTCTTCTTTCTTTCTTGATTGAACTGAGCAAAATAGTTAGATGTCGTTTTTGGCGATGTATGACCTACACTCTCTCCAATCTCAGTATCGGGTACTCCGTGATATCGTAAAATGGTACAGTAGGAGTGCCTTGAAACCCCGGATGTAAGATTGATATTGAGCTTTAAATCAATTCCTATCTTCTTGGTGTAGTAGTTTATGCTTCTGGTTAGATTTTTTACAATCTTGCGTTTTTCTTTTTCTGTCTGTCCGTTTTGTAGAAAAGGGAAAATAAAGTCATTTGAATCTTCGGTTTTATTTCCCCATTTCGCTATGATTTCTTTTGCCTTATCAATGAGGTAAACTTCAATTGGAACATGTTTTCTTTGCCTTCCATCTATCTTCCTTCGTTCAAAGTAAAAGAACTCACTATTGATATTTTCATATTTTAGGCGACATATATCTGTTAGATTCATCCCATTACACACAAAAGAAAAAATCCAAATATCTCTTGCTCTTTCTTGTTCATCAGAATAGGTTTTGTACTCACAAATCCTTTTTATTACGTCCTCTCCCAAAGCCTTTTTGAAATTTCTTCCTTCTCGTATTTGATACTTCTTCTTTGATTGTTGTCCAAATGGATAATCCTCTCTTTTTACAATTCCCTCGTCAATAGCCAGATTATAAATCCTTCTGATATTTCGCATGTAAATCGCGATTGTTGCTGCTGATGAGTGTTTATCATTCAAAACCATTGAATTTTCAAATTCGTAAAGTTTATCAGGTGTTAGGTTTTTAAATGAAAGTTTAGTGGAGAACACTCTTAAATTGGTTAGGGTAGAATTGAATGATTCAGCATACCCGTATTGTTCATTTTTCTGAAGGTTTTTGATGTGTTTTTCAAAATATGCATAAACATCTTCTTTAAGATTCGTTTTCTTATGTGGTTTATTGAAAAATAGTTGTTCAAAACTTGAGAACGAAAAATCATTTTTGAGATCATCGATGATTTTAGTCGCCTTTGATTTTCCAAGTTCTAAACTTGATTTTGATTTTTTTAGATCAGAATCTTTAAGTTTTGGAGAGTTCATTTTCTCCCAATCCTCCAATGAGAAGTAAGTTTTAAGGTCGTATCTTTTTTTAATTCCTTTAAAGTATACTTCAAGTTTTACTGGGTAGGTTCCATTTGCCCTTTTTCGTCTTTTATCAAGTCTAATATTGGCAGATATGGTTGCTTCGTCTATTCTTGTTTTTCTCTTCATGATTTATATTTGCACCAATGATTTGCACCATAAATGTAAGAAATAAACCTGAGTTAACAAGAAATAACTTTAATTTTAAATTTTTAATATACTGATTAATAACACTTAAATATATTTAACACAAAACGACAAAATATAACAAATATAGTATGCGCATGATTCATAATCATGAGGTCGGCGGATCATTCCCGCCTCTCGCTACCAGAGATAAAAAGCCCGACTAATGTCGGGCTTTTTTATTAGTACAGTGGCTGTTGAATTTCTTCTTGATTTTCTTTCTTCATCAATTTCTTTTTCTTCTTTTTATCCTTTTTGCGTTCTTTTCGAGTTTTTACTACATATTTCCATAAGTAAAATCCAATGGCTAAGAGTATCCAAAGCGGCCATAGTCTAATTAAGAATAGGAAGAATGTTACAATACCATTCCACCCCATACTTATTGAACGTTTTAGGCGTTGGAAGAAACTTGGTGTATTTTCGGGGTTATACTTGTACTCAAGGTTTTGGTACACATTTAGACTTATTGTGCTGAAGCTAACTTGATGATTCAAGTATTTTAGCCTACCCTCTGTTGATTCTATATCGGTTCTAATTTCACTAAGTTTCTGCTCAATTTTTAGGATATCCTCAATGGTATTAGTCCGTCGAAGCAGTCTTAAGTAGGTTTGCTCAACCTTTCGGCTATTTGCTAAACGAGTCTCAATATCAATGTATTCCTCAGTAACATCCTTGGTTTCGATGTTCTGGTAATCAACTTTCTTAGCAATTTTTGAAAGTTTGTCAAGTAGATTATCGAACTGATTTGCAGGAACCTTTATGTTAATGCTATTGCTAATTTGGCTTTCAGTATTTTGTAAGTTTTCGTTTACTATATAAGCGTTACATTCTTTTAACGAAGTGTCAATTAGCTTACGTTCATCTAAGTAATTCTCAACCTCAATACTAATATAGGCTGTTTTAATTATTTTTTTATCAATAGTTGTATTACTCTCAGGAGGAGGTGGTGGTGTAGACAAGTTTTGAAGCATATCTGCGTTTGCCTCAAAGTTAACACCTTCTGATTTTTCAAGAATAGGAGCCCTGCTATTCCTTGATGTACAAGAAAAAAACAACGTTATAAGGCAGATGATTAGGATGAGTTTAGTTTTCATACGGGTTAATATTAGATGTACATTAAACTTTTTAGAAGTTAATCACCCAGGGTATCTTCAGCAACAATCACTACCTTTTTCTTTTCAACTTCAACCATATCACCAACTCGGATTTTCGCCCTCCGTCTTTTCTCAACAAAACCGTTAACTTTCACTAAACCATCATCAACCATTAAGTGAGCCATCCCGCCTGAACTAACAAGTTTTAGTGCTTTTAGTAATTGGTCGAGTTGTATGTAATCCTCATTAAGAACAAATGACTTCATTGGTATAATTTTAGGGGAAGGTACAAAAAAAAAACCACCTCAAGAGGTGGTTTAGTATTTAGAAAGATAGATTTTTTATTTAGCTATCCTTTCAAGCCACTTTAGCATAAACAGCATAGTACACATTGATATTAGACAAGCAATGACAAATACTGTCCAGGTCAATGAGATTGGAATTCTTTCGTAGAATATAGCCCCAATGAAAAGTAGAGAATTACCTGCGGCAGTTGCGCACAACCATAACCCTTGCATCATACCCTGATACTTAGGAGGTGCAACTTTCGATACAAACGAGATTCCAAGAGGTGAGATGAAAAGTTCAGCTACCGTTAATATAAAATAAGTTGTAATCAGTAGAAGAGGGGTTACACGCTGTGCATCGGGTAGCCCACCCATTTCAGTAACGGCTGCTTTTGTTGGTACTCCAATAGATCCAATTACCATTAAAATATATGCCGATGCAGCAATACCCATACCAATAGCAATCTTTTTAGGTGTTGATGGTTCTTTACCTCTTGCACGTAAGGCACCAAAAACAGCCATTACAACAGGCGTTAGGAATACTACAAAGAATGGGTTTATCGATTGAAATAGCTCAGCTCCCCTTAAGGTTGTAAAGCCCAAATTGATATTAACATTACTTAAATTGGTATAGTCCTTTGCAAAGAAGGTTAACGTTAACCCATTTTGATGGAATGAGAACCAGAAGAAAATAACAACAGCAAATACAGCAAATAATGCATAAAGACGTTGTTTTACTTCTTTAACATCCATTTCGTCGTAAGTGACTCTTACCGTATTATCTTTTGATGATGGGTCGGGGAATTTGTACTTATTGGCAAGATAAATAACTAAAGAAATAATCATTGCAAAAATAGCAACTGCAAATGCATAGTGGAATCCGGTTGCAAATACGTTTAAGTACTCGTTAGCAAAAGAAGTTAGATCGGTTCCATTAAAACCAACAGAAGTGGCTAATTGTTGGAAACGAGCTGAAGCATCAGCAGAAATATTGCCTTTTAGAAAATCATGGCAGAGTGAAGGTAAATCAGGATTGTATTGGAATCCGTGCGAATTCACCCACCAATTTCTAACCCCAACAGCTGCTAGTGGCGCAAAAATAGCACCAACATTAATAAACATGTAGAATAACGAAAAGCCCGAATCGCGCATCTTTGAGTATTCAGGATGGTCGTACATCTGACCAACTAATGCTTGAAGGTTTCCTTTGAATAATCCATTACCAAAGGCTATTACAAGTAAACCAAAGCAGGTTAAGGCTAAATAAAAAACAAATGATTTTGCAGGTACAGGAGTGGGAGTTGGGAAGGCAATGATAAGATAACCGACAGCCATTAATACAAGACCTATCAAAATAGTTCCTTTAAAGTTTTTGGTTCTGTCAGCAATTAAACCACCTACAAACGCTAACACGTAGATGGAGAAATAAAAAATGGAGTAGATAATACCTGCATTAGTTTCATCTAAACCGAATTTTGACATTAAAAACAATGAAAGAATTGCCATCATTGTATAGAAGCCAAATCGTTCGCCCATGTTAGCTAAAGCGGCTGCTAGTAGTCCTTTAGGATGGTTTTTGAACATAATTAATTGTTTTACAGAGTTATTATTTTTTTTTCTAATTTTTCAAAGGTTGACAAATATATGAAAAATTATATGCTTTCCCTTTTGATATTAATCATGTTGTAAAGCTTATTTGATTCTAAAAATATTTTCTGCTTTCTAAAAAGCTTATATTTGTTGAAGACTATTTTTATTAATGAAAGTTTTTTCTACAAATCAAATTCGTCAAATTGATCGGCTAACCATCGAAACTGAGCCGATTCCTTCAATTGATCTTATGGAGCGTGCATCTAGCGCTCTTTTAAGTTGGTTTGTGTCAAACATTTCTGCTACAAAAAAAATAAATCTATTTGCTGGACCAGGGAATAATGGGGGAGATGGATTGGCTCTTGCACGTATGTTAATTGAGGTTGGTTATTGGGTTGAAGTTTATATTCTAGATGCTCCATCGTTTTCAACTGATTTTCAAATTAATTTAGAAAGATTAAATTCCCAAGGAGTAGTTAAATATCACTTAATAAAAGGGAAAAATGATTTTCCTTCTATTGACGAGAATTCAATTATTGTGGATGCTCTTTTTGGTTCAGGTTTATCGCGACCATTGGCTGGAATTGCAGCAATACTTATCGAATTAATTAATGAGAGTAAATCAAAGATAATTGCAATTGATATGCCATCAGGACTTTTAGGAGAGGAGAATCCTGTCCCTAATAACAATCCAATAATAAAAGCCGATCTAACTCTAACTCTTCAATTTCCAAAATTCAGCTTCTTATTCCCTGAAAATAATCAGTATGTGGGCGATTGGCAGATGCTTCCAATCGGTTTAAACGTCAAGGCAATTGATGAAACTGAATCACCCTATTATTTTGTTAATGAGTTGTATATATCTTCAATTCTGAAAAAAAGGAACAAATTTCATCATAAAGGAAATTTCGGGAATTGTTTAATAGTTTCGGGAAGTTTTGGAATGATGGGCGCAGCAGTGCTCTCATCAAGTGCTTGTATAAAAACTGGATCTGGTTTAGTTACGGCTCATATACCAAAAGTTGGGTATGAAATTCTCCAGCAATCAATTCCTGAAGTTATAGTTAATTGTGACGAAAATGATAATTCGTTTTCAAATGTCTCATCATTATCAAGGTATTCCTCGGTTGGTATTGGCCCGGGTATAGGTAGGTCTAATCTTGCTGTTAAGGGATTTTTCAAGCTACTTAAGGAGATTAGTTCTCCCCTTGTTATTGATGCTGATGGGTTGAATATTCTTTCCGATAACAGAGATTTAATGAATTTCATCCCTTTTATGACAATTATTACTCCCCATCCTGGTGAATTTGATAGACTGTTTGGCAAAAGTGATTCTGGTTATAATAGGTTACAGGTTGCAATTAATGAGTCAGCAAGTAGAAATATAATCATTGTTTTAAAAGGGGCATATACTCAAGTAGTATGCCCTAACGGTAAGGTTTTCTTTAACTCTACTGGAAATCCAGGAATGGCAACTGCTGGTAGTGGTGATGTATTAACCGGGGTTATTACCTCGTTACTTGGTCAAGGGCATGATCCTATAACTTCAGCAATATTAGGAGTATACATACATGGACTTGCAGGCGATTTGGCCTCGCAGGCTAAAAGTCAAGAATCCTTATCTGCTTCTGATATAATAAACTATATTGGTGATGCTTTTAAACTAATTTTAAGTAAAAAAGATGAATAGAATAGTTGTTTTTTTTGTTGCTGTTGTAGTTCTAATCTCATGCAGTAAGAAACCAATTCAGATTTCAACTATTGAGAATACAACTAGTTTGAATACTAAAGGGCTGATTTACTCATTGCCTCGAACTGTATTTAAAATTAAGGTAGATGCTATTAAAAGTGTTATTGTTCCTGGTCCATTTGCAAAATATGCACAAAAATACTTAGGTATTTCTGATGCACCCATTAAAAAGGTTGAGGAATGGAGAGTTAATGATATAGATATAGTATCATTAATTGAATCAGATCCTACTACTTTTTATTCAGTAATTTCTGAGGGGAAAGGGAATGTTAATTTCTTGAAATTAACTAGCAATGGATTGATAATCCCTGTAAGCGGTTTAGGAGTGAATTCAATTGCAAATAAAAATATTCCTGGAAATGAAATCAACAAACATGTTGATTTTACCGATTTGTCAACTTCCCCATTTATAGCAACTGAAAAAACAACAATTTATTCTAAAGTACAGCACGACAGTGTGTTTGTCCGGGTTCCTATTCAAAAAGACTTGGTTATTGAGAAAAACCTTGATGAGAAAGCACGCGACGCTGCCGATTTTATCTTTTTGCTTCGTAAACGTCGTGCCGACTTTCTTTCAGTAGATGCCGATCACAATCTAAATGGCGAAGGTCTTAAAATTGCATTTGATGAAATTACTCGTATAGAGCAAGAGTACCTAAGTCTGTTTATTGGAAAATCGTTTACGGAGAATTCAACTCATTATTTTGAGTATATTCCTAATCAGTCCGATGGAGAAACATCAATTATCTTTCGATTTTCTCCTTCAAAGGGAGTATTACCTTCTTCTGATCTAAGTGGCAATCCAATTCTTCTGAAAACAACACCTGAGGCTATCCCGGAGCCATACAAGTCACTTTTTGTAAGTATAAATAACGAAAAGGATAAGCCAAGAACTGATTTAGTTTACTATAGAGTACCTATTTCAGCAATGGTAATAGTAACAGATGGTAAAAATGAAATTTTTAATCGAAGGATAGCAGTTTACCAATATGGGCCAATCGTTAGAATGCCTGCTGAGTTTATGGTAAAGGATTCAGATTTAATTGGTTTATAAATACTAAATTGAAAAGCCCCATGTTTCATGGGGCTTTTCAATTTTTGCTATTTTAGTTTACTAACAAATTTTGCTTTAAAATCTTCCCATTTGGTTGTCTTGTAATGATTCTCCCCAAAGAAAACCAATATAGGTTCAATATCTGCTGGGGCTAAATAACCCGGAACGGTAGTCAACAGTTTACTTTCTTCGTCAAGATATGCGGCAGTCGGATAGGAAAGTTGTCCATTTGTCAAGGCAATTGCAAAGTCATTTGCAGAACGAGATCCCGTTCCGTTATTCTTGTATACCTTACCTTTATAGGTTATATCTTGCTTTGATTCGGCATTGAATTTAACCGGATAATAGTACTTATTAAGGTATTCCGCTATTTGAGGGTTACTAAAAGTGTTCTTATCCATTGTCTTACACCAACCGCACCAATCGGTGTACATATCAATAAATATCTTTTTTGGAGTTTTCTCGTTAAGTTTAAGCGCTTCATCAATAGTATACCATTTAACTAGAGAAGTTTCATTTTGCGAGAAAGCACTATAGCTGATTGCTGTCACTATAAGGCTTAAAATAAGAATCTTTTTCATTTTATAGTATTAAAAGAATGGTTTGCAAATATAGTAATTATCGGATATTCAGTAATTATAAACGTATTTATTCGCTAATTGTTTAATATTGATACTTAGCTGTACCAATATTGTGTTTTACCCAAATTAACAATATCTTTAGTGGCCTTTTGGCGACAATTATTAAAACATAAACATAATATAAACGACTATGAGTAAGGAGATTCAAAATTTAGAACCTAAGGTACTATGGAAACATTTCTATAACCTTACACAAATTCCAAGGCCATCTGGATTCGAGAAAGCCTCTGTTGAGTTTATCAAAAAGTTTGCCGAAGATTTAAAACTTGAAGCAATTGTTGATGAAGTTGGAAACATTATTGTTCGCAAACCTGCTACTCCCGGAATGGAGAATAGAAAAGGAATAATTCTTCAGGGACATGTTGATATGGTACCTCAAAAGAATAGCGATACAAAGCATGATTTCGAAAAGGATCCAATCGACGCCTATATTGATGGTGAGTGGGTTAAAGCAAAAGGAACTACTCTTGGAGCCGATAATGGAATTGGTGCCGCTGCTGCTTTGGCAGTTCTTGAATCAAAGGATTTAGTTCATGGCCCTATTGAAGCTTTATTCACTATTGACGAGGAAACAGGAATGACCGGTGCTTTTGGCTTAAAGCCAAATATCTTAAAAGGTGATATTCTTCTTAACCTTGACTCTGAGGATGAAGGGGAACTTTACGTTGGTTGTGCTGGTGGTCTTGACGCTAATTTCAAGTTTAAATACACTCAAACCAATGTTCCTTCTGGAATGGTTGCATACAAACTTGCAATTACCGGCTTAAAAGGCGGACACTCGGGAATGGACATTGTTCTTGGCCGTGCAAATTCAATAAAACTTCTTTCCCGTTTTATGTACCATGCTGAAAAGAATTTTAGATTGCGTATAGCTTCTATTGATGGAGGTAGCCTTAGAAATGCTATTCCTCGCGAAGCTTTTGCCGTAGTCGTGGTTCCAGCTGAAAAATCTAAGGGATTTGAGGAGTCAGTTGCTGCATACCTTAATATATATAAAGCAGAATTTTCTCAAACCGAACCTTCGTTATCATTTATTGCAGAGAAAACAGCAATGCCTACTTCATTAATTGATGAGAAGACTCAATTTAATTTGATTCGTGCTATTTTTGGATGTCCAAATGGTGTTGTTCGAATGAGCGACTCTGTTCCTGGTTTAGTTGAAACTTCAACTAACCTTGCTCGGGTTTTTAGCGACAATACTAATATTTATGCACAATGTTTGCTTCGTAGCTCTGTTAATTCAGCCAAGGATGCCTTAGCTGATAAGATGTCTGCTGTTTTTGAAATATCCGGTGCAGAGATTGAACTAACAGGTGGTTATCCTGGGTGGAAGCCAAACCCTTCATCACCTATTCTTAAGATTATGCAAGATGTTTACAGCAAGAAGTATGGAAAAACCCCCGAAGTTAAGGCAATTCATGCTGGCTTGGAATGTGGGTTGTTGGGTGGAGTTTATCCTAATTGGGATATGATTTCTTTTGGACCAACAATTCGTTCCCCTCACTCTCCAGACGAAAAGGTAAATATTGCAACTGTAAATAAATTCTGGGCCTTTTTAGTTGAAGTTCTTAAAGAAGTTCCTAAAAAGTAAGAGATTTTATATCGATTTACTATGAAAAGAGGCGATAAAATCGTCTCTTTTTTTGTTTCAATTATATCTTCTTGTTTGGAAATTACATTCCAAAACCAAATTTCTTCAAATTGTTTAAAACTCTAATTTACTTATTCGCATTTAGTTATGTTTTATCGAAAAAAAACTTTAAAAAAAGATGAAAAAATATTTGGAGATTTTGAATTATATCATCTATATTTGCACCCGCTTTTGCAGGGGATACATGACGTGGTGAGGGGGATGGAGCGGGCTCGAAAAAAAAGATAAAAAATTTTCGGCTCTGGAGTTGGAGGAGAGAAAAAGTTGATTACCTTTGCAGC